>Ga0182016_10000180_pt1 | contig 76735 bp, 66 predicted proteins | sample 712S2MmetaG_FD_120491 | JGI IMG/M metagenome (GOLD analysis project Ga0182016, IMG submission 120491) | Permafrost microbial communities from Stordalen Mire, Sweden - 712S2M metaG | ecosystem: Environmental > Terrestrial > Soil > Wetlands > Permafrost | place: Sweden: Stordalen | collected...
GCAATGAAAGGAGTTTTAAAGAATACATGCGACGGTGCGCGGATCGAAATCCATCCGGCGCCGGAGAACTCCCCGTGCAAAAGTTTTGTCGCGAACTCAAGGCCTTCGAAGCCGACACTCGCGGAAACGTGACGATCATAAGCGCGTTGGCGATCACAATGTTGCTGGCCTTCGCCTCGCTGGGCGCTGAATATGGCGCGGGATTGCTCCTCCAATCGGAAAATCAGCGGATCGCCGACTCGGCCGCCTTCATCGCCGCCACTTATTGCGGCGCCAACAGCGAGTGCTCCACCACCACGACGCTGAACACCGCGACGGCGATCGCGCAAAATATCGGCGCGCTTAACGGAATCCCCGCCGCGGATGTGACGCCCACCATCGTCACTTCGCCCAGCGGCACGACTGGCGCCGAAGCGCTGCAGATCAAGGTCAGCACCACCAAGTTCTTGATGATCACCCCGATCGAAGGCGCGCCCAACTTTCTCTCGCTGACGGCGCTATCCTACGGCCAGATTGGCCAAACGGCGTCCGCCGCCGCCTGCGTCATCGGGCTCAGCGCCTCGGGCGGCAACGCCTATGCGGGCGCCGGTGGCATCGCGTTCAGCGGCGGCGCCAGTCTCAGCGCGCCCAATTGCGGCGTCGCGACCAATAACACGATCACGGCCGCCAATTGCGGCGGCCCATGGTTGACCGCCAAGACCTTGAGTTACAACACGACCGCGCCCACGCCCACCTCGCCCGTCGGCGGAGGCAATTGCGGCTCCGCCTGGATGAGCCCCACGACCGCGACCAAGGCGGCGGTCACCGATCCGCTCGCGAGCCTCACCGGCGTAACCACGGCGCAAGCGCGCGTGTTGGTGACCGTAGCGCAGATGACGTCGCCCGCCGCGCCCACGGTGACAGCCCCGACGGTGACCGTGCCGACTAGCTCGGGCGGGACGGCCTGGCCTCTGGCGCAGCTCGGTTATTATCCTACAACCACGGTAACCGACTCGACGACAAAATGCTCCGCCAGCTATAGCAACAGCACCTGGACGATCAGCGGCTGCAACCCTGGCACCTACAACCTCACCTCCGCGCCCGTCGTGAGCGGCATGAGCTTTAACTTCATGCAGTCGGGATCGTCGTCCTCTGTGTATAACTTTAATTTCTCGCTCTCCACCGGAGGCACGACCAATTTCGGTCCCGGAACCTATAATTTCGCGCAAGCCGTGAGTGTTGGAGGCGGAGCGACAGCCAATTTCAGCGGCGGAACTTACAATTTCGCTTCGGGCTTCTCGATCGGCGGCGGAGCCACGACCACCTTCAGCGGCAGCGCGGCCGTTAGCATCTCCGGCAACCTCACCACGGGAGGCACGACTACTTTCGGCAACGGAACCACAAGCATTAGAGGCAATCTGACCACGGCTGGCACAACCACCTTCGGCACGGGAGCCCTAAATCTGACCGGCAATCTGATTACCGCCGGCACCACCACCTTCGGCGGTTCGACCTACAATATCGGCGGATATGTCTCCACTTCGGGTACGACCAATTTCGGCAGCGCCACCACCGGAGGCGCCTTCAACGTCGTGCAATATGTCGCGCTCACGGGCGCGAACTCCTTTGGCTCCGGAACCTTTAATTTCGGCAAAGGCATGACCACCAGCGGCGGCAACGCGAACAGCTTCGGCTCCGGGACCTTCAATTTCGGCGCGCCAACCTCGGGAACAGCCTGCACGGGCAGCGCTTACTACTCAATCTGCAACAACAGCAGCGGGACGTTAACTTTCGGCGCCGGCACGTTCAACTTCTCTAGCGGTATCTACTCCGGCGGCGGCACGACGATTTCAATGGGTTCGGGTTCCTTCAGCAACAGCTACGAGATCGGCGCGGCCGGGGACGGCAACGCGTTCAATTATAGCGGTGGCAGCACGGCGACGCTCGGCGACGCGAGTGTTTTCCAGTTCAACGGCAATATCGTGACCAACGGCGGCAGTTACATCTCTATCGGAACCTCGAATGGCGCAGCTATACAGCACGACATCCACGGCTCGATGAATCTCCAGGGCGCCATGACCCTTGCTCCTGGCGTCTATACCATGACCGGCTATTTCGCGGCGGGCGCCACAGCCGGCGGCAATGTCAATGGCGTCGGCGTCGCCGGCAGCGGCGTGACGATTGTCTATGGCGGCGCTTACCCCGGCACGTTCAGCGGATCCAGCCCAAGCTGCGCCGGCGCCGGATTCTGCCTTGGCGCCGGTTACAGTACGGTTACTCTCACAGCCCCGACCAGCGGTACGTACCAGCAACTTGTCGTAGTCGGCCCGACGGTTGCCAGCGGCGTCACCGCGGGAACGCTCCTTACCGCAGGCTCGGGCGCGACGCTTTCCGGCGCGTTCTATACGCCAAATGGCCAGATCTACATGAATGGCGGGGCGAGCGCGGTGTCGGGTGGGTGCCTGGAGATTATCGGTTCGATCATTCAGGTCACGCAGGGGGCCAGCGCGGCCACCGCCTGTTCCGCCCTGAATGGGACCACGGGCACGTCTTCCGCCATACCCGCGGGGATCGTCCAATAATCGCTTCGAGGATCGTCCGACGAAGGCCGTTCCTCGATTCCGCGCTCAAGAGTAACTAAACCTTAACTTCACCGAGGCAATCCTGTCTTGAGCGAGATGCAGGCATGACGATTTCACTTCGACCTTCGAAGCGACCGCGCGCGGGATGGGGTGGCTGGCGGAGCGATCGGCGCGGAAGCGCCTTCGTCGAGTTCGGCCTCCTCACGCCGATTTACCTCCTCGTCATCGGAGGCGTCATCGACATCGGCCGCGCGATCAGCATGGAGTTCAATTTGTCGGCTGGCGTTTCCGCCGCCGCGAATTTCGCCCTGAACCAGGCGGCGTCGGCGCCTCTCACGTCGAGCAACGCGCAGACCTGGGCCAACAATCTCGCCAACATCGTCGCCTCGAGCTATTCCACGGGTTGGGCGAACGCGACCGTCGTCGTCAATAACAGCCTGACGGCTTCGATCACCAACGGCGGCGCCATATCCACGACCGGCAGCACGACGAACGCCAACAACTTTTATTGCCCCACGGGCAGCGTCAAGGTCGGCATCAACTGGGGAAGCTCCTATGCGAGCGCCGGCACGTCATGTTCGACCGGCGGTCCGGTGTCCGGGCAATACATCGTGCTGAGCGCGACAAAATCGTTCACCGCGCTGATCTTGCCACCCAGCATAATGTCCAATTCGTTCACCGTCTCAGCCGTCGTGCAGGTGCAATGATCCGCGACGTCCTCTCGCGCTTCGAACGCGACAAGCGCGGCGTCGCGGCGGTCGAGTTCGCCATCGTCATCGTGCCGCTGCTGCTGTTCATGTTCGGCATCATTGAGTTCTCGCGGGCCTATTGGGCGAAGGAAGCCCTCCAGCAAACCGCCGTCGACACCGCGCGCTGCAGGGGTTTGAAAATCTCCGCCGCCGGCTGCACCACGGACACAGGGGCCCAGGCGTATGCGGTAAGCGTCGGAAACACCTGGGGATTGACCATTCCAACGTCGAACGTGATCATCACCAGCGCTTCCGGGACAACTTGCGGCGGCGTTTCCGGATTTGTGACGGTGCACATCACCTATACGTTCAAGACCGTTGTCCCGGATCTGATCGCCGGCCTTTTCAACGACACTTTGTACGCCTCCGCCTGCTTTCCGAGCGGCAATTTTTAAGCTCTCCAATCTCTGGCGCGCGAAGCGGCGCTGCCCCTTGGGCTGGGCACGGCGACGATTTATGATGACGCATGCCCGGGGTCGGAGAAGTCATGCGCGTCAAATCGCTTTATCGCTATCCTGTCAAAGGTCTGTCGCCCGAGCCGCTCGAATGCGCGCTCTTGATCAAGGACGGTTATTTTCCGGGCGACAGGCTGTTCGCGCTGGAGAACGGCCCCTCGGGATTCGACCCCAGGGCGCCGGTGCATCAGCCCAAGATCAAATTCTTGATGCTGATGCGAAACGCCGCGCTCGCGAGCCTGTCGACGCATTTCGACGCGAAGACGCGCGTTCTGACGGTGGATGGCGCGAATGGCGCGCGCGCGCGCGGCAATCTCGACGCGCCCGAGGGCAGGGCTGAGATCGAAGCCTTCTTTACGGCATTTCTGGGCGAGGAGATTCGCGGTCCCGTAAAACTGCTCGAAGCGCCGGAAAACTTTCGCTTCACGGATTCGAAATCCGGATTCGTCTCCTTGCTCAATCTCGCCAGCGTCGCGGCGATCGCGAAGGCGCAGGGCGCCCCGGTCGACCCCTTGCGCTTCCGTGCCAACATCTATCTGGAAGGGATGGAGCCTTGGGAGGAGACCGCGCTTGTTGGAGAAACGCTACGCCTCGGCGGCGCGCGGCTGGAAATCCTCAAAATGACGGACCGCTGCGCCGCGACTGGCGTCGAGCCGGGCGCCGGCCGGCGCGACATGGACCTCGTGCAAACGCTGCGCAAAAATTTCGGCCATATCGATTGCGGCGTTTACGCGCGTGTCGTGGAGAGCGGCCGGATCGCGCTTGGCGACGCGGCCGCTTAAGCGTCGGTTCAGTCCCCGAGAGGAAGTTCGCCCGGCGCGGGCGAACCGCCCTTGTCGTTCTCGCGGGGCTCGTCGCCGGGCGGACGCGGCCTGCGCCGCCGACGCGAGGCGAGGTTGAATCCCGCGCCCTCCTGTTCCTGGTCCGGCGCCTGATGTTGCGTCGCCGCCGGCGTTTCGACGTCTAGCGGCGCCGGTCTCACGGAGACGGCGATCGCAGGAGGCGCGGTGATGAAAGCGGGCAGTCCCACGGGGCTGGCGATCTCGGGAGCGGCCGGCTGTTCGCCAGTGGAAGCCGGCTCGACCCGCGGCGGGAATCGATTACGGTCGCGGTTGCGCTCGAACCCCATGCGAGGACCGCGCTCGTTCGTCTCGCCGCCGCGCTCGACATTGTGGTCGTGCCCACGATCCTGGCCTCGGTCCGATCCGCCGCGATCCTGGTTGCGGTCCGGACGTCCGCGGAACGGCGGCCGCTCCGGGCGATTCGGACGTTCGTGGCGCGGTTGATCGGTGAAGGGCCGTTCTTCAAACGGCTGCGGCTGCGCGAAATGCGGCTGCACTTGCGGCTGCGGGCCCGAATAGGTCGGTGGGGGCTGAAAAGCGGGCGGCGCGGGGGGCAGGCGCTCGGCCAGCGGCGCGAACCGGTCGGGAATGCCCGTGAAATCGTCGTCGTCGTCCTCGATGTCGTTCTCCGCCTCGAACGTCTGGCGGCCGTAAGCGTTCGTGCTCTGCTGCTGCGCCGCCGCGATCAGCCTGAAATAATGCTCGGCGTGCTGCAGCAGATTTTCCGCCATGACAATATCGCCGGAGGTTTGCGCGTCGCGGGCGAGCTGTAGATATTTCTCGGCGACATGTTGCGCGGTGCCGCGAATCTTGACGTCGGGACCATTCGATTCAAATGAACGCGTCAACGGATTGGGGCCCTTGCGTCCATTGTTGTTGCGCCCGCGCAAGCGCTTGTTTTGACCTGGTCTCATTGACAATCCCCGATGATCCTTCTGAAGTCGCGAGCGGGTCGCGCCCGGTTCTCGCCTGTGTGTGATCGCGTCGCGCGTGAAAGCTTTTCCAACTTCCGGCGCTTTTCGAAGCGGCGTTTGTATCGAGCGGCGCTTTTGCCATGAGCGGCGGCCTTTCGGGCCGCGACGGCGGCATTGCCGCCCATTACACGACGAACGCCGCCGCGCCGTCGGTTTTTGCTTGCGCTCTTGCCTTTTAGCGTTTCACGCCCCGGCCATGGGGCCGCATTCCCTTGCAGCGAAAATTCCCGCTAAGTTCGACGTTCCCTGTTGAACGCCCTAATCATGGCGACGAAACACTAGCGCGCCAAAGCCTGATCATCGGTTGATCCGTTCGTTCGCCATCCGATCGACCGTCTCTGAATCCGGCGAGGCGTGGGCCTCGGCGACTGGAAGCGGTAGGCGCGAGAAAGTCACGACACTTGGTCATCCGTCGCGGGACATCGACGCCGCACTCGGTCACCGCGAAATCATTCCGACAAGAACGCTGTAATCCGGGCAATGAGCGGGACCAGCAAAACTCATCGATTGCCACCCTGTATACAAGACACTTGTGTTCCCGCCAAGGCCGGCTCGACGCGCGGCGACAAAAAAAGCAAGAGTGTAGCTAAATTGTCACGCTTTCCGCCCCCGGGGCTCGCGCCGCGACCGCCCTTTCATGTCCTCCCAAATCGCGTTCCACGCCGGCGATTTCAAGCCCGGCCATCTCCAGAAACGCGGAAATCTCGCCGATTTGGCCGGCGCCCGCTTCAAAAAGCGCTACCCCGTCGCCTTTCAAAAGTCTCGGCAACTCGGTGGCGATTTCCCGATAGCAGGCCAATCCGTCGGCCCCGCCGTCGAGCGCCAACGCGGGGTCGTGCAGCGTCACTTCCGGCGCCAATGTCGCGATGTCGGCGCGTTTAACATAGGGAGGATTCGACACGACGACATCGAATCGCCCGGAAATCGCTTCGGCCCAGCGCCCGCGCAAAACGCTGGCGCGCGACTCGAGGCCAAGCGCCGCGAGATTGGCGCGCGTCGCGTCGCAAGCCGCCGCCGAGAGATCGACCGCCACGCCCCACGCCGCCGGCGATTCGGCGAGCAGCGCGCAAAGAATTGCTCCAGACCCCGAACCGAGGTCGAGAAACGACAAAGGCTCATCGCGCCGATTCGCGGTGAGACGCAACGCCAGGGCGACCAAGGTCTCGGTGTCGGCGCGCGGATCGAGCACATTCGGCGCTACATCGAGATCGAGCGTCCAGAAGCCTCGCTTCGCCAGAATGCGCGACACGGGTTCGCGCGCCGCCCGCCGCGCCGCGTAACCCGCTAGACGCGCCGCGGCCTCCTGGCCGAGCAGGGCCGAAGGCTCCAACACCCATTGCGCATGGGTCAATCCGGCCGCCGCGAGCAGCAGCGCGCGGGCGTCGGCTCGCGCTTCGTCGACGCCGGAGCCCTCGAGCAGAGCGGCGAGCCGGTCGAGCGCCGCCGCCCTCGTTTCGTTTGGCGCGATCGCGAAGGTCCGGTCTTCCGTCACGCGCCGCCTTTGGCGAGTCGCGCCGTGAGTCTGCGCGCGAAAGCGCTCGCGTCGATCGGCGGTTCGCCGTCGGCGATTCGCGCGAGATCCAGCAGCAGGAAATATCCGTCCCGCGCCTCGTCGCCTTCGGGCGCGCGCGCCAGCTCCAGAATCGCGGCGTGGCGCGGATTGACCTCCAGCACCGGCTTGCCCAGCGCGCCGCCCTGTCCGTGCTCGGCGAGCAATTGCGCCAGCCGGCGATCCAGCCCATGTTCCGGGGCGATCAGACAGACCGCGCTTTCGCGCAGCCGCGTCGAGACGCGCACGTCGTCGACATGCTCCTTGAGCGCTTCCTTCAGCTTCGTCACTAGCATGGCGACTTCCGCGCCCGCTTCCGGCGTCGGCGGTTGCGGCGCGTCTTCCTTTTGCGGCACGAGGCTAATGTCGGCGGCGCCCTGCGTCACCGATTTGAACGGCTTGCCGTCGAAACCGACGCAACTCGTGACCCAAAAGGCGTCCACGGGATCGTCGAGCAGCAACACCTCCACGTCCCTCGCCGCGAATTCCTCGATCTGCGGGCTTTGCGCCATTCGCTTGCGGTCGTCGCCGACGAGATAAAAAATCGCGGTCTGATTCTCGCGCAGATCGGCCACGTAATCCTTCAATGTTCGGGTCTTCTCGGCCGAGCGCGTCGTGGCGAAGCGCGCGATCTTGAAGATGTCGTCGCGCCGCTGCGGGTCTTCGTGCAGACCTTCCTTCACGACGGCGCCGAAGTTCGCCCAAACCGAGGCGAATTTCTCCGGCTCGTTTTCGGCGAGCTTGGTCAACTCCTGCGTGACGCGCGCGGTGATCGCCTTGCCGATCTGGCCAAGGATCGGGCTTTGCTGCGCCATTTCGCGCGACACGTTGAGCGGAATATCGGCGCTGTCGACGACCAGCCGCACGAAGCGCAGCCAGGCCGGCAGCAGATCCACTTCCTTCGAGATCAGCATGCGCCGCACATAAAGCTTGCTCTTGCTCTTGCGGATGGGATCGAACAGATCCAGCGGGCGCGATCCCGGAATAAAGGCGAGCACCGTATATTCGGTGCGCCCCTCGGCGCGCCAGTGGATCGTCAGCGCGGGTTCGTCGAACTGGCCGGCGAGCTGGCGGTAGAAATCGTTATAGTCCTCGGCACTGATGTCGCTCTTTGGCTTGGTCCACAAGGCCGCGCCGTCGCTGATCCGGCGCGGCTCCTCGCCGGGCGCGCCGATGATCTCGATCGGAATGGCGATGGCGCCGGAATGTTCGCGCAGCACATGCTCGACGCGATAGGCTTCCAGGAACTCGTCACTGTCGCTGTTGAGATGCAGCGCCACTCGCGTCCCGACCACTGGGGCGTCTTCCAGCGCCGCCGGGGCGATTTCGTAGGAGCCCTTGCCGTCGGAGGTCCATAGCCAGGCCTCATCGGAGCCGGCGCGACGGGTCGTCACCTCAACCTTGTCGGCGACCATGAACACGGAATAGAAGCCGACGCCGAACTGGCCGATCAGCCCTTGGCCCAGGCCGTCCTTGTTTTCGGCGCCGCCAACCTTGTCGAGGAAGGCGCGCGTGCCGGAATTGGCGATGGTTCCGAGCGCCGAGACCAGTTCGTCGCGTCCCATGCCGACGCCATTGTCGGCGACGGTCAGTAGGCGCTTGTCCTTGTCGAGCGCGATCGTGACCAGCGGCGCGCCCGCCTGTGCCGCCAGCGCTTCGTTCGACAGCGCCTCGTAGCGCAATTTCTCGCTGGCGTCGGCGGCGTTGGAAACGAGCTCGCGCAGGAACACGTCGCGCTCGGAATAGACGGAATGCGCCATCATTTGCAGCAGCCGCGCCACGTCGGCGGTGAAGCCGTGGCTGCTGGTGCGCGCATTGGGGTCGATAGTCGCGGATGTGGCGTCGTCGGTCACTTTGGCGGCTCCAATAAATGGACGTTAATCGAACGATCCTTCGCCCGAACGGCCGGAAAGGGGGACTCCCTTCATCGCGCGAAATTCTCGCGGCGGGATCGGTTCGTCCGTCATATCGGGGATGAGGCGGAAAGTTGCAAGTCGCGGAGGGCCAAGTCCGAGGGCCAAGTCCGAGGGCGAGGCCAGCGAGTCGGTTCCCGCCGCTCGCGGCAAGACGAACCGGCGAAAGGATTCCTCTCGACCGGCTCGCCCATCGCCACGAATTCACCGATTACCTCGCGCCTCATTCCGGGGGCTGGGGGGCTGACGAAAACCGGAATGGCGCTCGACAACCGGCTGCGGCAATGAATGGGATATTGGGTGCGTCTCTTGACCTGCAAGTGGCTCAATGTGGACGAAATCATGAAATCTTCGAAAGGCGCCGTCGCAAAAGCTTCATCCAGGCTTGCCCTTCGCGTCTTTGCAGGCGAACATGGCGCGGACAGTTGAGCGGTCGCCGCTGAAAAGCATGAGGCGGGCGCCGGCGGCGAAAGCGCGCAATCCAGGGACGACGCATGAGCGACAGGGAGCCTAACTCACGCGAGGCCGGCGCAAGCCGCCTTTACCTCGTCAATGGCGCGTTTGGGAGAAACCCGAAGGCGCGCGAGCCCGCCGCGGCGTCGAAGGCTTCGAAAAGCGCGGGCGCCGTCGTCTCGTTCGACCGCCGGGAGCTTCGCGTCATCTTCGATGTCTACGGGAATAAGGTGGCGAACGGCGAGTGGCGCGATTACGCGCTCGACTTCACCGCCTCCAAGGCGGTTTTTTCCGTCTTTCGCCGCGCCTGCGAGACGCCGTTCTATCGCATCGAAAAAAACCCGACGCTCGGGCGCCGGCAGGGGGCCTATAGCGTCGTCGACGCCAGCGGCCTCATTCTGCGGCGCGGTCACGATCTCTCCCGCGTCGTCGGCGTGCTCGACCGCAAGCTGCGCCTCGTCAGCGCCGAATAGGCGGTCGCGACGAAAAAGGCCCCGCGCTGGCGGGGCCTTTCGTGGTCCAGGCGGTTGGCTGGGCGCCCGGGCGTCGACCGTGCGACGCCCCGGTCATCACCTGCGGTCGCCAAACAGATAGAGCAGCGACTGGAACATGTTGATGAAGTCCAGATACAGCCGCAGAGCGCCGAAGATGCTCTTCTTCTGGGCCATCTCGTAACCGTCGCTGGAGACGTATTCGTCCTTGATCGACTGCGTGTCCCAAGCCGTCAGGCCAGAGAAAATCAGCACGCAGAGAATCGACAGCCCAAACTGCAGGCTCGAACTCTGCAGGAAGATGTTCACAACGCCGGCGATCACCAAACCCCAGACTCCCATAATCAGGAAGGAGCCCATGGCCGACAGGCTTCGCTGCGTCGTATAGCCGTAGATGCTAAGTCCGCCAAAAGCCGCCGCCGTGATGAAGAACACCCGCGCGACGGAGCCGCCCGTGTAAACCATCAACAGGAACGACATCGACAGGCCGATCAACCCGGCGAAGACCAGAAACAGCGTGCGTGCGGTCGCCGCGGATATTGTGTTGGCGCGGGCGCTCAAGAAGAACACGAAGCCGAGCGGCGCGAATATGATCACCCAGCGCAGCGGGCTCATGTAAATCGCCTGGCCGAACGGCGTCAGGGCCAGACGGCCAGCGGCGTCGTGAGTCACGGCGAGCATCTGCGCGCCGAGCGCGACAAGCCCCGTGACCCCCAGCCCCAGCGTCATATAGTTGTAGACACCGAGCATATAGGCGCGCAGGCCCTGGTCTATTTCCGCAGTCGCCTTTCGGGCGACGTGGGCGCCGAAGCTCGTATTGCGGTCGTAATTGGACATGAGATCCTCTCGTCTAGCGGCCTCGCCATATCGACAAGTTCGCGGCGCTGGCCTAGCGGTCAATATGGCGTGAGCCCGAGAAAGAGACAAGAGCGCCAAGAGATGAACTCTCGGTAAGCTTATTCCTCGACCGCGGGAGGCGCGGCGCCGAAAACGAGACCTTGGCTGACATCTCATATTTTACAGCAATTTTTTCGGCTCATCGTTCGGCGCGGAAAACAGTTGTCGAGTTGGCCGTTGAGGGCAAAAGCAAGTTTCGCGTCGAAGCCTTCGAGAAAAAAAGCGAATGTGTCGGACGTTTCCCGTGGATAGAAATCCGCGACTATCGACATAATACGAAGGCGCCGCCTCAAAACGCGGAGGATAAGCAAAGCTGGACCAGAGCGAGGGTTATTTCGACGCGCCGACGGAAGTTCAGCGCCGCGATATATTCACGCCGCCGCGCCACGACGCGCGTGGCCCCGACCAATCAGCCACTTGTCGGCGCGAGAATTTGCGATAACATCAAGCTACGGCGTCATGCGCCCTGAAAGCAAAGCCAAGCATGACGCGCTAGCCCGTTCACCCTGTGTCGCCTGTCCTTCAAACAGAGACCTAAGGAGGAAAATATGCGTGACGACGATCTCGCTCCTCTTTGTCGACTAACCGAGCCGGCTGGATGGCGAATGCTCCGAGCTTTTCATCTTGCGACCGTCAAAGCCGTCCTGTCGATGGGGCTATTGGTCGCGGCTGTCCTATTCGCGGTCGGCCCGGCTTCGGCCCATGGCCGTCTAGGCGCCGCCGAAGCCCGCTGCCGCCTGTTCATCGGCCCCGACATGATGAATTTCACCGGCTATATGCCGGACGCCGATAAAAACGAGTTCTGCGAGGATATTCCCGCCACCGGGCGGATGATCATGGCGCTCGACGACATCCAGGAAGAACTGCGCGACATGAAGATCGGAATCCGCATCGTCAAGGATGTGGGTGGCGAAGCTAAGGAAAACGAAAACCTCGACGCCGTGACCGTGGCCTATAGCGAGCCCAGATATTACCGTTCGGGCACCATTAACTTCCAACATATTTTCCCGGAAGCCGGATATTTTGTCGGCATCGTCACCGCGATTGGCGATCACGGCGAGCAATGGGTCTCCCGCTTTCCGTTCTCGGTCGGCGAAAGCTTCATGCGCGCGTTACCGGCTTACCTTTTGCTCGCTATCGGCGTCATAGCGGCCTTCTTCATCTATCTCTACCACCGGAAGCTGACGCCGCCGGCGCCGATCAAGACTATCACGCCGCGCGACCCGGAGCCGCCGCACGACCACCCGGAGCCGACGCCGGCGGAGTAGTGACAGTTCGAGTCGCGCGCGCGTTTCTCTCCGCCGATCCGGAGAGTGACGCGCGCTTTTTGGCGCTATTGGCCGCGACTGGGCGCCGAGAGTCTGTCGGCGAAAAGGGCGATCGTCTTCGCATAGACGCGCGCCTGGTTCCATTCCAGCAAGGCGGAGAAATTGGGCTCGCCTTCGTCCCAGCCGGCGCCGCGTCGCCAGCCGTTGCCGTATAGAAAATTGGCTGTCGAAGCGAGGATGTCGGCGGTGTCGTGAACGAGGTCGCGCCGTCCGTCGCCGTTGAAATCGACGGCGTATTTGAGGTAGGACGACGGCATGAACTGGGCGGGACCGATTTCGCCGGCCCAGGCGCCGCGCATTTGCGCCGGCGACATGTCGCCCCGCTGCACAATTCTCAAGGCGTCGATCAGTTCCGCGCGGAAGCGATCCGACCGGCGGCAGTCGTAGGCCAGCGTCGCCAACGCGCTGAACGTGCGGAAATTGCCGCTGTCGTCGCCATAGGTGGTCTCGAGGCCCCAGATCGCCACCAGCACGGCGCCCGGCACGCCATATTGTCGCTCAATGACCTGGAACAGCGCGGCGTGACGCGCGAGCAAGGCGCGCCCGCGGGCTATTCGGCCGGGGGTGAGCAAACGGCTCGAGAATTGCTCGAAGCTCCTATGGAATATGCCCTGCTTGCGATCATGCGCGATCACCGATCGGTCATAGGAGACATCGCGCAGCGAGGTTTCGATCACCGCGGAAGAGAAACCCTCGCTCAAGGCCTCCCGCTTGAATTCGGCGAGCCAGCCTTGGAACCCTTCCCCGTCGTTTCCGCATTGCGCGGCGCGCGCCGGCGCGGCGCCGAGCATCGCCGCCGCCGCGAGAGCCCAAAGAGTCGCCTTGAACCCGGCGCTTCGCTTGCGAATAAAAAACATGGCGTCCCCTCGGGCGTCCTTTCGCGATGGCGAAGGCCGGCCCCGCATCGAAAGATACGACAAAAATCCCTTAGCTTCAGCCGAGTCTTCCCCGCGCCGCCCGCAGTTTCTCGATTCGCGCCCGCGCGGCTTCAAGGCGCTCGCGGTGCTCATCGATCACCTCTTCCTCGGCCTTGGCGAGAAAGCCGGGATTGGCCAGCTTGGCCTCCAGCTTTTTCGCCTCGCCGTCGAGCTTCTCGATCTCCTTGTCGAGCCGTTTGGCTTCCGCCGCGAGGTCGATCACCCCTTCCAGCGGCAGCGCGACGAGCACGCCGCGCACGAGAAGCTGCGCGCTGCTTTTTGGCGCGGCGTCGGCGAAGGCCACTCCGGTGAGGCGCGCCAGTCGTTTCAGCGTGTCCTCCCAATGCGCGGCACGGGCTTGCGCGGACTTATCCGCGCCAACCACGACCAGCGCGATCTCGGCGCCCGCGGGCAGATTCATCTCGGCGCGCAGCGAGCGCACTTCCGAGATCAGTTCGACGATCCAGCCGACTTCGGCCTCCGCCTCGGCGTCCTCCAACTCGGTGAGCCGAGGCCAGCGCGCCAGCGCCAGCATGCCCTCACGCGCCTCGCCCTCGAGACCCTTGATCGCCCACAGCTCCTCGGTGATGAAGGGCATGAAGGGATGCAGCAGAGCGTAAATCTGATCGAGCACGAAGGCGGTGCAGGCGCGCGTCTCAATCTTGGCGGGGCCGTCCTCGCCTTGCAGCAGCGGCTTTGTCAGCTCGACATACCAGTCGCAGAAGATGTTCCATACGAAGCGATAGGCTGCATTGGCGGCGTCGTTGAAGCGATAGGCGTCGATGGCGGCGCTGATGTCGCGCGCGGCGCGCGCGGCTTCGGTGACGATCCAGCGGTTGAGCGTGATCTCGTTGGCGGCGGGGTCATAGCCTTTTACGCGGGCGCAGCCGTTGATCTCGGCGAAGCGCGACGCGTTCCACAGCTTCGTCGCGAAGTTGCGATAGCCTTCGACGCGGCTCGTCGCGAGTTTTATGTCGCGTCCCTGCGCGGCCATCGCGGCGAGCGTGAAGCGCAAGGCGTCGGCGCCATAGTCCGTGATGAGATGCAGGGGGTCGATGACATTGCCCTTCGACTTCGACATCTTCGAGCCCTTCTCGTCACGAACGAGGGCATGGATGTAGACGTCGCGGAAGGGGACCTCCTTCTTGAAGTGCAGGCCCATCATCATCATGCGGGCGACCCAGAAGAAGATGATGTCGAAGCCGGTGACGAGGACGCTCGTGGGATAATAGCGCTCCAGTTCGGGCGTTTCGTCGGGCCATCCCAGCGTCGAGAAGGGCCACAGCGCCGAGGAGAACCAAGTGTCGAGCACGTCCTCGTCGCGCGTCAATGTCACATCGCGCTGGCGTTTTTCGCGCGCCGCTTCGAGGGCTTCCCGCTCGCTTTCCCCGACGAAGACATTCCCTTCCTCGTCGTACCACGCGGGTATCCGGTGCCCCCACCATAACTGTCGCGAGATGCACCACGGCTGGATATTCTCCAGCCACTCGAAATAGGTCTTCTCCCAATTCTTCGGCACGAAATTGGTGCGGCCGTCGCGCACGGCGGCCAGCGCCGGTTGGGCCAGCGTCTTCGCGTCGACGTACCATTGGTCGGTGAGGCGCGGCTCCAGCACCGCGTGCGAGCGGTCGCCATGCGGCACGGAATGGATGTTGTCGGCGATTTCGGCGAGCAGCCCGCGCTCGTCCATCATCGCCACGACGCGCGCGCGCGCTTTGAAGCGGTCGAGCCCGTCGAGCGACTCGATCGTCGCGTCGAGTTCGCCGGACGCGGCGAAGCCTTCGAAAAACTCTTCGTTCCCGCGTAGCGTCACGCGAGCTTCGGCATCGAGCACATTGACCAGCCGCAGCCCGTGGCGCTTCCCGACCTCGAAATCGTTAAAGTCGTGCGCCGGGGTGATCTTCACCGCGCCGGTGCCCTTTTCGGGGTCGGAATATTCGTCGGCGACGATGGGAATGAGCCGCCCGACCAGCGGCAGGCGGACATTGCGCCCGATGAGTTTGGTATAGCGCTCGTCTTCGGGATGCACGGCGACCGCCGTGTCTCCGAGCATCGTCTCGGGCCGCGTTGTCGCGACGGTGATGAACTCGCCGCTGTCCTGCCCGTCGAGAGTCGCGATCGGGTAACGGAAGTGCCACAGATGGCCCTTCACTTCCGTCTGCAAAACTTCGAGATCGGAGATCGCGGTGTGCAGCACGGGATCCCAATTGACGAGACGCTTGGCCTTATAGATCAGCCCCTCGCGATGGAGCTGGACGAACACCTTGACCACCGCGCGCGAAAGCCCTTCGTCGAGCGTGAACCGCTCGCGCGACCAGTCGCAGGAGGCGCCGAGCCGTTTTAATTGCTCGACGATGATTCCGCCCGACTCGGCCTTCCATTCCCAGACGCGCTGCAAAAATTTCTCGCGGCCCATCTCGCGGCGGCCCGGCTGCTGGCGCTCCATCAGCTGTCGCTCGACCACCATTTGCGTGGCTATGCCGGCGTGATCGGTGCCGGGCTGCCACAGCACGTCCTTGCCCTGCATGCGCGCGTGACGCGCGAGAATGTCCTGCAGCGTGTTGTTGAGCGCGTGGCCCATATGCAGCGAGCCCGTGACATTGGGCGGCGGAATGACGATGGAATAGGGCGGCGCGCCGGCGCGCTCCGGGCGCCCCGCGCGAAAGGCGCCGGCGGTCTCCCACTGTTCGCGGATGCGCTGCTCGATGGCGGCGGGATCGAAGGTTTTTTCCATGGTCATGGGGGTATCGCAAACCTGCTCCCTCTCCCCGTTCGCGGGGAGAGGGCTGGGGTGAGGGGCCGGGGACGAAGGCAGCCTCTCCCCGCGAGCGGGGAGAGGGGACGCCCCTTACGCCAGCGCCTTCAGCGCGCCGCGTCCCGCGTAGATCGCTGTCGGTCCCAGCTCCTCCTCGATGCGGATGAGCTGGTTGTATTTGGCCAGCCGATCGGAGCGGGCGAGCGATCCCGTCTTGATCTGGCCGCTGTTCACGGCGACCGCGATGTCGGCGATGGTCGAATCCTCGGTCTCGCCGGAGCGATGCGAGAGCACCGTGGTGTAGCCGGCGCGATGCGCCATTTCCACGGCGGCGAGCGTCTCGGTCAGCGTGCCGATCTGGTTGACCTTGACCAGCAGCGAATTGGCGACGCCCTGCTTGATGCCCTCCGAAAGTATCTCGACATTGGTGACGAAAATATCGTCGCCGACGATCTGAACCGTCTTGCCGATTTTGTCGGTCAGCAGTTTCCAGCCGGCCCAGTCGTTCTCGGCCATGCCATCCTCGATCGAGACGATGGGGTAAGATGCGGCCAGCTTGGCGAGATAGTCGACCTGCTGCTCGACCGAGCGGGTCACTTTCTCGCCGGTGTAGACATATTTGCCGTCCTTGAAGAACTCCGACGCGGCGGCGTCGGTGGCGAGGCACACGTCGACGCCCGGCTTGAAACCCGCCGTCTCGATGGCCTTCATGATGAAGTCGAGCGCGGCTTCGGCGGAAGGAAGGTTCGGCGCGAAGCCGCCTTCGTCGCCCACCGCCGTGTTGAATCCGCCCTTCTTGAGCGCGCTCTTCAGCGTATGGAAAATTTCCGCGCCCCAGCGGATCGCGTCGGCGACGTTTTCGGCGCCGACGGGCATGACCATGAATTCCTGGAAATCGATGGGATTATCCGCGTGAGCGCCGCCGTTGATGATGTTCATCATCGGCGTCGGCAGAATGCGCGCCTGCGTGCCGCCGATATAGCGATAGAGCGGCAGGGCGGCCGCGTCGGCGGCGGCCTTGGCGACGGCGAGCGACACGCCGAGAATGGCGTTGGCGCCGAGCCGCGATTTGTTGAGCGTGCCGTCGAGTTCGATCATCGCCTCGTCGACCGCCACCTGCTCCTCGGCCTCGAAGCCCAGCAGCGTGCCGGCGATCTCGCCATTGACGCTCTCGACCGCGCCGAGAACGCCCTTGCCCTGGTAGCGCTCGGGGTCGCCGTCGCGCTTTTCCACGGCTTCGCGCGTTCCCGTCGAGGCGCCCGAGGGCACGGCGGCGCGGCCAAAGGAGCCGTCCTCCAGCGTCACATCGACCTCGATCGTGGGATTGCCGCGCGAATCGAGAATTTCGCGGGCGTGGATGTCGATGATCTCGGTCATGAAAAGCCTCATTTTGCTGCGGCGCGGGAGTTACGCGCCTTTTAGCCCGATTGGCCGGCGCGGGAAAGCGGGGAATGCCGCGAGGCAGTGGATTTGGAGTTTTTTGGCGGGGCGGGCGCGTGGCGATGCTGTCGCGCATTCATCCAGCTTCTGGCGTCTGGCATCTAGCCTCTGGCTTCTGGCTTCTGGGCTTTAACCCTCCCCTTAACCGCCGGGTTAACCTTCCGCTTAACCTTCGGGTTAACCCTCCCCTTAACCACCCGTATTTGTCCTTGGCCAAAAAAGACGATTTAGACCCACCCTTGACGCCCCGGCACTCGCGCCTCTAATTCGCCCCATGACCAAGACCCGCCAAGGCGCCGCGCTGCTCGGCCAGAAATCGTCGCTTCCGGCTTCGCCCGACGAGGCCGAACTCGATATCGTGCCCAATCCGCGCCCAAGCGAGAGCTATCTCGTGCGCTTCGCCGCGCCGGAGTTCACCTCGCTGTGTCCGGTCACGGGCCAGCCGGACTTCGCGCATATCGTGATCGATTACGTTCCCGCCGAATGGCTCGTCGAATCGAAATCGTTGAAACTTTATCTGGCGAGCTTTCGCACTCTCGGCGCCTTTCACGAGGATTGCACGATGCGCATCGCCCTCGATCTAAAGAGCGCGCTTGCGCCAAAGTGGCTGCGCATCGGCGCCTATTGGTATCCGCGCGGCGGCATTCCGATCGACGTGTTCTGGCAGACCGGCGAGCCGCCGCAGGGGCTGTGGCTGCCCGATCAGGGCGTGCCGCCCTATCGCGGGCGCGGTTAAGCGCGCCCGCGCGATTTTTTTTAAGGCCTCGCGTTTAGGCCGCGCGGCCTGCTTGCGTAGCCTTGGCGACCTCGTTGAGGCGGCCGCTTTTCACGTCGTAGACGTAACCGTAAATCGGAATATCGCGCGGCACGAGCGGGTGCTGGCGAATGCGCAGCACGTCCTGCAGCACGCTCTCCTCCTGCGATTTGATCGTGTGCCATTTGATGAAATGGCCGGCCGCGCAACCGCCGCCATGTTGCGGGTTGGACCAGTTCTTGCCGTCGAAGGCGGCCGTGTTGAGGTTGTCGTCGAGCAGTTCGGCCATCACCTCGTCGCAGAACAGCTCCATGCCGCAATCGGTGTGATGGATCACGAACCATTCGTTGGTGCCGAGCAGCTTATGGGAGATCACCAGCGAGCGAATGGCGTCGTCGCTGGCGCGCCCGCCCGCGTTGCGGACGACATGCGCGTCGCCCTCGGCGAGGCCCGCGTATTTCGCGGGATCGAGCCGCGCGTCCATGCAGGTCAAAATGGCGAAACGCCTGGCGGGGGGCATCGCGAGTCCGCTCTTGCCACCAAAGCCAGCGACATATTTGGCGTTGGCGTCCATGACTTCGTTCACGATCTTGCTGGTCATTCATTCCTCCCGTTTGGCGTCGCGCGCCATTTGTTGGCCCAAGACCCATATCGGCCTCGCGCGACACAAACTCTAACCCATTTTTTCGCGCGCGGTAATCGCAGGCGTGGTGGCTCGACGATGGAGAAGGCGCAAGAAAAAGGCCCCGTCTCCAATCGGAAACGGGGCCTCTTCAATCGTGCGCGGCGTTATTGGATCAGTAGCGATAATGATCGGGCTTGAACGGACCGGTTTGCGGCAGATTGAGATAGGCCGCCTGCTGCTCGGTCAGTTTGGTCAGCTTCACGCCGATCTTGTTGAGATGCAGCGAGGCGACCTTTTCGTCGAGGTGCTTCGGCAGCGTATAGACTTCCTTGGCGTAGTGGCCCTGCTTGGTCCACAATTCGATCTGCGCCAGCGTCTGGTTGGTGAAGGAGGCCGACATCACGAAGGACGGATGTCCCGTGGCGTTGCCGAGATTCACCAGGCGGCCTTCGGAGAGCAGGATGATGCGCTTGCCGTCGGTGAATTCGATCTCGTCGACTTGCGGCTTCACATTGTGCCACTTCAGGTTCTTCAGGCCGGCGACCTGAATCTCGCTGTCGAAATGCCCGATGTTGCAGACGATGGCGCGATCCTTCATGCGGCGCATATGGTCGAGCGTGATGACGTCGACATTGCCGGTCGCGGTGACGAAGATGTCGGCGCGCGGCGCGGCTTCTTCCATCGTCGTGACCTCATAGCCTTCCATCGCGGCCTGCAGGGCGCAGATCGGATCGATCTCGGAGACCAGCACGCGGCAGCCGGCATTGCGCAAGCTCGCCGCCGAGCCCTTGCCGACATCGCCAAAGCCGGCGACCATGGCGACCTTGCCGGCCATCATCGCGTCGGTGCCGCGGCGGATGCCGTCGACCAGCGACTCGCGGCAGCCGTAGAGATTGTCGAATTTCGACTTGGTGACGGAATCATTGACGTTGATCGCCGGCCAAAGGAGCTTGCCCTCCTTCTGCATGATGTAAAGGCGATGCACGCCCGTGGTCGTCTCCTCGGTGACGCCCTTGATGGACTCGGCGTTGCGCTTGTAGAAACCCGGATTGGCCTTGAGGCGCTTCTTGATCGCCGCGAACAGGACCTCTTCTTCCTCGTTCGTCGCCTTGTCGAGGAAGGCGACATCGCCGCCCTCGGCGCGCAGGCCAAGGTGAATGAGCAAAGTGGCGTCGCCGCCATCGTCGAGGATCATGTTCGGGCAGCCGCCATCGGACCACTCGAAAATGCGATGGGTGTAATCCCAATAATCCTCGAGGCTCTCGCCCTTGATGGCGAACACCGGCGTGCCGGCGGCGGCGATGGCGGCGGCGGCGTGATCCTGGGTCGAATAAATGTTGCAGGAAGCCCAGCGAACATCGGCGCCGAGCGCCTTCAGCGTCTCGATCAGCACGCCCGTCTGAATGGTCATATGGAGCGAGCCCGCGATACGCGCGCCCTTGAGCGGCTGGCTGGCGCCGTATTCGGCGCGCGTCGCCATCAGACCGGGCATTTCGGTCTCGGCAATGTTGAGTTCCTTGCGGCCCCAATCGGCGAGTCCGATGTCGGTGACGACATAATCGTTGAAATGAGTGGTCATGATCTTCCCTTCGCGCTTATGTCGCCAGATGTCGGGCCGGCTCGCGCCACGTCCCCGCGCCGGGGCTATAGCAAAGGATTTCGCGCCACGCAATAAAGATATGTGCAAGTCTTTATATGATAGCCGGAGGCGGCGGCTCGTCAATCGCCGTCTGCGTCAGCGGCTGATATTGGAACCGCGCGCTGGCGACGGCGATACGCAGCCACACGCTGATGCCGACGCCGATGAAATGCGCCAACAGAAGAAGAAAGCTCATCAGCAGCACGAACACGTCCAGCGCCCGAATGATCTTGGTGGGGTCGGTGATCGCGATGCCCGGCGGTTGCGAGACTGTTTTGGCGATCAGCAGCGATATGCTTAGCGCGACGCCGATGAAGGACAGAAAAACGCCGAGAAAGCCCAAGGTCATCCCAGCGTGCAGAAACCACAGGCCGGAGCCGCGTTTCCCGCCGAGGTAACGCTCGGGAGCCAAAGCGATTTTGCTGGCTCGCCGGGTGTAATGATACGCCAGCGCGCAGGTCACGAACAATAACGCGAGCGCGCAGCCGCTCCAGTAGATGGCGTCGCCAATCCCCGCCTGGACGGCGCTGAGCGCGCGTCCGGACGTAGCGAATTGCAGGAGCAAGGCCGACAGGAAGGCGAGCACGAACTGAATCCAGAATTTGATCCAGCCCAAGAGACGCATTTGGCCGGCGAGACGCAGCCCGATTTTGTCGCCGGCCGGGCCGCTCATCCGCAAGGCCGGGACGACAGCTTCCGGCGCCGGGCTTTTTCCGGGCAGCATTCTGCTGGCGAAGCCGGGAAGGGCGAAACTGTTGGCGATGACGAGTCCGATATGGACGACGACAAAGCCGGCGAGCACGAACGCGCCGATTTCGTGAGTGTTCGCGAACAAGTCCGCCAGACGGTCGTCCGGTTCTCCCCATGAGGGCAGCGGCGTTCCCCAAAACAACGCGGGCGATGCAGTGAAAATCTGGCGCAGATAGCCGCTGGCCGTCACGACCACGAGCGAGAGATAGATCAGCGCGTTCACCCATGCGCCAATCAATCGCCGCCAGCGCGGCGTCTCCGCGGGATAGGTCGGGGCGCCGAACAAAAGCCTCGACAAAATCGCGAGGATGAGCAGAACCGCGGTCGTAAGCCCCAGGGAAACATGGAAATCCACTAGATACGCCCGCTCGTCGGTGGTGGTGGGCGAAGAACGCAGATACCAGCCGAGCCCCAGCAGCGCCGCGGTCGCGAGCGCCAGGAGCCAGTGGATCAGGATGGAGAAAAATCCGTATCTCGCGAGAATTGACTTCATGACGCCGCCTCTGCAATCGCGTGATTCAACTGGCTCACGGTTTATATATGCAAAATAGATCGCCTGCTCATGACGCGGATAGTCGCGCGGAACAACTGCGCGAAGCGGCGAGGAATAAAAGATTCACGCGGAAAGAACCGAGCCGGCGCGCCGCCTCACTTCAGTGTCGGCGCGCGCAACGGCAGGGGATCCGTGTCGAGCAGCGCGAATAGCAGATGGTCGCGCCATTGCCCGTTGATGTTGAGATAGGCGCGGGCGTAGCCTTCCTGCGTGAAGCCCAGGCGTTCCAGCAGGCGCTTCGAGGGTTCGTTATTGGGCAGACAGGCGGCTTCTATCCGATGCAGCCCCTGCTTTTCGAACGCATAGACCAGAACGGCGCGAACCGCGCGGCTCATATAGCCTTTGCCGGCGTGGGGTTCGCCCATCCAATAGCCCAGCGTCGCCGCCTGCGAGACGCCGCGCCGCACATGCCCGAGCGACAGGCCGCCGACCAAGGTGTCGTCGTGTTCGCGAAAAATCAGGAACGAGAAGGACTCGTCGCGAGCCAACTCCTCCCCGTGCCGACGCACGCGATAGCGAAAACTGGATCGGGTCAAATCGTCGAGCGGCCACACGGGCTCCCACGGCGTGAGAAAGGCCCGGCTTCGCGCCCGCAGCGAAGACCATTGGACGAAATCGCTCATCTCGGCGGGACGCAGATAGATTCCGTCGCCGTGGATAGGGAAGTTGCGCCGCGCGATGCTGACGCCAAACAGCGCCATGATCACACCCTTGTCGCGAGGCGCGTCGCGCGCGCGTGGTCCTCGATGAAGGCCCGAACGCGCCCTTCATCGTTTTCGAGCCGGGAGAACCGCTCCTCGGCGGTAAGAATTGGCGCGAGACGCGGCGGCAGCTCGATGCGCTCGCCGATGGCGCGCTCGATCGCCGCGGGAAATTTCGCCGGATGCGCGGTCGCCAGCGCCACGACCGGCGTCGAAGGATCGACCGCGAGCCGCGCCCGCGCGGCGTGAACCCCCGTCGCCGTGTGCGGGTCGAGCACATAGCCCGACTCGCGATAGGTGCGGGCGATCTCGGCGCTGGTTTCTGCTTCGCTGACCGCGCGCGCGTCGAAATCCTCTCGGATCGCTGCCAGCGCCTCCGGCGGAATATCGAAGCCGCCGGATTGGTCGAGACTGGCGAAAGCCGCGCGCAATGCCCCGGCGTCGCGTCCCAGCGCGTCGAACAGCAGGCGCTCGAAGTTGGATGAGAGCTGAATGTCCATCGACGGCGACTGCGTCGGCGTGACGCCGCGTGGCTCGTAGCGCCCGCTCGCCAGCGCGCGCGCCAGAATGTCGTTGGCGTTGGTCGCGACGATCAGCCGCGACAGCGGCAGGCCCATGCGCTTCGCCACATAGCCCGCCAGCACATCGCCGAAATTGCCGGTCGGGACGGCGAAGGAAACCTCGCGAAGCGGCGCGCCAAGCGCAACGGCGCTGGTGAAATAATAGACCATCTGCGCGACGACCCGCGCCCAGTTGATCGAATTGACGCCCGCGAGACCGAGGCGCTTGCGATAGGCGCTGTCGCGAAACAGGCTTTTGAGAATCGACTGCGCGTCGTCGAATGTGCCGCGCAAGGCGATGGCGTGGATATTGTCGTCCGCGACCGTGGTCATCTGGCGGCGCTGCACGTCGGAGACGCGCCCATCGGGATAGAGGATGAACACATCCACCCGGTTCTGCCCGGCAAACGCTTCGATCGCGGCGGCGCCCGTGTCGCCCGAGGTCGCGCCGACGATCGTGGCGCCGAGGCCGCGCTGCTCGAGCACGTGGTTCATCAGCCGGCCCAGCAATTGCATCGCCAAATCTTTGAAGGCAAGCGTCGGGCCGTGAAAAAGTTCGAGCACGAACAGATTGTCGTCGATCTGCGTCAGTGGCGCGACGGCGCGATGGGAAAAGCCGGCGTATGCGGCGCGTGTCGCGTCGCGCAAGACTCCGGCGCCGATCTCGCCGGCGAAGGGCTCGATAAGCCGCGCCGCCGCCGCGTCATAGGGAAGCCCGGCGAGGGCGGCGATGTCGCCGCGCGCGACGGCGGGGTAGGTCTTGGGGACATAGAGCCCCCCGTCGGCGGCGAGGCCCGCCAAGAGCACGTCGTCGAAGGCGAGTTCGGGAGCTTCGCCGCGGGTCGAAATATAATGCAATGGGCGACACCTATGAATTGGCCGGGCGGTTCCACGCGAGCGCGCGGCGCCGACGATGGTAGCGCCCCGGCGGCGATTTGGCGAGTGGGGCGAGGGTTTTAGGACATGCGAATCGGCGCGCGTCAATGCGCGTCAATGCGCGTCAATGCGCGCGGACGCGCGATCTTGCGTATAGGGCATACACGATCAGCAGCGCCGCCGCGAGGCCCATCCACGTCACCGCGTAGGAGAGGTGGTTATTGGGAATATCCGCCGCGTCCGGGACGGTCCGAAAAAGTCCGTCGTCCAGCCCGGCCTGATCTTCCTGCTGGAGCACGAACGGCGCGGCGTCGACAAGCCCAAGCGTCGCGGCGATCTTGACGGGATCGCTGGTGAACCACAGGCCCGTGCCGGGATCGTCGGCCGGGGTGAACGCGTTGCGCGACTGCGGCGCTCGGAGCCATCCCTTGATCTCCGTGGGCTCGTTCGGCCCATGGCGCCAGGCGTCAGCGGCGGTCAATGATTGCGCGACGAAGCCGCGGTTAACGAGGAGGGCGCCCCCGCCCGCGAGCCGAAAAGGCATGATAACGAAAAAGCCCGGCCCTCCACCGGCGGCCCCGGCGGGCGCCTGGGTGAACACCTTCACCGATCTGGCGAGATCGAATCGGCCCGTCGCCCGAACGTGGCGATAGTCGTAATCTTCTCCGCGCAGCCCGGCCCAATCGCTAGGCGGCGGAATTTCGGCCGGAGCGGCGCGCGTTCGCGTTTCGAGTCGGGCGATCAGGGACTCTTTCCATTCCAGCCGCCGCAATTGCCAAACGCCCAACGTCAGCAGCAGCCCCAGCGCCAGCGCCGCGAACAAGCTTTGCCACACGAGCGACCGCGACGACACCTTCACCTGATCCGCCGCCCTTCCTCGGCCCGATTGTAATATTGCAGCGCGATCAGCAATCCCTTGGTGGGACGCAGCATCCCAATGCAGACTATGGCCGAGAAGGGAAGAAAGATCAGCGCGTGAACCCAATAGGACGGCTGATAGACGATTTCGACATAGGCCGCGACGCCGACAATCAGGAAGCCGGCGATCATCATCACGAAGATCGCGGGGCCGTCTCCCGTGTCCGCGAACGAAAAGTCGAGGCCGCAGGCCCCGCATTTCGGCGCGACGCGCAGCAAGCCGTCGAACATCTTGCCCTTGCCGCAGCGTGGGCAGGAGCCGGTTACGCCAGCCCAATAGGGATTGACATGAGGAGGATGTTCTGGATTCGACATCAAGGCCCTTTCTCGCGCGAACGGCCACGGAAGGTTCCGTGACCGCTAGCGCCGTGCTCCAATGGACGGCTAGTCCCTCGCGGCGCGCGGGGCAAGCCCGCTCCGCTGTCGCGCCTTATTCAGCCATGCCGCCCCAATTGCCCCACACATATATGGCGGAGAACAGAAACAGCCAGACCACGTCGACGAAATGCCAATACCAGGCGGCGAATTCCAGCCCCAGGTGTTGATCGGGCTTGAAGTGCCCCTTCAGCGTGCGAATGAGGCAGACCGCGAGGAACAGCGTGCCGATGATCACATGGAAGCCGTGAAAACCGGTCGCCATGAAGAAGGTCGAGCCGTAGTTCGTCGCGGCCGGATGGGCCGGGTCGAATTTGAAGGCGAATGGCGCGTGCGCGTATTCCCAAGCCTGGATCGCCGTGAACAACGCGCCGAGGGCGATGGTCGCGATCAGGCCCTTCTTGAGCTGATCGCGATCGCCGTGCAGCAGGCCGTGATGACCCCAGGTTAGCGTGGCGCCCGAGGTCAACAGAATGAGGGTGTTGAGCAGAGGCAGCTTCCAGGGGCTCAGCACTTCGATGCCCTTGGGCGGCCAAACCCCCTCGAACAACGCGGTGCGGGCGTGCTGGGCGATATCGGCGGGAAACAGGCTCGAATTGAAGAACGCCCAGAACCAGGCGACGAAGAACATCACCTCGGAAACGATGAACAGGATCATGCCGTAGCGGTGATGCAACCGCACGATTGGCGTATGATCGCCCTTGACCTCGGCTTCGTTGATGACGTCGCTCCACCAGCTGAACATGGTGAAAAGCACGCCGATGAGGCCGGAGAAAAACACGTACGACCCGACCTTGTGGCCGAAGATCGGCATCCCCTTCATCCAGGAAATCGCGCCGATCGCCAAAACAAGCGCCGAAAGGGCGCCGACCAGCGGCCACGGGCTCGGATCGACGAGATGGTAGTCATGTTGCGGTTTCGCGTGTCCATCGGCCATGATCGTCACTTCCTTTGACTGCGCCGGGCGCGCCGGCATGTTTGAAACGCTTCCGGCTCCCGGCGCGCCTCGAGGGGCGGGCAGGGATCAGGTTTTTGGTCTTATGGCGGGCGCCAGACTGGTCTTGGTCGACGGCGCGACAGCCGCCGGGCCTTTTACCGCGAAGAACGAGTAAGACAGAGTGATCTCCGCGACATGCCCCATGGATTCCTCGTTCTCCAGGGCCGGATCGAGGAAGAAGACAACGGGCCACTCCGCGCTTTCATGCGCGTCGAGGCGCTGCTCGGAAAAACAGAAACAGGCGAGCTTATTGAAATAGGCGCCCGCCTGGTCCGGACTTACGTTATAGGCGGCGACGCCGCGCGTTTCGTGATCGGCCAGATTGACCACCTTGTAAAAGACGGTCGCCGTTTGTCCGGTGCGCAGCGAGATGCTCGCTGTCTCCGGCTCGAACCGCCAGGGAAGATCGCGCGCGACATTGGCGTCGAACCGGACGGTTAAGGTGCGCTCGCCCTGCTGACCCAAATTCTTCTTGGCGACCTGAGTCGTCCCGCCGAATCCGGTCGCCGCGCAGAAAACGCGATACAGCGGCACGGAAGCGAAAGACAAAATCAGCATCGCCACGGAGCCCACGACGAGCGATAGGGCAATCCGCCGGGTGCGTCTGGGGTTGGGTTCGCCGTTATCGGTGTTCATTCGCCCCGCCTCAGTTCGGCGGCAATTGGGCGACGGCGCCGCCCAATTTCGCGATGGTGACGGCGTAAAACAGCGCCGCGAACAAGGCCACGGCGAGTCCGATCGCGATATTCCGGGCGCGGCGACTCCGCGCCTGTTCCTTGGTCAGGACGACTCCGTCCTCTTCGCGCGGCGCGTTAGGCTGTTCGTCCACCATTTTCAGTCCGCCACTCCAGTACGCCATCGCCCGATCTCCCCCGACTAACCCGTGATGGCCGTCAGATGAAGAATGCGCTCGACGACCAGAGTGAGAAAGAGCGCGAAGAGGTAGGCGATCGAAAAGATAAACAGTCGGCGCGCCGCGGTCTTCGCCGCGTCGCCTTCGCGATTTCGGTACGTCGCGAATGCGAACAACATAAAGGCGACGCCGCAAAGCGTCGAAACCAGTCCATAGGCCGGCGACGCATAGCCGAGCAGATATGGAAGCACGCCTATCGGCGCCAGCAGCGCCGAATAGATGAGGATTTCAAGGCGCGTGCGATCTGGGCCCGCGACATTGGGCAGCATCGGGATGCCGGCGCGGGCGTAGTCGTCGCTTTTGAGAAGGGCAAGAGCCCAAAAATGCGGCGGCGTCCAGACGAAGATGATCGTGAACAGCACCAGGCTCGAAAGACCGAGTTCACCTGACGCCGCGGCGAAGCCGACCACTGGCGGCAAGGCGCCCGCCGCGCCGCCAATCACTATGTTCAGCGGCGTCGCCCGCTTGAGCCACATCGTGTAAATCACGACGTAGAAGAAGATGGTGAAGGCGAGCAGCCCCGCCGCGAGCCAATTGGCCACCAGGCCGAGCGTAAAGATCGACATCCCCGCGAGAACCAGCCCAAACGCGAGCGCTTCCTCGCGCGCGAGGCGTCCCGATGGGATTGGCCGCTTGCGGGTGCGCGTCATCAACGCGTCGATGTCGGATTCAAACCACATATTCAACGCGCCGGAGGCACCGGCTCCGACCGCGATCGCGAGCAGCGACGCGAAGGCGATGACGAGATTCGGCGGCGTAGGCGCCATGACAACGCCCGTCAAGGCCGTGAAAACGACAAGGGACATCACGCGCGGCTTCAGCAACGCGAAATAATCCGACGGCGCCGCGATCGAAATGCGCGGGGTTCGACCATCGTCGATCCTGAGTGTCGCGTCGCTCATCTCTTGCTCCGCCTATTGTCGGACCAGCCAGGCCTCCATGGCCTGGGCGCGTGGCCCCGCCGGGTTAGACCGCCCTCCCGCCGAGCTTGGAGACTCGGCGGGAGCGCGAAACTCAATGTTCCGAGCCGGAAATGCGCGGCAGAACCTCGAACTGGTGGAACGGCGGCGGCGAGGGCAAGGTCCATTCCAGCGTCGTCGCGCCAACGCCCCAAGGATTGGCTCCGGCGGGGATCTTCTTCAGATAGGCGTCGATCACCACGTAGAAGAACACCAACAGGCTGACACCGCCAATATACGCGCCGATCGACGACCAGTAGTTCCAGAGGGCGAAGGCGTCGGGATAGTCGATGTAGCGGCGCGGCATGCCGGCGAGGCCCAGGAAGTGTTGCGGAAAGAACGTCATGTTGACGCCGATGAACAGCAGCGCGAAGTGAACCTTCGACAGCGTTTCGTTATACATATAGCCGCTCATCTTCGGGAACCAGTAATAGAATCCCGCGAAGACGCCGAACACCGCGCCGAGCGACATGGTGTAGTGGAAGTGGGCGACAACGTAATAGGTCTCGTGCAACTGGCGGTCGGCGCTCGCATTGGCCAGCACTACGCCGGTGACGCCGCCCATCGTGAACACGAAGATGAAGCCGATCGCCCAGATCATCGGCGCGCGGAATGAGATCGAGCCGCCCCACATGGTCGCGATCCAGGAGAAGATCTTGATGCCCGTCGGCACGGCGATCACCATGGTGGCGAACACGAAGTAGCGCTGCGCGTTCAGCGAAAGGCCGACCGTGTACATGTGGTGCGCCCACACGATGCAACCGAGGAAGCCGATCGACACCATCGCGTAGGCCATCCCGAGATAGCCGAACACCGGCTTCTTGGAGAAGGTCGAGACGATGTGGCTGATGAGGCCGAACGCCGGAAGGATCAGAATATAGACTTCCGGATGGCCAAAGAACCAGAACAGATGCTGGAACAGCAGCGGATCGCCGCCGCCGGCCGGATCGTAGAACATGGTGCCGAAGTTACGGTCGGTCAGCAGCATGGTGATCGCGCCCGCCAGAACCGGCAGGGTCAGCACCAGCAAGAAAGCGGTGACCAGCATCGCCCAGCAGAACAGCGGCATGCGGTGCAGCGTCATGCCGGGGGCGCGCATGTTGAAGATCGTCGTGATGAAGTTGATCGAGCCGAGGATCGACGAGGCGCCGGCGAGATGCAGCGCCAGAATCACGAAGTCCATCGCCGGGCCGGGATGGCCGGTGTTGGACGACAATGGCGGGTAAAACACCCAGCCGCCGCCAAAGCCCATCATGCCCGGAGCCCCTTCGACAAACATCGAGAGGACCACCAGCACCAGCGAGACCGCCAGGAACCAGAAGGAAATATTGTTGAGGCGGGGGAACGCCATGTCCGGCGCGCCGATCATGATCGGAACGAACCAGTTGGCGTAGCCGCCGATCAACGCCGGCATGACCATGTAGAAAATCATCAACACGCCATGAGCGGTGATGAAGACGTTATAAAGATTCTTGCCGCCGTCCAGCGCCATCGCCGGATCGACGCCCTGCAGCATCTGCGCCAATCCGGGGAAAACCGTGATGCCGGGATGCATCAATTCGGCGCGGATCGCGATGGACATGATCGTGCCGACGACGCCGCCGATCACCGCGAGGATGATGTACAGCGTGCCGATGTCCTTGTGGTTGGTCGAGAAAAGAAAGCGGCGCAACCCCGTGGGATGCCCGTGCGCGCCGTCATCGGCGGTGGTCGAACTTGCCATGGTCATGTTCCTCGAATGCTTGGTCGGTGTTCTTGCGGGAGAGACGGATCATTGATTCGCGGCGGCGGCGAATCGCTGGCGAGATTCGGCGCCCGCGAATTTCTTTTTCGCGTCCTCCAGCCACTCCTGATACTTTTCCCAGCTCACCACGCGGATCGCGGCAGGCATGAAAGCATGATCCTTGCCGCAAATTTTCGAGCATTGACCGTAATAAATCCCTTCCTTCTCCGCCTTGAACCAGGTCTCGTTCAGGCGGCCGGGAACCGCGTCCATGCGAATGCTGAAAGCGGGGATCGTGAAGGAGTGGATGACGTCGGATGCCGTGATCTGAAGCTTCACTACCTCGTTGACCGGAACCACCGCCTCGTTGTCCACGGACAGCAGGCGAACGTCGCCGGGCTGAAGGTCCGCTTCCTGTTTCATGACCTGGTCGAAACCGAAGCCGCCGCCTTGGTCCTCGGGGTATTTATAGGACCAATACCATTGATTGCCGGTCACCTTGATCGTGATTTTCGCCGGCGGAATCTCCACCTGATGCGCCAGCAAGCGGAACGAGGGGATGGCGATAAACACCAGGATCAGCACCGGCACCAGCGTCCAGGCGATTTCCAGCCCCGTGTGATGGGTCAGCTTGGACGGCACGGGATTGGCGCTTTCGTTGAACCGCCACGCCACGTAAACGAGTAATCCGAGCACCGACAAAGCAATGAAGCTGATGACCGGGAGCAACACGACGTTGTAAAACTGTTGCGTTTCGCGCCCAACCTCTGTCACCGTCGCCGGCAGTCCCACGCCTCCAGGAGCGGGCTGGCCTTCGACTTGCGCGGCCGCGAGCCCCGCGAACAGAAGGATCGGAAGAAAGGCGGCGCCCGCGAGAGCGGCGCGTCGGAGAAAATGTCGGTTGGGGTTGTGCATTAAGGTCGCCTTTCGAACCTTTCGTCAGTCGTTTGGTCGCGTGGATCGCCGCTTACCCACGCGTGGGCGCTGATGCAAGAATCGAACTCGTCACGCCCTAGCCGCGCGCGGCGGTTCGACAACGCGCCGTTTCAATCACAATCCGTCGGTTGGCGCAATTGCTGCGGCGCCATCTTTATGCAGGCAAAAAGCCGCACCCTCGAAAAAAAAAGTCGTGATCGCAAGGGGAGGCGTGGGAGATCGCGCATCCAAGATGCAACTTGACAGAGTATGACTATTTGTTACCCAATCGGCGCGCTCGCGCGGCCAAGGCCGGACGCTTGTCGGCGGGGCGTCGCTTTGGAGCGGGCCGCGGCGAGACGACAGTGCAACTGGAGGTCAAATGACGGCTTTGCGCGCCGCAATATTCAATTACCCGCCGCGACAACCGGTCGCGGGCCTTCTCGCGGTAATTGCTAGACTTTCCGTTTTGCTGGTGTTTCTTGCCCCGGTTTTCTTCGCGGCGAACGCCGCCCGCGCGCAGGGCGTGGTCAAATCCAAGTTCGGCGATTGGGAAATTCGCTGCGATACGCCCGCGGGAGCGAGCGCGGAGCAATGCGCACTGATTCAGAGCGTCACGGCCGAGGACAAGGCCAACGTCAATCTGGTCGTGATCGTCTTGAAAACCAGCGACGGAAAGAGTCGTCTGCTGCGCGTCATAGCTCCGTTGGGCGTTCTGCTGCCGAACGGACTCGGCCTGCATATCGACCAAAACAACATCGGCAGCGCCGGTTTCGTCAAATGCTTGCCCACTGGCTGCATCGCCGAGGTGGTCATGGACGACAAGCTGGTCGAGCAATTGAAAACCGGAAAAACCGCGACTTTCGTAATACATCAGACCCCCGATGAAGGGATCGGCCTGCCGTTGGCTTTGAACGGTTTCAAGGAAGGCTACGCGAAACTGCCATGAAACACGGCGAACGACCATTCTCTCGGGGCGACCGCCTGGCGCTCGAGACGAGAAGCGCGCGATTTTTTGATTCTGGCGCCCGGCGTCGAGTCGGGGCGGTCGCGATGATTGTCGGCGCGTTGCTTCCCGGCGCGCCCCAGGCTTGGGCGGACGACTCCGAATCGACGTCCAATCGTGTTTTGCAAATGTTTGGTCTTGGCCGCGGCTCCGGCGACAGCTCGAAACCCGCTCCCACGTTGGCGGAATGTCCGGAGATCGTCGTCGATGGCGGCGGCGCCGAGCTTCGCGCGCCTCCTGGCGCCGACGCTTCGAGCGTGCGCTATCAAATCGCGGTGACCCGGACGGCGCGCGAGTGCGCGCTGGAAGGGAACGATATCTCGGTCAAGGTCGGAATCCTGGGCTCCGCGGTCCTCGGTCCCGTCGGACAACCCGGAGCCTATTACGGCAATTTGCGCGTCGCTCTTCGTCGCAAACGCGACGAACAATTGTTTGGCGCGAAAGACTATCGCGTCGGGGCGGACATTCCCGCCGGCGCCGCGCGCGCGGATTTCACCCTGTTGGTCGACACGCTGGAGGCCCCTTTCATCAGCCAGAGGGCGGCGGAGGATTACGAGGTCATCGTGGGCTTCAAGCAGAGCGGCGCCGACACGGCGACCCCCAAGCCCGAGAAGAAACGCCGTAAGCCCGCCGCCGAATGAATCAAGGGCGCGCGAACCGCGCGCCCTTGATTGAGCGGATATTCTCTCGACGAACGGCCGCGGGATTTCAGTGCGCGAGCGCGCCTAACTGCCGGATGCCTTCGGCGACGAAATCCTTGCCGCCCGCCACGCCGCCGCGCAAAATACTCTCCGCGACCTTCGCGGCGGAGTCGGCGGCCGCCGCGCGAACCTCGGCGACGGCCTGCGCTTCGGCTTGAGCGATCTTGTCCTTCAGCTGCTTGTCGCCGCGAGCGACATATTCATCGAGCCGCTTGCGCGCTTCGGCGGCGATCATGTCCGCCTCGGATTTGGCGCTCGCCACGATGGCGGCGGCCTCGGCCTCGGCCTCGGCGCGCTTGCTCTCGAAAGAGGCGAGCAAGGCCTCGGCCTCGGCGCGCAGTTTTTGCGCTTCGGCGAGTTCGCTCTTCACGCGATCGATACGCGCGTCGAGGGCGCTAAAAACTTTGACGTGGGCCCCTGCCTTGAGCAGCACGCCCAAGAAGATCACGAAACCGACGGCGACGAAGACTTCGGCCTCAAAATGCATTGTTCATTCCCCTCAGTGCGTCGTGGCGTCGCGGTAGGCGGCGCTCAGCTTCGCTCCGTCGACTTGCGCGCCGGTCAATTTCGCGACGATCGCCGCGGCGGCTTCCGTCGCAATGCCTTCGACACTGGTCATCGCCCGAGCTTTTTCGGCGGCGATGCGCGCCTCGGCGGCCGCGATTTCCTCGGCGAATTTCTTTTCCGCCGACGACCGCAACGCGCCGACTTCCGCCGCGATTTTCTGTTGAGCCTCGCGGCCGATGGTCTGCGCCTCTTCCTTTTTGGTTCGCAGCGTGGCGTTGTTTTGAGCGTCGGCGGCTTGGGCCTTCGCCTGCGACTCGCGCGCGGCGTCGAGATCCGCGCCGATCGTGGTCTCGCGCGTGCTCAAGATCGTGGCGACGCGCGGCAAGGCGAGGCGCGACATCAGCAAATACAGCACGCCGAAAATCAGCACGAGCCAAACCAACTGCGGCGCGAAATTCGATGTGTCGAATGGGGGAAACGCGCCTTTTTGCACGCCGCCATGCGCCAGCGATCCAGCGGCGCCAGCGTTTTCCGCGCCGCCTTCGGCGGGATTGATTTCCTGCGACGCTTCTTGCGCGGCGTAGGCGGAAGAGATGATCGCCATGACGGCTCCAGATAGCTTAAGCGGCCAATGCACGGCGCGGCCCAGCTGGCCGCGCGCGTTCTCGAAAACTCTCGACGTCCGGCCCGACAAAGGCCGGGCCGGACGCGAGACTCACTTCAGATAGAGCAGGATCGCGATCAGAAACGCGAAGATGCCCAGACCTTCGGCAAGCGCCGCGCCGATGATGGCGTTGGTGAACTGGCCGGCGGCGGCCGACGGATTACGCAGCGCGCCATTGACGAAATTGCCGAAAATAATGCCGACGCCAATCGCGGCGGCGCCGGTGCCGATCGCCGCGAGGCCGGCGCCGACGAGTTGAAGTTCAGAGGCCATTATCATCTCCTGCTAGGATTGTGGGCGACCATTTGTTGTTGATGAATTATCAGTGGCCCGGGTGAATTGCGTCGTTCAGATAGACGCAAGTGAGAACCGAAAAGACGAACGCCTGCAAGCAGGCGACCAGCAATTCGAGAGCGTAAAGCGCGGTGATCGCGAGCAGCGGAACCGGCGCGAGCGCGGCCCAGGCTCCGGCGCCGAGCAGCAGCGCGACGAAGCCGCCAAACACCGCGAGCGTGATGTGGCCCGCCAGCATATTGGCGAAGAGACGCACCGACAGCGAAATCGGACGCGACAGGAACGAGATGATTTCGATCGGAATCAGCACCACCAGCACCAGCGCAGGAACGCCGTGCGGAACAAACAGCTTCAGGAAGCCAAAGCCGTTGCGATAAAAGCCGTAGGCCACGACAATCGCCATGACAAAAACGGCAAATCCGAAGGTCACGATGATCTGGCTCGTCACCGAGAAGGTGTAGGGGAAGAGACCAATCAGATTGGCGATCAGCACGAAGGCGAAAAGGCTGAACACGAAAGGAAAGAACCGCATGCCCTCCTCGCCGGCGATCTGGCGCACCATGCCGGCCACGAACTCGTAGAGCATCTCGGCGGCGGCCTGCCCGCGGCCCGGCGTCAGCGCCTTGCGCGAGGTCGCGAAGACCATCAGCAACACGACCCCGAGCGCCGCGAGCAACATATAAAGCGACGCATTCGTGAATGAAACTTCGACGCCGTTGATTTCGTGCTCCCACAGGCGCACGAGTTCGAACTGCTCGATCGGATTGGGCTTCGCCGCTGTTTCAGGATTCATCGCTTTTTCCGGACGGCGCGCGCCCGGCCCTTTGTCGCTAGCGGCGTCGGCCTTCCGGCGCCATTCTCTAGGCCTTGCCGTCTGGCGGCGTTTCGTCTTCCTCATATGACGGCGCCTTGCGCGCCGCAATACGATAAATGTTCCAAAATCCCGCCGCGGTCCCCAAACCGAGGAACACGACCATCAGCCACGGCTTCGTGCCGAGCCAGGCGTCCGCTTGCCAGCCGACGAACGCGCCGACGACGATCGCCGCCACGAATTCGGAAAAGACGTTGAGCCCCGCGCTCATCGCCCGTCCGAACGAATTTCCCTTCGCCGCCGCTTCGGTCGGCGTTCGCGCCGCCGCCCGTTCGTCGCGCGCCCGCAGCGCGTCATTAAGCTTTGCAAGACGCGCCTGCAAGGCCGCCTTGTCCTTGTCCGGCTCTTGATCGCTCATTGACAGGCTCCGCCATGGCCGCATGGCCGGATTGAAAACGCCAGCGACGGGGTTTGTTGGGTCTCAAACAGGGGAGGGAACCGACAGGAGCGACCTCCAACCTCGCGGCGGGGCCGATTCAAGCCGGGGGCAACATATTGTCGGGCCACGGCGAAGTCAAGGTGGGCGGAGAGAGTGGAAGTCGGTTGAGAAACAAATTGTTAGGTCGGATTCGCCCGCTGCGGTCGGCTTTTTCTTCGCGCCGCGGGAAGGGATTGCGCTCGCGCTCTCGCGCATTATAGTCGCGCCGCATCCGACGCCCCATAACGCCAGAGCCGCGCATGACCCGCCATAAGAAAGAAATTAAACGCGTCGTCCTCGCCTATTCTGGAGGACTCGACACCTCGATCATTTTGAAATGGCTGCAAACGGCCTATGGCGCGGAAGTCATCACTTTCACCGCCGACCTCGGCCAGGGCGAGGAACTCGCGCCCGCGCGCGCCAAGGCCGAACTGCTCGGCGTGAAGCCCGAAAACATCTTTATCGAGGATTTGCGCGAGGAATTCGTGCGCGATTATGTCTTTCCGATGTTTCGCGCCAACGCCCAATATGAAGGGCTCTATTTGCTCGGCACCTCGATCGCGCGGCCGCTGATCGCCAAGAAGCAGATCGAAATCGCCCGCAAGATGGGGGCCGACGCGGTCTGTCACGGCGCCACCGGCAAGGGCAATGATCAGGTGCGGTTCGAACTCGGCTATTACGCCCTGGAGCCGGATATCACGGTGATCGCGCCCTGGCGCGAATGGGATCTCACCTCGCGCGCCGCGTTGATCGAATTCGCCGAGAAGAATCAAATTCCCATTCAAAAGGACAAGCGCGGCGACGCGCCCTTCTCCACGGACGCCAATCTCCTGCATGTCTCCTCGGAGGGCAAGGTGCTGGAAGACCCGTCGAAGGAAGTGCCTGATTACGTCTATTCGCGCACCAACGACCCGGAAAAGGCGCCCGATCAGCCGCAATATATCACGGTCGATTTCGAGCGCGGCGACGCCGTGGCGATCGACGGCGAGAAGCTTTCGCCAGCGGCGCTGTTGACCAAGCTCAACGAACTTGGCCGCATCCACGGCATTGGCCGGCTCGATCTGGTCGAAAACCGCTTCGTCGGCATGAAGTCGCGCGGCATGTACGAAACGCCGGGCGGCGCGATTCTGCTGGTCGCGCATCGCGGGATCGAGAGCCTGACGCTCGACCGCGGCGCGGCGCATCTGAAGGACGAACTGATGCCGCGCTACGCCGAGCTGATCTACAACGGCTTCTGGTTCGCGCCGGAGCGCGAAATGCTGCAAGTTCTGATCGATAAAAGTCAGGAGTTCGTCACTGGGCGCGTGCGCCTCAAGCTCTACAAGGGCAGCGCGACGCTGGTCGGCCGCGAAAGCCCCTATTCGCTTTATGATCAGGAGCTGGTCACCTTCGAAGAGGGCGCGGTCGCCTATGACCACCGCGACGCCGAGGGCTTCATTAAGCTCAACGCGCTGCGGCTGCGCACCCTGGCCAAGCGCGCGGCGCGTGGGGAGAAGAAATAGCGTGGCCCTTAATCGCCTGCCCTCCGCCATCACCTCGCCGCGATTTTCTCCCTATCTATAAGAATAGGCAGGGAGAACCTAAGGCTTCGCAATGCGGAAAACCATTCTCGCGGTGGTGGCGTCCATACTTGTCGCGCTGGGCGGCGCGGCGGCGGCGCTTTACTTCTACAGCCGGCCGACGGTGCTGGAAGTCGCCGTGCCCCAACTCGCCGAGGACATCCGCGTGATGGCGGCGGCGGCGCACATATTCTCCCATGACCACAATGAAATTCGTTTGCACATGGTCCCGGTCGAGGATTCCGCCGCCGGCGCCGCCTTGCTCGACCAGGGCAAGGCCGACCTCGCGGTCATGCGCGGCGACATCGCGCTGACGGCGAGCGCCCAGACTCTGGCGATCCTGCATCGCAACTCGGTTTTGCTGATCGCGCCTGGCGGCTCGAAGCTGCGCCACGTTCCGGATTTGCGCGGCAAGAAGATCGGCGTCGTGCATGAAGTCGCGAGCATGGACCCGAACGCGCGACTGCTGGAGGACATTCTTTCGCAATACGACCTTCCGCTGAAGGCCGTCACGCTTGTTTCGGTCTCCCCTGGCGAAACGCGCGCCGCCGTCGAGGGCGGCAAGGTCGATGTGATTTTCGCGGCGCCCGCTCCGCAAAGCGGCATGGATCATGACATCGTAGCGGCGATGGCCGGCGTTTCGAAGAAGGCGCCCGTGTTTATCCCCATCAGCGAGGCCAAGGCGATCTCCAAGCGTTTTCCGGCATTGGAGCCGATGGAGATCGTGCAGGGCGCCTTCGGCGGCGATCCGCCCCGGCCGGCCGCCGCCTTCGATAGTTTGAGCGTCAGCGTTTTACTGATGGCGCGCAATACGCTGCGGGATGACGTGGCGGCGGAAGTGACGCGATTGTTTTTCTCTCACCGCGGCGCCATAGCGCTGGCGGCGCCGCTCGCCAATTCGATCGAGGCGCCTTCCACCGACAAGGGCGGCGCGATACCGGTGCATCAGGGCGCGGCCGATTATCTCGACGGGACCGAGCGTGGCTTCTTCGAGCGTTACAGCGATTTATTCTACATCGGCGCCATGCTGTTGTCGCTGGTCGGCTCGGGCGCCGCGGCCTTGGCCAGCCGGCTGAATCCCGATTCGCACGAGCGCACCGAGCAATTGACCGAGAAACTGCTGCAAATCCTGCAGGCGGCGCGGTCGGCGGCGAGCCATGCCGACCTCGACCAACTCGAGCGGGAAGTCGACGACGTGCTTACGGGCGTTCTCGGAGATCGCGGCATGCGCGGCGCCGGAGCGCCGAGCCTGCACCTCGTCATGCTCGCCCTGGACCAGACGCGCCGGGCGATCACGGATCGCCGTCAGTCCCTGTCGCGCGACAATCCGCTGATCGCCTTTCCCGCGCCGCGCCACCTGCCGGCGGCGGAGTAGGGCCGCTCTCTACGAAATTCCCTTCGGCCTGCCGGCGATCGCCACCAAAAGCTTGCCGTCGCCCAGCAGCCGTTGCGCGGCGCGGCGCGCGTCTTCCAGCGTCACGGCGTCGATTTTGGCGTTGCGCTCGTCGAGAAAGGAAGGCTCCAGCCCGTCGAGCTGGATGTTGACGAGCTGACCGGCGATCTTGGTCGAGGTGTCGAAGCGCAGCGCATAGGAGCCGGTGAGGAATTTCCTGGCCTTGTCCAGCTCATCGGGCGAAGGCCCTTCGCTGGACAGCAATCGGCATTGCTCCTCCAGCACGTCGAGCGTCTCGCCCGCGCGCTCGTTCTTGGTCGCGGCGCCGCCAACCATCATCGGACAATGGTCGAACTCGTGGATCTGCGAATAGACCGAATAGGCGAGGCCGCGCTTCTCCCGCACTTCGTTGAACAGCCGCGCGGTGAAGACACCGCCGCCGAGAATGTGATTGACCACCAGCGCCGCGAAATAATCCGGGTCTTTCTTGGCGATCCCGGACCGGCCGAAACGCATGGTCGATTGCGGCACGTCGAGATCGATGATCTTGCGCGCGCCAACGTCGTGAACCGCTATGTCGCTCACGGGAGCGAGATCGCCATGCTGGGACCAGCCGCCGAAAGTCTCGTCGAGCCGGGCGGCCAGCGTCGCGGCGTCGATGGCGCCGACCACCGCGATTTTCAGATTGTCTCGCGCGAACATGCGGCCGCGCATCGCTTCGAGGTCGGAGCGCGTCAGCCGCTCCAGCGTGTCGAGTTCGCCGCGCGTCGGCCGGCCGTAGGGATGGCCCGGAAAGGCCGCCTCGCGAAACGCCTTGGCGACCATCGCGTCGGGATCGTTGGCGTCGCGCTTGATGCCGGCGGCGAGTTGCCCGCGCACGCGCTCGATCGCGTCCGCGTCGAAGCGCGCGTCGTTCAACGCCAGCTTGAGCAGCGCGAAGGCTTGATCGACATTGCGCGAGAGCGTCTGCAAGTGGCCCGACAGCGCATCGCGATCGGCGCCAAAGCCGATATGGACGGCGAGATCCTCGACCGCGCGGTGAAAGGCGCGAGAATCATGGGGACCCGCGCCCTCGTCGAGCAGGCTGGCGAGCAGGGTCGCCAGTCCTTCCTTGCCGGCGGGGTCTTGCGCCGCCCCGCCCCGCGCCGAAAATTCGAGCGCCACCAGCGGCACCGCGTAGCTCTCGACGAGCCAAGCCTCGATCCCGCCGGGCGTGACGACGCGCTGGACGTTTTCTGCTCGGGACTTCGGCGTCGCGAGGGTGTTATGAGCTGTCATCAACAGGTTCCAATCGGCCGGGGCGTCAAAGGGAGAAAGGGCTTAGGCGTCGACCGCTTCCTTGGGCAGCAAAAAGCCGGTGACTGAACGCTTCTTGTCCAGCCATTCGCGCGCGGCCTCGGTGATCGCGGCACCCGTGACCGCTTCGATGCGGTCCGGCCAGTCGGCCACGTCCTTGACGGCAAGGCCGGTGGCCAAGGCCTCGCCATACCAGCGGGCCAGCGAGACCTGACTGTCGCGCGCATAGACCGCGTCGGCGATCATGCGCGTCTTGGCGCGCCGCAAATCTTCCTCGCTTATTTTCGTCGCGATGAACTTGGCCAGCACGCGGTCGAGCGCGATGTCGAGATTCTTGAGCTCCACGCCTTCCGCCGGCGTGGCGAAGACATAAAAGCGCGTGTCGTCGAGCGCGGATCCCATGTAATAGGCGCCGACGGAGACCGCCAGCTTCTCCTCGCCGACCAGCGTTTCGTAAAGCACGCTGGCTGGCCCGCCGCCAAGCATATGCGCGAGAACGTCGAGCGCCTCGGCCTCGCCCGGCGCGGCGGTGGTGTATGAGGGCACGACGAAAATGCGCTCGTGCGAAGGCTGTTCGACTTTTTCATCCGCGAGCGTGACCATCCGCACGGCGCGCGGCGGCGGCTCTTGCGGACGACGGCGGGACGGCGCCTGCGCGCGCGCCGGGATCTTGCCGTAAGTTTGCGCCGCGAGCGCCTCCACATCCCGCGCAACGACATCGCCCGCGACGATCAGAATGGCGTTTTCGGGGGTGTAAAAGCGCGTGTAATAGGCGAGCGCGTCTTCGCGCGACAGTTCCTCGATCTCATGGTTCCAGCCGATGATCGGCGTACCATAGGGGTGATGGGCGAACAGCGTGGCCTGCAGAGTCTCGTCGAGCTGCGCGCCGGGGTCGTTGTCGACGCGCATGCGGCGCTCTTCGAGCACGACCTCGCGCTCGGGACCGACCACTTCGTCGGAGAGCACGAGATTGGTCATGCGATCGGACTCGAAGCGCATCAAGGTCTCGAGATGCTCCTTGCCTATACGCTGGAAATAGGCGGTGTAGTCGTATCCCGTAAAGGCGTTCTCCTGCCCGCCAAGCTCCGCGACGAGATTCGAGAAGGCGCCCTGGGGATGCTCCTTGGTTCCCTTGAACATCAAATGCTCGAGAAAATGCGCGATGCCCGACTTGCCAAGCGGATCGTCGGCGGAACCGTTCTTATACCAGACCATATGGGTCACGACCGGCGTGCGCGGGTCGGGAATGACCACGATTTCCATGCCATTGTCGAGTTTGGAATGAGTCACGCCCGGCGCGGCGGGGGCGGGCGCCGTTGTCGGGCCGGGCGTGAGAGCGATCGCGACCGAATTTTGCGTCGACATATCCATCTTTCCTCGGCGAGAGGCCGAAAGTTGGGGGCGCTGAATATTAGCCGCCTAATATAGGGATGGATTCGCCCATTGTCAGGGGCCGAGACGCCATCGGGTTAAAGCCCCGTAAAATCCGGGCGTCGGAGCAGCCGGCGCCTATGCTTCAGGCAATTTCAACGTCAGACATTTAGCCGCGCCGCCCGCCTTGATGAATTCCGAAAGATCGGTCAACACCGCCTCGAACCCGGCCGCGCGCAAGCGGAGCCGTAAATCCTCCGAGGCGCCATTCATGAAAACGCGCCCATTCACCTCGACGGCGTTGCACGCGAACTGCCGCGCGTCGTCCTCGCCGACCTCGATGCGCTTCTCGGCGGGAACCAGTTCGGCTATCGCTTGCCGCGACGCCGCGTCGAACGCAAGCGGGTAATAGATCAACCACCCGTCCGCTAGGGGGCAAAAGCACGTGTCGAGATGATAGAAGCGCGGATCGACGAGGCGGAGACCAACAACACGCCGCGCGAATATGGTCTCCAGCAGCGCCACCGCCGCCGCGCTGGAGCGCCAGCCATGGCCGCACCAGATCAGCGATCGCGAGTTGTCGAGCAACGCGTCGCCGGCGCCTTCGAACGCGATGTCCCAGGGCCAGGGCGCGATTTCGAAGCCCTCGGCCTCGAACCAGGCGCGGAACGGACGCTCCTCCGGTTCCCTTTCCTTGGTCGCGAAATGGCTCACGACGGCGGTCCCGCCTATCGCCAGGCCGGCGTTGGCGGCGAAAACCATGTCGGGCAGGCCCGGCGCCGGCGCGACAAAGGCGAGTTCGGCCTCTCTCGCCAAAAGGCGCGCGAGGTTCGTCCATTGCCTTATCGCCAGCGCATTGTCCGCCTTCCCGATCTGATTCTCCATCCAGGGGTTGATGGTGTAGTCGACGCGATAATGCGTCGGCGCGCACATGAGCACGCGCGCGGCCGTCCCGAGCAACGTGGCCGCGGCTTCCTCGCCGGCCTTCGCCGCGTTTGGGGCGCGGCGCGGCGCTTTCAAGTTAAGGCCCATTGGCGGCTCCGTTCCGTTTGAGGCGCCCGCAACGGCGCGAACAGATTTTTCGGATCATCCGGCCGCGCGATAAGATCCACCTCGTCGTCGATCTCCAACTCGTCGGCGCCCTCCTTCGAGTGGCTCGCGAGACGCGGCGCTTTCTCGAAAGACTCCCAGCGGCGGAAGTCTCGCTCCAGATAATCGATGAGTCGAAGGCAGAATCGGTCTCGCCCAACCCGATTGACGATCTTTCCGATGGCGGAAGCGCTCAAAAAGCGAACCATGCGGCCCCCGTGATCTCGCAGTGCTTACGCCATGATAATTCGCCATTGCGCTAACAAATATGGCAATAAGTTATAAAATATGATAGCATATTTAACAGAATCGACACGGGTAACGATCAATATAACAGAGGCTCGGGCATGGATGATCTCGATCATCGTCTGATCGCGGCGTTGAGGGTAGATGGCCGCGCCCCGCTGTCCGAACTCGCCACAAGCCTCGGCGTCTCGCGCGGCACGATTCAGAACCGCCTGGATCGATTGATCGCCTCCGATGTCATTCTCGGCTTCACCGTGCGTGTTAAGGGTAGTCCCGCGGCCAATCAGATTCGCGCGATCATGATGATCGAGGTCGCCGGCAAGAATACGAGGCAGGTGGCAAAATCGCTGCGGGGAATGCCGCAAATCCACGCGCTGCACAGCACGAACGGCGCTTTCGATCTGATCGCGGAGATTGAAGTCGCCGATCTCGTGGAGTTCGATCGCGTGCTCTCGACCGTCCGATCGATCGACGGAATCGCAAAAAGCGAAACCAGCCTGCTGCTGGCGCCGGCCTGAGCCTTTTCCGCGCGGAGCCGCGCATCGGCGGTCACGGAAGCGGCTTATTCAAGTTCAGGCGACGCAGCGCCTCCCGCGCGTGGGTTTTCGCTGCTTCCACATGGCCCAGTTTCGTCTCTTCGATGGCGAGCGCGAGATGATTGATAGCTTCGAAATTGCGAGGTCCGCGCCTTTCGCAAAGGTTGGTTTGGGCGCGACCGGCGTTCAATCCGGCGTGCGTGGCGAGCAAAGTGAAAAGTCCGATCATTTTCAGAGATAAATCCTCGGGATGACTGGCCGGCCTTGTGTCGCCGTCATCTTCCAGCCAATTCATGTCGGGGTAGCGGCCTTCCGCTCCGGGAGTCTGCTCGGTCGCGAACGCATGCTCGCGCCACGCCACCGCGGTTTTCCGCCTTAGCAGCGTGAGAGCCTCCTCGAGCGACTCCGCGAGCCATCGATCGTATTCTTCTTCGTCCATCACGCCGCCGCCCTCTCGCCGGGATTGCGCCGGTTGATCGGGTCCTTAAAACGCCTCGGACTTCGCCGGCGGCAAACCGATCAACTCGAACGAGGCCGAAAAACGCAACGCCGGAAATCGGTTAACTGCCACGCACAAATAAAACATATGGATGCGCGAGCCCGAAAAAAAGGAAGCAAGTCGTTTTTTATGTGAACGATGCGCGCGAGGATACGTCGATGGTCGGCCAAGCATAGGTTCTTCAGCTCGCCTCCAATCATCTCGACGCTGGCGCCGGTGGCTTCGACCGCCTGACTTCTCGCTTGGAAACGGCAAAACGCGAGCCCGACTTGAGCGCGTGTTCGCGAAAGCCATGCCTTGGGTCCGAGCCGCGGCCTCCGTCGCTATTCGTCGACGATGAAATCAATCTTGCCTTGAACCACATCGCCATTGGGAGACAAAATCCGATAACGCACGTGATAGCGGCCCGGAGCAAGCAAGGGAGCGCTCATGTCCATGTCGCGCGACGCCCTCTGCTGCGTTTTGGACGCAAGCACGGCGCCATCGTCGTCCTCCAAGTTGATCGTTGAATATCTGGCGTCGGCCCTCAGGGAGAAATGCAATATTATTGTATGCGGCGCTGTCCTGAGATGCGCTTTCGCCGGCGGGAACGAGCCGGTGAGATAGCCATGCGCTTCCGCGCGACCCCATATCGCCGCCAGCAAAAGGGCCGACCACAGGACGCCCGCGCCATCGCGAAACAACCTCATGACGCGCCCTCCCTTCGCTTTCGGCAGGGCGGCAAATCGCGCCTTGCCACTCTCGCTCCGATCAACCGCGGGACTAAGTACTCGTAATAAATAGGACTCTTCACCCGCCGGGCAACATGCTCGCGGGCGGCCGCCGAATACCGAGCGCCACGCGAGCCGCCTCGCCGGAAGGAGACGCGGCCCGATCGCGCGGCGCGGTCGCATTTAATGCGAACCGCCGGAAACGCGCCGCGAGCAACCCGCGCCTTCGCGATATTGACGCAAGTTGAATTCGGCGCGCGCCATTCTTATCTCAAGCCGGAACCCTACTTATTAAATCGGTGGGGGAGTTCGTCTTTTGGCGGCGGGGAATTAGGATGAAACTCGTGACCGAGCAGCGTGACGGCAGAACCCTTCTCATAGTTAAAGAGGGACGCCTCGACGCGCACAACTCCGGTGAGTTGAAGGATCGCATTCTCAAGCTTTTCGAAGAAGGCGGCCGTGATCTCGTGGTGGATCTCGGCGACGTGCAGTTTATCGACAGTTCGGGATTAGGCGCGCTGCTATCTGGACATAAGAACGCGATCCAAAGATCCACCGGCTTCGCTCTCGCTGGCCTGCAGCCGAGAGTCAAGGCCATGTTCGAACTCACGCGGCTGCAGCGCGTGTTCGAAATATATCCGGGCCTTCGGGAGGCCTTGGACGTTTAGCGCGGAGGCTCGCATGTGCACGACGTCCGAGACCATCCTGAATTTGGATATCATGGTTCCAAGTCAGACCCGGTATTTGCGGCTGATCGGCAACATAGCGGAGCAACTCGCCAGGGATCTCGATGGAGAGAAGAGCGATCGCGAAGCGCTCGCGTATCATCTCAATTTGGTCGTGACCGAGGCCGTGACGAACGCGATCCAATATGGCTGCGCGAACGAGCGGAAAGACAAGATTCGGATTCTTCTCTCCATCGAGAACAGCGATCTTTGCGTTCGCGTTTACGATTACGGTCAAGGCTTCGACTTCGAGGCGGTGCCCACTCCCGACATCGACGAATTGAGCGAACGCGGGCGTGGCATTTTCTTCATTCGTTCGCTGATGGATCATGTCGAATATCGAAAGACGGAATCCGGCAATGTGCTCGAAATGAAAAAGAGGATCACCTGAACCCGCCGGCCCCGCGCCATGGCCTCCCGGAACGCCATTCCTCGGGTCAGGAGAGTTTCTTCCCGGGGCCAATTCTTGATGACGGCATGCCCTGGGAAAGTGACTTTAAAAACCTGCTCGACCGCGCCACTAGTCGGCTCGGCGTGGAACGCTTGACGTTCCCCTATGAGAAAGGTTTTCCACCAGATTACCGCGCGATTGTTTCGCCTCGCCTCGCCGTGCGCGACGTTCTGCGTTTGGAGATGGCGATCAGAAGTGGACGGGACGCGCTGGATTTGCGCCCCCCCGGCGTCGACGACGGCGGCGCGTTCCACCGGCTCACCGTGTACGGCGAGAAGCCGCGCGATCTCGATGCGATCATACCGCTATTGCGGAATTTAGGTTTGCGCGTCGTCGATCAGATCCAGTTCGTCCTCACGATCGAGTTGCGCCAGTTCTATATCCGGAAGTTTTTCGTGAAGGCGATCAATGGCGCGTCCGCTGGCCTCTCAAACTATAAGCGCGCCTTGCTTGAGGCGTTGGACGCGCTGTTGTCCGACCAAACGGAAGACGACGCGCTGAATAGTCTCGTGATGCTGACGGGCTTCAACTGGAAAATGGTCGACCTGCTGCGCGCCTACTGCAATTATTATCTGCAAATCAACAATCGGTTTGAACGACGTCGCGTTCACGGCGCGCTTATCGCGAATTACGAGGCCACCCGGCTTTTGTATCGCTACTTCGAAACCCGATTCAAACCTGACGAGCGCCTCGGCGGCGAGGACCGACGCGAAACCGAGGGCCTGACGCAGCTTCGGCTCGATTTGATTCATGGGCTGGAGGGCGTGGCGGATGTGAACGAGGATCGCATCTTGCGCGACATTTTTAACCTCATCGACGCCACGTCGCGCACAAATTTCTATTTTCGCCAAAGCCGCGCCGACTTTTTCGTTTCACTAAAGATCAACAGCCTCGGCGTCATCAACATGCCGAGCCCGAAGCCCTTGGTCGAAATCTACGTTCATTCCCATGGGATGGAGGGGGTTCATCTGCGCGGGGCGAAGATCGCGCGCGGCGGCGTCCGCTGGTCGGAGCGGCCTGATGATTTGAGAGCGGAAATTCTGGAGTTGATGCGCACGCAGATGATGAAAAACGCCTTGATCGTTCCCCAGGGAGCGAAGGGTGGTTTCGCGCTTAAGAAAGTTTGCGTCGACGCCGGGGATCGCGCCAGGTTGGGGCGGGAGGCTTACGCGACTTTCATCCGCGGCTTGCTGGATTTGACCGACAGCGTGAACGGGGTCGACACGGCGCGCTCGTCGAAATTCGTTTTCTACGACGACCCCGATCCTTATCTTGTCGTCGCTCCCGACAAGGGAACCGCGGGCTTTTCGGATTGGGCGAATGAGATCGCGGCTCAATACGGCTTTTGGCTCGGCGACAGCTTCGCGACCGGCGGCTCGCACGGCTTTCATCACAAGCGCCTTGGAATCACGGCGCGCGGAGCCTTCGTCTGCGTCAGGCGGCACTTTCGGGAACTGGGCGTCGATGTCGATGTCGAGCCTTTTTCCGTGGTGGGCGTCGGCGGCATGGAAGGCGACGTGTTCGGCAATGGAATGCTGTTGACGAGCAATATACGGTTGCTCGGGGCCTTCGACGCGGAACATATCTTTCTCGATCCCAATCCGAACCGACAGGCCTCTCTCGTCGAGCGAAGGCGGCTTTTCGAAACGCCGGGCGCGACTTGGGCCAATTATGATCCGGGGCTCATTTCTTCGGGAGGGGGCGTGTTCCGGCGCGCGGCCAAGGACATTCCCTTGAGTCCGGAAATTCGCGCATGGCTCGGCGCGCGCAACCGATCGGCGGATGGCGAGGAACTGATTCGCCTGCTTCTGGCGGCGCCGGTCGATCTCTTGTGGATGGGCGGCGTCGGAACTTATGTCAAGGCGAGTTCGGAAAACGATGAAGTGGTGGGCGACCGCGCCAATGACGGCGCCCGCGTCGACGCGGCCCAAGTGAGAGCGAAGGTCGTCGGCGAAGGAGCCAATCTCGCCTTCACCCAACGGGCGCGGATCGAATATGCGCTACGAGGCGGTCGCATCAATACGGACGCGGTCGATAATTCCGGCGGCGTCGACCTCTCCGATCACGAGGTCAATCTCAAGATTTTGTTGTCGCCATCGGCGCGCGTCAACGCCGCCCCGGTGAGCGACGACGAACGCAATCGCTTTCTTATCGAGGCGAGCGACGAAGTCCGCGACATGGTGTTGGATGATAATTATCGTCAGAGCCTGTCCTTGTCCTTGGATCGAAGGCGATGCCTCGACAATATCGAGCCGTTCCTGATTTTGGCCGATCAGCTCGAAAACGCCGGGCTGCTCGATCGCGAGGTGGCGTTCTTTCCTTCGCGCCGGGAGGCGATGAGTCGCGTTGGCGTTGGGCTTACGCGACCCGAACTGGCCGTGTTGACGGCATACGCCAAGCTGGCGTTAAAGCGCGCGCTGCTAGAGGCGCCGCCCTGGCCCGACGGGGAATGGACCGCAGACTTCGTCGCGCGTTATTTTCCGGCCAAGGCCCGCGCGCGTTATGCGGATCGTCTGCGAGATCATCTTCTCGGTCGAGAAATCGCCGTGACAGAGATTTGCAACAAGGTGATCAATCAGGCGGGCGCGAGTTTCCTTGTCGGGATCGACGATCTCGACCCGATGCGCGCGCGCGAGGCGGTGAGTCTTTACCTTGCATTCGATCAGATTCTGCGAGGAGACCGGTGGCGCGACGCCGTTCGCGGGCTTGAGGGCCAGATGACGGCGGATCGCGGCTATGAGCTTTTACTGCAACTGGAAGACGCCTTGGCGTTCTTGTGCCGATGGGCATGGGAACATGGCCGACGATTGACGCCAAATCCCGGCGTCATCCAAAAATGGCGCGCCGACTTGGACGAATATCTCGACTATCTCGGCGAAAGCCCGGAGTTCACGTTATTGGCCTCGGCGGCTCCGGAAGCCTCCCGTTTGCTGTTCCTGGATCGCTTGCGGGATTTTCCGATTTTGGTGGATTTGGTTCGCGGCTCGCAAGAGAAACTGGGCGCCGTCGCAAAGCTGTTCGACGAGTTTCTGGGGCTGTTGGGATTGCGTGAAATGGCGGCGCTGGCTTCCGATGTGAAGGCGCGAGATCCATGGGAGCGTCGATTGCAATTGGCTCTCGGCGATCAATTTCGTTCCGGCGCGGCGCGCCTCGTCCGAATGACGTTTCGAACGAAATCCCGTGATCCCGCCGCCTTCTTCCGGGAGCTTTCCCTCGATGCGCGTCTTGCGCGATTCCTGCGTTTGCGCGCGGAGCTAGTGGAGGTTCCTTCGCTCACGCTTACGCCGTTCGCGGCGCTCGCGGGCGAACTTGACTCGCTTATCGACTCATGCGGCGCCGCGAGCGGCCTCCATTGACTCAATTCGACTTGGCGAGAAAACGGATGTCGATCTCAAACGCGTCGTTCGCCTTCTCATGCGGCGCGAGTCGCATGGCCTACTGGCGGCCCCCCTCGTCGGCTCTATTTCCCGTCAGGGGAAGGACATCGCGCCACAGCGAGCGCCCACCAAAAAAAGGAATTCCAACTTTGTTTGAATTGCCTCTTCTACGATCGGTTCTGGACTGCTTCGATGTCGGTCTTTGCCTGTTGGACGAGCGAGGCGCTCTCCGTTGCATGAATAAGGCGGCGGAGGAACTGACCGGCTACAAACAGGATGAGTTAATGGGGCGCTGCTTGCTGCCCTACGTGGAGATCGAAGATGGACCGCGCGATCCGACGTCCCGATGGAAATACGGAGGCTTCCATCGCAAGGACGGTGGCGTTCTGGACGCCGCCTTTTCACGATGGCGACTGGTTGGCGATGGCGACGGTCCAACATTGCTGAAACTGCGTCGGCGCGCGGGGCGTCGGGACCTGGATCTCACGGTCGTGGAGATCAAGGAAAAGCTAGACGCGATTTTCGACACCGTCACGGACGGCCTCATTCTAATCAACGAGGCGGGCCAGATCCAGTTGTTCAACGCGGGGGCCGAGCGGTTGTTCGGCTATCGTCGGGACGAAGTGTTCGGACAGAACGTGAAAATATTAATGCCGTCTCCCTTTCGGGAAGCGCATGACGGATATCTCCGAAATTATCGCGCCACGGGCGAAAAAAAAATCATCGGCGTCGGACGAGAGGTGGTCGCCCGCCGCAAGGATGGTTCGGTCTTCCCGATTTATCTGTCGATCGGCGAATTATGGTTGGACGGGCGTCGCCTGTTCGTTGGCGTCACGCATGATTTAACCAAGCTCAAGGAAGCCGAACGACGACTTCTGACCTTATCGTTCGCGGTGGATCAAAGCCCCACGGCCGTCCTTATTTCCAACAAGGCTGGTGTCATCGAATATGTGAACAATAGTTTCACGCGGTTGACGGGCTACGCGGCCAACGAACTCATCGATCGTAACCCCAGTCTGTTACGCTCGAATCACACTGCTCGCGATCAGTACGAACGCCTTTGGGAAACGATCCAGAATGGGCGCGAGTGGCGCGGCGAAATCGAGGATCGGAAAAAAAACGGGGAAACCTATTGGGCGCTGGAAACCATCACGCCGTTGCGCGACGCGCGCGGCGAGATCACGCATTATTTGGCGATCCAGCAGGACATCACCGAGCAGAAGCGCGATAAGGAAGCGCTTGTTGAAAGCGAAGCCCGCTTTCGCCAAGTGGCGGAAATGACTGGCGAATGGCTATGGGAGCAAGATTCCTCGGGGCGCTACATATACAGCAGCGGAGCGGTGCGAGACATTCTCGCCTTTGAACCCGAGGAGATTTTGGGAAGAAACTATCTCGACTTGCAGGTCGGCGATGATGAATCGTCGCCGCAGTCAATTACGACCGCGGGCGCTTCGCCGGATAGATTCCGACCTTTCTTTCGGCTGGTGAACAAATACCGTCGCAAGGACGGAAAGGAAGTCTACACGGAATCGAGCGGCGCGCCGATTTTCGACGACCAGGGGCGGCTCGTGAAATGGCGGGGCGTGGATCACGATATCACCGCGCGTAAGGCCTTCGAGGATGCGCTTCGCCTGCGCGACCGCGCGATCGAGTCCGTTCATGTCGGCATCGCGATCGGCGACGGAAGGGCGCCGGGAAATCCCAATATCTACGTCAATCCGGCGCTCTGCCGCATGACCGGCTACACGCGCGAGGAGCTGCTCGGCAAGAGCATGCGACTGTTGCGAGGCCCGGAAACCGATCTCTCCGGTCTGCAACAAATCCGGGAAGCGATCGCGGCCGGGCGAGACTGTGAAATAACATTGAGGAACTATCGAAAGGGAGGCGCGCCATTCTGGAACGAACTGCTTATTTCTCCGGTCGTCGACGAAAGCGGCAAGATCACGCATTATATCGGCATTCACACCGACGTTACCGAGCGGCGCAAGGCCGACGAGAGTCGACGCGAGCTGGAGATAGCGAAGCATATTCAGCTCTCGCTTCTACCGGACGCGCCCCTTCGCTCGCCTCACGCCGAGCTCGCCGGAATCTGCGTTCCGGCCACTCATGTCGGCGGCGATTATTTTGATTTCTTCCATAATGGCGACGCGATCGACCTCGTGATCGCGGACGTTTCGGGACATAGCGTCGGCGCCGCGCTCATCATGACCGCGGTGCGCAGCACGCTCCGCGCGGAGACGCGCAAAACGGGGCCGTCTCCCGTCGGTCCGGCGAGAATATTGCGGGATTTAGGCGAGCTGCTTTACGACGATTTGAACAAGGCCGAGTTGTTCATCACCATGTTTTACATGAAATTCAGCCCGGAAACCCGCATCCTGAAATATGCGAACGCGGGTCACAACTGGGCGTTGCTGTTGCGTTGCGGACGCCTCGAATGCACGGCGCTGGACGCGGATGGATTGGTTCTCGGCGTCCAGCCAATTGTCGATTTTGAAGAGAAGAGCGTGAAGCTCTCCAGCGGCGACACCTTGCTTCTCTATACGGACGGCGTGATCGACGCGCAAAATGCGCGCGGTGAGTTCTTTGGCTTCGATCGGCTGTGCGCATCGTTCAACGCTCATAGAGCGCTGCCGCCCGAGGCGCTGATCAGACGCTTGCTTGTGGAGGTGCGCGCTTTTTGCGGCGGAGAGCCCTTGGGCGACGACCTCGCCATCGTCGCGATGCAAGTCCATTGAAGGATCGCGCCGCGGACGGGGCAGGAGTTGAAATCGCGCCCTTGCACGGGGGCGTGAAAACGAGGACCGTTCGCGCGGTCCCGACCTTGGAGGGAAGGATCTCATGTTGGTCGGTCGTTCAGCCGGTATGGCGGGTCGCCACAAGGTGGGGCTCGCATTGAGCAGCGGCGTCGCGAGGGGTTGGGCGCACATCGGCGCCATTCGCGCCCTGACACGTATCGGCGTTCCCTTCGATATCGTGGCGGGTTGTTCGGCCGGCGCGCTTGTCGGCGGATGCTATCTCGCCGGACAGCTCGACTGGCTCGAGAAATGGGCTCTCGCGCTCAATAGACGCAAGGTTATCGGTTATCTCGATCTTAATCTGGGGCGCGGCGGCGTGATCAAGGGCGCGAAGATCGTCACGGAGCTGCGACGATTGCTTGGGCCGCTCCGCATCGAGGATCTCCACGTTCCATTCATCGCCGTCGCGACGGATCTCGTGACCGGACACGAGGTTTGGCTGCAAACCGGAGATCTCGCCGAAGCGGTGCGCGCCTCCTTTTCCTTGCCGGGGCTTTTCCCGCCAATGGAGATAGACAAGCGCTGGCTAGCCGATGGCGCGCTCGTCGACCCCTTGCCGGTTTCGGCTTGCCGGGCGCTTGGGGCGGATTTGATCATCGCGATCAATCTCAACACCGACACGCTTGGCAAGGCGAGCCGCGCCGCTTCGCCCGCGCCGGTCACCCTGGGGTTCGATCCCGCGCTTTTGGACGCGCAGGCCCGCGCGTCCAAGAACCCTCTTCCCGATGGGTTGACGCGCGGGATGTTCGGGCAGGAAGGCGACAAGCCAAATATATTCGGCGTGATGACCACATCGCTCAGCATCATGCAGGATCGTCTGACCCGCTCGCGCCTGGCCGGCGACCCGCCCGACGTTCACATCACGCCGCGGGTCGGCCACATCGGCTTGCTCGAGTTCGAGCGCGCGGAGGAGGCGATCCAGGCGGGGGAGACCGCCGTGGAGCGCAAGCGGCCCGAACTTCAGGATGCGCTGGAGATCATGGGCCTCGCCATCAATCGATGAAGGCGGCGCGTCGATCGCGCCCGTCTTGTCGCACAATGCGAGCGACGCGCGATTCTGGAGCCGACCCGCGCGTAAATCCTTTGAAATCGCGAATTAACGTCTTGGCGAGGCGGCGAGCGGCTTCCCGGATCGTCCGCCTCAGCGGCAACGGTCATTCAGGATCTGTGCGATCTTCAGGTTGAACAGATTGCCTCCGGTCTCGATCCCGAACTGCTCGCCAGGCTCCACTGTGAACGGCCCCTGCGGGGCGACCAGCGTCACCTTCCTGATTGGGGTCCAAGACCCGTTCGATTTCTGCCGGAAATCCGCGCAGTTTATGCCCGCCGCTTCCGCCGCCCCGGGTTGCGCGGAAGCTGTCTGGCCGGCGCCGGAAAACGCCGATAGGATTAAACTCGCCGCGAGAACAGCGTATCCGATTTTCATTGTGATCGCTCCCTTGTTTCGTCGCCGGACAAGCTCGGGCGCGAGCCGCCTAGGCGAATGCATCTCGCTTTCGCGCGCGCCGTATATCGGTGCTCGGCATGATATACGGCGCGGCCTTGGATCGACAGGTCCACGATGATCGCGGCTTCTGCGCCGCTTCGCTCAGGCGAAGGAGCGCTTACCAGTCAATCTGCGTGCGCACCAGGAATGTGTTCGGATGCGCTCCGTTGTAGTAGGCCGCGCTGGATGGCGCCGAGAGGGCCATCACCCTGGTCCAGTTCGCCATCACGCGAACACCCGGCTCGGCATACCAGTTGAGGCCGACCGTGACGTCCTCCTCGCGTCCGCCGAGAACGCTGGAGTTATATATGGCGTTCTTCTCGGATTGTTTCGGCGCGAGAGCGATCGCATTGAAGAACGCGCTCCCTTGGTAGGGGCCGCTGTTCAGATTGACCTCGCTGTAGCGGGCCGTAAGCGCGAAGGCGCCCCAACCGCCCGAGCTCAATGGATGCTTGATCTGGATCTGGCGGAAGCTGCCGCCGTTGGAGTTGTTGTCGACCTGATAGGACGCGGCTTTCGATTCTCCAGTCAGGAACACCATGCCGGAAACATAATAGCCGTCGTAGTCCAGCGAGGAGCCGCCCGGGGCGAGCAGCCCGGCGGCGTTGGCGAGTAGAACATTGTATGAGTTGCGGTTGTATTGAGCATTCATATACTCAGCCTGAAGCGACACCGGACCATAGACGGCGGCGGCTTCGCCAGCGAATCCGAGCACGCTGTTCACGCATTTGCCCGCGACCGCTCCATTGCCCGAGAATCCATAGGCCCCGCAGGAGAGATCGGGCGTGCCGAGCAGGTTTTCCTTGAGGATATTGCTTTCGGCGTACGTGTTGGCGCCTGGCGTCATCACCCGGTCGTCGTTGCCCGCCGTAGAGGAGCCGGGACGGTGATAGCGTCCGGACGCGCCGAAGTGCAGCAACCGATCCTCGTTCCAGATCGGCGCGTAAGTGGCGCGCGCGGTGATGTCGTAATACTGGGCTCCGCCCGTCGCGACCCAACCCGCTTTCGACGTGACCCATGTGGGCACGGGAGTTTCCGCAACGGGCTTCAGCGCCGCGTCTTCCACGCTGGTGGAGGACAAGGCGGCCTTGAAGGTCCAGTCGGCTCCATGATCGAGCACGGCGACGCCGACGTGACGCGCGGCGCCAAAGGTGTCGGACATCAGCGAGCGCTCGATGAAGTCGATATAATTCTTGGATTCCGTTCGCTCCATTCCGTGCGGCAGATAGAAGTTGCCGACCTGAATTTCGATCGGGTTTTCTAGGAACGGCGGCCTGAAGCCAGGATATTTCAGCGCGAGGTAGGCGTCGCGGATGCCGCCGACCGCGCCCACGGTGGCGGCGTTGCTTCCGCCCACGAAGTCATATTGGAACTTATATTCCCAGATGCTGCGCAGTCGGCCTTCGACCTGAAGACGCGCCTGAGCCAGATTCGCCGTCTCCGAAAGGCCCTTTTCAGGCATTGTCGATCCGCCGCCATCCACGAAGATACGGCCGCCCACATGGAAGCTGTCGGCATGGTCCAGCGATTCGATGGTGAGGCCATGGCTGAGATCGACAAAGAACGGAAGCGGCGGACGTTCGGGGCCGTCTTTCGTGACAAGGCCCGCGTTGCCGCCGTTGGCGTAGTGAGCGCGCAGTTCCTTTTTCTCGCGCTCCTGCCTGGCGACTTTTTCCTCGAGTTGCTTCAAGCGCTGCGTCAATGGCGCGATCTGTTTGATCTGCGCCTTGAGAAGACGAATCTCCTCGGCCGTGTCGTCCGCCAGGGCTGGCGCCGCCGCCGCCGAGAAAACGACGAGCGACAAGGCGAAAAGCGATGCCTCCCTGGCCCAAAACTTCGTCTTCATCCGCTTGCTCTCCCCAATTGAATCATGGCCCTGCGACCATGAGAATTCTCCTGCCGACCCCTCTTTCGGGGCGCGGTGCTGTTTCCCTATTAGGGAGAAAAAACGATAAGGTCTATCTTCATTATGCGTTCTATAAGCTTTGTATTCTAATTTTTTCGCGGCTGTTGCGGATATGTCACACCCCAGCCGGGCATTGGAGCCAGCATAAGCGAACAGAGGGAATCGCGCTGTGATTCCTACGAGAGATGCGCTGGCCGGGACGGCGTGCCACGGATCGCGGATGGAAGCCGCGTCAGCAAGCCCGGCAGTCGGGGAACGGATTGGCGCGTGCATGGCGTGATCTTGGCGCCGACGCTTTAGCCATCTGGAACTGACCCACAAACGCGGCGCCGAGGGGCTCGACCGCGGCGCCGGTGTTGAAGGCGAAATACGCATCGCCGGTCGCGGCTATTCAGCGGCGAAAGCCTTGCGCCGTTTCGTTGCGAGCGTGAAGCAGGCGAAGGGCCGCCGATTATGTTGTCCGGTTGCGAGACCTCGCATGGAGGCGAACTATCGTGTGAAAAATGAAGGGCTGGCTGAGCGCGTTGTCATGCGGCGCATTCTGATATAAGGGGCGGAGATTATCAGAAAAGGTGGACACATGAACGAACGGGTTTTGGTCACGGGCGGCGCGGGTTATATAACAAACGCGATTGCATCGTTTCAAACGCCAAGCTCGAGGCGAAAGGCTGGCGTCCTCACCACGGCCGGGACGCGGGAATTCGAGAACTCATCAACGGTTATCAAATGTTGCATAATGAGATTTATTCGAATGTGTGAGTCGTCCGCCGCGCGCGTCTTGGCGTCGGAGCTGTCTCGGAAATGAATCGAGACGCAATCCGAACTCGCGCTTTCGCCGAGCCTGAACCCGGCACGACGGGCATCGGCGCGGCCGCGAAGGCCGCCACGAGCTGGCTCTTTTCCGAAGTACTGCCATTGTGGGCGGTCGTGGGTCGCGACCATGCGCATGGAGGATTTTTCGAACAAATTGGATTCGAGGGCGCGGCCATCAAGATCCCGAAGCGGTGTCGTGTGCAGGCGCGGCAAGTCTATGTTTTCGTCGAGGCTGGTCGCATCGGCTGGAATGGCTCATGGCAGGCGCTCGCCGACAACGGTTTGGATTTCATGTTGGATCATCATCTCCGGTCAGACGGCTTGATGCGGTTCAAGACCGAAGTAGACGGCGCGCCCCACGACGACAGCGTGGACAATTACGATCAAGCGTTCGCAATATTCGCGCTCGCGCACGCCTATGCCGTAAATCGCGACCCGCGCTTCCCACTTGTGGCCCTCGCCATTTTGGCGGCGCTTCGCCGTGAACGGGCGCATCCGCTTGGGGGGTTTCTTGAAGCGATTCCGGGCCGCGCCCCCTTGCTTTCGAATCCGCATATGCACCTCTTCGAGGCGGCGCTTGCTTGGCTCGATGTCGCGCCCACGAAGGAGTGGCGAGAGCTGGCGCAAGAGATCGGCGTATTGTGCCAGACTCGATTCATCGACAGCGCGACTGGGGCGTTGCGAGAATATTTCCAGGGCGAGTGGGCGCCCCGTGCTGGGGAAGAGGGCCAAATTATCGAACCCGGCCATCAGTTCGAATGGGCCTGGCTGCTGGCCCGTTGGCGCGATCATGGCGGGGATGTCGATCTTTCCGTTATTCGCGGTCTCTACGCCGCCGCGGACGCCAATGGCGTTGATCGGACGCGGTCGCTTGCCCTTGGGGAACTATGGATGGACGGCTCTGTCAAGGACGCTGGCGCTCGGATGTGGCCGCAAACGGAGCGCATCAAGGCGGCGCTGGCCATGGCGCGGCTTTGGCCGGAGGAGCAAGCGCGCTTCGAGGCTGATGCGGTAGATGCATGGGCTGGCGTCCAAAGATTCATATTTCCCGAGAATCGCGGCCTGTTCCGCGACAAAATGAAAGCTGACGGCGCCTTCATCGCGGAGGGCGCGCTCGCGAGTTCGCTGTTTCATATCGTATGCGCGATCTCGGAGCTCGTCCGCTACGCCAATCGCGAGGCTCGCCCATGACGAGCCCGCGCCGGCCTGTTGGTGAAGGGGCTCGCGCCCTGCCGCCCCGTCGCGTACGTCAGGCGGTGATATTGATCGACGGCAAAGGTTCCCGCCTTCGTGAACCGACGCGCGAGACTCCTAAACCGCTTATGAAGATCAGCGCGGATCGGGTTTTTCTCGATTTGCTGATCGATAATGTCGCGCGGCAGGGATTTGATCGAATCTTGTTGCTTGCCGGTCGCTTCGGCGAACAAATCGCCGATCGGTACGAAGGGCGCGTGATAGGCGGCGCGACGCTCAGCGTAGCGGTCGAACCAGAACCGAAGGGCGCTGGCGGCGCGCTACGATGGGCATGCGATAAGCTCGATTCGATCTTTCTAGTCCTCAACGGCGACACCTATTTCGACACTCCCTATCGCGCCCTCGAGGGTGTCCTGCACGACTCGGCTGACGCGCTCGCGATCATGGCTTTGCGCGATGTTGACGACGCGACGCGCCATGGCTCAGTCGAAACGCGGGGCGCGCGGATTTTACGCTTTCAAGAAAAGGTCGCGGGCGGGAAAGCCGGTCGCGGACGCATCAACGCTGGTGTTTATCTCATGCGCCGCGAGGCGATCGACTCGCTGCCGGAGCAATGGCTGTCGCTGGAGACTGATGTCTTTCCTAAATTGGCGTCGGACGGGCGGCTCTTCGGGGCGCTCCACCATGGCTATTTCATCGATGCCGGCTTACCGCGGGCGGTCGATCAAGCGCGTCGCGACTTGCCCTCGGTGGTAAGACGTCCCGCGCTTTTCCTCGATCGCGACGGCGTTATCAACATCGACCATGGCTATGTGCATCGCTGGGACCAGTTGGACCTTCTGCCTGGTTTGGCGGAGGTGATCCGCGCCTTCAACGAGGCCGGGTGGTTCGTGTTCGTCATCACCAATCAGGCTGGCGTGGCGCGCGGCTACTATGACGAAAGCGCCATCAATCTTCTTCATGACCAGATCCGTGACTGGCTTGCCGCGAGAGGCGCGCATGTCGATCGATTCTATTATTGCCCATTGCATCCGCAAGGGTCCGTGGCGGCATATCGCGCGGAGAGTCCCGACCGCAAGCCGGGGCCGGGGATGTTGCTGCGGGCGTTTGCCGAGTGGCCGGTCGATGTCGAGCAATCCTTCCTGGTCGGCGATCAGGAAACGGATATGGCTGCCGCGGGCGCCGCTGGAATTAAAGGCCATCTGTTCCAAGGTAGCGACATCGTCGGCTTTTTTTCTGAACAGGGGCTTTGGCCGAAGCATTCAAACGAGGCGGATCGTCTCGCTCTCAATGAAGCCAACTGAGACCGCGAATGCTTTGGGTGTTTTACTCCGGGCCACGTCGCGTGTCATTTTGCCGTCATTGCCTTCGCGCAAAACAGCGAAAAGGCAAGGGACGAAGGGCGGCATGGTTGAACGCCGCAGTCTTTTCGGGCATTTACGGCGCGTAGATGGGGCGGGGGTCGATCGGCCGCCATCGCCATTCTCTAATCTCTGGCATATCTTCTCCGTGGGCGCGGATATAGGCATTATGCTCGATTAATTTGTCGCGCAATGCCTGTTTGACGTATGCGGCCCGCGGACCAAGCCCGGGCAGCCGGTCAATCACATCGGCGGCAAGATGAAACCGGTCGAGGTCGTTGCGCACCACCATGTCGAACGGCGTGGTGGTCGTGCCTTCCTCCTTGTAACCTCGAACGTGAATGTTATCGTGGTTTGTCCGTCGATAGGTCAGTCGGTGGATCAGCCAGGGATAGCCATGATGCGCGAATATCACTGGCCGATCTTTCGTGAACAGCACGTCGAAATCACGATCTGTAATCCCGTGCGGATGCTCCTCATGCGGCTGGAGCGTCATAAGGTCGACTACGTTCACCACTCGGATTTTCAACTCCGGTATCTGCCGGCGCAAGAAATCGGTGGCGGCCAAGGTTTCAAGGGTCGGCACGTCGCCAGCGCAGGCCATCACTACATCGGGCTCGGCGCCCCGATCGTTGCTCGCCCATTCCCAAATGCCTATTCCAGCCGTGCAGTGTTTGATCGCCTCGTCCATGCCGAGCCATTGCGGCGCGAGCTGCTTGCCGGCGACAATGACGTTGATTCGGTTCCAGCTACCCAAACAGTGATCGGTCACAAACAGAAGCGAATTGGCGTCAGGCGGCAGATACACGCGCACGATGTCGGACTTCTTGTTACAGACGTAATCAATGAACCCCGGATCCTGATGGCTGAAGCCATTATGATCCTGTCGCCAGACATGCGAGGTCAAAAGATAGTTGAGCGACGCGATCGGCCGCCGCCATGAAATCTCGTTGCAGCTTTTCAACCACTTCGCATGCTGATTGAACATCGAGTCAACGATGTGGATGAAGGCCTCGTAGCAGTTGAATAGGCCGTGTCGCCCTGTCAACAGATATCCTTCAAGCCAGCCCTGGCAGGTGTGTTCCGATAGAATCTCCATGACACGCCCGTTTGGCGCGAGGTGCTCGTCGTAGGGAACCGTCGCGGCGTCCCAGGCGCGGCTCGTCGCCTCGAATACCTTCGAAAGGCGATTCGAGACTGTTTCGTCTGGTCCGAAGACGCGGAAGTCGCGACGGCTCTCGCTCGCGCGCAAGACATCCCGCAGGTAAGCGCCGAGGACCGAAGTTGCTTCGGCGTCCTTTTCGCCGGGTCGTTCCAGCTCGATCGCATAATCCGCGATGTCGGGCAGGTCGAGTTGGCGCATGAGCAGGCCGCCATTGGCATGTGGATTGGCGCTCATGCGCCGGTCGCCCAGAGGGGCGAGCGCCGCGATATCCGGCCGCAAGGCGCCGTCGTCGTCGAACAATTCCACTGGCCGGTAACTTTTCATCCACTCCTCGAGCAGACGAAGGTGCTCCGGATTCGTTGCCAGCTCCGCGAGAGGCACCTGATGCGACCGCCAGAACCCTTCGGTCTTCAAACCGTCGACCTCCTTCGGGCCGGTCCAGCCTTTCGGAGTTCTGAGAATGATCATCGGCCAGGCCGGACGCTCAAGGCTACCGTTGCTTCGCGCCGCATGCTGGATGGCGCTAATTTCCGACATCACCTGGTCGAGCGTCGCCGCCATCTGCTGATGGACGGACTCGGGAGAATCACCGGAAACAAGATGCGGCCTATAGCCATAACCAAGAAAGAGATTGAGCAACTCTTCCTCTCTAATCCGCGCGAGGATCGCCGGATTGGCAATCTTATAACCGTTAAGATGGAGAATGGGCAGAACCGCGCCATCACTCGCGGCATTGAGAAACTTGTTCGAGTGCCAGGACGTCGCCATTGGCCCGGTTTCGGCCTCGCCGTCTCCAACGACACAGGCGACGATGAGTCCAGGATTGTCGAAAGCCGCGCCGTAGGCGTGCGCAAGCGCATAGCCGAGCTCGCCTCCTTCGTGAATGGAACCCGGCGTCTCCGGCGCGACATGGCTCGGAATTCCTCCCGGAAAACTGAACTGCCTGAACAGCCGCCGCATCCCCAGTTCATTGCGTGAAACATGCGGATAGGTTTCGCTGTAGGTTCCCTCAAGCCATGTATTCGCCACCACCCCCGGCCCGCCGTGCCCAGGCCCCGCAATATAGATCATGTCTAAATTGTAAGCTTTGATAATTCGGTTAAGATGCACATAGATCAAATTCAGGCCCGGCGTGGTGCCCCAATGCCCCAACAGGCGCGGTTTTACATGCTTCAGCTCGAGGGACTCCCTTAGCAGCGGGTTATCGAGGAGATAGATCTGGCCGACGGAGAGGTAGTTGGCCGCGCGCCACCACGAATCGATCAGCCGCAACTCTTCGGGCGATAATCGCTTGGCTTTGTCGCACTCTTCCCGTTCGCACATGCCGGTTTATCCTCCCTGCTCCGGCGCCGGACTGAACCGCCAGCTTCAGGTGTGGCGACGGTCGCGTCCCAGGCGGGTGCTTCGTTGCAAGTCAGGTAGATCGGCCTGGGCTGAAGACCACATTCTTTTCGCTCGGGCGCCGCGAGAAATGACGAACCGAGCATGGGCGGAGCCGGGCAGGGGCCCGATGTGACGAAAATTCCTGGTCCGAGGAACATTTCGCCGTGTGGCGACTTAGTATGCTTGAGAAGCGCTCGAGTGACGGCGTCGTGCGCGCGCTCTCGGGAGATCGGGGATCATGCCCGCCAAGTCAAAAGCCCAACAGATGGCGGCTGGAGCGGCGCTCGCCGCCAAGCGTGGCGAGAAGAAGAAGAGCGAGCTCCGGGGCGCGTCGAAATCCATGGTCGAGTCGATGAGCGAACAGCAATTGCATGACCTGGCCTCGACAAAGCGCAAGGGAAAGCCGCGGCGCGCGTCCAAATCGTGACCGAGCGTCCTCGAGCATGTCCCAGGGCTTTGCAACAGACGGAGAAGGCCATGCATGTCCAAGCCATCGCTTCCACTCATCCGCGGGTCGGCGGGCATATCGACGACGCGCTCGTGCACTGCATCGAGCTTTGTTTCGATTGCTCCCAAGCTTGCGCCGCCTGCGCCGATGCATGTCTGGGAGAGGATTCCGTCATCGAGCTCCGCCAATGCATCAGGTTGAATCTCGACTGCTCCGACATTTGTTCGGCAATGGGGTCGATCGCATCGCGTCGGACCGGCTCGAACGCGGTGCTCATCCGCTCGATGCTGGAGACATGCTCCGAGGCGTGCCGCCTTTGCGGAGACGAATGCGACCGCCACGGCGACCACCATGAGCACTGCCGGGTATGCGCGGAGGTTTGTCGCGACTGCGAGCGCGCGTGCGAGGACGCCATGGGAGCGGTCGAATTTCACTGAGCCGTCCGTCGCCTTTCGCGTAAGCTCAAACAAGCAACGACATTGCTCGCAGCGGTAGCGGAGTTGCGCTACTTCAGCGGTGATCGTGCCGCTGGTTCGCCGCGAAAGCGGGCGGGTCAAGCCTCGGGCGCGAATGGCACGGCCATAGGGAGCGGCACATGAGAGATTTGCACGGCAAGTTCGTCTGGATCGAACTGATGACTAGCGATCCGAAGGCGGCGGAAGGCTTCTACACCAAGGTTGTTGGTTGGAGCGCCGAAGACTCGGGCCAGCCCGGCATGAGTTATACGCTTCTCTCCGCGGGCGAAACGATGGTGGGCGGCCTGATGGCGATTCCGGAGGAAGCCAAAAAAATGGGCGCGGGGCCAATCTGGCTCGGTTACGTCGCGGTCGACGACGTCAACGACTATGCCGCGAAGATCAAGGCGGCGGGCGGGCGCGTTTTCAAGGAGCCTACTGACGTTCCCGGCATGCTGCGCTTCGCCGTCGTTGCCGATCCCTACCTGGCGACATTCATGATCATGAAGGGGATCGGCGAACCGCCGGACGAGATGCCGGCGCCGGGCGCGCCCGGTACCGTCGGCTGGCGCGAACTGCATGCGGGCGCGCTCGACGGCGCGTGGACGTTTTATTCCAGCCTATTTGGTTGGACGAAGGGCGATACGATGGATATGGGCCCTGACGACAAATATCAGCTGTTCAAGATCGACGGCGCGCAAAGCGGCGGCATGATGACCAAGATGGCGAAGACCCCGGCGCCCTTCTGGCTTTACTATTTCAACGTGCCCAAACTCGATCCGTGCGTCGAAGCGATCAAGGCCAATGACGGCGAGATCGTGAACGGTCCAATGCAAGTGCCCGGCGGCCAATGGATCGTGCATGCGGTCGACCCGCAAGGCGCGATGTTCGCGCTGGTGGCGAACGCGCGCTGAAGCTTACGTGACGCCAGTCGAATCGCGGCCGGCGGTATTGCGGCCGAGCGGATTGCCGGGGGAAGGAAACAAGCCGAGGCGAAATCCGTCTTCACGGGAACATTCGCAGCGCCGCTGGCGAGATTTCCTGCCGTAGATCGAAGTAACCCGCCCATGCGTCGCCGCGAAGCGAGCTAAGGCGCCGGAGAATCGCGTCCATCGCATAAGCGTCGGCGCGCTCGATCCGCGAGAGTTCGGTCCAGGAGACAGGCGTCGCGACCGAAGGCGTTTCGCGCGCGCGCGGCGAGTAGGGCGCGATGGCGCTGGCGCCGCGTTCGTTACGAAGATAGTCGATGTAAACCTTTCCCTTGCGTCGGGCTTTCGTCATCTTCGCCGTGAACCGTTGCGGTTCGTCTTTCGCAAGTCGCATCGCGACGCCTCTGGCGAAAGACTTCAACTCGCTCCAGCTCAGTTTCGGCACGAGCGGCGCCACGACGTGAATCCCCTTGCCGCCGGTGAGCAACGGGAAGGTCTTGAGCCCCGCCGCCTCGAGCAGGGCGCGAAAATCGTGAGCGGCCCGCTTGACCTCCGCGAAGGGCACGGACGGATCGGGATCGAGATCGAACACCAGTCGATCGGGCGTTTCCACCGTCGAGGCGTGCGAGCCCCAAATATGCAATTCGAGCGCGCCGATCTGGGCGGCGGCCTCTAGACCGGCGACGTCCTCGATCTTCAGGAATTCCTCGAGTTGTCCCTCGCTGTCGCGCAGCGGCGCCGAAAGAAGCCCCGGCGGCATGCCGCGCGTGTGGTGACGTTGGAAAAAACAGCCCTGGCTGCTCCCCTCGGGGCAGCGCACCAACGAAAGCGGACGCCCTCGGATATGAGGCAAAGCAAGCGGCGCGACTCTTCGCCAATAGGCGGCGAGTTCGGCCTTTGTGACGCCGGCGCCGGGAAACAGCAGCTTATCCGGATGGGTGAGTCGGGTCGCGGGCGACGAGGTGGCGGGATCTTCGCGTTTTGGAGCGGCGTCGTTCTTCATCGCTACAGGCGCCTTCACTTGGCTGGCCGGCTTGTCTTCGCGCAACCCGATGAAACTCGGGTGACGCAGATAGCCATCCGCCGTACGTTCGGCATAGGCGATTTCGGCGACGAGGCGCGGCTCGACCCATTTCGCGTCCCGCGCGGCCTCCCGCGGCGCGTCCGCGAAAGGCGAGGTCCCGCGGGCGAGCGGCCGCAGCTTGCGTGCGATTTCGGCCAGACGCACCTCGTCGAAGCCGGTTCCGACTCGGCCGCGGTAGCGCAGTTTCCCGCCTTCGAATTCGCCGAGCAGCAGCGAGGAGAACGGCCTCTCTTTCTTGGTGGAGGACCGCCAGCCGCCGATGACGAATTCGTCGCGTCCCAAGCATTTCGACTTGATCCACCCCGGGGCCCGCCGCGAGAGATAGGGTTTGTCGGCCCGCTTCGACACGATGCCTTCGAGCCCCATTCGGCAGGTCTGCTCCAGGATTTCGCGCCCGTCGCCGATTATATGTTCGCTGTAGAGAATGACGTCGGGAGCATCGCTCAGCAACGCCGCGAGCTTTCGCTTGCGCTCGATCAGCGGAAGGCCGGAGAGATCCTCTCCATCGAGCTCCAGAAGATCGAGGGCGTAATATCGGAGCGTTTCTCCGCCGCCGTCGAGCGCGCGCTGCAGCCGCCCAAAATCGGTGCGGCCGTTTTCGTCCAAGGCGACCACCTCGCCGTCGATCAGCGCGCCGCGCGCCGGCAATTGCGCGACGGCCTCGGCGACGCCGCGAAATTTTCCGGTCCAATCGAGACCGGAGCGGGTGTGGAGTTTGGCGGAGCCCCCCGCCATGGCGGCCAGCACGCGATAGCCGTCGAACTTTATCTCATGCAGCCAATCGGGGCCCGACGGCGGCGTGGTCGACAAAACGGCGAGCTGCGGCGGCCGAAAGCGCGGCATGGGAAGGGTTTGCGCCGAGCGACCCCGCTTCGGGCGCGGCGGTTGCCGGACGGCGCTGCTTCCGCCTTTCTTCGAACTCCAGACGTCGTCTCCGGCGGCGATCTCTTCGAACGCGCGCCCGGTGGCGACGCTCTTGGTCCATTTCCGGATCGGATCCGACGAGCGGTCGGCGCACTCATCTCGTTCCTTGACGAGCAGCCAGTTCTCCCGCTTTTCTTTTTCGCGGCTCCGCAGACGCACCAGCGAGAATCCGCCTTTCAGGCGCTCGCCGTGGAGCTCGAACTTCAGCTGACCTTTTTCCAGTCCCTCATGCGGGTCGCCCTTCGGCGTCCAGGTTCCGCGATCCCACAGCATCACCTCGCCGCCGCCGTATTCTCCTTTCGGGATGTTCCCTTCGAAGGAGCCATATTCCAGCGGATGGTCCTCGACGCGGACGGCGAGGCGTTTTTCCGCCGGGTCGAGACTCGGCCCGCGCGTCACCGCCCAGCTTTTCAGGACGCCATCGAGCTCCAGGCGGAAATCGAAGTGAAGCCGCCGCGCCCGATGCTTCTGGATGACGTAGAGTCCTCCCGCTGGGGCTTCGACCGGCGTCCGGGCGGAGCCTATCGGCTCCCGCGTGCGGCCGAAATCGCGCTTGGCGCGATAGGCCTCGAGAGGCGCGCTCCTCGCTGGCTCGGCGCTCTTCATGAAGATTCACGTCGCCGCATGATCATGCACGCCTTTTCGCGGGGCTTGTCTTGCCGGACCGACCCGTCGACTTCGAGCGGCCGGAGCCGCGCGGCTCGGAAGCGCTCTTCGCGCCGCCACGGCCGCGCTCGGTCGGCGGTCGCCGCGGGGCGTCCTGGCCGACGCTCTTCTTGAGGGCCTCGATCAGATTGATGACCTTGCCCGGCTCGCGCCTTTCCGCTTCGCCTGTCGTGATGATGGCGCGGCCGGCTCGCTTGCGCTCCACCAACTGTTTCAACGCTTCGGCGTAGGCGTCCCTGAACTGAGTCGGGTCGAACGGCCTGCTCTTGCGCTGGATGAGCTCTGTCGCGAGCTCGACCATCTCCTTATCGATCTTCAGATCGGGAATATCCGCGAAATTGGGGTCGGCCGCGCGCAGCTCGTTTTGGTATCTCAATGTCTCGAGGAGCAGCCCTTTGCCGAAGGGCATGACGGCGACAAGGTCCTCCCGCCCGCGCATCGTCAATTTGCCGAGCCCGACTTTTCCGGTTGAGGTCAGCGCCTCGCGAATGACGATGAACCCTTCCGTCGAGACATCGCCTTCCGGCACGACATAGTAGGGCTTTTCGAAGTAGCGCGGGTCGATCTCGGCGCGGTCGACAAATTGCGCCAGCTCGATCGCGCGGCTGCTCTCCAGCTTGATCTCTTCCAGCTCCTCGGGTTCCAGCACCACATAGGAATCGTCGTCGATCTCGAAGCCCTTGACGATGTCGCTCGTCTCTATGGGGCCGATTCCCGGCACGACTTTTTCGTAACGCACGCGCTTGCCGGAGGGCTTGTGGATCTGATGCAGCGCCGTCGACTCGGCGCTCGCTGTCGCCGCGTAGAGCTCGACGCCGATCGAAACCAGCGAAAGACGCAAGTAGCCTGTCCAGTAAGCGCGCGGGCGGGATGGCATGGCGTGAACCTCGATACCGAACAACGCCGTCGCCCGGCAATGGTTTCACGCGCCGAAGCTAGATGACGCAAATGGCGATAAAGGGGGCGGTGCGCGTCGATTACCCACCGACCGGATGCATCTGGCAAGTCGTCGCGCCGCTGGATCGGCTTGTGGCTGACTCGCGTCGCGCCGCCCGCGACCACGGCGACGACCGGCAAATGGTATTATTCCCGCGTTTTGCAAAAAGACCAATTTGTGCATGGCCTTGGCAATAAAACGCACCCGATTCTCATAAGAGCGATGGTTATTCTTAAGTTGCTCGGACCCACCTTCCACGCGCGAGAAGGAGACTGGCGGCGCCGCGGCCAGGCCGCGCGGCGGTGACCGTTGGTGCGCGCGCATCTATGCGCTGCTCAAGCCGCTCTTCACCATGGAGGGAACCTCCACCTTTTGACGGCGTTAGTTCATGTGATCACGCGGGTGCCTCGTCATGAGACTCGAATCGGCACGCGACTTCACGGTAAATTTCGGACCGGTGCATCCGGCGGCTCACGGCGTGCTTCGACTCCTGCTCGAACTTGACGGGGAAGTGGTTACTCGCGTCGATCCCCATGTCGGGTTTTTGCATCGCGGCACCGAGAAGCTCATCGAGAACAAGACGTATATGCAAGCGCTGCCCTATTTCGATCGGCTGGATTATGTCGCTCCGATGAATCAAGAGCATGCCTTCTGTCTTGCGGCGGAGAGGCTGCTGGGGCTGGAGCTTCCAAAGCGAGCGCAGCTCATCCGCGTGCTCTTTTGCGAGATCGGCCGGCTTCTCTCCCATCTGCTCAATGTCACCACGCAGGCTTCGGACATTGGCGCGCTCACTCCAAACTTATGGGGTTTCGAGGAGCGAGAAAAGCTGATGGTTTTCTATGAGCGCGCCTCGGGCGCGCGCATGCACGCCAACTATTTCCGTATTGGCGGCGTTCATCAGGATCTGCCCCGAAAGCTTCTCGAGGACATCTACGCGTTCTGCGACCCATTCTTGAAAGTCTGTGACGATCTTGAAGTCTTGCTTACGGACAATCGCATCTTCAAACAGCGAAACGTCGACATCGGGGTTGTGACGCTCGACGACGCATGGGCGCTGGGTTTTTCCGGGGTGTTCATCCGGAGCTGCGGTGCCGCGTGGGATCTGCGCAAAGCGCAGCCTTACGAATGTTACGAGGAATTGGATTTCGCCATCCCTGTCGCCGAACACGGCGATTGCTATGACCGTTACTGCATCCGCATGGCGGAGATGCGGCAGTCGACGCGGATCATGAAGCAGTGCCTGGACAAGTTAGCCTCGAAAGAAGGCGCGGGACCAATCGCGGTGAACGATCATAAGATCGTCCCGCCGAAGCGCGCCGCAATGAAACGCTCGATGGAGGCGATGATCGAGCAATTTAAATTATACAGCGAGGGATTCCATGTGCCCGCGGGCGAGGTCTATGCCGCCGTCGAAGCGCCCAAGGGAGAATTTGGGGTCTATCTCGTCTCCGATGGAACCAACAGACCGTACAGGTGCAAAATCAGAGCGCCGTCCTTCGCCCACCTCGCGGCGATGGATTACCTTACGCGAGGCCATATGTTGGCCGACGTCTCGGCGATCGTGGGTTCGCTCGACATTGTCTTCGGCGAGATCGATCGATGAGGGCGCATGGGCAGCGCGAGCGTTCCGGACCTTCACTGCCGGAGTCTCTTGCATTAACCATCGGCGGCGCCGGAGCGGCAAAAGCCGCGGCTCTGTCGCGCTAGCGAATTTGGTGCGCGGTTTGCCGTGACAGGCTCGCCGATTGAAAGCCGGGTTCAGCGCCGCCGCCCCTTGCCGGCTCAAGCCCCCCCCTGGATTCCCTTCGCAAAAGACGGCGCGACGCGACAAGCCGACGATAAACATCGACATAATCTTTCGCCATGCGCTCGACCGCGAAGCGGCGCTCGAACGCCGCGCGAACCTTGGCGCGGTCCAACTCGGCGACGCGGCAAACCGCGGCGACGGCTTGCTCAACATTGTCAACGATTAATCCGGATATGCCCTCCTCCACGATTTCCGAAACCGATCCGCGACGCAGCGCAATGACGGGCGTGCCGCAGGCCATCGCCTCGATCATGACAAGCCCGAACGGTTCCGGCCAGTCGATGGGGAATAGCAAGGCGGTCGCGTTGCCAAGCAACTCCGCCTTTTCTCCCTCGTCGATCTCGCCGATGAACTGGACATTCGAATGAGCACGAACCATGGGCTGAATTTTTTCGTCCCAATAGGCTTGATCGACCCGGTCCACCTTGGCCGCGATCTTCAGCGGCACGCCGGCCTTCGCCGCGATCTCGATCGCCAGATCGGGCCGCTTTTCCGGGGAAATCCGGCCGAGGAACGCGAGATAACCGCCGCGCGGGGTAGGTTGAAACGGCAGCAGATCGCACGGCAGCCCATGATGAACCGTGCCGATCCAATGCGCCTGGCGCAAATATCCGCGCTGGTCCTTTGAGATCGAGACCAGCGGCATGTCGTGAAACATCCCGTAAAAGCGCGCTAAATCCGGCGAATCCAGCCGACCATGGTGCGTCGTCAGCGCCGGACGCGACAACTGGCGAACCAATGGGGCGTGCAGATAGTCGACATGGAAGTGCAGGATATCGAACTCGTGCGCTTGTTGCCGGACCTGTTCCACCATCATGACGTGATATGGCAGCGGGTCCATGGTCGACGGATTGAGCCGCAGCGCCGTGTCGCAACAAGGCACAAGCTTGGCCAAGGTCTTGGAGTCGCCGCTGGCGAACAGCGTAACGTCGTGTCCTTGCCGGACAAGCTCCTCGGTCAGATACGATACGATACGTTCCGTGCCGCCATAGAGCTTGGGTGGCACGCATTCACACAAAGGAGCGATTTGGGCAATTCTCATCGACGAGACCTCCTCGACTTTCCGCAGCCTGAACTATGTTAATGTTGTATGGACCGGAACGGAGTCCAGCCGACGACAACACAAAATCTTTCTCATGCAATCAGACTCGCACGAAAAGAAGCCGCCAGTAGAGCCGCCCGCGAACTTGGACGCGGCCGCCGAGGCGCCATCTTATATTCTCGCGACCGGGCCGGCGGCGCGGCCTCGCCGCACCTTGAAATATGATGACAGCTTTATCGTTCTCGATAGCCACGGGGATGTCGGCGCCTCGATGGGTGGTCCGGACGGGCTTTTTCATGCCGACACACGACACCTGTCCCGCCTGGAGTTATCGCTGAACGAGTTTCAGCCGCTCTTGCTCGGCTCGAATATCAGCGATGATAACGCCATTCTCACGGTCGATCTCACAAATCCAGATTTGTTCTTCGACAAGCGTTTTATCCTTGCAAAGGATACGGTGCACATCCTGCGCACCGCGTTCCTGTGGCGCGGCGTCGCCTATCAAAGAGTAGGACTTCGCAATTACGGCGCTCGGCGGCTTGTTGTTCGCCTCTCATTTGCCTTCGATAGTGATTTCGCCGACCTTTTCGAGGTGCGTGGATTGCGGCGCGAAAAGCGCGGGGTCATTTTCCGTGAGGCGATCGCGCCAGATCGGGTGGCGCTCACATATCAGGGCCTCGATGGCAAGCTGCGACACACAAACTTGACATTCGCCCCCGTCCCGAAAACGCTTGACGTGGCCAGCGCATCCTACGCCGTCGATCTTATGCCGGGACGAACCAGATCGATTTTCCTCACGGTTGACTGCAACCCAGTCGGCGACCCCAGGCCGTTGCAATTGTTCCGCGGCGTACGCGCGGCCCGGCGCGAGCTAAAAGCGGCGACCCCGGACGCGACCACCGTTGAGACCTCGAATCAGATTTTCAATGAGGTGTTGTGCCGGTCGATGGCTGACCTGCATATGTTGACGACGGACACGCCCGAAGGGCGATATCCTTATGCTGGCACTCCCTGGTATTCGACGACGTTTGGCCGCGACGGCCTCATCACCGCCATGCAAATGCTGTGGATCGATCCTGGCGTCGCCCGCGGCGTGCTGAAGCGCCTTGCCGCCTATCAGGCGAAGACCACCGATCCGGAGGCGGATGCCCAGCCTGGAAAAATTCTGCATGAAATGCGCAGCGGCGAAATGGCGGCGCTCCATGAGATTCCGTTCGGACTGTACTATGGCGGCGTCGATTCGACCCCGCTTTTCGTGCTGCTCGCCGGGTTGTATTTTGAACGCACGGGCGATGCCGAGACGCTTGCGGAACTTTGGCCTTCAATCGAATCGGCGTTGCAATGGATCGACGGCTCCGGTGATCCCGACCGGGACGGATTTATTGAATACGAGCGCGCGGGACCGCAGGGGCTGTTGAACCAGGGATGGAAAGATTCTCACGACGCAATCTTTCATTCCGACGGCAGCATAGCCAAAGGGCCGATCGCCCTTTGCGAAGTTCAAGGCTACGTCTTCGCGGCCAAGCGTGCAATCGCGCGCTATGCGCGGTGGACGGGACAAGAAGTCTACTCGGGCAGACTGGAGCTAGAGGCAAAGCGCTTGGCCGAGCGCTTCGAATCCGCGTATTGGTGTGCCGACCTCCAAACCTATGCGCTCGCGCTCGACGGGGCGAAAAAGCCGTGCCGCGTCCGCACATCAAATGCGGGTCAGGTCTTATTCACCGGGATTGCTTCGGCCGAACGCGCCGCGCACGTGGCGAAGGATCTTTTGGGGCCACAATTTTTCTCGGGCTGGGGCATTCGCACGGTTGCGTCCGGGCAATCGCGATACAACCCAATGTCCTACCACAACGGCTCGATCTGGCCACATGACAACAGCCTCATCGCCCTCGGCTTCGCCCGCTACAATCAACAGACAGCTGTCGAGCGCGTATTCACGGCTCTGTTCGAGGCGGCGAGCTATATGGAGTTTCGACGGCTCCCGGAGCTGTTTTGCGGCTTGCAGCGCGCGCAGGGTCGCGGACCCACGCTCTATCCTGTCGCCTGCTCGCCGCAGGCTTGGGCGAGCGCAACTCCGTTTGCCTTGCTTGCAGCCTCGCTTGGTCTGGAATTCGATCCCCAGGCCGGTGAAATCCGTATGAGAAATCCGCATCTGCCTGCTTCTCTCGATGAAGTAGTCCTCCGAAGGCTGCGGTTAGGACAGGCAAGTCTCGATGTTAAAATCCGTCGTCACAAAGGCGATGTATCGGTTGAGGTGCTGGAAAGTCGCGGAGCGGTTCAACTCGCCATACTGCACGCGAGGTGAAACGCGGTTCCGCTCATTGCTCGCGCTCTCGAATAGCATGATCGAAGCCGCCTCGACGTCCAAACCTGCCTTGCGAAAACTCCGCGCGACAAGGCAGCGCAAAGTCCAAGACTCCACATTTCGGGCCGGCGCGATCATGACCGTCGGCTTGTTCTTCTCCGTCGCTTGAAGAGCGACCAGCCCGGGCGAAGTGATCGGCCGGCCTTGGTCTCGAACGCGGCTCTGGAACTCCAGTCGCCTCTGGGCGTTCGTCTTCTAAACAGACCTGCGCCGCTTTTTGATGTCGGGGAGCGCATGTCGTGCTCCGGTGTGCGCGCCGAGGTTGAGCGCGAAAACCGGGCGAATGTGCTGGTAAAGGTCAGCAACGGGGAATTGCGATGCCAAGCCAGATTGCCGATTACGCGCATGACGCCTGGGCGGCGCTGTTGGAGCATTATGCCGCGATCCGTCGCTTTACCGAGGAGCTTGCCGCGCGCCTTAGCCCCGAGGACCAATGTGTGCAGTCGATGCCCGACGCCAGTCCGGCGAAATGGCACCTCGGCCATACCACGTGGTTTTTCGAGGCCTTCATCCTGGAGCGTTTCGACGCGGGCTATAAGCCCCTTGACCGCGGCTATTCGTTCCTGTTCAATTCCTATTACGACGCGCTCGGGCCGCGCCATTCGCGAGCCGAGCGAGGCTTGATAACGCGGCCGTCCGCCGCCGAGGTGATAGCTTACCGGCGCCATGTCGATGAAGCGTTAGCCGATCTCCTCCAAAAAGCGAACGACGCCGTGCGCCCATCCGTGGCGACGCTGATTGATCTGGGCCTCAACCATGAGCAACAGCATCAGGAATTGATTCTCACCGATATCAAGCATGCTTTCTTCCGCAACCCGGCGTTCCCGTGTTACGCCCCGCCCGCGATCGCCGCCGTTCATCCCGCGGCGCCGATGCGCTGGATTGATTTTCGTGGCGGCGCCGTGTCCATCGGCCACGATGGCGACGCCTTCGCCTACGACAACGAGAAGCCTCGGCACGAGGTGCTGCTCGCGCCATATCGCCTCGCCTCGCGTCCCACGACTTGCGGCGAATATCTCGGCTTCATCGAAGAACGTGGTTACGATCGGCCGCGGCTTTGGCTTTCGGACGGCTGGGCGACCGCATGCGCCCAAGGCTGGGGGGCGCCGTTGTATTGGTTCAAGCATGACGACGGCGACTGGCGAATATTCACGCTCAACGGCGTCAAGATGCTCGATCCGGACGAGCCCGTCGCCCATGTCAGCCTTTATGAGGCCGCGGCATATGCGGAGTGGGCGGGCAAACGGTTGCCCACGGAGTTTGAATGGGAAGCCGCCGCCGCCACGGAGGCGGTCGCCGGGCATTTTCTTGATCCGGCGCGCCCCCATCCGGCGCGAAGCGTCGATGAGTCCCGCTTAAATCAGATTTACGGAGATGTCTGGGAGTGGACGCGATCATCCTACGATCCCTATCCAGGATTTAGACCGTTCTCCGGCGCGGCGGCGGAATACAACGGCAAGTTCATGATCGGCCAGGTGGTGTTGCGAGGCGGTTCTTGCGCCACGCCCGATGGGCATATCAGGCCTACTTACCGCAATTTTTTTCCGCCGAACGCGCGGTGGCAGTTCAGCGGCATTCGACTCGCCGAGGATCCATGAGCGACTCCAATCCTCGCCACGCGGCGATGGCCGCTTCGACAACCCAGGGCGTGGACGCCGATGATTTCGCCGGCGCGCTGTTGGCTGGGCTGAACGCCGGTCGCAAACAAATCCCGTGCAAATATTTTTACGACGCCGAGGGGTCGGCGCTGTTCGAGAAAATCTGCGCCCTTCCGGAATATTATCTCGCGCGGACAGAGCTGGCCCTACTGGCGCGACACGCGGAGGAATTCGCCGCGCTCGTCGGCGCCGACGCGGAGCTCGTCGAATTCGGCGCGGGTTCGGGACGAAAGGTGCGACTCTTGCTCGACGCCGTCGTCCGACCGCGCGCCTATCTGCCGATCGACATCTCGATCGACTGCCTTCTCGCGTCCGCCGCGCGGATCGACGCGGACTATCCTGATCTGATCGTCAAGCCGGTGATCGCCGACTTTTCACGACCGCTCGCGTTGCCGCCAGTGACGCGCGGCGCGCGGCGACGCATCGGTTTCTTTCCCGGCTCGACCATCGGCAATTTCACTCCCGAGGCTATGGTGCGTTTTATGCGCAACGCCGCTCGCTTGTTGCGCGGCGGGGGCCTGCTCGTGGGCGTGGATCTCGTCAAGGACCCCGCGGTCCTGCACGCCGCCTACAATGACGCGGTTGGGCTCACCGCGGCGTTCAACAGAAACCTGCTGGCGCGGGCCAACCGGGAGCTTGGCGCCGGTTTTGATTTGACCCGGTTCCATCACCACGCGTGCTACAATCCGTCGCTGCAACGCATCGAAATGTATTTGGTCAGCGCCGCGCGCCAGCAAGTGAGGATCGCCGGGCGCGCCGTTTCCTTCGTCGAGGGCGAGGCGGTGCACACCGAGAATTCCCACAAGATGACCATCGAGGGCTTTCGCTGTCTCGCCGCGAAAGCAGGTTTCGCGCCCCGCGCGATGTGGTGCGACGTCCAGCGGCTGTTTAGCCTACACTGGCTGGAGGCGAACTGAACGCGGATAACGCCGCGCTGGCTGGAACGCGGCGGCCTGCGGGGCCGATCGCTGCCCTATATGAGATGGCGCCAACCCATGAACTGGCGGCGGAAGCGCTCATGATTCGATTTGAATGCGTCAGCAAGTCCTACGGCGGTTCGGTCGTGATCGACAACCTCACCGTCACGATACGACAAAACCAAACGACCGCCCTTATCGGACCTTCTGGTTCTGGAAAATCCACTCTGCTCGAATTGATCATCGGCCTCGAACCGCCGGACAAAGGCGCGATATTGATCGACGCGGAGCCGCTAACCTCTCGATCGGCCTTCCGTTTACGCAGGCGCATGGGATACGTCATTCAAGACGGCGGATTATTTCCTCATTTGAACGCCCGCCAAAATATCGATCTCATGGCGAAGGAGGTCGGTTGGCCACTGAAACGGCGTCGTGAGCGGGTGGATGAACTATGTGCGCTCACGCGCTTTCCTCCCTCGGCTCTCGATCGCTTTCCGATGGAATTGTCCGGTGGTCAGCGTCAGCGCGTTTCCCTGATGCGAGCATTGATGCTCGATCCCGACATCCTCCTCCTGGATGAACCATTGGGCGCGCTCGATCCCATGATCCGCGCCGAGCTGCAAGGCGAACTCAAGAGCATATTCCGCGATCTGACGAAAACCGTGGTGCTCGTGACCCATGACCTTGGCGAAGCGGCGTTCTTTGGCGATGCGATCGTCCTCTTGCACGAGGGCCGCATCGTTCAGCAGGGCCAATTTCGCGATCTGGTCGAGCGTCCGGGCGAGCCGTTCGTCGCCCGGTTCGTTCATGCTCAATTGTCCCGCCTCGCCGCGATGAATGACCAGGCGCTGGTCGCGCAAGCGAGGCAAGGATGAAACATGTCCGCGAAAGGCTTTTGCTCGCGGCGATCCTGGCCATGATCGCCGCCTCGTCTCTGGCCGAAGGCGCGCCCGAGGAGGTTCGCATCGGCTCGAAAAAGTTCACCGAGTCCGTGATCCTCGCGGATCTCGCCGCGCGGCTCGCCACCTCGACCGGCGCCGTGGTCGTGCATCGCCAGGAACTCGGCGGGACGCGGCTGTTGTGGGACTCGCTGCTGGCGAACGAAATTGACATCTACCCGGAATATACGGGAACCCTGAAGCAAGAGATTTTGGCGAATGAGGATATTGTCGACGACGCGTCGCTCCATCGCGCGCTCGCGACAAGAAACCTGAGCATGAGCCGCCCTCTCGGCTTCGGCGATAGCTATGCGCTCGGGATGATGCGTCAAACCGCGAAACGATTGGGGATTGAAAACATCTCCGACCTCGCGCGGCATCCCGCGCTCCGGTTTGGACTGAGTGACGAATTCCTGAGCCGCCAGGACGGATGGCCGGCGATTCGTCTAGCCTATGGGCTGAACGCCGTGAATCCGCGCGGCATGGATCATGACATCGCGTATAAAGGCCTCGCCGACGGCTCGATCGACGTTATCGACCTCTACACGACGGATCCTGAAGTCAGCTATTACGGCGTCGAGACGCTCGCCGACGATCGTCATCAGTTCGCGGATAATCAAGCCGTCCTGATCTACCGCGCGGATTTGGAGCGGCGCGCGCCGAAAGCGCTACGCGCCGTGCTGCGACTCGAAGGGGCGATCGACGATCGCAGCATGATCGGAATGAACAACGCGGCAAAGATCGATCGACGGCCGGAAACGCAAGTCGCGGCGGCATTCCTCGCGACGTCCTTTGGATTGGCCAATGTCGAGCGCGATGAAGGGCTGACGAGCCGGCTCGCGCGACGCACCATGGAACATCTCCGCCTGACTCTTCTCTCGCTCGGCGCGGCGATTGTCGTCGCTCTGCCGCTTGGCATCATCGCCGGGAAGCGACCAACGCTTGGTCATGCAATATTGGCTATCGCCAGCGTGCTTCAGACGATCCCGTCGCTGGCGCTGCTGGTGTTCATGATTCCGATCTTCGGTATTGGAGCCGCGCCCGCCATCGCGGCGCTCTTCCTTTACAGTCTGTTGCCCATCATCCGGAACACGGCCTCGGGATTTGCAAACATTCCACCTTCGCTCCGCAATTCCGCGATCGCGCTCGGACTGACTCCGATGCAGCGGCTCAGGCTAATTGAGCTGCCATTGGCGTCGCCCGCGATTCTCGCCGGTATGAAGACGGCGGCGGTGATCAACGTCGGCACGGCGACGCTGGGAGCGTTGATCGGGGCGGGCGGTTACGGTCAACCGATTTTCGCGGGCGTCCGGCTCGACAATTTTAACTTGATTCTTGAAGGCGCCGTGCCGGCGGCGCTGCTCGCGCTCGTCGTTCAGGGGCTGTTCGAACTCGCCGAGCGACGCCTCGTCCCGCGTGGGCTTCGACTGAAGACGAACGCTTCGATCTGACCAGTGATCGAGCAGAGGGAACTGCTCGAACTGACCAAACGCCGTGGCCTCATCATTTTGGCGCCTGCGCGTCAGACTCGCCCGGCACGGCGACCTTCTCGTGCAGGGTGTCGCGCACATAGAGCTTCGTCACCAGCACATAGAGCAACACGGTGATCGGCGCGGCGAAGACCGTCGCCGTCGCGCCGAACGCTTTGCCGAACGCGACGATGCTCAACAACATGAGCGCGGGCGGCACGGACACCATGCGCTGCTGGATGATCGGCATGACCACATAGCCGTCGATTTGGTGGATGAGGAGATAGGCGCCGATGGTCCACGCCAGCGCGGTCCAGCTGACGGTCGTCGCGACGAGCACTGAAGGGATCATCGCGACGATGGGGCCGATATAAGGCACGAATTGCGCGACGCACGCGATCGCGCCGAGCGCGTAGGGCGAGGGCAGGCCCACGAGCCAGACGGCCACGCCGACCATGACGCCGACGAGCGCCATCTCGATAAGCTGGCCCAGGATCCAGAGCCTCAGCGCGCCGGCGAGATCGACGATGGTTTCGTCGGCGCACTTGCGATGGGGCTTCGGAAACAGAAGGCTCATACCAAATCTCAAAGTGCGTGACTCTGTGGCTGTTCCCGAATCGGCAACGATCTGATTCAACATGGCGAACGAGGGAGGTTCGCCATGACCGCTATTCCGCTTCGGAGAGATTTTGACGCTA
>Ga0182016_10000181_pt1 | contig 76465 bp, 62 predicted proteins | sample 712S2MmetaG_FD_120491 | JGI IMG/M metagenome (GOLD analysis project Ga0182016, IMG submission 120491) | Permafrost microbial communities from Stordalen Mire, Sweden - 712S2M metaG | ecosystem: Environmental > Terrestrial > Soil > Wetlands > Permafrost | place: Sweden: Stordalen | collected...
ACTTGACCTTCGCACAAGGAGCTTCCGCGGAAATGGTCGCCATGATTACGATCGGACTTGCCGATAAATATGGATTGCCGGTAAGTACCACTCATGTGCTTTCATCCGGGGTGGCCGGAGCGATGGTCGCCAATAAATCCGGCCTGCAAACGAAAACCTTGCGCAACGTTCTGCTGGCCTGGGTCCTTACTCTGCCAGTCTGCGTTTTTTTAGGCGCCATGTTTTTTGCAGCCGGCCTGCTTTTGGTTGCCCATACATCCGGCTTGTCGGCCCACTAACTCTTATCAGACTCAAGCAAGGTCGTGACGTTAACCGCTCTTGGACTCGACCGCCCGCAAGTTGCAGGCGGTTGGGAAGACGACCAATGACTTCGGTGGTTACAGGAACGGACCCCTTCCTTATCAGCCGATCCCAATACGGCGGCCGGCTTTGCGGTGATCGCATTGTTCTTTGATCCACGCGTAGGTCGCAGCCATGCCCGTGTGAAGCGCCGTATCGGGTTCCCATAAATGAATTCTAACTTGTCTTTTCCATTTGGAAATCTCTCCTCCTGAGACCACCTGCGGAGAGTTAAAAACCAAGCTGACGAAACCACAGCCGATGATTCAATCTAAGTTCGCTTGATCAAACCCGGCAATTCCTGTTGCAACACCTTCAGGGCATCGTCGTTGGATTCCGGGCCGTGAATGACAATCTCCAGCACTTGCTGGCCTAGATTGCGTTTGCCCGCGAGAACCGCCCGAATCCGGCCGGCTTGGGAGTTGTCGTCCAGCGTCTTGCTGGTGTCCTCGCCAGGAGAAATTCGGTCCGACCAAAGGCAGTAAAAAACGTGGATCAAGCCGGCACCGGTGGAAAATGCCTGGTCGCGGAACGTCATCCTGACGCCATTGGGCTGGAGTGTGACGCGCCCGAAATCCTCAACCAACTGGGCGCCGGCTGCCGGAAAACAGATATCAGGCCGGTGTCCCTTGGCCAATTGTTCGGAGTTTCGCCCGGGACTCCAACGGAGCAGGAAAGCGCTCCAATCGTTTCCTCCGTCATCAGTCCAAGTGGCTGCCTGACTATCAGTGCAACGCAAAATGGCCAGCGAGGTTTGAGGGATGGTGTTTTTCTGGAACCTGGTGTCACCAACCGGCCAGTCGAAAGCCCACGATGTATTCGCGATGAGTTTGGATTCATGTGAACGATACCAAAACTCAGTCGCGAGCTGAGCCAGAACGAGCCAGACGAGCGCTGAAACACCGACCCAGCGGGGAATCAGGGGAAAAACATCATTCGGCCGCGCGGGTGCTGCCGGCAGCGGTTCGTCAGCCTCTGGCCCCGGTTTCGGCTTGATCAAATAAGCCATGCCGATAAGGCAAGGCAGGACAATAAACATGACCACGTTGCCGACCGTATCGTGGACTTGCTCCATCCTAGTAAGTCCTTTGGTTGCTGCGGTATGTACTAGGATCGACGTGCGCGTCACGTTCGCAACCAAGACGAAGACCAGCGAAAAACCCAGCAAGGTGGCGCGACGGCCATGCGAAAAACGGTGCATTTCCCCTAGAAATAAGGAGAGCATCAACGCCGATTGGAGCGAGCGAACACCACTGCAAGCCTCGTCAATTCCGACCAGACCAGCAGTCACCTCGATCAAATTACCATGTTGAATGGCGGGAATACCCAGCAAACCCACGACCAAGACGGTGAGGCCGGCGACAAACCGCATTAATCCCTGAATCACCATCTGCTCTTGTTCCATCGGCCAGGGGATGGCGATGAGCATGAATAGCAGGGGCGGGGCAAAATAACGCACCCACGTCCTGCCGCCGAAGTAATAGAGCATGGCCAGGGTCAGACTGATTATTTGGAAACCATTGATCCAGTAGAGCAAGCGCCATTCGGGGTTGGCCTCAAAAATCAAACTAAACGGCAGTTCAAGCAGGAGGAGCCCGGTAAATATGTAGGGAAGCCAAGGTGACTTCCCTGGACGGGCGACGGGTCGTTCCGGCCAGCGGCGCCAGAATAAAACAGCTCCTAAAAGCGGCACCACATAGCCATAACTGTACTGGGCGTTTACCTTCCACTCCCCGCTTATCTCATTGAAAAACAGCAACCAACAAACACCAACAACAAAAAGGAGCAGGGAGCGCCCTTCAAATAGCTGGTGCCAAGGAAATTGAGCACGACTGGAGGACTGCCCGGCAGCTCCCGACGGCAAAACGCTTTGGTGACTGTCAGGCATGTTTATCCAAAATAGCAAATAAACAGCCAACCTTCAAGATTCAATTTGAAAACTGGCCGAAAACCAGCGAAGAAAGAGCAGATTAGGGGTGCCAACCTTATATTTCGATACCAGTGCTCCTGAGTTAAGTTTTTCATCGCCGAAACGCTCGCAAGATCCGTTCCAAAAGCGGTTATTGGGCTTGTTTTCATCCTCTTTGCAACTTAATTTTGGTGGAAGATTGTGGATATCAACGCGCGAGTTTTTATAACCGGTCACCAGGGATTGGTCGTCAGCACCATCTGGCATGATAAACAAAGGCTTGGCTTTGCTTGATCTTCTCAGCGGGTCTTAGGACCCCACAAAACACCGGTTCACCATTACGCACCGTCTAAATGTGTCAATTCTTCTCGGTCCGCGCGGACTCAGTCTGCGAATGAAACGGTCGCGGACGGAAAACTGACCCTGGCGGTTTATCGAATTTTGCGCAAATTCAAGTATGAAAATTGACAAAAAACTGTTGGTGACCGGCTCTTCCGGTCTCATCGGCTCAGAAGTAGTTGCGGCATTTTCGAGCGATGGTTGGAAAGTTCATGGTCTGGATAACAATATGCGTGCGGACTTTTTTGGCCCGCAGGGCGACACCCGGTGGAACCTTCAACGGTTGAAGGAAAATCACCCCTCGTTCCAACATCATGAATTGGATATCAGAAACCGTGTCGCCGTGCTGGACCTGTTGAATCAGCTCAAGCCGCAGGCCATCGTTCACACGGCGGCGCAGCCAAGTCATGATCTGGCGGCCAGCCGCCCGTTCGATGACTTTGATATCAACGCCGTCGGCACCTTGAACATGCTGGAGGCGGCTCGCCGCGCCTGCCCTGAGTCACCTTTTGTTCACATGAGCACCAACAAGGTCTATGGCGATGCCCCCAACGAAATCCGCCTGAAGGAAATTGCCAAGCGCTGGGACTATGACGATCCTGCCTATCAGGAAGGTATCGCCGAAACATTTCGCATCGATCAAAGCAAACATTCGATTTTTGGCGCTTCCAAAGCAGCGGCAGACATCATGGTGCAGGAGTATGGTCGTTATTTTGGAATGCCTGCCTGCTGCTTGCGCGGCGGCTGTCTGACCGGCCCGAGTCATTCCGGCGTCGAACTTCACGGTTTTTTGAGCTTCCTGATCAAGTGTAACTTGGAAGGGCGCACTTACAAAATTTTTGGCTACAAAGGCAAACAGGTTCGCGACAATATCCACAGTTATGACGTCGTCCAATTTATGCGGAGGTTTATTGAGGCCCCGCGACCGGGCGAAGTCTATAATCTAGGCGGTGGGCGCGAAAATTCCATTTCTATTCTTGAAGCCTTTGATTTGATTTCAGAGATTTCCGGCAAGCCGATGAAGCATGAATATGTGGATCAAAACCGCCAAGGCGACCATATTTGCTATATTTCCAACCTGACCAAAATGAAGGCCCACTATCCGGGTTGGCAGATCACCAAGGATTTGCGCACAACGTTCGAGGAGATTTACCATTCTTGGGTGGTCCGCCAGAGCGTGTAGTTTCATAAGCCCGGCTTAATCCCATGAAGATACTGGTTTCGAGCATAAATTTTTCCCCCGACCATAGTGGGATTGCACTGTATTCAACCGATCTGGCGGTTTACTTTGCCGAACAAGGACATGAAGTTACCGCGGTCACCGGCTTTCCGTATTATCCCAAATGGGAGAAGCATCCGGAAGATTGGGGAAGGCTGTTCAAGTCGGATCAATACAAGGGCGTAAAAGTTCTCCGTGGTTACCTTTACGTCCCCCAACGGGTGACGACACTCAAGCGGATCCTGCACGAGTTGAGTTTTGTGTTCTTCGCCATGATAAACTTCTTCCGGGCCGGACGGCAGGATTGCATCGTGATTCTTTCCCCGCCGCTGCTCTTGGGACTGGTTGGGATCATGTTCAAATGGCTCTGGGGGGCACAGTTCGTGTTTCACATTCAGGATTTGCAGCCGGACGCCGCCTTGTCACTGGGGATGGTCAAGCCGGGGATGCTCATTAGAATCCTGCAGCGCATTGAATTATTCATCTACAAACATTCGAACTGGGTGGCCACGATTACGCGGGGAATGCGGGAGCGTTTGCTGAATAAAGGAGTGCCGGCAGAGAAGCTCGCGCTTTACTACAATTGGATCAATGTTGAAGAGGCCAGCTCCAAGCAATATCCCGGCCGATTTTTGGCCAAACATACTGACATGAAAGGAAAGTTTTTGGTCGCCTACGCGGGAAACCTGGGTATCAAGCAAGGAGTGGATGTGCTAGTGGAAGCGGCTGAGCTACTTCAGAATGATCCTCGCTTTCAGTTATTAATCATTGGTGAAGGCGCCGATCGCCCCAGACTGATGGGAATCGCCGAAGCGAAGCGATTACGTAATCTGACCTTTCTACCCTTTCTTTCCCCTGGTGAATACACAGAAATGCTCAGCGATGTTCAAGTATCGTTTGTGGCGCAGAAGGAGAAAACCGGAAATGTCTTCTTCCCCTCAAAGCTGCTCGGCATTTTGGCCATGAGCAAACCGCTTTTAATCTCAGCTGATCTTGATTCAGAACTGGCCACCACCGTGAGCAGCGGAAATTTTGGCCTGGTCGTGGCAGCTGGCGACGCCAAAGGGGTTGCCGAGGGCATTCGCCGGCTGGAATCAGATTCGGATCTCTGTAGCAGACTTGGCCAACAGGGACGCAAAGCGGTGGAGCTTTGGGACCGCAAGATAGTTCTTGGAGCCTTCCTGAAACGGATCAATGAAGCCTCGGGCCGCTCCAGTTCCCTCTGATCGGCGTGCTGAAGCCTGAGCAAGACTTTTCCGATGTCAAAGACCTTGCTCTTTCCAGCGCGGCTTGATGGGTGAACACGGGTTACCGGAGCAAACCATTTGCGCAGGCTGGTTTCGGGTCACGATGCTGCCGGCCGTAATGACCGCTTCAATGCCGATGCCAACTCCAGGGCCAACAAAGGATTGGGCGCCGACCCAGGCACCGTCGTTGATCACGATCGGATGATTGCGGTACGGCATGTCCGGCTTGCGGTAGTCGTGGTTGCCCGCGCACAGGAAAACCCGCTGGGAAATACAGCAATGGGAGCCAATGGTGATGGGCTCAAAATTCAGGATGAAAACCTCCTCACCGATCCAAGCATGATCCCCAATGGCCAGTTTCCAGGGGAAATAGATATTCACGCGCGGCTTGATGACCACCCCGCTGCCCACGGTGGCACCGAACAACCGGAGAATGGCGCATTTGAGTCGGGATGGGACCGGCAGGGGCGTCAAAAACAGGAAGCATTTCAACAGATACCAAACCGCCTCAACCGGCTTGGAACGACCGCGGTCGAAACCTTTGCGCGGGTCAAACAGATCATTTCTTACGCGGGTCATGATATTATGAGCAATAGGCAGTACATGCCGTCTGCAAGGTTTGAACGACGGCTGACCACGAATAGCGGGATTCCACCAAACGCCGGCCGTTAAGTCCGATCTCGCGCCGCACCGATTCCGGCGTTTGCAGGGCAACGCGCAAAGTCGCGATCAATGAATCCAAAGCGCTATCGCATTCCCAGCCGGCCTGGTTTTGGGAAATCTCTGGAAAATTACACGCATGCGTGGCGATCACGGGGATCCCGCACGCCAATGCCTCCAACAGACTCATGGAAAAACCCTCGGAGTAGGATGATAAAACGAAAAGGTCGGAGGAATAGAGCAGCCGGATCTTGGTCTCCCCGGTAACCGGCCCGGTAAAAACAATTTGATCCCGTAACCCGAGTGAATTAGCCAGGGCTTGAATTTGTGCGAGATGGCCTTTTTCATCGGGTCCGGCGATGACCAATTGCCAGTTTTTGGTCAACGTTGATAACTTTGCCCAAGCGGACAGCAAAATATCCAAGCCTTTTTTGGGATGAATTCGACCGAGAAAGAGGATGCGGGGGACCGTCTTGGCCAAACTCTGTCCCGAGGCCAGGGTAATCGGGGCTTGAGTATCCTTTGGTTTCGGAAAATCAGCCAGGTTAAGCCCGTTGGGCACGACCACGACGGGCTGTTTAATGCCATAAGCACGAATCTGGTCGGCTTCCTTGGCCGTCAACGCGCGCCACAACCGCACCCGCCGGAAATTGGCATCCTCAAAGAGCCAATGCACCAGGCGTTTTTTCCAACGGGAGCGCGACAAGATGTATGGCTCGAACATGCCATGGACATGGTAAACCAGAGGTGTGTCCTGGCGCGTGCTTTCGCGCCCAAAAATATAATTCGTCCCAACATAGAGACCATGTCCATGGATTACATCCGCCTCACGAACCAGCCCGGGCGCGGCGCGCTGCATGGCCGGTGAAAAATAGATGACGTCAGGCTTGATGCGTTGGAACTCGAAGCTTTTATCGACCAATCGCTGAGGCTCACCGCCGTGCGTGGCACATAAAACCGAAGGCACCCCATCCGCCAGCATTTGCCGGTGAAGCGACACCGCACTTGAGCCGAGCCCGCCCCCCTGGAGTGGTTCCAGCGATTGGGTGAAATGCAAGTGCCTCATGGAAGCAATCGGGAATCCAAGCCCAAGGGTTCCATGCCAGCAGTTGCGCTGGTTATTTGCGAGGGATCTTCGCCGATCGCCACGCGGGCGGCGTTCAAGGCGTTGCGGGCAAAGTTTTCGCAGGAAACAGTTTCGACCACTTGGCGACCGGATTGACCCATGGCGACGCATAATTCAGGATGGATGGCCAGGTCGAATAAAGCCGCTGCGAGCGATTCAACCGAATTCGGATCGAACACAAAACCGTCCTGACAAAGGCCGGAGTCCAGTTTCAGGGTTGGTTGCAGACGGCCAGGTTCAATTCCGGGCGGAATTCCGGCGGGAAGCAAATCTTCAGCGCAACCAGCGGCTTTGCTGACAATCACTGGAATACCGGAAGCCATGGCCTCGTTGACCACCAATCCCCACTCTTCCCACAAACTTGGCAAAATGAATCCTTCACTGAGCGCATAAAAGAGCGGGTTCTCATCGATCTGCCGGAAACCGTAAAAATGAACGCCGGGGATTTCGTCCCGTTTTTGGGGGATTTGGTCGGCTTTGCCAGCGCTACTTTTATCATAGACGGGCAATTGCAGTTCGGCAGAAAGCCCTCGCAACCGGGATTCCTCCTCACCCGAACCGACCAGGATCAGGTGGGCCTGGCAATCTCGATGCTGCGCCAATAGCTGCCGGTAAGCTTTGATCAATGTTGGCAGGTTCTTTTTGGCAACGAACCTTCCCAGGCTCAGGAAAAAACGGGGCGGCAAACGATACTTGGCGCGCCAGACTTCCGCCTCAGCCCTTACTTCGGCAGCCTTTTGGGCAAAATACTGGTTATCCACGGCATCATACCCCGTGAAGATTTTTTTCTCAGACAGTCCCATGGAAACGAAATACCGCTTTTGCGGCCGGCCGCCGACTAGCGCGGCATCAAAGGCGTTTACCAATCGGCGCTTCACGAAGGCGGCGGCACCAGTGGTGCGGGCGGTACCCGCATGACTCTCATTCATCATGACCGTCCGGACACCCATTGATTTTGCTGCCAGAAAAGCGGCCAGCGATTGTTTGGGCGCGTAGCTTGGCAGGATGCACACATCCAGTTTCAATTCGCGGAAAATCCGGCGGGCGCGGTGGAAGACCCGCCAAAATGGGAGTCTTTCGACCACCTCGCCGGGGCACAAAGTCGCCACTTGGACAGTACCTGTTCGCGTCCAGGCGTAATCAGCCGTCTTGCTGCCCAGTTCGAGGGCATGAACATTGATCGCCCCCGCGTATTGTTTCAGAGCGGCGGCACGGGCAAGGTGGTAAGGACCGTATTGTGCCCAGAGGATACCCAGATTTCTCAGTGCCATTTTCTCATATCACAGTTGTAAGCAGTTGCGGAACCACGCCCACTTCCCATAGTCCGCGCGGATGGATCACAACAACCCATTGAAATCCAATAGGCTGCTTTACAATCTCGGCATGACTGGAATGCGTAAACATCATTTCAAACCTTTGCACGATCCGGACCAAAAAATACGTTTGGTTGGAGAATATTGAATTTTTGCCACTCCGCACGCCATATTTAAGCCGATTTTCATGACAAAGACCGCCATTGAAGCGGCCGCCGTCCGGCCATCACAGCGAGGTGATCCTACACTGCGCCAATATCAAAAAGGGACTCCCTTAAGGAAGATCCTCGACGCAACTATTTTTGCGAGAAAAACATAACGTGAAAATGAATAAGCCATCATAATTAAGCTTGAATTTAAGCAAAAAGGGAGGAAGATCATTAGCAATACCCATGTTAGTCAACTCAAGTCATGGGCAAGACTCATAACAGAACAGCAAATCCCGCGATCGATCATCAATAAGGGAAAAAGATTAAGGTTAACCTATGAAAACAAAGGGCGATTCTATTCTCACACTTTCGTTCAATAAATTCGGCGGAGTTATTGGAGCTACAGCACTACTGCTATTCACCTTTAGTGCGGCGGCGCAGAATTTGTTTGTCTCTGATTGGAGCAGCGAGCATATCTTTGAATATACACCTGCCGGAGCACAAACCACTTTTGCCTCCGGGTTGGCTGCCCCGGAGGGAATCGCCTTTAATTCTGCCGGCAATCTTTTTGAGGCGGATGAAGTTACCGAATCCATCAACGAATTTACTCCGACCGGAGCGCGTACCACCTTTGCCTCTGGATTGAGCGGCCCGGCATCACTCGCCTTTGACCAATCAGGTAATCTGTTTGAGGGCGACCTGACGAGCGGCAAAATCTATAAATTTTCGCCCGGCGGAACCCGCACCACTTTCGCCACCGGGTTGAACAGTCCTTACGGACTTGCGTTTAACAACGCAGGAGATTTATTTGAGGCAGACGAGGGCAGCGGGAACATTTACGAATTCACACCGGGCGGAACGCGAACCACTTTTGCCACCGGACTACTTGGACCTTTTGGCGTGGCCTTTGACAGTTTGGGCGATCTGTTTGTGGGGAATGCCGCCGGCGGAGCAACTGGCCAGGGAACCATCGTTGAAATCAAGCCTGGCGGCGCGCGCAGTGTTTTTGCCACGGGGTTGAATAACCCACAACAACTTGCCTTTAATAATGCGGGCGACTTGTTTGAGGCGGATTTCTATAGCGGCAAAATCAATGAATTCACACCGGGCGGAACGGAAAGCACCTTTGCCTCCGGATTGGCGTATCCTTCCGGACTCGCCTTCCAAGGCACAGTCTTGCCCGTACCAGAACCCACATCACTGGCCTTCGCCGGATTATGCGGACTGGCGGCCCTGGCAGCCACTCGCCGCCGCCGAAACTAAAGCAGTTTTCTTAAACTAGAATCCACGCGAAGTGACCCAAAGGTTTTGCCACCGAGGTACCGAGTCACAAAGATCCGAAGGCGGCATGGCAAAGGCACATCTCAGCCGAACGTCGGCCTCGCACTCCCTTCTGCCCCGCTCGACGCGAACTGTCCCGAACCCCGGCTTGGGATGACAGTTTCCCAGACGCGGATGGGGACGCCTCCAACTCTAGGTAAAAAAGTCTATGGCGGGTTGCAAATCTGGCGGATGCCTTCGGCGGCGTTTAGGGGGAGGGACAGGCCGCCGGTGGGGACTTCGGGCTCGCGAGGATTGATCCGGATCAAGGTGGCATTAAAATCGTGGAGGACCGTTTCGGACTGAAACCGGACGGTGGGAATGGCCGTGCCGGCGCCGATCTCCACCACGGCCAATTTCGACTGGCCTTTGCTAAAATGTCGCAACCACATTCTCAACCGCATCTCCTGGTACAGCGTGCGGGACTGAGCCCAGGAAAAATCGCCGAACATCATCACGTTGGGTCGAGCCAGCGCGCCACAATGAGGACAAAGCGGCAGCGGCCGTTGCGCCCGAAACAACTCCTCGTCCAGAATCACGTTTTCGTTGACGGCGTCCCAAATGGTGTCGCCGCACGGTTTGGTGCATTGGAAATGGTGGATGGAACCGTGGCACTCCGCGATTTGTTCCGGGGCAAATCCCGCCTTTTGAAACTGGCCGTCCACGTTGGAGGTAAAAACGAAATAGCCGTGCGGTTTGCGCGCAGCCACCTCGAGCAGCCGCCGAAATCCGTCGTGAGGAACGGTCGACCGGTAAAGGTTCAACCGATGGCCGTAAAAAGCCCAGGCGAGTTCGGGCGATTTGTGGAACCATTCGGGATTGGCCATCTGCGCAAAATTCAGACCCAGTTTGGCGATGGCTGGGTAGGCTTGCCAGAATCCTTGAGTTCCCCTGAAGTCGGGGAGGCCGGAATCGACGCCCATGCCCGCGCCGGCAGTGATCAACAAGGCGTCGGAGTCACGCAAAGCGGCTGCAGCCCGGGCGATGACCGGGGCAAGCGCAGTTGGATTGCTGGACATGACGACATGAAGTTTATCCGGCGCGCGAGGTTTGTCAGCGTTTTCGTGCGGCCGAACCTGGGCTTGTCATTTGCCTCACGGATTCCCGCCGTTGAAACTGTGGGATATTTCCATCCAACCCGTCGAGGTGGGTCAGGTGGCGACGATGTTTACCAGTTTCTTGGGGAGGACAATGATTTTCTTGATGGTCTTGCCGTCGGTGAAGGGCTTCACGCTGTCATGGGCCAGGGCCAGGTCCTGCAATTGTTGCTGGGTGGCATCGACTGAAACCTTGATGACGGTGCGCAATTTGCCGTTCACCTGGACGGGAATTTCAATTTCACTTTCCACGAGCAGCGCGGGATCAAACTTCGGCCAGGGTGCGTAGGGCAAACTAGTTGAGAGTCGAGAGTTAAGAGTTGAGAGTTTGGCCCACAACTCCTCGGCGATGTGAGGGGCCAAGGGTTGGAGTAAGACCAGGAATTCGCGCAGGACGGAAGCGGGTTTCGCCTCCCATGTGATGGCTTCGTTGATGAACACCATCAGGGCGGATATCGCGGTGTTAAAACGCATACCATCCAAGTCTTCAGTCACTTTCTTGATGCAGGCATGGAGGGCTTTCAATTGCGCAGGCGTGGCGGGAACGTCCTTCACGGCGGCATTCAATTTGATCAGGTTCAGCAACTGGGCGCGGTTGTCGGCGGTGGCAGTGGTTTCGGCCTGTTCAAATTCGGTTTCACTCGTTTCATCGACGAACATGCGCCAGACGCGGCCAAGGAAGCGATAGACGCCCTCGACGCCCTTGGTGTTCCAGGGCTTCACCATTTCGAGCGGGCCCATGAACATTTCGTAAAGGCGGAAGGCATCGGCACCGTACTCGGAGAGGACGTCATCGGGGTTCACGACGTTGCCGCGCGACTTGGACATTTTCTGGCCGTCTTCGCCGAGGATCAGGCCCTGGTTGACGAGCTTGAAAAATGGTTCAGGCGTGGTGACCAAGCCGAGATCGAACAAGACCTTGTGCCAGAAACGGGCGTAGAGTAGATGCAAAACAGCGTGTTCGGTGCCGCCGACGTAAAGGTCAACGCCAGCCGATTTGCCGCCCATCCAATAAGCTTCAGCGGGTTGACCGACAAAGGCGGCTCCGTTCTTGGCGTCGAGATAGCGCAGGTAATACCAACAACTGCCAGCCCATTGCGGCATGGTGTTGGTTTCGCGGATACTCCCATCAGGCAAATTCATCCAATCCTTCGCGCGGGCCAGCGGCGGTTCACCGGATGCGGTGGGTTTGTAATCGGTCAGCGACGGCGGCAGGACCGGCAAGGCGCTTTCCGGGAGGGCTTCGTGATAAAGATTTCCGGCGGCATCTTTTTTCCAGATCAATGGGAACGGTTCGCCCCAATAGCGCTGACGGCTGAACAACCAGTCGCGCAACTTGAAATTAACGGTCTTTTTGCCGAGGCCTTTTTCGTCGAGCCAGGCGGCCATTTTGCGTTTGGCCTCCGGCGTGGGAAGGCCGTTGATGAAACCGGAATTGACAGCCACGCCGTCATCGGTGAATCCCTGCCAGTCGGTTTTGGGATCGTTCGGCTGGACGACCTGGATGACGGGCAGATTAAATTTTTTGGCAAATTCGAAATCGCGGGTGTCGTGGGCGGGCACGGCCATGATGGCGCCGGTGCCGTAGCTGGCGAGTACGTAGTCGGCAATCCAGATGGGGATCTTTTCGTGGTTGACGGGATTGAGGGCGTAAGCGCCGGTGAATACGCCCGATTTTTCCTTGGCGAGTTCGGTGCGTTCCAGATCGGATTTGCCGGCGGCAAAGGCCTGGTAATCGGCCACGGCCTGTTTTTGGGCGGCGGTGGTGATTTGGGGGACGAGTTTGTGTTCGGGTGAGAGGACCATGTAGGTCGCACCGAACAGAGTGTCGGGCCGGGTGGTGAAGACACGGATTTTATCGGAGGAACCGTCGATTTGAAAATCGACCTCGGCGCCTTCGCTGCGGCCGATCCAGTTCCGCTGCATTTCCTTGAGGGAATCGCTCCAGTCAATGGTTTCAAGATCAGCGAGGAGTTTTTCGGCGTAGGCGGTGATCCGAAGCATCCATTGGCGCATGGGCTTGCGCACGACTGGGAAACCGCCAACTTCGCTTTTGCCATCGATGACTTCCTCATTGGCCAACACGGTGCCAAGCTCGGGGCACCAGTTCACGGGCGCTTCGCTGACGTAGGCAAGGCGCATGGAATCGATGAAAGCGCGGCGGGCCGCTTCGTCGCGGCAATCCACGGGGATCCTGAGTGTGTCGATGGGCTCGGCCTTATTGGTCGCGGGATTAATCCAGGAATTGTAAAGCTTGAGGAAAATCCATTGGGTCCATTTGAAATAATCGGGGTCGGTGGTGGCGAGTTCACGGGACCAGTCGTAGCTGAAACCAAGGCTTTTGATCTGGCGGGTGAAATTGGCAATGTTGGTCTCGGTGGTGACGCGGGGATGCTGGCCGGTTTTTACGGCATACTGTTCCGCGGGCAAACCGAAGGAATCCCAGCCCATGGGATGAAGGACGTTGAAACCGCAGGCGCGGCGGTAACGTGCGAGGATATCGGTGGCGGTGTAACCCTCCGGATGGCCGACATGGAGGCCCGCGCCGCTGGGATACGGGAACATGTCGAGGATGTAATACTTTGGCGGCAATTGCGTTGCGGCCACTTTGCCGGAAACGCGGTGGCGGACGCCGAACGCATGGCCTTCGGGCACGAGGTCGTTGGGGTTGAACGCGCGAAAGGCCTGCTGCGCGTCCCAAACTTGCTGCCATTTGGGTTCGATCAGGTGAAACGGATATGACCGGCGACTACTCGACATAGAATGGGTATCTTGCCGGAAACGGATTCGAGCGGCAATCGCGGAATAACGCAGAAAGCAATCGGCGCGTGGCTTCATTTTCCTTTGTGGAAGAGGTCGTTTTGTGGCTAAACTGATTCCATGTCCGCTGAACATGAACAACAACCCAATCCGAATCCTGAACGCAAAACGCTCGACGATCGCGCGAAGATGACCGAGCTGGAGCGCATTCGCCATTCGTGCGCGCATGTGCTGGCGACGGCAATCCTGCGGATCTGGCCGGACGCGCAGTTTGCCTACGGGCCGCCGGTGGAAAACGGGTTTTATTATGACCTGGAATTGAGCCACCGGATCGCGCCGGAAGATTTTGAAAAGATCGAGGCGGAAATGAAAAAGGAGATCAAGGCGAACAATCCTTTTGAAAAGCTCGTGGTAAGCCGCGAACAGGCGATTGCTGACGCGCAATCGGGCCGGCTGGGTGGTCTGGGCGAACGGCCGGACAATGCCTCGAAGTTCAAGCTGGATTTATTGAACCAGATTCCCGCGGGCGAGCCGATTTCGTATTTCAAGAACGGCGATTTCATTGATCTGTGCGCCGGACCGCATGTGATGCGCACGGGCAACATCGGCGCGTACAAACTGACCAGCGTGGCCGCCGCGTATTACAAGGGCGACGAGAAGGGCCCGCAATTACAACGCATTTACGGAACCGCGTTCAAGAACAAGACGGCGTTGGACGAGTATTTCGCGATGCTGGAAGAAGCCAAACGCCGCGATCACCGGAAGATCGGCGCGGAGATGGGTTTGTTCGCAATCGACACAGAGTTTGTCGGGCCCGGCATGCCTTTATGGTTGCCCAAAGGCACCGTGCTGGTGGAGGAATTGGAAAAGCTGGCGAAGGAAACTGAATTTGCGGCCGGTTACGTGCGCGTAAAGACTCCGCATCTTGCGCGCGAAAAAATGTATAAAACCTCGGGTCACCTGCCGTATTACGCGGACTCGATGTTTCCGCCGATGGAGATGCCGCTAGAAGGCGAGGCGAAAGCCAACGAACGCAAACTGGCCGCGGAATTGGAATTGGTGCGCAATGAGGCCAAGTCGTCGTCCAGCGCGTCGCCCGAGGAAGTCCAGCGTCTGAATGAGCGCCTAGCCCAGCTGGAACAGGCGCACAGCTTGTGCGGCGATCGCTATTATCTCAAGGCAATGAACTGCCCGCATCATCACCGTATTTTTGCGGCGGAGCCGCGCAGTTACCGGGATTTGCCTTTGCGGCTGGCGGAATACGGCACCTGTTATCGTTATGAGCAGAGCGGCGAGTTGTTTGGTCTGATGCGCGTGCGAGCGCTCAACATGAATGACGCGCACATCTATTGCACCGAAGAGCAGTTCGCGGCGGAATTCCGTGCGGTGAACGACATGTATCTGAAATATTTCAAGATTTTCGGCCTGGAAAAATATCAGATGCGTTTCAGCACCCATTCGGCGGAAGGTTTGGGCAAGAAGTACGTGAACGAACCGGAGCTGTGGAAGAAGACCGAGGACATGGTGCGGAAGGTTTTGATCGAAAGCGGCATTAATTTCGTGGAAGTGGCGAATGAGGCGGCGTTTTATGGTCCGAAGATTGACGTGCAAGTGTGGAGTGCGATCGGGCGGGAATTCACGATTGCGACGAACCAGGTTGACTTTGCGGTGCCGGCGAAGTTCGGCCTGCATTATCGCGACAAGGATAACACGGACAAAATTCCGTTGTGCATCCATCGCGCGCCGCTGGGCACCCACGAACGGTTCATCGGCTTTTTGATTGAACATTATGCCGGCAATTTCCCGCTGTGGCTGGCGCCGGAGCAGGTGCGCATCATCACCCTGAACGATGACGCGGCGTTGATTGATTACTGCCAGCCGATTGTGACCGAACTGCGGGCGAACATGGTGCGGGTGGAAGGTGATTTTTCCGCGACGCCGATCAAAGCCAAGATTTCAGAGGCCGAACAGGCGCGCGTGCATACCATGCTGGTCGTTGGCGGCCGGGATGTGGAAGCGGGCAATGTTTCCGTACGCTTACACCAAGGCGGTCCGCAAGGGGCGAAACCAAAAGCACAGGTGGTGGCGGAGATTCTGCAGAGCATCAAAGAACGGCGGGCGTGAGCGGGTTTGGCGGATGGGAAAAGCTTTCTGCGAGAATCCAGAACTGCAATTCTCTCATAACCGATGAGAATTGGCTAATTCAGCTCAGTGGCTTCGGTTTGCCGACGAAGGATGTTATTTCGTCGATCTTGCCTCAGAGGTTGAGGCTGGTGATCCAGAAAAGCAATTTTCAGGCCGGGGGGTTCATTTTTGATTCCACCAGGCGCGGATGTCGTCCACGGCTTGGTGCGCGAGTGAGGGGGCGCTGTGGAGGGCGTCGCGCACCTCGGGGAAATAATGCGCTGCGAGACAGACGAGTGCCGTGACCACGCCCAGCCAGATCACCGAATCCAGCAGAAAAATGATCGGCCAGGACCAGCCCGGCTCGCCCATGCCCCGATAGCAGGCGCGGCGTGCCAGTTTCAGCGGCCCGGTCAGAGTGGCGTAGACAAGCGATAGCACGACCGCCGCGCCCCAAACCGGCAAGCCTCCCGGAACAGGCCGTCCAAACAAACTGCCCGTGGCCAGTAAGGAGATCAAAGTGCAAATGAACAGGATCATGGCCACGCCGTTCAGCAAGGACAGAAAGGGCAACGCTAAACCCATCCCAGGGTGAACCGGAGCATGCTCCGCCCAGTAAGTATGCCAGTTATAACGCCAATGGTCGGCATTCGCGCGCATGTCTCGCCGGAATTGGCGGCCCCACTCGCGGCGCGCCTTGCGGTCTGGAAAATTCTTCATCGCCCCGTAATATCCCTCCTTCGCACGGCGAATGAATTCCTGCGCCGTTGAAGGGATGCCGGACGCCGCCGATTTTTCCTCGGGCGAAAGCGCCTCGGGCACCACGATGGCCAGCACGACATAGACGAGCAGTCCGGTGCCCCAGAAAATTGTCAGGAGCACGAAACCAATGCGCACGAGGGTCGGATCAAGGTTCAAATAGGCGGCAATCCCATTGCAAACGCCGGCCAGCATGGCGCCTTCGGGGACCCGATATAGTCTCCTAGGCGGGCTGCTGCCCGTACTGGCTCGCGTGTCTCCCGCCGGGCGGGTGCCCCCGGCAGTGCCCGCAGCGCCCTGTCCTGGCTCCCTGGCATCTTCAGTATTGGCTTCGATTGGCCCCATGTCCGCGAGGATGGTGGCAACTTCTTTCGCCTCGACGACCGACTTATGCCCCGCCAAAAGGGCGCGGAATTTGTCTGCTATTGCCCTTTCGATATCGGAGAGAATTTCATCGCGGTCCGGGTTGCCGGCGAGCCGGGCGGTCGCGGTTTCCAGGTAGGCGCGCAAGGCATCGTAGCCGCCCTCCTCGAGTTGATAGGCGTTGCCGCCCAGATTGATGGTGATGACCTTGTTCATAGCAGGTGGTTTCCTTTCTATTTCTGTCCGAGATCCTCGATGGTTCCATTTATTTTGCCCCAATACTCCTGCGTTTCGCGGAGTTGCTGCCGCCCCTTCACGGTCAGTTCGTAATATTTGCGCGGCGGACCGGCCTCTGATTCCTTCCATTCATAATCCAGCAGCCCTTCGCGGCGCAGTTTGCTCAGCAAGGGATACAGAGTGCCTTCCTGCGTGGCGAATTCCGTGGCGCTCAACTGCTTCAAGATGTCCGCCACGTAAACTTTTTCCAAAGCGATGATCTGCAACACAAGGAACTCGAGCAGTCCCTTGCGGATCGCGGAAAATTTTTCGTTCACACCCATAATTTAATATGCAAAAAGCTACCTTTTTAATACAAGGTAGCTGTTTGCGCACATCTCGTCAAGTAGGAAATTCAAGGAAAGCTTGACCTGCCAGGGGCTCAGGGAACGCCGCGACGACGGATTTTGGTCGATTGACCGGTCACTTCAAGGACTGGACATAAGCCACGAGGGCGGCGATTTCGGCTGGCTTGAGTTTACCGGCGAAGGAAGTCATTTGGCCGGACTTGCCTTTGCGGATGCGGTTGGCGATCCAATTATCGGCAAGAGCCAGATCGTGGAGGTCCGGGCCGTCGTCGCCATGGGCGTCGGCGCCATGGCAGTGCGCGCAATTGTGTAAAAAAAGGGTTCGTCCGTTGATCCCGGATGGCGGTTGGGAAGCAACCTTGCCGGTGGCTTCCGGGTTGTTGGATGGCTGAGCCAATCCCGTCATCAACCCGAATGCCATCAGCGTGATCGTGGCCAGATATTTTGTAGTCATGAGTTGGTTGAGAGAATGTCCATCAAAGCCAAGTCTCCTGAGTCAGGGATCTCTTATTAAATCAAGAAGCAGGCAACCGCCTGCCGGACGCCGCAGCGCAGCGTCCCAACCCATGGCCCGCCGACCAAGCGGCACTGATAATCTTATAAGGCCCTTCTGATCCAGGAAACTAGCTCAGGGCCGTGTCCACCACAGCCAGGGAACTCCGGCCTTCGACGTAATTCACGTCGGTGATGCCGAGGTAATCGTTCAGTTTGCCGGCATCCACCTTCAGCGGTCCTGGCTTGGGCGCCTTGCCGGGTTCGGGCTGTGGGAACGCGGTGGACATGGCGGTGTGGAAGGTCATGCGGCCCTCCACTTTTTTCACGGTTTGATGGATGTGACCATTGAGAACGGTGACTGAGCCAAAGCGTTTCAAATAAGTCAGCGCCTGAGCGCCATCGTCCGTGCCCCAGCCCCACTGCGGATAAACCATCCAGAGGGGAATATGGGCAAAAATTACGATGGGGGTTTCGCTGGAGCGGTCCTGCAAGTCGGCCTGCAACCAGGCCAACTGATCCTGACCGAGTGCGCCAAGGCCATTTTGCTGGATGTCAATGACGTTCACGAGGCCAATGAAGTGGACGCCATGGTGGTCGAAGCTGTACCAGCCCTCACCTTTGGAGTTTTTGCCGAAGCGGTCCAGATAGCCCTTGCCGTTGTCACCGGGGACATCATGTTCGCCGGGGACATAGAGTACCTGCCCGGTTTTGATGGTTTTCATCAATTGATCGACGGTGTCGAATTCATCCGCGCTGGCCAGATGAGTGAGATCGCCGGTATGCAGAACAAAATCCGGGGCCACGGGAAGGGCGTTGATGCGCGTTATGGCCTGCTGCAAGGTGCCGACCACGTCCTGGTTGATGGTGTCCTTGTGGAAGCCGATATGCGAGTCGCTAATCTGGACAAAACTGAAGTTGCCTTTTGACATCCTGCTGTCCGGTTCGGCCGCACCCGCCCGTCGCGGCAAAAGGGTGGAACCCAGCATGCCGCCGGCGACGGTCCAGAGCATGCCGGTGCCGGCCCAAGCCATGCAGGACAGAAAGCCGCGGCGGTCCACGCCGTCGTTTTCGGTTTTTTGACCGGGATTAACGGCATCCGCTGGCAGAGGGGCATCTTTAATGAGTTGTTCTTTTAATTTTTGGCTGTCGTTGTTCATAAGTTTCAAATTTGTTCAATCGTCCAGACCGGGGCGAGTGGGATTTATTCCCGGAAGTTCAAAAATAATTTGAGGCAGAAAACCGGGGGAACACCACACGGCGCAAGGGATGGTCTTTTTCATGTGACACAGTTACAGACCGCGCCCGCACGGAATTTATTCCCGGCAAAAAAAACAATTCGGGAATAACATTCCGCGCAAAATGGTCTTGCTATATGAAGGCATGGACGAAAAATAGCCACGGTGGAAGAAAGCAAACGATTGAGAGCCTTTGAACAAAGTGTGCTGCCGCACTTGGACGCGGCGCACAATCTTGCGCGCTGGCTGTCGGGCAATGACCACGACGCACAGGACGTGGCGCAGGAGGCCTGCCTCCGCGCGTTCAAATTCTTCGGCAGTTTTCGGGGTGACAATGCGCGGGCATGGCTGCTGACGATTGTGCGCAACACCTTTTACGACTGGCTGAGAAAGAATCGTCCGGCAGAAATGGCCGGCGAACTGAATGAAGAGGCATTGGCGGTGGAGGATCTTTCCGCGAACGCGGAAGCCGTCTACCTGCGGCTCGCAGACGCGGGCGCGGTCCGGCGCGCCATCAGCGAACTGCCGGTAGAGTTCCGGGAAGTGATTGTCTTACGCGAGATGGAAGGATTCAGTTACAAAGAAATCGCCGATTTGTCCGGCGTGCCGATGGGCACGGTGATGTCGCGACTGGCGCGAGCGCGCAAGTTATTGCAACAGAACCTGGCCGGCGAATTTCAAACCGGAGGGAAACCATGAACTGCCCGGAAGCCAGACCGCTGATTAATTTTTATGCTGACGGTGAACTGGACGCCGCGAATATCCTGGAGCTGGAACAACATTTGCGGAGCTGCCCCGGTTGTACGCTGGCTTGGCGCAATGCGCAAGGTTTGAAAAAGGCGTTGAAACAAGACGCGCTTTACTTTCCCGCGCCGGAGGCATGGCGCAAGAGTTTGCAGGCGGAATTGAGGGCGCAGATTGAAACCAGACCGAAGCGAAGTTTTTGGAATTGGAATTGGTTGACCGCAGCGACTTCGAGCCTGAGCATAGTGAGCGTGGTGATTCTGGTGATGGTGACGCTGAAGCGTCCCACGGAGGACCAACGGCTGGCACAGGAAATCGTGGCCGGCAACATCCGTTCCTTGATGGCAAGCCACATGCTCGACGTGGTTTCCACCGACCAACACACCGTCAAGCCGTGGTTCAATGGCAAGCTGGATTTCTCACCCCCGGTCAAGGATCTGGCGGCACAGGAATTTCCGCTGATCGGCGGCAGGCTGGATTATATCGGCGGACGCAGTGTGGCGGCGCTGGTTTTTCAACGCCACAAACACATCATCAATCTATTCATCTGGCCCACGCAGGAGAAGGATGCGGAGCCTGCAGCAGTAGCGGAGCTTCAGGGTTATAACGTCATTCACTGGAGTACGGCAGGAATGACGTTCTGGACGGTATCCGACTTGAACCAGAAGGAACTGATGGAATTTGCAAAAGTTTACGGCCCAGCGAATCCGCGCTGAGTGCCGAGAGGTCTCACGCTGAGGTTGGACGGGAGTGGACAAGGGACAGACGGAGGCATATCCTTTATTCAGTCCCAAGAAGAATACCCAGTGGAGCAAAGCGTAAAGCCCGGCGGAGATTGAGCATCGGTTCGCCCGTCAGGGAGGAGCGCAATTCCAAATGAAAAAACTACTTGATGCATTGATTCTGGTGGCAGGGGCTGCTGCATTCGCGGTGTCCTTCAAAATGATGGTGCAGTTCGTTGGAATTCGATCACCCTGGGTTGCCTTGATGGGGATGTTCACTTTCCTTGGGTTGGTTACTTTTGCGCGACCGTTTTATTTGCTAAAAATGCCCGGCGGACTGCGGAAGGTTCGGAAATGGGAATTGGATGGCAGGCTTTACCAGAAATCAGGGGTTCACGTCTTTGGTGAAATTCTGCGAAGGACGCCGCTCCGCTATTTGCAACCACTAGTTTATTTGAAACGTTCACCCGGGGACCCGACGGCGGTGCGGAACCAATTGGAAGGGGCGGAGGCGGCTCACTTTTGGGCGGGGCTTTTAATTATTCCATACATGGTGTATGCCTGCGTCCAGAATTGGTGGAGCATCGTCTTCTGGTTCATGGTGGTTCAGTTGGTTGGACATGTTTATCCGATCATGAATCTGCGATGGGTAAGAGGACGCCTCGAACAAGTCTTGGAGCGAAAGCGGACGAAAACAGCCTCCTTAAGTAAAAGCGTTGGCGATGCGGAAATGGACAAGCAACAGAGCAATGCCTAAGCTCAGTCAAATTCCCGAATAAAGACGGATTTCGGACGAGTAAGTTAAGGCTGATCTCACTCCTTTTTAAAACCATGCTATCCAATCACCGCCTCCCCGTTCGGTCGGTCCGATTTTTCAACGGGTGCGCATGGGCAAAGCCAAGCCGCAAAATGCGCGGAGTACTAGCGCTGGTTAGCATTGCTCTGATGGTGGTTGGTGCACCAAGGAAGGCACTCGCGGATTTTATAACCCTGGAATCGTTGCTTCGCGAAATGACCAATACTGAAGCGCTGGCGCGCTGGCCGGATCCGCAATTTAATTGCAAGCAGGCGAGTAGTTATGACCGGCAGAAAGTGGCGCCGGACAAGCCGGGCTGGTTTGCCAACGGTGACCACACGCAATACCTCCGCACCGAGGAGAATTATGGCCGCCAGGAACAGGTGATGATGGATGCGGACGGACCGGGAGCGATCGTCCGGTTTTGGCTGACAACTGGAAACGATAAACGCGGGATCTTACGGGTGTATCTCGACGGCGACCCGGTGCCAGCGCTGGCGTATCCGGAATATGACCTTTTGTCGGGCGATCTGAATCCCGGCGAACCTTTGCTGCAGGCGCATCCCGGGTACGACCCGAAGGGAGGAGGCGGCAACAATCTCTATCTGCCCATCCCCTACGCCAGGCATTGCAAGGTGACCTGGGAGGAAAGGAGCAACAATCCCCGCTATTACCAGATCGATTACCGTACTTACGCCTCCGGAACCGAGGTGAAAACATTTGCGATGGATCAAGTCATAGCGGCCAAGGAATTAATCGCGGGTGTTGACCAGGGACTGGCCACGCCGGCAAGGTTCGTGGATGGAAATGTTTCATCGATCAACGAAGCGTTGGCGCCAGGCGCGGAAGCTTCGGTGGATTTGCGGGTCGGGGCAAGCGCGGTGCGAACGCTTGAGCTATGGCTTGGCACGAAGGATTCTGCGGAAGTCGATCGCACGCTACGCGGTTTGATCGTGCAAATGACTTTCGACGGGGAGGTGACGGCGTGGTGTCCGGCGACGGATTTTTTCGGGAGCGGGGTGGGAATCAATGAGCTGCATAGTTGGTATCGCAGCGTGAACCCTGATGGCACGATGCGGTGCCGATGGGTGATGCCCTACGAGCAGAGCGGACGAATCACGTTGCTCAATGTGAGCCAGCACACGGTGAACGCCGAATTGCATGCGGTAACTTCGCGCTGGAACTGGGACGAGCGCTCGATGCATTTTCATGCGATGTGGCATTATGAGGCAGCCCTGAAAACGCCACCCTTCCGCGATTGGAATTACATACGTATAGCGGGACGCGGAGTGTATGCGGGCGACTCCCTGGCGGTCTATAATCCGGTCCGCGCGTGGTATGGTGAAGGGGATGAAAAGATCTGGGTGGATGGCGAGGCGTTCCCGTCGCACATGGGTACGGGCACAGAGGATTATTACGACTATTCGTGGGCACCGAAGCCAATTTTTCAACGGCCTTTCAACAACCTGGTGCGCGAGGATCAGGCGATGACACAAGGTTGGAATGTGATGAGCCGCACGCGCAATCTCGACGGCGTGCCGTTTGAGAGGTCGCTGCAATTTGACATGGAACTGATCCCATGGCGGCCAGGTTCAATGATCTACTGCGCGACCACGTATTGGTATGCGTTCCCGGGTGCAACCGCCAACGTGGAACCGCAGCCGCAAGCAGCGGGGCTGCCAATACCCACACTGGCGGAAGCGCAGGCGCAGGTGAAAGCGAACAGTCCGCGCAGACCGGGCGCGATCGAATGTGAAACGATGAAACTGCTGGGCAGATCGGGCGACTTTATCGTGGGACCGCAAGAGATGGATGCGTGGGGCCGGGAGCGGTGGAGCGCCGGCTGCCAGCTGCTGGTCAATCCAACTGAGGCGGGCGACTATATTGAACTGTCGGTACCGGCGACTAATGACCGGCCGAGGGAACTGGTGTTGTATGCTACGCGGGCACCGGATTACGGCGTGTTGGGTTTCATGGTCAACGACGAGCCATCGAAAGTTTTGTTTGATGGCTATGCGGACTCGGTGGAGCCGGCTGGACCGCTGAGGCTCGGCACGTTTGCCCCGTTTAAAGGGCAGTTCAGGCTACATGTGAAGGTCATGGGCACTAACCCGCGATCGGTCGGGTCAAAATATTTGATTGGGCTGGACTGCGTGGTACTGGAAGCGGCGCCTTGATAAGGAGTGATCTCCTTGCTCTCAGATTGCCAGGGCGTGTCTTCATAATCCCCGGGGCGCGGCTGCGAGAGATTTTAATGGCCCGCCGTCCGGAGGATTTTTGAAGACACGCCCTAAGGATTTTACCAAGTCACAATAAGATGTTTTCCGGCCACGTAACGTTTGCTTTTGCCGTGACCGGAACCTAGTTTTGAATAATGACTGTTCCGACCGGCAAGCCGCAGGGCCCGCATTTTTTTTCATGACACATCCCCGAATTATTCAAGGGGGAATGGGTGCCGGAGTCTCGGACTGGCGCTTGGCGCGCGCGGTTTCTCAAACCGGACAGCTGGGAGTGGTTTCCGGTACGGCGCTGGCAACGATTCTCGTCCGGCGGTTGCAAATCGGCGACCCAGACGGTCAGATGCGCCGGGCGCTGGAGCAATTTCCTGTGCCGGGCGTGGCAGCCAAAATACTGGCCGATTATTTCATTGCCGGCGGCAAACCAGCCAAAGCGCCTTTCAAACTCACTCAGTTACCTGGCCTGGTGGCAAGCCATGATTATACGGCGCTGACGGTGGCGGCAAATTTCGTGGAGGTCTGGCTGGCAAAACAAGGTCACGCCGGAGTGGTGGGCATCAATTTTTTGGAGAAAATCCAGTTTCCCACCCTGCCCTCGATCTTTGGGGCAATGCTGGCAGGAGTGGATTACGTGTTGATGGGTGCGGGAATTCCGCGAAGCATCCCTGGCGTGCTTGACCGGTTGGCACGCGTCGAAACCGCGAGATTGAAAATTGACATTGAAGGCGCACTTCCGGGCGAGGAATTTCAATCAGAATTTGATCCGGCAGTTTTTTGCGGCGGCCAGGCACCGGAGCTGAAACGCCCCTGCTTCCTCGGCGTAGTGGCATCGGCCACACTGGCGATCACGCTGGCGCGCAAATCCAGCGGCCAGGTCGACGGCTTTGTGGTGGAAGGCGAAACGGCAGGTGGTCACAATGCACCCCCGCGCGGTGCCTTGCACTTGAATGCCGCCGGTGAACCCATTTACGGACCCCGCGATGTGGCGGACCTGGAAAAGATCCGTGAATTGGGGCTGCCATTCTGGCTGGCCGGATCCTACGGTGCGGCTGAAAAGCTGGAGGAGGCTTTGCGGCTTGGGGCAACGGGTATTCAAGTTGGAACGGCGTTTGCCTTCTGCGAGGAATCCGGAATTTGCGCCAGCCTCAAGCAACAGATTCTGAAACTGGGCAGGGAAATGAAACTCAAGGTTTTCACGGATCCCCTGGTATCACCTACCGGGTTTCCCTTCAAAGTCGTGCAACTGGCCGGCACCCTGTCGGAAGCAGGGGCCAAATCGCCCCGCAACCGGCGCTGTGACCTCGGATTTTTGCGACGAGCTTATCGCCGGGATGACGGGACGTTTGGCTATCGCTGCCCGGCGGAACCGGTGGAAGATTACGTCCGAAAAGGCGGTGCGCTGAAAGACACCTTGGGAAGAGAATGTGTCTGCAATGGATTGGTGGCGACAATTGGTTTCCCGCAAGTTCTTTCGGAAAAAGAAACCTCGCTGCCGCTGATCACAGCGGGCAACGAAGTCACACAGATTGCCCGTTTCCTGAAACCAGGACGGGTATCTTATACGGCGGCCGAAGTGGTAGTTCTGTTGTTAGGTCACCTCGCCACCATGTGACTTGAAGCAACGCACTATTGTCCTAGCCAACGAGAAACCTTGCGCCGAATCTTCATCAAGTCACTTACTTCGCGAAACCGTCAAACGTTAATTATACCACAATTTCCGGCACCTGATGTTTGCAGGCAATTTTTGGGCCAGAGATCGCAAACGCGGTGGTCAAGCGAGAGAGGGCAGTTTTGGCCTGAGTTTGATCCATAGCATGAACGCGACAGAGGGGTGCTAATTTCCCGACCCGTTCGCCAGGTTTGACCATGCGATCAATGCCGACCTCGTGGTTAATCGGAGATTCTTTGGTCAAACGTCCGCCACCCAATTCGCGGATGACTTCACCGATGAGGCGGGCGTCGCAATGCACGACATAGCCAGCGCGCCTGGCCAGCAATTCCATTACGACGGGCGTGGTGAAATCCCGGGTGAGTTTGGCGCGAAAAGCTTTTAGATTGGCGCCCTGGGCGGCGAGCAACGCATCCCATTTTTTGCGAGGTTCGCCGGAGCGCAGACAGTCGGTCGCGAGTTTTCGGGCGGCGGCGAGTGATTTGACCTTGCGAGTCTGGGTGAGTAGATGCGCTGCACAATTGACAACGAGTTGCCGTAAATCACCGGGTCCGCAGCCTTCGAGGCATTCCATACTTTCCTTCACTTCTAACCAATTGCCGGCAGCGCGGCCCAAGGGCGTGTTCATATCGGTTAAAATGGCGCAGGTTCGGGTGCCGCACTGGTTGCCGAGTGTCACTAGGGCGCGAGCCAGTTTCCGGGCATCGGTCTTCTCAGCCATGAAAGCGGCACTGCCGAATTTTACATCGAGAACCAAGGCGTCGAGATTTTCCGCAAGTTTCTTGGAAAGGATGGATGCGGTGATCAAGGGGATGCTCGGCACGGTGCCGCTGGCATCCCGCAAGGCGTAGATTTTCTTATCGGCGGGGACCATGGCGTCGGTCTGGCCGCAAATGGCGCAACCGATTTTGCCGACCTGCTGGAGGATTTGGGCGGGGGAGCGGAGCGTTTGAAAGCCGGGGATGCTGTCGAGCTTATCGAGGGTGCCACCGGTAATGCCCAAACCGCGGCCTGAAATCATTGGAACGCGAAAGCCAAGGCAAGCTAAAAGCGGCACCAGGGGGAGGGAAACCTTGTCGCCAATGCCGCCGGTGGAATGCTTGTCAACCAGCGGACGCTGGTCGCGCGGGAATTTCAAGACCTGGCCGGAATCCCGCATGGCCAGAGTCAGCACACGGGTCTCGGCCGGATTCAATCCGCGAAAATAAACAGCCATCAAGAAAGCGGCCATCTGATAATCGGGAATGGTCCCGGCGGTGAAGGCACGCACCAAGGCTTGAATTTGCGTCGGCGTGAGAATTTTGCCGTCGCGCTTGTTTTCGATCAGGGAAAGAAAGTTCACGATAACAGCCCAACCACTTCCCAAATGAATAAACCCCTTCCGGGCGAGGCACCAGCCTGCCCCTGCAAAAAAAGCGCTGATTGCCGAGCCGACCTTAGCCAGTAAATGTCTTTGCGGCAATAGTTGCGTTGTGGCCACCGAAACCGAAGGAGTTATTGATGATGGCGTTCACCTTCAGCTCACGAGCGGTATTCGGGACGTAGTCGAGATCGCATTCCGGGTCGGGGGTGCGCAGGTTAATGGTCGGGGGCACGACCCCGTGTTGGATGGCGAGGACGCAGACGGCGGTTTCCACAGCGCCGGCGGCACCGAGCATGTGCCCCGTGGCACCCTTGGTGGAACTGATGGCCAGCTTCCTTGCATGGTCACCGAACACGGCCTTAATCGCCTGGGTTTCAGCGACATCACCGACCGGAGTGGAGGTGCCGTGAGCGTTGATGTAATCGATGTCCGACGGATTCAAGCCGGCGCCGCGCAAGGCCATTTTCATGCTGCGCGCTGCGCCCTCTCCACCCGGAGGGGGTGAGGTGAGGTGATAGGCATCGGCGGTGTTGCCGTAACCGACGATTTCGCAATAAATCCGCGCGCCACGTTTTTTGGCGTGCTCGAGTTCCTCGAGGATAAGGATGCCAGCGCCTTCGCCCATCACAAAACCGTCACGCTCCTTGTCGAACGGGCGGGAGGCGCGTTTGGGATCGTGATTATGGGTACTCATGGCGCGCATGGCACAGAAACCGCCGATTCCGACGGGAATGAGAGTGGCTTCAGCGCCACCGGCGACCATGGCGTGCGCATCGCCCATTTTGATGGTACGCCAGGCTTCGCCAATGGCGTGATTGGCGGTCGCACAGGCGGAGCAAGTGGCGAAATTCGGGCCACGCAGGTTGAAAAACATGGAGACGAGCCCGGAGGCCATGTTGGAGATCAACATGGGAATCATGAAAGGCGACAATCGCTTGGGGCCCCGGGACAGCAAAATCTCGTGTTGTTCAGCGGTGGTTTGGAGACCGCCGATGCCCGAGCCAAGAATGACACCGATTTCGTCGCAATCTTCGACCGCCAAATCGAGGCCGGAATCCTTCAAGGCTGACCAGGCGGCATAGACCCCGAATTGGGAATAGCGGTCGGTGCGGCGGATTTCCTTGGGGGAGGGAAAGGCAGGGGCGGGATCAAAATTTCTGACTTCGCCCGCGATCTGGGTCTCGAAGGGTGAAGCATCGAACGCGGTGATTTTGTCGATGCCACAAGCGCCGGAAGTGAGTTGACTCCAGAAGGTATTAAGGTCGTGACCGATCGGGGTCACGAGACCCATGCCAGTCACGACGACGCGGCGTCCGTATTGGTTATGTGCCATAATGAAATAAACGGGGCAATTAAGGCTGTATACAGCCGAAACTGCCCCGAAATCGAAACCGGTTCAAATGAAATTACTTTTGGGCGTCTTCGATGTACTTGATGACATCGCCGACACTTTGGAGTTTTTCGGCCTGTTCATCGGGCACTTCGATGCCGAACTCCTCTTCCAAGGCCATGACGAGCTCGACGGTATCGAGCGAGTCCGCGCCGAGATCCTCGATAAACTTGGCTTCCGGAGTGACTTGATCCGGTTTTACGCCCAGCTGTTCGACGATAATATCTTTAACCCGTTGGTCTATTGGTTTGTCTGCCATATTTATGACTGCTTTTCTAGCCGATGAGCGGCACTGGCGTCAAGTCTGGAATCCAGAATTCTCGGCCGGGGAATCCGTTAATTACCGTCGCAACCGAGAGATGACGACCCTTTACATGACCATTCCGCCATCGACGGTGAGGACCTGGCCGGTGATGTAGCGCGCCGCGGGGCCGGCCAGGAAGCAGGCAGCGCCCGCGATGTCTTCTGCAGCGCCAAACTTGGCCAGGGGGATTTGGCGCAAGATATTGGCCTTCAGTTCGGCATTCAATTCCGCAGTCATATCCGTTTCAATGAAACCGGGAGCAATAGCGTTGACGGTCACGCCCCGGCCGGCCAACTCGCGCGCAACAGACTGAGTGAAGCCGATCAAACCCGCCTTACTGGCGGCGTAATTGGCCTGGCCCGGGTTGCCAATCAGACCTATGACCGAGGAAATATTCAAAATGCGCCCGGCACGCTGCCTGGCGAACGTGCGGAAAAAGGCCCGGGTGAAATGGAAGGCGCCTTTGAGATTGGTGTTCAAAACGGTATCCCAGTCGGCATCGCTCATGCGCATCAAAAGGCCGTCACGCGTGACGCCGGCGTTATTAACGAGAATGTCGACCTTGCCGGTTTCGGCGATGATTTTATCGGCGGCGGCGGTCACGGCGGCACCGTCCGCCACATCCACGGCCAGAGCCCAAGCCCGGCGTCCGAGCGCGCGGACCTCAGTTGCCACTTTTTCCGAATTTTCGGCGGTGCGCGAAACGACGACAATATCGGCGCCCTCCGCGGCAAACTTCAAGGCAATGGCGCGGCCGATGCCCCGGCCAGCGCCGGTGACAACGGCAATTTGATTCTCAAGAGAATTCATGTGGCAGAAGCTTAAACTGCGAGCGACGGCCAATGCACCCCAAAAATGAGGTCAAACGCAACGAGCCTTAAAGAATACTACGAGGGGGTTAAACGCTTTCGGTTAAAAGAGCCCTGGTGGTTGTTTCCAAACTCGCCACATTCGCAACGTTCATCATTTGGGCGGTTTTGTCGATCCGTTTCATGAAACCGCTGAGAGCATTGCCCGGCCCGAGTTCAATAAAGCGGGTGAAACCTTGGGCCAATAGATAATGCATGGAACCCTCCCAACGAACGGGTGCGCAAACCTGTTCCACCAGTTTGGCGGCGACATCCGGTCCTGACGGCTCAGCCGTAACATTAGAGATGACCGCGACGGCAGGCAGGGAAAGTTTGGTACAGGCCAATTTGGCGGCTAATTTTGGCTGGGCGCCGACCATCAAAGGCGAATGATAGGCGCCGGCGACAGCCAAAGGAATCGCGCGCTTGGCACCCCGAGCCTTTGCCAGCTCACAGGCTAGGAGGATTTTTTCGACCTCACCGGAAATCACGAGCTGGCCGGGACAATTCAAATTGGCAAGAACCACGCCGGCCTCTTTGCAAACTTCGCGGGTGGGGCCTTCATCAAGGCCGATGACGGCGGCCATGCTGCCGCGCGTGTTCTCGCAGGCTTCCTGCATGAATTTACCGCGCTGGCGGACCAATCGCAGGCCGTCTTCGAAGGTCATGGCCCCAGCGGCGGTCAAGGCGGTGAATTCCCCGAGGGAAAGTCCGGCCGTGGCCGTAAACTGGAGGTGGGGCACTTGTTCTTTGAGGAGCTGAAAGGCGACCCAACTGACCAGGAAGATCGCCGGCTGGGCATTTTCGGTTTTGGTCAATTCGGCTTCCGGACCATGGAAACAAACTCCAGCCAAGTCATAATCAAGCGTGGCATTGGCGCGGTCAAACCAAGCCCTGGCAGACGGAAACGTTTCAGCCAGATCCTTGCCCATGCCAACGACTTGCGCGCCCTGGCCGGCAAATAAAAGTGCGGTTTTAATCATTGTTTGGAGGAATTAAAGCGGAAAAGACCGCCCGGTGAAAGTATGTTTTCCGGTCCAAAGCGCCTGGGAGGAAGCTTGGACCAATCCCGCCGAAGCCCCCCGTACGAGAAGCAAGGGAAAGGCATAATAAGGCCGCAACGCATTGTGAACTGGAGAATTGGGCAACCTGAAAGGCGCAATTCTGAATTGCCAAACAGCTGGCCGAGGTTCATAGTTTGCCCCATGTACCTTTGGTTTGTCATGATGAAAGCAAATCACGGGTGATGGCCTCAGAAGAGAAAAATGTGAACGCAAAGGGCTGCGACCGGCTCAAATCCAAATTATTAATTATGTTCGCACGGCGAATTCTCCTGAATGCAGCGGCCAGCAGCCGAATCAAGCGGCAGGTTCCGCCACGTGAAGCGCCTAGACCGATTGATGCTATTTTATGAGTGGTTTAACGAAAAAAATATTAATATTTGTGGTGGTGATGGCTGCGGTCGCCGCGCTTGGATGGTTTGGTCGCAAAACGTGGAAGTATTACACGGAGAAGAGCCTGATGGCCCAAGCGCATGATTATGTGGCGAAAAAGGATTTGCGGGACGCGGATCTTTGTTTGCGGCGGGTATTGCAGATTGATCCGATGAGTGTGGGGGGCGCCCGGATGATTGGAGACTTGCTAGAAGCCGAGGGCTCACCGGCGGCACTTTCGTGGCGCATTCGGGTCGCGAAGCTGGAGCCAAACAATGTGACGAATACTTTTGCCTGGATCGAGAGCGCATTGAGAAGCCAGAATCTTCCGTCAGCCGCCGAAGGCTTGGAGAAGGTTCCAGACACCTACAAATCCACTGTAGCCTATCACCGGTTGGCGGGGGCAGTGGCGTGGAGCAGCGGGCGGGCGGCAGAGGCGATACAAGAATGCACGGCGGCTTTGCAATTGGATCCCACGAATCGAGCCATCATGCTGAATCTGGCAACCATTCAACTGTCCCTGACCAATACGGCGGTAAAACTGGAGGCCCGGGAGAAGCTATTCGCATTATCGACCGATCCGGTTTTGGGAATGATGGCACTGCATCAATTACAGGCGGATGCGGTGGGCCGCAAATCCTTCCCGGAAGCGATGGATTATGCGAGACGGATCAACAGCAATCCGGCGGCGACTTTTTCGGACAAGGTGGAATATTTGCAACTGATGCGGACCACCAAAAACACCCAAGCTGATGCGTGGCTTGCCTCACTGGAACAGACGGCGGCCTATGAGCCCCCCAATGCGTATACCTTGGCGCGTTGGATGATATTGGCGGAGAGCCCAAAGACGGCCTATCAATGGCTGCGCAGCCTGCCGGCCATGACTCAAACCAACCTGACCATTCAACTTATCAAGACCGATTGCCAGATCGGGATGAAAGATTGGAACGGCCTGCTGGCTGCGGTGAACAATCAGGATTGGGGAGAAAAAGAATTTTATAGGGAGGCGCTGATTTCGCTGGCGCAACGTTCGCTGGGTAAAGACACTGATTCGGAGGCAAGCTGGGAAAAGGCGCTGCATCTGGCAGCGCAACAACCCCAAAACATGGCCCTGCTTTCGCAGGTCACAGGCATCTGGGGATGGACGAAAGAAAGATACGAGACGCTGCATGAGGCGCTGGATTTATTTCCTGATCAAAAATGGCCAGCGGAGCAATTGACAGGGTTGCTTTACTCCGAAGGCGACACCAAGGGGCTGGTGACTTTGATGACCAGTTTGCAACAAAATAATCCAGATGATCCCCGGCTCAAGAACAACCTGGCCGATGTGTTGTTGCTAAGCCGGCTGGATTTGGAAAAGGCTTATCGCCTGGCGGACGAGGCGTATGAATCGTCCACGAACAATCCTTTTTATATTTCGACCTACGCTTATGCGCTGCTGGTACAGAACAAGCCCGACAAGGCACTCAAAGTCATTGGGGGCCTGCGGCCGGAATACCTCAAAATACCTTCGATTGCGGCTTACTACGGAGTGATCCAAGTCCAAACCGGACACAAAGAACTGGCGCGGGAACCGCTTTCGCGAGCCTCCGCGTCGAAATTGTTGCCAGAAGAAAAGGCGATTGTGGCAAATGCGATGGAACAGCTCTGACCATGCCCATCGGTATGATTGGGCGGCTGCCGGTAGTTTCAAGATTGTCTCAAGTTTGACACCGAACGGTAACAATCCGACGGCAAGCTTCCGGGAGGAATGTATTGCGGGCAACATCTCATGCTGCGTGAAGTCACGCTGCCGCCTTCGACCGAACACATCCCACCTTTTGACGGGTGGCTGATGGCGCGAGTGGCGGAAGGAGTGGCTTACTGGCTGCAACATGACAAACCGGCGAGCCAACTCGAAGCAGGCGATGTTTTGGTGGTGCCCCGGCTTGGAGACGGGCGCTTGCGCGCCAGTCAGCTGGACCCGGTAAAACTTCAATATTTTAGTGTCCAACCGCGGCAACTGGATGGTTTGCTAAGCGTCGTCGAATGGCACCACATCGACCTCGAGTGCCAGAAACCGGCGCTGCCGGTCCGCTTTTTTTCCAGCACGGATTTCATCAGCCAAAAATTCACCCGGCTGACTAACTTGTCCCACATCGAAAAATTACCACTCCGCTGTGCGCTATTGCAGCTTTGGGCAGCGGCGACGGGTGATTTGTGGGCAAAGGAGGAATTGTCTGCGGATGCAGGCAACAAAGTGCGGGCGAGGTTTTGGTGGTTGCTAAGCCATATGACCCGGATGGAGCTAAGCTCTTCGCTGCCGAGTGACATGGCACGCCAGACGAATTGCAGCGAACGTCACTTTCGAACTTTGTTCCGCCAGGAATTCGGGATGTCAATTCATAACTACCAATCCGCGCTGCGACTAGATCATGAACGGGAGATGTCGGGCGAGACGCCGCCGGAGACGAGCCCGGTAGACTACGGGCGCCGAGCGCACCAAAACCGTCGTTTTCCGTTGGCTGGAACGAAAACGAATTCGGGGCGGGCGCAGGGAAGCAATGGAAAGCAAAACAACACCGCGCCGCGTTCGCCGTACCGGGAACGCAACGTTATCCGGAAAAAAGCCGAACGAAAAGCCAAGTGAAGACAAGGTAAAACGATTTTAATGAGAAAACTGAATCAAGCAAAGAACCAATAAAATATGACGACATGGATTCATCCGATGCTGGCGCAAAACGCACTACAGTTTGCGGTTGAGAAAGCGACGCCCGAGGGCAAGACGACGATTGCGGTACTGCTGCTGCTGTCGATGTTTAGCTGGACGATCATCATCAGCAAGGTGCGGCAGCTGTTCATCGCGAGAAAGGCGGCGAAGAAGTTTTTCGAGGCGTATAGCGCCACGCGCGATCCGCTGGACATCCAGAAGCGCGGCGAGGAGTTTGAGGGTGCGCCCGCTTACTCCGTGTATCACCGTGCGGCCGAGGAAGTGGCCTACCACCTGAAGAACAATCCGGTGCATGTTACGGAGGTTGTCTCGATCAGCACGGGCGAGGGCAACACGGACCATCTGGCGAGAGAGAAACGGATCAAGATCAGCGCGGCATCGTTTGCCGCGGTGAAAGTGGTGATGGAAGAGGCGGCCTCGGCGGAAGCCATGTCGCTGGAAAAGGGGATGATCGTCCTGTCCACGGCGGTGGCGGGCGGCCCGTTTATCGGGCTGCTCGGAACGGTTTGGGGGGTGATGTCCACCTTCGCGGGGATTGCGGTGGCGCAGCAAGCGAGCCTGACGGCCATGGCGCCCGGCGTGGCCGCGGCGCTGGTGGCGACGGTGACCGGCCTGCTGGTGGCCATTCCGGCGATGTTCGGCTACAATTTCATGGTGACGACCATTCGTCACATTACGATGGAATTGGACGGGTTTGCGAGCCGGTATGCCAACCAGATCGAGCACGCCTACGTGGACAACCGGGACATCGAGGATAAGATCGCCGAAGCTCTCAAACGGCGCACGCCATGAAAAAGTGTTCGCATTCCGCTCACGAATCGTTGACGGAACTGAACATCACCCCGCTGTTGGACCTGGCGTTCGTGCTGCTGGTGATCTTCATCATCACCACCATCCCGCCCGTCAAGGATACGGACTTGAAACTGCCCACGGCCTCCAAGCACGAGAAGGATCCGCCGCGCAAAGCCAACTACATCTCGCTGGATGCGGATGGCAAACTATATCTGAACACCAAACAAATCGCGATCGGGGAACTGCTGGGCGAACTGTTGAACTTGCGCTCAGTTGATCCAGATTTGAACGTGATTGTGCGCGGCGACACGACGACGAAGTACAAGGACATTCGCGCGGTGCTGGACCTGTGCCAGCAGGCAAACATTGTAAAGGTGGATCTGGCGACGGAGGTTGGAAAATGATTCCGCAATCCAAGCCCAAGACGAAAAAGAATTCGTCGAAGGTCAACCTGACCATTTCGCTTGTTTTTCACGGGCTACTGGTCGGCATAATGATTTACGTGGCGGCGCGCGAGGGGTTGCTGGGCAAAAAGCTGCAGAAAATTTCCGTGCAGATGGTCAAAGAAAAGCCGCCGGAAAAGCCCAAGGAACCGCCCAAACCGGAAACGCCGAAGGTGGAACCGCCCAAAGTTGTGGAGGCCCCCAAAATGGAACCGCCGAAGGCTGAGCCGCCGCCGCCGCAATCAGCGCCGGTGGTGGCTCCGCCGGCCGCCGAACTGCCTTCGTTTGAATTCGGTGGCGGCAAGGCGGTCAATTCCGAGAGCGATCCGGTCCAACTGTACAAAGGCTACATGGAATACGTGTTACGGGATCGCTGGAACCGGCCGGATAACATGGAGGACGACACCTATGCGGTGGAAGTCCAGGTCCATGTGGACCGGCAGGGACATTTGAGTGATACGGTGTGGCAGAAAGGCTCCGGAAACAAAATTTGGGACGATTCGGTGAAGGAAGTTTTCAAGGAGGTGACGGTGATTGACCGTCCGCCGCCGACCAACTTTCCGCCGGTGGTCACCATCCGCTTTGACACCCAGGAAGAAACCGAACCGGTGCTGCAATGAAAAAGACCTCGAGCCGCAGCCACGGCACCATGGCCGAACTGAACATCACTCCCCTGCTGGACCTGGTGTTCGTGCTGCTGGTGATCTTCATCATCACCACGCCGCAGTTGATGAACAATCTGGAGTTAAACCTGCCCTCCGGCAAAACCCCGCCGAAAAAGCCGCATGAACCCAAGGTTCATCATATCGATCTGGACGCCCAGGGAATAATCCGGCTGGATGCGGCCCCGGTTACAGTTCCTGAACTGAAAAAGGACCTGGCCCAATTCAAGGCGGATGACCCGGAGATGGGGGTGGTGGTCAAAGGCGATGACAATGTGCAGTATCAGCACATGGTCTCGGTCCTCGACGTCCTCCAATCCCTCGACATCCAAAAAGTCGGCATGGCCACACAGTAACGGCCCACGCGATCCAGCATTAAATCATCAAGCAAAAAAGCGTGCCTTGGTTTTCACCGACGAATTGACGGGTGGCTAGTATAGGTTCGATCACTGCCCGAGAGTTTTCAAAATGACGGTCAGATGCCGGACGGCATCCGGAGCCTTTCGGTCCAGCGGAGTTGATTCATCCGCGGTGAGTTCAACGGAAAAGTAATGTTGGGCCGGATCAAATTGGACGGGGACGGCAGAGCCAGATTCCTCGATTACATGTGGAGCAAACGGCGCGTAGCCATGCAGGGTGACGGTTTTTTCCGTTTCCGCCAGGACGACACCGACCGTTAATTTGCCGGCCTGATCCGTCAGTGTGGCAATGCGCTGCCGGCCGGTGCCCACAAACTTCCCCTGGTCACCCAGGAAGGCAATTCCGCTTCGGCCGACCGGCGCGACGACATAATACACGCAAGCATTTTCTGCCAGCGGCGCGGAAAACGTTTCACCTGGCTCCAGACGTCGACCCGCGCCCGAAAAATAATCATGCACCCAAACCGGGCCGCTAATTCCCAGTTCGGCGGCGCTGAACTGCAATTGGCCGGAAGGCGTCCGCTGCCGGTTGAAGGCGAACACATAGCCGGTTTTAACGCCGCCGTGATCCGTGTAAGTGGCGGCAACCAAGGGAGCCGGTTGCCGATCCACATCGGTAATGTAACAGCGGTCCAGCGGGACGATTGGCGCGTCAGGCTTTACAATCACGCCGTCACGACGGACGACATGAAACAAGTTAGCTGGATTTTCCGCACCGATGGCGTCGCCGACACCGACCGGGCCAGCTGAGAGGTTGCAGAGGAGGAGATTATTGGTCTCGTCGCTCATGAAGACATCGGTCCAGGGCCAGATGCCCAGCGCAGAAGCCAGCCGGGAGGTGTACAAGAAGTCATTGTAGCGTGCGGGACCAAACCGGTCATCGCTGGTCCGGATGGTAGTCAGGTTATCGTAACGACAACCCTGCATAAAGTAGCACGGATAAGGCATGCAATACTGGAGGGTGATATTTTGGGCCTTGCATGCGCGGGCCATGTTGTCGAGAAACCGTTCGCCGGTATTAACCGTGCTGGCAAATGCAGGCGAGTAGCGGTAGATGCAGTCGAGCCAATCCTGTTCATAGGTCACAATGCCGGAATCTTTCAGGTAAACGGCAATGAGGTTCCACCAGAGCGGATCGACGGCCGCGACGCCGGAAATTTCATAGTGCTGATGGTAGGGGCTGGCGGGATCGATCCAGCGGTTGTGAGTTACCAGCGGCAAATTGATCGCGTGTTGAAAGGCCGCCAAGCCCTCGGGGAAAAGATTGGTGTGGGCCCGATACTCGAGCAGTCCGCCGTAACGATTCCATTCGGCGGCGGGGAGTTTATCGGATTTTTTGGCGTTGCCAGGCCGGCCATCCGCATCCATCGTAGATTTGTAGTACCACCAGGAATCGAGTTGAAGGTAGCGAATTGGAATCTCTTTCTGCCGATCTTGCGCGACCAAATCCTTCAGGGTGCCGGCGTAGCCTTTGGCGGGATCATAATTGTAATAGTAGTTAGCACCATTATCGGTCCAGTAGCCCAAATATTTCAGAACATCATCGGCGTCATTGGACGGCCGGTGAATGCCGGCACGATCAAGCATGGCCTGACCCCATAATGACCAGGTCCGGTTGATGCCTTTACCGCAAGCAACCAAGGTTGATTGTGTAAAACCGGCCGGGATGTCACGCAAGCTGGGATTCAAACCGCTGCCGACCTCGTGGGTGCCATCGCCCTGCATGGCGGCAATCATGAAATGATCGGCTGGCGAAATGACCAATGCATTGGCCTGATCATCAAAGAGGAGCCACGGCGAGGACTCGTCGATGGCGACGAAATGAGGCGGGGCAAAATTGTGCTGACCATAGCTAAAAACGTGCAGACTGGGCGGGATCGCCGTGAAATCAGGAAAGGCGGCGGGAGGCGTTTCGGCAGGCACATCGCAGGTTTGGGTGAAGAGAACCACGGGTTTGTCCTGATAAAGCCGGATCTGACCATGCATCGACTGCTGACCGGCCTCCCAGGCGAAAGCCACTTTTTGGTAGGGACCTCTGAGGTCACGACCGTGGATCACCTGGATTTTTTTTAGGGGAACTTTCAGACTGCCGGCAAATTCCCAGGCGGGATCCTTCCCAATTAACTGATAGCTGCCGCTGGCGTCATCGAGTTGAAATGAAAGCCCATTCGTGGAGGACAAGGTGGTGACGGTGGCGACGCCCAGATTCGTGAGGCAGAAAAGTGCAACGACAAAGGCGGGGAGAACGATGCATTTTGATGTTTTCATAAGTCAGGGACGGAGACGTCGACTGCGGCTAGAAGCAGAAGCATCAGCGTACCGTTATTGGATTTAAAAAAACGTGGCAGAGTCGCTTTCAGTTTTCAAGGTTAACCGGGTGGGGAAGTGCGATTAAGTTGGTATCTCTCAAAAATTTGGCCTTTGCACCTCGTCCTCGACCGCACAAAGATGCCGGGGATAACTTTTGATTGTCCGGCGAAAAACGGGCATAGTTGCTAGGATCCAACGATTTGCCATCCCAAAGGGGTGAGCAGAAACATGAAACAAAATATTCTAACAATTTGCGAGATCGGTTGGAAAAAACTGATATTTATCTTGGCGCTACCGGTCCTGCTGGCGACGGTCGCGGACGGACAGGGCAATAGTTTCTGGCAGGCCCAGAGTATTTATCAGATCATCACCGACCGTTTTTATGATGGAGACCCCGCCAACGACAATGCAGAGGGAACGTACAGTCCAGGAAATCCCACGGGGGTTCACGGCGGGGACTTCGAGGGGATCGAACAGAAACTGGATTATATCAAGTCGCTTGGGGCAACGGCGATTTGGATTTCGCCGATTGTGCTGAATACGGAAGGCCAGTTCCACGGATACTCCGCCTGGAATTTCTATGAACTGGCCCCGCACTGGGGTTCGATCTCGAATCTGCAATACATGGTGCAGGCGGCCCACGCGCGAGGGATGCTGGTGATTGACGACATCGTGGTGAACCACGCCGGTGATCTGGTTCAAAGCAGCGGTTACAACTATAATTATCCAACCGGATACACCCTCAGCTACGCGACCACTTCAAAAACGTACCCGGCGCCATTCAACGTGGGAACCAGCGATCAAGCACTAACCAATCTGTTCCACAATTACGGCAACATCGGCAATTTCAATGATCCGACGCAAACCGTGCTGGGCTGGCTGGACGGATTGAATGATTTCCGCACAGAAACGCCTTTCGTGCGCACGAATATGGCAGCCATTTACGAGTATTGGATCAAGCAAATTGGCTTTGATGCGTTCCGGGTGGACACCGGGCTGGAAGTGGATCAAGGATGTTGGCAAAGCTTTTGCCCGGCCATTCATAGCTATGCCGCAAACACCGTCGGCCATACCAATTTTTTCATGTTTGTGGAAGCTTTCAACGGCTCGGATTCGGTGGTCGGGCCCTATACCGGAACCAAGGATGGTGGTCCATTCGAGTTCGATTCCGCCCTAGATTATCCGCTTTATTATGTAATAAATTCAGTCTTTGCGAAGGTCAGCGGGGCCACGTCGCAGATCCAGAGTCATTATAGTGCTGTGGCCAATGATTATGATCCGGCCGCGCGGATGCAATTGGTGACTTTTTTGGACAACCACGACAATGCGCGATTCCTCAGTACGAGTGAGGCCAATGATAACACCAACCAATTGGAGACGGCGCTGGCGTTTTTGTACAGCTCGCCCGGAATACCGAGTCTTTATTACGGAACGGAACAAGGCTTTGACGGCACGACGGATCCGAATGACCGCGAGGACATGTTTGCCGGTGAATTCAAGGATGGGCCGGGCGGAACCGTGCAGCAGCTTAGTTCACCTGGAGTGGATAACTTTAACATGACGCATCCCCTGTTTTTGTGGGTGGCGCAACTCAATAATTTCCGGCGGTTGTACCCGGCGCTGACCCTCGGCACGTATTTAAATCGCGCGAGCAATGGCAGCGGGCCGGGATTGTTTGCCTACTCGCGTGTCTGGAATACCCAGGAAGTGGCGGTGGTGGTGAACACGGCGGACTCGACGCAAACCCTGCCCTCCATCCCGACGACTTATCCCGGGGGCACAGTACTCGTTAATTTGCTGAATACAAACGAGACCATCACGCTCAATGACAACGGCCAAACTCCCAGCATTGCCGTATCGGCAATCGGCGCAAAAATGTTCATTGCCCTAGCTCAATGGCAACCGCTGGACCCGGTGGTGGTGGGCTGCTCTCCGGCGCATTGGGCGACAAATATTCCGGTTAGCTCACCCATCGTACTCCAATTCAGCCAGGGGATGGATACCAATAGCACGCAGGCGGCGTTTAGCACAGTTCCGCCGGTTACGGGAACTTTCCATTGGTCGTCGCTGGTTGAACCCAATGATACCCTGACCTTCACGCCGGGCTCAGGCGGATTTGCGGGATCAACAAATATATCCGTGATCGTAGCGAATACGGCATTTGCAGCAGCCAGTGGCAAAACGTTGTTTGCTCCGTACACCTTGACATTCCTAAGCGGCCCGGCGCCAGGCACGGTGGAGTTTTCGAGCCCGGCGACAAATGGCACGGTCATACCGATGGGAAACAACACGACGTTTCTAATTCAGGTCTGTTTCTCACCTACGCTGGATATGACCAACAGCAGTCTCTTTGAGTTGACGATCGATGGCGTCTTACAGCCGCAAGCGGCCTATATTTTTCGTCCACCCGGGTCGGTGGCTGGATGCCCCGGCTTGCGCTCACTGCTTTACAACTGGAGCGGGGCGACTCCAGGCACGAATGTGATTGAAGTGCTCTACACCAACCAAGACGTGACTCTGGGCGACAGCCGCACGGTCATTGTGCCACCTCCATTAATGATTTCAGGGCTCGATGCGGCCAATCAACAAGTCATTTGGAGCAGCACGCCGGGAGTGAATTACATGGTTTTGGCGACCACCAATTTGAGCCAGCCGTTCACGCCTGCCAGCGGCACAATCACCGCCTCGAGTTTTTCAACTTCGTTTCTGGATATTTCGAATTCGCCCCCAGTTCCGCAAAAGTTTTACGAAATTGAGGTGTCGCCGTAGGCCGCTTCAACAAAAGCTGTAGCCAATGTGCTTGAACATACAATTCACAGTGGTTTGGGATAACACCCGTGAAAAGAATTGTGAATGGGTTAACGAAAACCTGGAAGCAGGATACATGTGAAACTTTCTCGATTGAACAGTGGAATGGGGCGAGGACGGACAAATAGCAGCCGGGAGGGTCGAGCAGCGAATTGCAAACCCAGACGGACTTCCCTGTCCCAACCGTGTGGCTACAGTATTGCTTGAAGCGCCCCAGCCTGCCCAGCCCGATCAGTGGTGAACGGATTGCAGCGTTGAAAGACGCAGGAAATATCCGTCCAAGCCCAGCAATTCCGCATGGGTGCCTTGCTCCACAATCCGGCCGTTTTGCAAGACCATGATTCGATGAGCATGACGGATGGTGGAGAAACGGTGGGCGACAATCAGCGTGGTGCGGCCGCGGGTGAGTCGAATCAAGGCCTCCTGAATGAGCCGCTCGGATTCGGTGTCCAGGGCGGAGGTGGCTTCATCGAGGATAACCAGGCGCGGATTGCGGACGAGGGCGCGGGCGATGGCCAACCGCTGGCGTTGTCCTCCGGAAAGCCGGGTGCCGCTTTCGCCAAGCGGGGTATCGAGGCCTTGAGGCAATGCACGCACGAAGTCCGCGAGATTGGCATCCGCCAGAACCTGCCAAAGTTGTTCATCGGGGACGGCGTCCAAACCGTAACTCACGTTTTCGCGAAGGCTGCCGTTGAAGAGCAGGGTGGTTTGGGGCACGACCCCGATTTGGCGGCGATAAGTTCGCAAATCCAAATCGCGCAGGTTATGGCCATCCAATTTCACCCAGCCGGATGTGGGATGACGAAAGCCGATGGCCAGATTGACGAGGGTGGATTTGCCCGCGCCAGACTCACCAACAAAAGCGACCGTTTCACCCGGCTGGATCTTCAATGAGACGTCGTTCAAGGCAACTTCGCGCCCTTGGGGATAACTGAAGGAGACATGTTCCAGAGTAATCTCCCCGCGTAAGGGATTTGGTGCCGAGGGTTTGCCTTCGTTGTTTTCCAACTGTCCGGATTCCAGGATTTCGCCGAGGGAACGAACGGCATCCGCGCCCTGCGCCAGCGCGGGGAAGATGCTGAGGAATTGCTGCACAGCGCCGATGAGCATTCCGAAATAAGTCTGATACATCACGGCATCGCCCACACTGATGAGATGATGGACGACCAGCCAGGCGGAAAAGACCAGGCAGGCGAGTTGAAAACACATGAAAGTGAACCAGGAACTCGAGGCGAAAAATTCCGTGAGGGTATCCACTTGCAAGCCGCGCTCACGGATGCGTTCAAAGACACTGCGCACGCTGCGGGCCTCGATGGATTCGAGCCCGTGGGCCCGGGTCACGGGCAACATTTGCAACATTTCGCCGACGCGGGCGTTCATTTGCTCGGTTTCGGTGCGCAGGGCCTGGTATTGAGCTTTAAAACGGCGATCGAACAATTTCAACAAAGCCACACCAGTAGGGACCGTAATGAGAAAATACAAGGCCAGATAAGGCTGTTTCACGAGGGCGATAATGGTGACGTAGGTGATGATCAGCAGACCATTCAAGCCGGTATGCATCAGATGGCGGCAAAGGCCATCGATGGCATCCACATCCTTCAATAATTTGGTCTGCAGCGTTCCCGCCTGTTTTTCCTCGTAATAGCTGATGGACAATTGGTGGAGGCGTTCCACGAGGGCGCTGCGAAGATTGAATTGCATGTGGCGCAACGAGGTGCTCATGAGCCGCACAAAGCTGGTGTGCACCAGCGGGTTTTGCAACAACAGCAGAAAATAAGCGCCGGCAATCCAGAGGATCTTTCGGAAGGCACCCTCCCCGCCGTGGGTGAGCTGATCCACGATCATGCCCACGGCCAGGGGAAGAAGCGAAGCGGGCGTCTGTTTGATGATGTAAAGCGTGACGGCGCCAAGAACGCGTCCCCGCTGATCGGAAAACAGGTTCCAAAGCGTTCGGCGGGGATGTTTGGAATCAAAACGCCCGTCCAGCAGTTTTTCCCAGGAAGTGGTATGCAATGAAGATGCCCTTGCGCTTATATTGCCTGAAAAACGGCAGGGATCACAATTTTAATTTAGAAATCGGCAGCGTCCAGCGGGGTTGCTTTGAGGATTGCGGAGGTAAATCCCACAAGTTAGATCTGCCGGCAGGATGCCGGCAGCACTTTTTGGCAGAGCCGAACACACCGCAGGCAAATTGCTATTTCATTTGTATCCCGCGCTTGAGTCTCCCGGTGCCGGGGGCTTAGACTCACACGACATGAATTCTCCGATGAAAGACCAAGTCGCACAAACGGCCTCATGGATTAGCACTCTTCGCGAAGAAATCGCCCACGTTATAGTCGGCCAGGAGCAGTTGGTAGATCGCCTGCTGGTGGGGCTGCTGGCCAACGGCCACGTTCTGCTGGAGGGGGTCCCCGGGCTGGCCAAAACACTTTCGGTGCGAACGCTGGCGACGGCGGTGCAGGCGAAATTCAACCGCATCCAATTCACCCCCGACCTGCTTCCCGCGGACATTGTCGGCACCTTGATTTATAATCCCCAAGACGGCAAATATCACGCCACCCGCGGGCCAATTTTTGCGAATTTCGTGCTCGCGGATGAAATCAACCGCGCGCCGGCGAAAGTTCAGAGCGCGCTGCTGGAAGCGATGCAAGAGCGGCAGGTCACGCTTGGCGGGGAAACGATGAAACTGCCATCACCCTTCCTGGTGCTGGCCACGGAAAACCCGATTGACCAAGAAGGCACGTATCCGCTGCCCGAAGCGCAGGTTGATCGCTTCATGTTCAAGGTGATTCTTGATTACCCGAATGAGGCGGACGAACGGAAGATTTTGGACCGCATGGCATTTACCAGCCAGGAACAGCCGGTGAAACCGGTAGTGTCGCTCGACGACATCCTAACCACGCGGAAGCTGGTGGATCAAATTCATGTGGATGATAAAATCCGGGATTATATCGTTAAGCTGGTGTTCGCGACGCGCAAGCCGGAGGAATACAAGTTGGATGTGAAGCATTTCATTCAGTTCGGGGCATCACCGCGCGCGACGATTTTTCTGACGCTGGCCGCCAAAGCATGGGCGCTGCTGCAAGGCCGCGACTACGCGATTCCGGAGGACGTGAAGAGCATCGGCCCCGATGTGCTGAGGCACCGGATTATTTTGACCTACGAAGCCGAGGCGCAGGCGGTCACGACGGATATGATCATCAAGAAAGTCTTCAACACCGTGCCAGTGCCGTAAATCCCCAATCATTCCGAATCGCAAGCCAGACGCTGATGAAGTATGACCCTCACCGAACTCCTTGACTCCGTGCGCCGCGTGGAGGTGCGGACCAACCGGCTGGTGAATGACACCATGGTGGGGGCGTATTTAAGCCGCTTCAAGGGGCGGGGGATGGAATTTGAGGAATTGCGCGAGTACATTCCCGGGGACGATGTGCGGGACATTGACTGGAACGTCACGCACCGGCTTGGCCGACCTTTTGTAAAGCGCTACCGAGAGGAAAGGGAACTCAGCGCGGTGCTGGCAGTAGACGTATCGGGGTCGTTCAATTTCGGCTCGGCGGACCGAACGAAACGTGAATTCGCCGCAGAAATTGCGGCCACACTGGCGATGTCCGCGGCGAAAAACGGGGACAAAATTGCGCTGCTGCTGTTCAGCGAAGAGGTGGAACTGTTTGTCCCGCCGCGGAAAGGGCGACGCCATATCCTGCGAATTGTGCGGGAATTACTGCTGGCCAAACCGCGCCGGCGCGGGACCAATATTGCAGGTGCGCTGGGCTTTTTGAACCATGTTTTGCACCGCCGGGCGATGGTGTTTCTGCTGACGGACTTTCTGCACACATTCGGCAGCGGAACCCACGGCACAGACCGGGATGCGGTGGCGGAACTCGGCCTGACCAACACGCGGCATGATGTGGTTTGTCTGCATCTGCACGACCCGCGGGAGAGCGTTTTGCCCGAAGCAGGGCTGGTAACGGTGGAAGATGCGGAGACCGGCGAATTGCTTGAACTTGATTCGAACGGGAAGTCCGTGCGGGAGCGATTTGCCAGCGTGAACGCCGAACGATTGGCGGCAATGGACCGCGCACTGATTCGAACGGGAGTGGACACGCTGCGATTGCTGACGACCGAACCTTTCGCCCCGGTTTTGCAACGATTTTTCGAACTCCGCCGCGGTCGCCGCCGTGGCTGATGAGCATGCTGGATGGACATGAAACACCAATCGCCAACCACCCATCGCCGACCGACCGTGGATCGGCGTGGTCGCTGGTGGTTTTTGCCAGTCATTTTCCTGGCGAGGGCAACACATGGCCAATTGGGTACCAACGACGTGAGCGTCCTGGCGCCGCCGTACGGTGAGCTGGCGCCGACCTTTTGGGAGCAATACGGGATGGCAGTCCTGCTCGGCAGCGTGGCATTGCTCGTGGTCGCCCTGCTCTACTGGCGGGTCAGATCAAGGCCTGCGGCGCCGGCGGTGCTGGCACCGGAGGTCGAAGCACGCCAGGCATTATCAGCCTGCTCGTCCCAGCCGGAAGAGGGAAAATTGTTAAGTGAGGTGTCGCACATATTGCGACGTTACCTGGCGGAGGCGTTTGCGTTGCCCGATGACGAGGTGACGACGGTGGAATTTTGCATGTGGCTGGCCGCAAGCGGCCGGGCTGGCACGGAAGTGGCCGCGAGCGCTGCCCGTTTCCTCCGCGAATGTGACCAGCGAAAATTTGCCCCGCGACCCGATGGGGGGCCGCTGAATGCGGTGGCCAAGGCATTGGAGTTAATCGAACTCGCCGAAACGCGCCGGGCCGCGCAAGCCAATGAATTGCGCCAAGCCCAACCCGCCCGATGAACGGCCAATTTGAATTTCAATTTCCGTGGTTGCTGGGATTGCTTGCACTGCTGCCGGCCTATGCACTAATGCATGGCAAAGCCGGCCGGCGGTCGGCGTTGACGTTTTCCAGCGCGGACATTGCGAGGGCGGCAGGCGCCAAGTCGCGATCGGCACCGGGAAGGATTTTGTTCTTTTTAAGATTGCTGGCCGTGGCACTGGGAATTGTGGCGCTCGCCGGGCCGCGGCGGGCAAATGATCACGTCGAAATGGAGACCCCGGGAATCGACATCATGCTGGTGCTAGACCTGTCCTGGTCGATGGAGTCGATTGACATGGGCAAGCCAGAGGAAAAATTGTCGCGATTCGCGATTGCTTCCGGGGTGCTGCGGGATTTCATAGCCGAACGACCGAATGATCGAATCGGGCTGATTGCATTTTCCGGGGTGCCATACCTGGCGAGTCCGCTGACGCTTAACCACGATTGGCTGCTGGAAAATCTGGCGCGGCTGCACATCGGCATCATCACCGATCTTGGAACGGCGATCGGCGACGCGGTGGCGGTGGCGGCCAAGCGGTTGAAGTCGGTACCGAATGGCAAGAGTCGAATCATGATCCTGCTGACGGACGGAGACAACAACCTGGGCAAGGTGGATCCGCTGCCGGCCGCGCAACTAGCCGCCGCGCTGGGCGTGAAAATATACGCGATAGGAATCGGCATTGAGCAGCCGTGCAACATGCCGGCTTTTGACCCGGCCACGGGTAACTTCCGACTGGACGCCAACGGCAACGTGATCCCGACGCTACTGCTGCAGCCGGCGAACTACGCCGTGCTGGGCAAAATGGCGGACTTGTCCGGCGGCCGATTTTATCGCGCCACGAACCAGCGAGAACTGCAAACCATTTACCGACAGATTGACCGGCTGGAAAAATCCGAGGCGAAGCTGCGTCGCTTCACGACCTATCAACCACTGTTCCAATGGTGGCTGGCGGCAGCAGTGGGCGTGCTGGCGTTGGAATTGATCCTGGCGAACACCAGATTTCGCCGCATCCCGTAATGAAATTCGCCGATTTTCATTTCGCCGAACCGAGCTGGCTGTGGCTGGCGGCGGCCGGGCCAGTGTTGCTGGCGTGGTTGCATCGGCATGCCGCCAGGGCACGGCGTGAACAACTGGCGCGGATGGCGTCGGCGCATTTCTTGCCGATACTTACGGCATCACACAGCCCGGCACGGCGAGGGTTTAAGGAACTTGTGCTGATACTCGCCTTGGGATTCGCGGGAATCGCATTGGCGCGGCCGCAGTGGGGCCATACGGAAAGCGAACATACGATTGTGGGCGAGGATGTGGTATTTGTGCTGGATTGTTCGCTAAGCATGACCACGACCGACGTTTTGCCAAGCCGGCTGCAACGCGCGAAATTTGCCATCCTCGATTTCGCGCGACAGCGGAGCCACGGCAGGGTGGGGCTGGTGACGTTCGCCGGCAGCGCATTCATACTATGCCCGCTCACGTTTGACACCGAGGCGTTTGAAGAAACGCTCATGAACGTTGATGAAAAGACGATGCCGATCCCGGGGACGGACATCGGGCGCGCGCTGGACGAGGCCGCCCGGGCGATGGACAAGCATGCGCGGCGAAAATTGGTGGTGCTGGTGACGGACGGAGAAGACCTGGAGAAATCCGGCATCGCCGCCGCAAAAAACCTGGCAACGAACGGAGTGGTGGTGTTCACCATCGGCGTCGGCACCGCAGCGGGCAGCGAGATTCAAACAGTGAATGCCGCGGGACAACAGGAATTTTTGCGGGATGCCAGCGGTGAAGTTGTCCGCAGCCGACTGGATGAGGCGACGCTGCGCCAGATCGCCGAGGTCACCGGCGGCAGTTATTATCCACTCGGACCGCTGGGTGAGGGCTTGATGAAAATTGGCCCGGCGATCCGGGCGCTGGACAATGCGAACGGTTCCGGCCACGCGGTAAAAAATGGCGTTGACCGATTTTATTGGTTTGTGGCGGTGATACTCGCGTTGCTGGTTGCCGAATCGTTGATCGGCACCCGACGGAACAATCCGGCCTAAAATGAAACGATTCGCCTCATCAAGGAAATGTGTGCTGCCACTGGTGCTGGCGGCAGGGATTGGCGGCGCGGCGGCGCAAGGAACGAATGCGCCGGCGCCCCCGCCAGTGCCAGCCGCCGAGCCCGTGACCGCCCGGGATTATTACAATGCCGGCGCACGGTTGCTCGCGGCAAAAAAGCTGGCGGCCGCCGAAAAAATGTTCGAGTCCGCGCTGGAAGCGCAGGATGATCGAGTGCAGCCGCCGGCGATGTATGATCTTGGCCATACCCGCTTTGGGGAAGGAGTCGAACTTTTGAAGCAGGGACCGGATGCCGAGAAAGTCACGGCACGGGGCCGGGCGGTGCTGGCGGCGGGGGACGAAGCGATTGGGCGCGCGGAGGCCGCGCTGGCAGACAATCAGATGGAGCATATGATCGCAGCCTATATTCAAGGCCGCGGTGTCCGCCACGAATTACGGGAAGCGGAGAAGGCGCTGCAAGCGGCCATGGATACTTACGGCAAAACGCTGCAAAAATGGCAGCGGGCCGCAGATGATTTCAAGGGGGCGGCGGAATTAAATCCGGCGGACACCAACGCGACTGACAACGCGGAGCGGGTGGAACGAGCGATGGCCAAACTCATCGACAGCCTCAGGCAGATGCAGGGGATGATGGGCCAAATGGAGCAGAAACGACAGGCGCTGGGAAAAGATCTAAGCAAACTGAAAGGACAGATCCCCGCGCCCAATGCGCCACCTGGCCAGAACGGCGAGGACGGTGATGAGGATGAAGGTACGACGCCGGATTCACTGACCGGCCAGACGGAAGGTGCCACGCAGGAAGGCAACCAGATGGAGATGCAGCTTTCGCCGGAACAAGCTGGCCAGATTCTGGACGGACTTTCGCTGGATGGCAGCCGACGCCTCTCTATGAGCGATCAACAGGGCCAGCCGCCCAAAGACCGGAAAGGCCGTAACTGGTGAGATTTAAAGTGCGTGCGTCAGCCTACAGATTATTATTGCCGTTCCTGATAGCGGCACCGGTTTTGCGCGCCCAGTTGCCCCCGCAAATCCCGGCGGCCGCGCAGGCCATGCTGCAAGTACGACAGCCGAGCGTGGATGCGACGACCCCGGTTGCCGCCCAGGCTTCGTTTGATCCGCCGGTGGTTCGCGCGGGGGAGAGGACGTTTTATCGGGTCGAAGTAACGGCAACCGAGTCTTCCATCCAATGGCCGGCGAAGCTGCTCGCACCTGAGGAATTAAAAGTGACGGCGCAGGCCCGGGGCCAGATTACGGAATTCCTTGGGAACACCTTCCGCCCGTTCACGACATTTCTTTACGAAGTGCAACCGACAGCGACCGGCCAATTTATCGTCACCAATTTCAAGGTATCGTGCGCCGGCGAGCCGGTCGAGGTACCGTCGGCCAGCCTGGAGGTAGTGACGGAGGCGGTTCCAGCGCAGCGGCCACGGCAGATCGTCTTGCAAGCCACGGTGACTAACGTTTTTCTCGGCCAGCCGTTTAATGTGCGGATAGTAATGCCTGCGGGACCAGGCAACCAGGTTGAGGCCTTGCGGGAGATCCAGCTCAATGGCGCTGGATTGATGACCGATCAGTCGGCGACGCGGCAATCCGTAGAGGTGGTCAATGACAATGGCGAACTACGGCCAGCTTTCATATGTGACTTGACGGTGACACCGATTGCAGCTGGCCCCCTGGACTTAACGGCACAAGGATTCACGGCCGGACGCGAATTTGGAGGTCCCATTTCCATCCATGGACCGGTGCGTTTCTCCAGTGGTCCGACCAAGTATAGCCTGCTGATTTCTGATCCGATCCGGCTGAACGTCCGGCCGCTACCCAGCGAAGGTGAGCTGCCGGGATTTACCGGAGCAATGGGTATTTTCCACCGCGAACCGACGGTGCTGAGCACAAACCCGTTGCAAATAGGCGAGCCGGTCCATCTTAAAATCACTTTTCACGGCGAAGGCGACCTGACCCGTTTCGTGCCGCCCTCACCGCCGCGTTCGCGCGAGTGGCAAGTGATCGCCGATCCGCCGCCGTCGACCGGTTTCACACTGATTCCGCTTACCGACGACATACAGTCAACGCCCGAGATTCCGTTTTGCTCATTCGATCCGCTAAGCGGAACGTACGCGGATCTCACCATTCCGGCAGTGCCGGTCACGGTGACCGGCGAAGGGCTGCCGGTGGAATTGCGTGCCGGAGAACAAGCCGGGGATGATTCCGCGCCGACCAAACTGAGCAGCCTCTCGCCCGGGCCTGGCAAAACTGTGTCGAGTCTCACGCCATTACAAATGCGAGGCTGGTTTGTCGGCCTTCAATTGCTGCCGGTCGTGGGGCTCTTTGGTTTGTGGCAATGGGACCGGCAGCGCCGGTTTCTGGAAGCGCATCCGGAACTCGTCCGGCGGCGCAAGGCCCGCCGCGAACTGAGTCGGAAAAGGGTTGAACTGCAAAGAGCGGCCGCCAACGGGGACGCCGAACATTTTATTCAATTGGCAGCGGCGGCAATGCGGGTTGCTGTCGCGCCCCATTATCCGGCCAATCCACAAGCACTCGTGGGAGGTGATGTATTGTCGCAGCTGGATGTTGACGCGCAAAACGGGAGGGCGGGTGAAACCGTGAGAAACATTTTTGCGGGTGCGGACCGGCGATTTGCGGTGAGAACCACGCCGCCGGCGGACTGGCTGGCGTTCAATACAGACGTGGAAGCGGTGCTGTCGCAGCTGGAGGCAAAGCTATGAGCCGGTGCGCGTTGACCGTCATGATGATGTTGGTGTGCGCGCTGAATATTATTCATGCGGCGACGAATGATTGGTTTGAGCAGGGCCAGGAGTATACCCGGGATGGCGACTTTCCGGGGGCGGCGGCAGCGTTTAAAAACGCGGCCGAAACCCAGCCAGCCTCAGGGACATTCCTGAATTTGGGCCTGGCCGAATGGAACCGCGGCCACGCGGGCACGGCGATTCTGGCCTGGGAACAGGCTCAATGGATTGATCCGTTTGATGCCCGCGCCGCCGGGAACTTGAAGTTTGCGCGGCAAGTGGCGGAAGTGGACGGGCCGCGGATGAAATGGTTTGAGAGCGCCTCAACCTGGCTGCCGCCGGATGCCTGGGTTTGGATTTCCGGCGCCACCTTATGGCTGGCGATTGGGGCGGTAATATTACCGCGGGTGTTCCGGCAAAAGAGGGCCGGTTGGCATCAGACCTTGGCGGCACTGGGTTTTTGCGCTTTTCTGTTTAGCGTAACGGCCGACATTGGGGTGGTCAGCCGGACGGACATTGGTTTTGTAGTCAAAAAAACCGCCCCATTGCTGCTCACGCCCACGCAGGACGGTGAAGTGATAACAAGCCTTACCGCGGGGGAACCGGCACGCCGGATACGGGCGAGGGGACATTATTATTACATTCGCACCGACAGCACGGCGGGCTGGATTGACAAGAATCAATTTGGCTTGATCTGCCCGGATCCGGAAAAATGAGGGGAGCGCGGGCTACTGAATTTCCTCGACAGCTTTATGGCTGCTTGAAACTGGAAAAACCCCCAATGGTCGAGCCAGCGGAAATTAATGCTGCCATCGGCTTTCACCGAAAACGACAGCCAGAGGTAGCGGGAGCCGGGAAGGTTGCGGGGACGCCACTGATCCGCCATGAAAACAAAATCATCCGGTCGGTCGGGCATTGGCAGCACAAAGGTGCTCTGCGAACCAAAGGTCGTTCCGGCGTCCGGCCCGAGGCAGAGATTGCCAAAGGTTTGTCAGGGACCGAGGATGTTATCAGCTACAGAATAATTCGCAGCATTCGGATGCCAGTCGGCCCGCGAGTAGAGCTAGCCGGGTTGCTCCGCTTGCATCCACATCACGAATTCTCGGGCGGAGACAATATAAATCACCTTGGGACGCTCAACAAAGGTTGGGCGGCCGTCCATGGCCGGCAGATTGGATTGCCAAAGGGCGGAACCCGCGCGTTGCCAATCCAGCTGGTTGGCCAAGAAAGAACAGGAGACCGCCAAGAGAATACCCGGGGCGAAATTGTCTGAGAACGGAGGAAATATCACATTTCATCGGCTGATCAAGTTATCACCGAGGTAAATCCGGTAATCCTTGATGCGTCCCGGAGCGGAATCGCCACCCGGACGCGGAACATAACGGAAACCGGATATGATCTGAGTTTTGCCGAGGTCCAAAACCAGCTCATGCGGGTGATTGGGCGAGGCGTTCTTCCATTCAGTGTGCCAAAAGCTCGCCGTCTGACCATCAATGGCGTTTTCGGCCGAATCATCCTCGCCGATGCGTTCCTCACTATCGACATAGGCAATAGTCCAACCATCATGGCTGATGGATTTTCCATCCGCACCGAGCAAATCCAGCTCCGCGACTGCGGCAAAAGGTCCGCCGTCGCAGGCATTCAAGGATTGCAGGCAGAAATATCTTCCGGACAGGGGCGCAGAGGCAGGGAATTTTATTTCCTGGGCGGCCGGACCCGGAGCAAAGGAACCGGTGAAGACCGGGGCGGTGGAAGCCAGATTCAATTTCACTTCCGGGCGTCGATTTTTGAGAAAATCCTTCTCGGGATGAAGTTCGTTCAGGACAGGCATTTCCAACCCGCGAATTTCCGGTTTTTCGGGGCCCAACAAATCGAGGATCACAACCTCATTGTCTCCCGGGTGCAACCAACATCCCGGAAGGTAAGCGGTCTGGGTTGGACCGATATTCCAGAAACGTCCAAGACAGTGGCCGTTGACCCACAGAACACCCTTACCCCATGAATGTAGGTCGAGGAAGGTGTCGCCAGGATGATCGATGGTAATCGTGGCGCGCCAGAAAGCGGGCCCGGCGGTTTTGGTGGCATTTTGAAATTTGAGCCCGGCAAGCATGGGAGCATCGAGCGGGAACTTGAACATTTGCCAGCCGGTCAATTCCCGACCAGCGAGTTTGACGGGCGCATGGATGCCTTTAGGGTCGAATACTTCCTGGCCGAAATTCACGTGACCGACGGCCTCGACGAGAATGTCCAAAGTGGCTGTGTGATCCCGCGAGGGTAGAAGGATCTTTGCGGCTGCAGCACGACGGTCCATCACGCCGACACGCTGGCCATCAAGGAAGACAAAACCAAAATCATGGATGCCAGCGGCTTCAAGGATCGCCACCGGGCCGGCAGGAACGGTGGTACGATACAGCAAGCAGCCATGGCCTTGATCATAGGTTTCCATGGTTCCTGGTACTGCAGCAGAGATGGGGTCGGGGAGGTTGTCAAATACAGGTGCGCATTGGGCGATTTCAACTGGCGGAATGGAGATGACGGGATTAGTCGCTGGTGGCTCCGGCAGGGTTTCACCGGGCAGAAGGTATTTGGCAAAGAGTTCACGAGTTTGGAAGAATTTTGCCTGGGGCCAGCCGGCCTCGCTAATCGGAGCATCGTAATCATAACTCGAAGTGTCGGGCTTGAAAGGGCGGTCGGCACCCGACCACAAACCAAAGGTGGTCCCACCATGAGCCATGTAGATGCTGAAGGATTCGCCGCTGGAGAGCATGGACTGAAGGTCGGCCAGATATTGGTGGGCATTCCCGAGATGGTGTGGGGCGCCCCAGGTGTCGAACCAGCCCGGATAAAATTCACCGCACATGAGCGGTCCTTGCGGATAAATTTCCCGCAGCGAGGCGAAGGCTTTGTCAGGGTTGGACCCGAAATTGACAACTGGAAACAAGTCAGGCCGCCAGCCGTGCTTCAAATCGGAAGGGGGGTTACAGGCAAACAAGGGAACATCAAAGCCGGCGTCAAGCATGGTTTGGCGCAAGTCGCCCATGTAAACGAGATCATTGCCGAAGGAGCCGTACTCATTCTCGACCTGGACCATCAGGATCGGACCGCCATGGGTGATTTGCAGTGGAGCAAACTGCCGGGCCACTTCGCGCAAATAATCCTCCGCTGGCCCGATGAAACGCGGATCCCGGGTGCGCAATTTGATATCCGAGGTCTTGAGGAGCCACCAGGGCAGACCGCCTTCATCCCATTCGGCACAGGAATAAGGGCCAGGACGCAAAATGACCCAGAGGCCTTCCTGCTGGGCGATCCGACAGAATTCCATGACATCGGCCTGGCCGCTCCAATCAAATTTACCCGGTTCCGGCTCGATTTGATTCCAAAAAAGATAGGCGCAGACGGTGTTTAGTCCCATGGCATGAGCCATTTGCAAGCGATTGCGCCAATATTCGCGCGGGACGCGGGCTGCATGGATTTCACCACAACGGATTTGAAAATATTTTCCATCCAGTAGAAAAGCATTGGTGCCAATCGAGAAAGTATGGGCAGGATCAGCCTGAGCAAAAGGGGCAAAGAAGGTTATCCCGAAGGCGGCCAATATTATGGCCATCGATTTGATGAAGATTTTGTTCATGAATGCGTCTTCAAAAAATACTTAAAACAACAGGTGGAAGGAAACAGGAAACAACTGGCAGAGATAGTCGAAGAAAGCGAACCTAGGGCGGGGAATTAAAGGGAGCGGACACGAGGATAATAATGGGGTGGCCGACGGGATTCGAACCCGCAACAACAAGCTCCACAAGCTTGGACTCTACCATTGAGCTACGACCACCAGCCGTTTTGAAATAGTAAATTTTTCGCGGCCTTTAGTCAAGTTTCGCCGCGATGGCCTGGGTAAGTTTCTGAGCGTCGGCATTGAAGAGGCGGATGCCCTCGGCCGTTTTCTCGGTAGCCATGGGGTTTTCGTTGAATAGCCAGCGGAATTTGATTTCGTCGAGCGGGATTTTTTCGATTTTGCTGTCGCGCGCCAGTTCGGGGCTGAGCTTGCGGGTGAGGGGCGCGATGGATTTTTGGAGTTCAGCGAGGAGGTTCGGGCTGATGGTCAGAAGGTCGCACCCGGCAAGTTCCTGGATTTCGCCGACGTTGCGGAAGCTGGCGCCCATGACTTCGGTGCCATACCCGAACTTTTTATAGTAGCCGTAAATCTCCTTTACGGAAATGACGCCGGGGTCCTCCGCGGGGGCGAAATCCTTTTTTTCCTTCGCCTTATACCAGTCCATGATACGGCCAACAAAGGGGGAGATGAGCCGCACTTTGGCCTCGGCACACGCGATGGCCTGGGGCAGCGAGAAAAGGAGGGTCAAATTGCAGTTAATCCCTTCGCGCTGGAGGATTTCCGCGGCGCGAACGCCTTCCCAGGTGGAAGCGATCTTGATGAGGATGCGTTCGCGGGGGATGCCGTGAGTCTTGTAGAGTTCGATGAAGCGGCGGCCCTTGGCCACCAGCGCCGCGGTGTCGAAGGATAAATTCGCATCGGTTTCGGTGGAAACGCGGCCGGGGACAATTTTCAGGATTTCGGTGCCGAACAGGATGAGCAAGTCATCGATCACGCGCCCCAAGCGCTCGCCAGCGGGGGCGGATTTGTTGTCGGCGATGGCCTTGTCCACGAGAAACTGATACTCGGGCATCTGGGCGGCCTTGAAAATCAGGGACGGATTGGTGGTGGCGTCGCGCGGGGCGAATTGCTTGAGGCTGGCGAAGTCACCGGTATCAGCGACGACGACCGTGAACTGCTTGAGTTGTTCGAGTTGGTTGGCGGCATTCATAAGTGATCAATCGTTTATCAGGCTCAAAATACTTCGCCCTTGGGCTTTGGCAAACTTTTTGACACCACCCGCGCATGCTTTAAGATGGAGCCGAATTTGCGTATGCCCACCCACTATCTAGCTTATGATCTCGGCGCCGACAGCGGGCGGCTGATGCTCGGCACCCTTGAAGACGGAAAGGTTTCACTGGAGGAATTGCACCGGTTTCCGAACGGTCCGGTCAAGAACAACGGGGCATTGTACTGGAATATTGACGGGTTGTTCGGCGAGTTGAAAACGGGGCTGAAAAAGGCGGTGGCGACCGGGCGGCCGATCGCCAGCATCAGCACGGATTCGTGGGGGGTAGATTATGCACTTTACGACGAGCGGGGATTGATCATGCCGCCAGTTTGGTGTTACCGCGATGGGCGGACGGCAGTTGGGATTGAAAATGCCCAAGCCAAGATAGACTGGCCGACGACCTATTCGATCACGGGCATCCAGTTTTTGGCGTTCAACACGATTTACCAGATTGCGAGCGAACCACCGGAAAGGCTGGGTCGGGCACGGCAGATACTGTTGATTGGGGACGCGGTAAACCATTTCTGCAGCGGGGTGGCGCGGAACGAGGTTTCCCTGGCGAGCACCACGCAACTTTACGATCCCCGGGAAAGACGGTGGTCGGATCGCCTGTTTGCCGCGGTGGGATTGCGGGAAGGCCAGTTCGCGCCCGTTTGCGCGTCCGGAACGCGATTGGGGCCGCTGAAACGAAACCTTGCCACTGAGGTCGGGCTGCCGGCGATCGACGTCATTGCGACGTGCTCGCACGACACGGGCGCGGCGGTGGCAGCTGTTCCGGCCAGCGGCGGAAACTGGGCCTACCTGAGCTCCGGCACGTGGTCGCTAATGGGAGTAGAATTGCCAACGGCGGTAATCACGGACCAATCGCGCGCGCTGGGTTTCACCAATGAGATTGGCTATGGCCACAGCGTGCGGCTGCTAAAAAACATCATCGGCCTCTGGCTGGTGCAGGAATGCCGCCGGCAATGGGCCAAGGAAGGAAAAAAGTACGAGTTTACCGAGCTGGAAAAGCTCGCGGGCGACGCACCGCCATTCGTATCGCTGATCAATCCGGATGACCCACGGTTCATGGGTCCGGACAATATGCCGGAAAAGATCGCGGAGTATTGCCGGGAAACCAAGCAGCCGGTACCGGCCACGCCGGCTGCCACAATTCGCTGCATTTATGAGAGTCTCGCGCTGTATTATCGGTTCACTTTGCGACGGCTGGAACGTTTGACCGGCAAGAAGATCGAGACATTGCATATCGTGGGCGGCGGAAGCAAGGACGCCACCCTGAACCAATTTGCCGCCAATGCATTGAAAATTCCGGTTTTGGCCGGACCGACGGAATGCGCGGCGATTGGCAATGTCCTGATCCAGGCCATCACCCTCGGCCACGTCGAGTCTCATGGTGCAGCGCGCGAGATTGTACGCCGCTCGATTGCACCGGTCACATTCACGCCGCAAGATCCGGCGCAATGGGACGCGGCATCGAGGCGGTTTGAAAATTTCCTCGCTTGATGGATGATGGGCAAATGGACAGGCGGCATATGCGCTATGGGCATATCTTTACGACGCAATTAATGTTATCCTGATCGACCGACTGATGAAATAAAATGGAACCACTCGATTCAATTCCCGGGTTTCGCGCCGTGCCGCGAACGGGCGTCATTTATGTCACGCACGAGGCGACGCGCCACGGTTTTGAGTACGGTAAAGCGGATTGGGCCAACCTTGGGCAAGGATCGCCGGAGACTGGCCCGATTCCGGGATCGCCGCCGCGGGTGGAGAGCATCACGGTTTCCGCGCCGAGCCAGCAATATGCGCCGGTGGTGGGAAATCGAAACCTATGCCAGGCCGTGGCGGATCTTTACAACGCGCGATATCGGCAAGGCAAAAAGTCGCAGTACACTGCCGACAACGTGAGCATCGCGAGCGGTGGACGATTGGCTTTGACGCGCCTGGCGAGCGCGCTGGGCGACATCAACATGGGCCATTTCATCCCGGATTACACGGCGTACGAGGAATTGTTGAGCGTGTTCAAGGCGTTCACGTCAATCCCGATTTTGTTGCGCGCGGAGAAGGGCTATAAAATCTCCCCGGCCGACCTGCGAGATGAGATTCTGGGCCGCGGCCTGAGCGCATTACTGGTAAGCAACCCGTGCAATCCCACCGGCCAGCACATGGAAGGGGCCGAGCTGGCGGCATGGTGCGAGCTGGCGCGGGAATGCCAGTGCTCAATGATTTTTGATGAATTTTATTCGCATTACATCTACGGCGCGGCAGGAGCCACTAAGCCGAAAATGATTTCCGCGGCGGAATTCGTGGAGGACGTGAACAAGGATCCGATTGTGGTGGTGGATGGATTGACGAAAAACTGGCGGTATCCGGGCTGGCGCATCAGCTGGACACTGGGGCCGAAAGCGGTGATTGAGGCCATCGCCAGCGCGGGTTCATTCCTCGATGGTGGCGCCAATCATCCATTTCAAAATGCGGCGCTGCCTTTGCTGGAGCCAAAAAATGTGGAAGCGGAGACTCTTGCCATCCAGACACATTTTGGCAAGAAGCGGGCCATGCTGCTGAAAAGGCTGGCGGCGATGAATATCACGACTGATGCCAAGCCGGATGGCGCGTTCTATGTGTGGGCCAACCTGGCCAAACTGCCGCCGCCGCTGGATGACGGCATGAACTTTTTTCGCGAAGGCCTGAAGGAAAAAGTTATTGTAGTACCCGGGGTCTTTTTCGACGTGAATCCGGGTCACCGCCGAATCCAGGCACGTTACAAGAATTACTGCCGGATCAGCTTCGGACCTGAAATCGAAAAACTTGAACTGGGATTGGACGCATTGGAGCGAGTGATAAAAAAGTTCAAATGACGGGGAATTAAACGGGGGATGCCTCGACTGCGAGTTGCAAATCCCGGAAACTGGGCCATTTTGACACTAAATTTGCGCATAATTTGGCGTAAAAAACGCTGCCTAACTGCCGACCAGACATGATTTTATGGTGGACATACCAGCAACTTCGGGCGAGTAGTCCGAAGACAAGGCTGGCGGTGATTGCCAAGCTCGCGGAATCCGAAGACACGGATTCCATTGAGCCGCTGTTATTTGCGCTCAAAGACAAGGAGCCGGAGGTGCGGATTGCCGCGGTGGAGGCCCTGGGGAAAATCCCTGACAAACGCGTAATGCAGCCTCTGCTGTTGGAACTGCGTGATCCCGTAGCGGAAGTGCGCGGGACAGTGGCGGAGATTTTGGGACGGAGGGGCGATTTTCAGGCTATCGGCACACTGACCGGTTTATTGCGAGATAACGACGACCAAGTGCGGGGGATTGTATCGCGAAGCCTGGAAAGGTTGGGCTGGAAGCCGGGCGACGAATCTGAGCGCCTGCAGCAGATTTTGGCCAAAGGAAATTTGCGACAGTTGGCGGCGATGGGCCCCAAAGCAATCCCGCCGCTTGTAGAATTAATGCGCACCGGGACGCCGGAGAAACAATTTGCCGCGATCAAAGCACTGGGTGAAATCAGTGATTCGAGGGTCTCCCAAGTCATGCTGGAAGTGCTGAAACGGGAGGATGCCAATTTGCGCACGGCGGCGCTGGGGGTGCTGGAACGGACGGGTGATCCGTCGGTGTATGAAGCGATTGAAAAGCTGCTCCGGGATGGCAACGCCACGGTGCGGGGCGCGGCCATCGAAGCCGCGTCGCGCTGCGGAGGCAAGCGAGCAGTGGCGGCGGTGATTCGCCTGTTGCGCGACCCCGCGTGGGAAGTCAGGCACATTGCCGTCAAGACACTTGGCTCGCTGGAAGATCCGGCGGCAGTGGACGGCCTTTGCGGCATGTTGTATGACCCCGACAAGGATGTGCGCGAAAGCGCGGTGATCAGCCTGGGAAGAATCGGTGATCGCCGGGCGATCCCGGTACTGGTGCCTTTGCTGTATGATGCGGAGAGCGCGATGCGTACAGCGGCCGCGGCCGCGTTGCGGCGGATTGACCGGAAATGGGAGAAGGACGAATCCATCCAGAGTCTGTTACCGCAAATGAAGGCGGCCCTGGATCACCATGATTACTGGGTCAAACACAGCGCGCTGAAATTATTCGAGCAACTGGACATTGACCCCGCAGCGGTGGCGATGGAGCTGGAACCGGGAGCGGTGCCGACACCGGACGCGGAACATCCCGCCTTTTCCATTCTGGCGGATTTGCTATTCGATTTTGACCGGGATTTGCGACTGGCCGCTGCGGAAGCCTTTTGCCGTTTGAAAGAAAAGGGCGCTCAGCCCATCCTGGCGGCGGCGGTACATGACGAAGACCGGCAGGTACAGCGGGCAGCGCTAGACGCGTTGGCGGCGCTGGGCTAAGCATGGGCTTGCGACTTGTTTTCGCGGTCAGGTCGCGGCAAGCTCGGACTCGGACGGCCGCGAAATCGGCCATTTAAGTTTTGAACGAATCGCTAAAACATAACCGGATATTGTTTGTGGACGACGATTCCGTCTTCCTCGGAACAATTTCAGATTTATTCGCGGCATGGAGCCAGGACAAGTGGCACATCCGCCAGGCCACCTCGGCCGACCAGGCGCTGGATATCCTCAAGCAGGAGAAAATCGATGTCATCGTGGTGGATGCCAACATGCCGGTGCTGGACGGTGTGCAATTCCTAAAAATCCTAAGCCGCCGTCATCCCGAGCTGAAAAAAGTGATGCTGACAGGTCTGGCCACGGAGGAAAGGCGATCGGCGTGCCTCGCCAACGGCGCAGAGTTGTTCATTGAGAAGCCGCGTTCGTCGGACGGACTGAAGGCAGTGTTCGCGATGCTCGACGAGTTAATGACCTGGAAACCGCGCGAGGGGTTTCAGGGCATGCTGCGCAAAGTCGGGCTGCAAGACGTAATCCAGATGGAGTGCCTTGGTCGCAATTCGTGCGTGCTGGAAATCAGCAACCCGCAGGTTTCGGGAAGGCTTTACATTGAGGAAGGCAGTCTGATTCATGCCATCCTGGGGAATTTAACCGCCGAAAAAGCACTTCAAAAGCTGCTCTCGCTGGCGGGTGGCTCCTTCCAACTGCTACCTTTTGAAGCGCCAGCGCAACGGACCATCAACGGGCCGTGGGAGTTTCTGCTGATGGAAGCGGCGCGGGTGCGGGATGAAACGGCGCAAGAGGCCTCGGTGGACGGGGAAGCGAGCAGGGAAACTTCGCCGAGTGCCGGGGACGCCCGTCAATCGACGGTGGTGGAAACGTTGATCAGTTCAGAGAAGGGAGATGTCCTCTACGAATGGCAATGCGCGAACGCGGTAAACCGGATGGCATGGATGCAGAGTGTGGCGCAGGCGGCGGCAGCGATGGCGGTGGATTCGCCGCTGGGAAATTTTGACCGGTTGGAACTGAGTGGCAGCCAGGGCCGGACGATTGCGCAAGCCCGACCTGACCGGCTGGTTTTTGTGCGCGTGGCGCACCAGCCCGCGAGCGCATGAACGAAACACTGCAACAATGGTTCGACGCCTGCCTCGGCACGCTAGGTACGCTAGGTGGGGGAGTCCGGCGTCCGGACGGATCCAGCGCCTGCCGAAGTGCGGACGAGACCTTTCCTACTGAGAAAGTGGAACGCGTAGTAGAGCTGCTGGCACAATTCCAGCCCGAATTGTCCAGTGCCATGGCCGCCCCGCGCTGGAGCACGTGGCAGTTTGAACAAGGGAAAATCCGTTGCGTCTGCCGGCCCGATGGCTGGCTGTTTGGACTGGTGGTGCGCACGGAGTCTGACGCCGCTAACAATCTCAATAAAGTATCCGACGAATTTCTGGCACTGGACTTGACTGCATCGAACGGCAGCTCGTAGCCCGGCGCGGTTTACCGGCTGGCCCCTTTTTGCTTTCCCCGATTTGGCTTACGCCGCATCTTGACGGTGTGAAATTATCCGCTGCCGAAATCCGTCTCGCGGTCAGAATTGCGCTGCTCGAAGATATTGGGAGCGGTGACGCGACAACGCTGGCGACCGTGCCTGGAAATTTGCGGGCCACCGCGCTGCTGCGCGCCCGGGAACCGCTCAAGGTGGCGGGAATTGAGTTTGCGGAAACCGCCTTCCGGTTACTTTCGCGGCGCATCACCGTGCGGAACTTTTTACCAGACAGCAGGCAGGCGGAAGCAGGGCAAACCGTATTGAAGATTGCGGGGCCGGCGCGGGCCATTTTGATGGCGGAAAGGGTGGCACTAAATTATTTGCAGCGGCTTTCCGGCGTGGCCACGGCGACCGCGGCTTTTGTTGCGGCGGTGGCCGGCACCAATGCTCGCATCCTCGACACACGAAAGACCACGCCCGGCTGGCGACGTTTTGAGAAATATGCGGTCACCTGCGGCGGCGGAAAGAACCATCGCGCTGGATTATTCGACATGATCTTGATCAAGGACAATCACCTGGCTGTGTTGCGCGGGCAAAAACCCAACGCCATCGCGGCCGCCGTGACGCGCGCGCGCCAGTCATTTCCCCGACTCAAGATTGAAGTGGAAGCAGACACGCTGGAGCAGGTGGCAGAAGCGGTGGCAGCCGGGGCGGATGTGGTGCTGCTGGACAACATGAATTTGAAGCAATTGCGCACGGCGGTGAAACTGTCGGCCGGCCGGGTGCTGACCGAGGCTAGCGGCGGCGTGAATTTAAAAACGGTCCGGGCGATTGCGAACACAGGCGTGGACTTCATTTCCGTGGGAGCAATCACTCATTCGTCCCCCGCGGTTGACTTGGGACTGGATTTTGTGGAATGAGACAAGCCTGACTAACAGTGAAATGCTGTGGTGCCAGAATCGTGATTTTTTAAATTGTGACGACCGACGCAAAAATACTTGCCGCTTTGCGCGCCAATCCTGATGGCGTCTCAGGGGCGCAATTGGCGGAAGAGTTAGCCATCAGCCGAGCAGCGGTCTGGTCGCGCATCGAGGAACTGCGGCGGGTAGGTTACGAAATAGCGGCAGGCCCGCATTTTGGTTATCGCCTGGTCAATTCGCCTGACGCCTTGCACGCGGATGATTTGCTGGCGCGACTGGGGGGAATGCCGAAAATCATCGGGCGCGAGATTCAGGTGTTCAAGGAGACGACTTCCACCAACGACATCATTGAAAAACTCGCCCGCGACGGTGTACGCGAAGGCGTAGTCGTATTCGCCGAGTCGCAAACGCGCGGCCGGGGCCGGCTGGGGCGCAAATGGATTTCTCCTGCAAACAAAGGACTGTGGTTTTCCATCCTGTTGCGCCCGCATTTGCTTCCGCAGGAATCCACACAATTGACGATCGCGTCGGCCACGGCCTTGTGGCGAGCGATCCGTAATACCACGGATTTGCGGCCAGAGATCAAATGGCCGAATGACATCCTGATTGGCGGGAAGAAAGTCGCCGGGATCCTGACGGAATTGAGGGCGGAACTGGATCGCGTCCACCACATGACCATCGGTATTGGAGTAGATGTGAACGTGGCGGCGCACGAACTACCGCCGGAGATCCGGCCGATCGCGACCTCGCTCCAGATTGAGGCGGGAACAGAGATTTCGCGGGTGGATTTGGCGGCAGCGATCATTTTCGAACTGGACATCGATTACGGACGCATTTGCAGTGGCAAATTTCCCGAGGTCGCGGATGAGTGGGAGGCGAGCTGCGGGACGATCGGCAAGCATGTGGCGGTACAGGTGGGTGACCGCAAAATCAGCGGCCGGGCTGAGTCACTGGATGACGACGGCGCGTTGCTGATCCGTACGGAGCACGGGCACCTTGAACGCGTGATCGGCGGGGATGTTGCGCTGGAAAAATAGGTTCCATGGAGATGAACAAAGCCTCTATCGTTCGCAGTTTTTTTAAATCTGGTTTTCTTTTTTCGGCTGAACCGGAGTAATTTGCGGGGAAAAATCAGATTGTGATATTACTTTTTGACATCGGCAACACCCATACGCACGTTGGCCTCGCAAACGCCAAGGGAGTGAAGAAACGCACAGACATCCCGACCACCGCCTGGCTGACGGGCGGCGGGGCAGTACTGGTAAAAAAATTTATTGGCAAAATGGGGATCAAAGGCGCGGCCTTGTGCAGCGTCGTACCCAAGGCGACACCACTGGTCGTAAAGACCGTCTGCGACCTGACAAAGGTTGCAGTTTTAGAGTTGTCTCCGGAAACGATCCGGGGTGTGGGGATTGATTATCCACGGCCCGCTTCGATCGGTCCGGACCGGCTGGCGAATGCCATTGCCGCTTGCCAGCGTTTCGGCGCACCGGTGGTGGTGGTGGATTTTGGCACGGCAGTGACCTTCGACGTGGTCAATTCGCGAGGCGATTACATCGGCGGCATCATCACGCCGGGCCTGGCAGCCATGACTGATTATCTTCACGAAAAAACCGCGCTGTTGCCGAGGATCCAGATTCGCGAGATTGAAACGGCCATCGGCAAAAGCACGGAACAGGCCATGTTGATCGGCGCGGTTCACGGTTACCGCGGCCTGGTGCGCGAATTGATCCGAGAATTGAAAAAGGAATTGGGAGTAAAAAAATTACCCGTGGTGGCGACGGGTGGCTACGCGGCGCTCATAGCGTCCAAATTGCCGGAGATCAACGCGGTGGCGCCGGACCTGACCCTAGAAGGCGTCCGCCTCACTTGGCTACGGAGAGCCTCCAGCGGGTGATTGGGGAAGTCTTTAATCTTGCGAACGAACCGTTTTGAAGGTGCTGGTAAATTCTTTCGGCTGAGACGAATTCTCGGGCAAGAGAGCCAGACTTACTGAGCACCATCCCGTTTGGCGCGGCTGTCCAATTGGATCCAGATTAACGCAATAAAACCGAGCGAAAGCAGGGCGGTGACGCCAAAGGCTCCGCTGTTGGGTGAGCGGGCGGCGAATTGCAGCGAGCAGGCCCCCACCGCGGGGCCGAGACAATTGCCCAAACCAATGGCAGCCTCGTGAATGCCTCCGTGCTCGCTCTTGGCTCCGCTGGTTTCCATCGAGTAATAGAGGGAGGAATAATAGATCAGGCCGGTGGCACCGCCAAAGAATAGCTGGGCGAGCAAGACCACTACCAAGCTGGGTACGACGAGGATCGCAAGAAACGACAGCACGAGCAGTGTAAAGGCTGTCACCAGCCAGCGAAAACGATAATGCCAACCGGACCAGCGCAAGAGCATGATAAATGCCGACAACCGGGCGAAGCACCAGAGCGAACAGACTACGCCGGCCATGCCGGTGGAGAGTTGAAACCTGGCGGCAACACCCGGAAGCACGGCAACCAAAGTGTTGATGGCGATGTAGGCGAAAGGATTTGACAACCATGCCATTCGCAAAAAAGCCTGCGCCCGGGCCGGGTCGGGCCAGCTGGAATCCGGTGTTAACGTGGAAGTGGCCGCGTAAGCCCCCAGCGGCTGGCGTTGCAACCAGAGTGTCAGGACCCATTCCGCCGTCAAAAAAAGAATCGGGACATAGAACATCGCCTTGAACCCGAACAGATCAATGATTTTGCCGCCGGAAAAAAACGCGATGGCATAGGCCACAGCCCACACGATGTTGTAAATGCCAACGGCGCGCGGCACATCGGCGGGGATCTCGCCCTCGCTGACGAGGGCTTCAAGCGTCGGCCAGGTGGCACACATGCCGACAGTAATGATACAAGAGGCGATGATATGGCCGACGGCGGTGGACATCTGCGAACCAAGCAGCAGGCCGGCAATCATGACACCGAAACCCAGTTTCAGCGTGGTGAAATAGCCGAGACGATGGGCCACTTTCCCGGCCTGCCAAGCCGCGACGGCGTAGACCATGCCGAGCAAAGCCGCGAGCGCAAGATTTTGCCGGTCGTTGAAACCGAACTGCGCGCGCATGAAGAAATAGAAGTAATTTAGGTAGAGGACCGTGGCGAAGGAGTTGAGTCCCTCAATGGCGTAGCGTGCGATCCGGATTTTTTGCAGCCGATTCACGCCTGCGAAATTTCCTCAATCGCCTGGAGGCAATACCATTTGACGGCGTCGCTCATGGACGGCTGAAGGGTTTCGAGTTCCTGAACGGCGCACCAGCGGATGTCGTGGTGCTCGGCGGACGCGAGGGTCAGCGCACCCGATTTTGGCCGGGCCCAGTAAATCAGGCCGATGTGCTCGTGGGTCTCGGAAATGCGGTGGATATCCATGAAACGAGGGGTGATCAGCGCGCGGGTGCCGGGCGAAGTCGTGGGCGGCCGTTCGCCGAGCAGTTCAACCTCAAAACCGCTTTCCTCGCGCGCCTCGCGCAAGGCGGCTTGCTCCGGGTCCTCGTCGAGTTCAATGTGTCCACCCAGCGGCAGCCACTTGTCCAGCTTGCGGTGATGAATGAGCAGGACTTTGGCGTCATGCACCACAAAGACGGCGACAGTAAAATCAATTTTTTCGTGGATGTGAGCCATGTTCGGACTATTTGGAAATTGATGGCTGCAGGACCAGCAGAAAGTTTAAAAATAAAAGCGCCCCGACGCAAGTCGGGGCGCTTGAGTCCGAACAGTTTTATTTCAACTTATCGAAATTCTTCTGGAGAATCTGCCAGTCTTTGAGGCCGGTAACCTTGCTCTGGAAGGATTTGTTGATCTCGGCTTCCTTCGCGTTTTTGGTCGGCTTGTTGCTTTTGTAGAAAATGCCGAAGTAGCCGGGGAATGGCTCACCGGCGAGCTTGTAGGCGGCCATTTCATCGGTGACGTCGTGGTGCTTGGGGACTTCGTTAAAGACGCCGCCCTTGCGCGGGTTACTGGCGTCGAAGGCCCCTTCATAGAATTCCACGCATTCGCTGAGGCATTCAATGAAACTGAATCCGTCATGATCCATGGCGGCTTCCATCATTTGCAACACGTGGTTGGGATTCGTATGCGTGGTGCGGGCTACGAAGGTAGCGCCGGCGGAGATCGCCTGTTTCATGGGATTGATCGGGTAATCAACCGCGCCCCACATGTCAGTCTTGCTCTTGAACCCGAGCGGTGACGTGGGCGAAGTTTGCTTTTTGGTCAAACCATACACCCAGTTGTCCATGACGCAGTAAGTCAATTTGACGTTCTTGCGAGCGGTGTGATTAAAATGGTTGCCGCCGATGGAGAAGGCGTCACCGTCGCCGCCGAACACGAAAACGTGGAGGTCAGGACGGGAGAGGGAGATGCCGCTAGCGAACGGAAGGGCGCGGCCGTGGATGAAATGCGCCCCGTGTGCCTGGACGAAATAGGGGAAGCGGCTGGAACAGCCGATGCCCGCGACGGTGGTGATTTTTTCGTGCCACATCTTGCGCTTTTCAATCAGCTTGAAATAGAGCGCGAGCACGGAAAAATCGCCGCAACCGGGGCACCACGTCGGGTGATCGGCGGCAATTTCCTTTTTGGTTAGTCCTTTGCGCTCTTCCGGCAGAGCGGGCGCAGGGACGGAGGCAATGTTTCCGGCACGTTCGGGAGTTTCGGTCAAAGTCTGGCTCATATATGTGTCAAATTAGAATTAAATCTTGCGCAAACCGGCGGAGACGTTGGTTTTAGCGCGTTCCAGGATCTCCTTGACCTTCCAAGTCAGGCCGTCGGTTTTATTAATGCCGTGGATTTTAGGGTCGCAATAACGGGCGCGGAGTACCGCCCCCAACTGGCCGAAACCGTAAAGTCCTTCATCATTCATTTCGACGACCAGCACGTGGTTGAACCCGGAGAAAATGTTTTCCAAACCATTCGGCAACGGATTGATGTGGCGGATGTGCAGCGAGGAAACACTGTCCCCGGAGGCGCGGGCGCGGTCAACGGCCTCCCGGATGGGGCCTTCAGTGGACCCCCAACCGACGAGCAGAATATTGCCCTCGGGCGGACCATAAATTTTTGGCAGCGGCAGGGTGGCGCCGAGCGCCTGCAGCTTTTTACGGCGCTTGGCCATCATCTGCGTGTGTAGCTTGGGTGAACCGGTCGGATGCCCAAGTTCATCGTGTTCCAAGCCGGTGACGATGGGATACTTTCCGCTGTTAATGCGGGTTCCCGGCGGGAGATGCGTGGTGATGCCGTCAGGGGCGGAAAGGTCATACGGCTTATGATCAGCCACGGACGCAAAGCTGGGGGAAATGTCCTGGCAAACTTTTTCAAGGTTCGGTTCGGGGAACGCCTCGATGCGGGTGGCGATGCCTTGGTCGGTCAGGATAATGACGGGCACGCTGTATTTGCGGGCCAAATTGACAGCCTCGATGGCCATGTAAAAGCAATCCTCGACATTAGCCGGCGCAATCACGACGCGAGGCGAATCGCCGTGGCCGCCATTGAGGGCAATGTTGAGATCGGATTGCTCAATATTGGTCGGCATGCCGGTGGAAGGGCCACCGCGCTGCACGTCAACGATGACGAGGGGCATTTCAGCCATCACGGCCCAACCCAGCGCCTCGGTTTTAAGGGAGATGCCCGGACCGCTGGAACCGGTAACGGCCACGCGACCGGCATAACTGGCGCCAATGGCCATGGAAATCGCGGCGATTTCATCTTCCGTCTGCACAAAAGTGCCGCCGTACTTGGGCAGTTCGCGGCGAAGCAACTCCATGATGTCTGACCACGGGGTGATGGGATAGCCTGCGCCAAAACGAACACCAGCTGCAATCAGGCCGTAACCCAAGGCTTCGTTGCCATTCATGACGACCTGCTGGCCAACCTTATTCTGACTGGCAACGAACTTGAATGTCTCCATCACGTTGCCGAGCGGATTGGCATAGCCGGCATGAAACGCGGCGAGGGCGTTGTTCAAAATGCTGGGGTCCTTGCCAGTGAAACGTTCGCCGATGAGCTTTTCCAGCTTGGGAATATTCAGATCGAACATCTTGGCGATGAGGCCAAGGGCGAAAATATTTTTACCCTTGTCCTTGGCGGTGCCGCCAATAGCCTCGACGGTCAGTCCGGAGATGGGAATGCCCAGGTGGTGATAATCTTTTTTCAGCTCTTCCTTGGGGACGACGTGATCTGAGTCGTAAAGAACGATGCCGCCTTTTTTAAGGGAGGCCAGATGCCCTTCGTAGCTGTGCTGATAAAACGCGAGAAGGACATCCGCGTCATCGCCGGAGCTCAGGACTTCGCCGGAGCCCATGCGCACCTGGAAAATGGAGGGGCCGCCCGAGATGGTGGCGGGAATGGTCATGAAGGTCATGACTTCCTGTTCGCTACGACCAGCCAGGCGGGCCAGAAAGCCGCCGATGGCCTGAATACCGTCCTGCGAATTACCGGCGATCCGGATGACCACCTCGTTAATGGAGGCAACCTTGGGGGCGCCTCCGGCCGACATTGCTGTTGTTGTATCGCTCATGGAACCGTTAAAAATAAAGCATTTATGTTAACCGCATGCAAAGTGGAGGGTGGCTGCCGTCAGTCAACGCGGCACTATTGCCTTTTAACAGTAAGCAACCAGAACCAAAGTGTCAAATTCTAATGACGCCTTTAACTCCATAAGAATTAATAATTTACGTACGAGGCAAATGAATCCAATCTTTTTCCGCGCCATCACTTGCCATTGCTAGCAAAGATGCGTTAGGGTCCCTAGCGGCAATGACTTTGCAGGAACAATACGATGACGCCATGTTCGACTTCAGCCGGGGCGAATTCGACAAGGCGATCACCAAACTCAATACGGTACTGGCGCAGGATCCGGCCAATTTTGAAGCCCAACTGGCATTGGGGATGGCTTTTTACCGCGGGGGCGACTTAATTTCGGCCATCCGAGAGGGTCACAAGGCCGAGAAGCTGCGCCCCAAAGAGCAGCTAGTGCATACCAACCTTTCGCTGTTTTATATGAAGTCCGGCGACAAAATCACGGCCGAGCATCATGGATTGCAAGCCCGCATTGCCGGCTGGCGCGAGGACGCCGCCAAAGCCAAACAGCCCGGCGAAAAGACCGTCGCCGATCCGGAATTGGAAATCGCCGGGAGCAAACCGCAGCCAATGAAGCTGCCGACCAAATTTCCCGAGCAACCCTGGAAGAAAAAAGCCGCGGCTTACCCGGCAACCGACAAGTCGGCTCCGGCAACGCCCAAGACGAGCGAATAACCAACCCGAAAAACGATATTAAATAATATGAAATCCGCCTACGAACTGGCCATGGAACGACTGAACAAGAGTGCACCGAGCGTCAAACTGACGGCAGCCCAGAAAAAGGAGCTGGCCGAGCTGGATTCGCAGTACGCCGCCAAAATTGCCGGGCGCGAAATTGCCTTGAAAGCCGAGATTGAGAAATTTGCGACGGCGGGGGATATCGAAAAAGAGCAAGAAACCCAGCAACAGCTTGCAACAGATCGCAAGAAGCTGCAGTCCGAGCTGGAAGACAAAAAAGAGCGAATCCGCGCTAGAAAGTAAAATCGCGATGTTCCCGACGGCGGGAAGACTAAGGTCTACCGAAGGTTGGCGGATGATCATGTCTTTGGCCAAGCTTGTCCCCGAAACGGTATCAAGGCTGTTTGAGTCGGTACAAACACGGGCCAGTTGAGATTGGCAAAGTCACTTGATTTTGTCCGTTGATCACAATTGGAGTTGTTGGCAAATCCTGCCAAACCGTTCCCATGTTGTTTGAACTTTGCTGCAATACGATATTATTTGCTCCTGCCGTCCAATTTAGAACGACGTTCCCATTGGCCACATTAATTTGCAGTGCGGGAACGGGCGGCGATGCTGGCGATTGTTCGGTGTAAAGCACTCCACCATACACCACGGCCACCAAATCCGCACCGCTCGCCGAAGTGGCCACCGCACGCCAATTTGAAGCGGGAACATTATCCGGAAACCAGCTTGCACCTGAATCAGTTGAAGAATAGATCAACCCGCCATTGACCGCCGCGGTCAACTGGCTGCCATCGGCCGACATGGCCAAAGCGCTCCAATTAGTACCAGGGGCGCCGGTTGCAAACCAGGTGGCACCTGAGTTGGTGGATATGAAAATAAACCCGCCATTGTCCGCGGCCGCGAGATGACTGCCATCCGCTGAAGAGGCGACGGCTTGCCAGTTGACAATGTTTGCAATGGTGAGGTCGAGAACATTGGTGATTTGAACGTTAATGCCGGAATTGGTGCGGTTAAAAATTTTGTTGTTGATGATATTGACAAGCTGGGTGTTGAGGATCCCGCCGCTCTCACCAGGCGTGGGAATGCTGGCGATGAGCAAATTTGTGAGTCTTGAATTGGTCACGACGACGCCGGCGCCAAGCGAACCAACCCCGAGGACGTTGGTGCTTGCCAGACTGCCTAGAACACTGTTGCCCTGCATTCTGGTGCTTTGCAAATTGACGCCAAGCATGAGCGCGTTGACAATGTTTGTCGCGCCGTTATTGGCGCCGGTCAAAGTAACCCCAATACCATTGGTTATGTTCAGCACGCTGCCTGAAATGAACAGGTCGGAAATTGTCTGGATTGGGAATGAGCCAATCAGGTAGTTAGTCGCTATTGAATAATTGGTGGAAAGCAAATAATTGGTTGTGATATTTCCCAAATTTGTGACTGTTATGCTATTGGTTACAATAGTGCCTATCAGGTTGGTGTAATTACCGCTGAACGCGAAAATATTGGTGCAAGTGACAAAGGCGTTAGTTGCAATCGAAAGGTTATTCCAAGAGGACCCAGCATTGGTTGACAGATAAATGCTCCCGGCGGAAGCCGCCAACAATCTGCTGCCATCCGCTGATGAGGCGATGCTTTTCCAAGAGTCGTAAGGCGTGGTTAATTCCGTCCAAGTTAAACCGCCATTGGTGGATTTCCAGGACCAGCCGAAACGGGCAAGCGCAAGCAGCGTATTGCCGTCAATTGAGGAATACACGGCAGACCAATCCTGGCTGGGCACATCGTTGGTTTCCCATGTGGCGCCTGAATTGGTGGACGTGAAGATTCCGAGATTTTCGACGGTGCCTGCCAATTTTGTGCCGTCCGCCGAAGAAGCCACGGCGGACCAATATTGCCTAGGGGCGCCGTTGGTCGTCCAACTCGCTCCAGAGTTTGTTGAGGTATAAATCAAGCCGCCATTGGCCGCAGCTGTCAAACTGCTGCCATCTGAGGAGGAAACGATAGCCGTCCAATTAGTGCTGGGCGCAATGGCCGCTGCCCAATTAGTGCCCGAATTGGTCGAGTAGTAGATCGAACCGCCGCCAGGGCGGCCTCCGCTATTCGCTGCCGCCACCAACCAGTTGCCGTCCGGCGAAGAATAAACAGCCGACCAATAATTACTAGGCGCACCGGTAGGCGACCAATGGGCGCCCGAATCGATTGAGTTGTAGATCAGTCCTCTGCCGTAAGCAACTCCACCATTAACTGCCGCCACTAATTTGGTGCCGTCGATCGATGAGGCGATGGCTGACCAATTGGTGCTAGGGGCATCAGTAATGGTCCAAGTACCGCCGGAATTGGTTGAAGAATAAATTCCCCCACCTTGGATTACCGCGGCCAAACACACACCGTTAGTTGATGCAACAATATCAGACCAATAGGCGGAAGGCGCCGGCGTGACCGCCCAAGTATTCCCCAAATCAATTGACCGGTAAATGTTCCCGCCAAGAACAACGGCGACCAAATTGCCGCCATCCGCTGAGCCAGCAATCGCTTGATAGCCATTGTTATCGGGCAGAGGGGTGGTGAATGTTGCCCCCGAATCTTTGGAAGTATAAATTGCGCCCGGACTGGGGCCGGCCGCCAACCGGGTGCCATCCCACGAGGAGGCGAGACAATTCCAAGTATCCATTTGGGCCGTCGACGGTACCCAACTAAAACCCCAGTTCGTGGAGGAATAAATGCCCCCGTTGTAAAAGGCTGCGACCAGATTGCCGCCATTCGTGGACGAAGCCAGAACTGAGGATTGATTTTGTTCGGGCGAACCGACATTCTGCCAGTTTGTTCCGCCGTTGGTGGAAGTGTAAATCCCGCCGAGAAAAGAATCGGCGGCGATTTTGCTGCCATCAGACGAAATAGCAACCGAGGTCCAACTGTTGTATATGTTGGTGGCGGTCCAAGACTGCGCATATGCCTTGCCAGCTTTAATCATGATTAAAGTCAGACAAATTGCAAGCAGCACCATCGCGGGACATTTGGATAAAATAGAAATTTTTCCCATACTATTTATTCGCAAACAAACAGGTTACAATTTCTTCGGACTGAAACCATTCTCAAATTGTTAAAATTGTGTGACTTTTGAAAGTTTGCGTTATTACGTAACCTTTTGATTTACTGCAAAATTAATTTCAAAACGTGCGGTTTCTTGCTTTTGGAAGGTCCTTATGAATTTTGCCGATTGGCGAACCACGCACCTATCGCGACAAATCCTAGCGTCAAAACGATTATGCCCCGTGGAGGAATTAGGCCTCCGAGGGGTTGTACTTGCGCGACAAACAACTTGAAACTGGCCCCACACGCCATTGTTGCCTTCGGCCATGATTTGGAAATTATTTGCGACCAACGCAGCAATGCGCGCAAAGGTCACTGAGGTCACGGTTGTGATAATCGCGTTCGCGGGTGCAGGTTCTGCCTTTTACAAGAAGGCAAAAAACGGCAAAAAAACGGCAAGCAAATTCCACATAACCCATATGATTTAAATATTTTATATCTTGCAGAACATATATTCGGCATATCGATGCGGCCAAAAAGTTTAGACTCCTTGGGTGGTCTTCGAAGGCATTTTGAATATTTGGCAGCCGGCGGCGGTTGTGAAGAGAGATAGGGTGGGAGTTTCCAGGGCGCCGGCGGGAACATTTGGGCAGTGATTTGGCAGAGCGAATTAGCTCCCGTAAACGTTGATTGGCTGATACAATGAGGTTTGTTGAGTAATTAATGCATGACAACGAAACTATTTTCTGAACTTGGCCTTTCGGCGGAAACGCTTAAAGCCATTGATAAACTGGGGTTTGAACAGGCGTCGCCGATCCAGGCGGAGGCGATCCCGGTTCTGCTCACAGGCAAGGATGTAGTAGGCCAATCCCAAACCGGCTCAGGCAAAACGGCGGCTTTCGCCATCCCGGCGATTGAGAAGGTGAATCCCGACCTGCGCCAGGTCCAAGTGCTGATCCTGTGCCCAACCCGCGAGCTGGCGGTCCAGGTTTCCGAGGAGGTGCACAAGTTGGCGCTGTTTAAACGAGGCATCACGGCCCTGCCGATTTATGGCGGTCAATCGTATGAAAGACAATTCTGGGGTCTCAAGCAGGGCGCACAAATCGTGATTGGCACACCGGGCCGGGTGATGGATCACATGCGGCGCGGGACACTGCGGTTGGAAACGATCAAGATGGTGATTCTGGACGAAGCGGATGTGATGTTGAACATGGGTTTCCGCGACGACATCGAGACGATCCTGAAGGACGCCCCGAAGGAACGACAGACGGTTTTCTTTTCCGCGACGATGCCGCGGCCGATCCGCGAACTGATCGAAAAATATTCACGCGATCCGCAAAACGTGAAGGTAGAACAGAAGGCGATGACGGTACCGACGGTGGAGCAGGTTTATTACGAGGTGGATCGCCGGTACAAGGTGGAATTGTTGACAAGGTTGATTGACATCCACGACCTCAAGTTGGGCATCATTTTTTGCAACACCAAACGCATGGTAGACGACCTGGTGGATGCGCTGGAGGCGCAGGGTTACATGGCGGATCGCCTGCACGGCGACATGACACAGGCGATGCGGGATCGCGTAATGAACAAGTTCCGGAAGTCCGGCCTGGAATTTCTCGTCGCCACGGACATTGCGGCACGCGGGATTGACGTGGACGACATCCAGGTGGTTTTCAACTATGATCTACCCTATGACGGGGAGGATTACGTGCACCGGATCGGGCGCACTGGGCGTGCAGGCCGGACGGGTCGCGCGATCTCTTTCGTTTCCGGTCGTGAACTCTTCCAGATCCGCAACATTGAGCGGTTCACGAACATGCGCATCCAGCGGGCCAAGATTCCCACGGCGGATGAGGTACACGAGGCGCGGGCGAGCCTGTTCCTTGACAAATTGCGAGCCACGCTGACGGGCGGTGAATATAAAAAGCAGGATCACTTGATCGAACGCCTGCTGGAAGAGGGATTCAATTCGACCGACATCGCGTCCGCCCTGATTCATCACATGCAAAACGGTGAGGCCGCGGCGGCCAAACCAGCGCCGCGCGAGGCGGCAAATTTTGAGCGGCCACAGCCGCCGCAGCCGCCGCGCGGGCGCGAAGAACGCGAGGAACGCGGTGGTCGTTACGATGATCGTCCGGCGCGCCCGGGACGTTTCGGAGATCAGGATCGACGGGATCGTCCGCCGGCCCGCGACAACCGGCCCGCCGGGGGTTTCCGCGACAGCCGTCCGCCAGCCCGGCCCGCACAGGTGCGTACGGTGGTTGCCCAGGCTCCAAAAGTGGTGACACCGCCACAGGCGCCGCCCACAGTGCCGACCCAGTCGCCGCTCGAGGCGCAAGCAGAGCAAAAAGTGGAGAAAACTTTTTCGGACGCGGAAATCCTGGCGGCGGTACCAAATCCAGACGTGCGCCCGGCATCCAAATTATTTCTGAAACCGAAGCCCGCACCCGCGGCTGCGCCGAAACCGAAAGTGAGCCGCGCCACGCCGCCGGGCCAGACACGGCTTTGGGTGGGGATCGGCATGGAGCACGGGGTAAAACCGATTGACATGGTCAATGTGGTCGCTGGCGAAACCGGGTTGCCGGGCAAGGTGGTTGGCGCGGTGGATGTGCGCGAGAAGCACCTGTTCATGGACGTGGCGGAAGAGCACGCGAACGGCATTATCGCCAAATTGAACCGTGCCGAAGTCATGGGCCATAAGATCAAGGTGAAGGTAGCCTGATGGAAGCGGACAGCCCGGAAAAGGCAGTTGAAAGAATGTTTCCGTTTGTGCTGCGTGGAAAGATCCTGGTGGTGGGCCGCGAAGCGCTGCGGAGCAACAAGGGCCGGCTGCATTTTGTCCTGATCGCCACGGACATCATCCAAGAGCACCGGGAAGAGGTATTGCGGGATCTGAAACATTATCCAGTGGTGCAACATTACACGTCGACGGAATTTGAAAAGTTTTTTGGCTGCAAGGGAGCCAAGGCGATCGGATTCACGAAATCCGGCCTCGCGCAATCGATTTACGCGGGCTTGAAAGCGTTTCGCATCAATAAACCCCCATCCGGCCCGACCCCACCCAAGACAGCCGCACCGCCGACTCCGACGGCCCCGCCAGAAGGCGGTTGACGCGCTGGCGGGCCGAAACCATTTTGGGTTTCCAATGGAACTCCGTGAATTTGCCGAGCGCGTTTTGTTTGCCAGGACGCTGGAAGAAAAACTCCAACGGCCGTCGGCCATCACGGACGAACGGCCCGGCACACCGCTGGCAACTCCGGCGGCACCCGGCCGGCCGTTGGAATTAGAATTCAAGGCGGCCGGAGCGGCGCGCGACCAGTTTCCCGGCACAAAAAATCTCGAGCAGGAGCGCGAGCGGGGACAATTGCTGCATTTTTTTGCGAATCACGAGTTGCTGGCGACGGAATTGATGGCGCTAGTGTTGTTGAAATTTCCCGAGGCCCCCGCCGCCTTCCGCAAAGGTGTGCTGCGAACGTTGCAGGACGAGCAGGAGCATACAAGATTATATCTCAAGCGCATGGAGACTTGCGGCATCCAGTTCGGGGAACTACCGGTGAGCGGCTATTTCTGGCGCTCAGTTGCCCCGATGGAGAATCCTCTGGATTATGTTTCGAGCCTATGCCTCACCTTCGAACAGGCAAACCTTGATTTTGCCCAGCATTTTTCCAAGGTGTTTGCGCAAGTTGGTGACCAGGCCACGGCAGAGCTGCTCCAGGGAATTTATCGGGATGAAATCAACCATGTTGCGTACGGACTGAAATGGTTTCGCCGCTGGAAAAACCCGAAGGAAAGCGACTGGGAGGCGTTCTGCCGTCAGCTTAAATTTCCGCTGTCACCGCAACGGGCCAAGGGCATCACGTTAAATGTCGCAGGCCGGCGAGCGGCGGGATTTGACCCGCAGTTCATTGCGGAGCTGGACGTCTATGCGCAGTCGAAAGGGCGCACCCCGAATGTTTTTGTCTTCAACGCGCTGGCCGAGGCACGGATGGCGCATGGCAAGGCTTTCAATCCAACCAAACAGCAGGCGCAACTGGTGCGCGACCTGGAAAACCTGCCGCAATTTCTTTGCCGGCAGGATGACATCGTGGTGGTCGGGGAAAAGCCCGCAGTGAATTTCCTTAGCGGCATCAAACAGGCTGGATTTCCGCTGCCGGAATTCGTGCCCGCGACGGATGTTGCGCAACTGGCAGAACGAAAACTTGGCCGGTTGCGTCCC
>Ga0182016_10000182_pt1 | contig 76403 bp, 64 predicted proteins | sample 712S2MmetaG_FD_120491 | JGI IMG/M metagenome (GOLD analysis project Ga0182016, IMG submission 120491) | Permafrost microbial communities from Stordalen Mire, Sweden - 712S2M metaG | ecosystem: Environmental > Terrestrial > Soil > Wetlands > Permafrost | place: Sweden: Stordalen | collected...
CCGGCTGCGGCACTTCCAGGTCGCGCGTCTCGGTGGCCGAGGACCTGGTGCCCAGCGTCGCGGCCACCGTTTCCCGATCGATCACCCGCCGCCCGTTCGGCGCAAATAACTCCAATTCCACCGAGAACGACCGCGGCACCGCGTCCTGGTTGACCACGATCGTGCTCACGCGCACGGTCGCCGCCGCGGGGCCGATGCGCGGCGTGGTGACGAAAGTGGACCAACGCTGCAGGTGAACCGGTTCGGCGACGACCAGCCGGACGTGCCGGTAGATGCCCGCTCCCTGGTACCAGCGGGAAGCCGGCTGGGCCTGGTCGTCCACCCGCACCGCCAGCACGTTCTCACGGCCGTCCAGCAGCACGTGTCCGGTCAGTTCATACCCGAAGCTCACATATCCGTACGGCCGCTTGCCCAGGCGAAAGCCGTTGATCCAGACTTCGCTATTGGCCATCACGCCGTCGAATTCCAGGTACACCCGCCGGTTGGGCTCTTCGCGCAGGGTGAAATGCTTGCGGTACCACCCCACCCCCGAGGGCAAAAACGCACCCGCGCCGCCGGCCGGGGCTTCGGGGTCGAACGGGCCGTAGATGCTCCAGTCGTGGGGCGTATCGACGCGTTCCCAGGAGGCGTCGGCGAAGCCCGGATCCGATGCGCCGTTCACGTCGCCCCTGGTGAAACGCCAGTTCAGGTCGAACGCAATGGTCTCGCGGGAGGCTTGGGCCGGAACGGCCGCCAGCCAGCAGAGCATGGGAAATACCAGTAAATGCCTCAAGGCTTTAGCCTGTGACCAAATCACCTGCTCAGCCCTGGCAACGCCGCCGGCAGAACGGTCTTCTCCACCACCTTATCCAAGCGTATATCGTCCAGGCCGGGCGAGGCGTGGAACCAGAAATCGGTCACCTCGCGCAGAGCGAAGATTCCCGCTCCCGCCGCCCTCGAACCTGTTACATCGCGCAAGTCCGCGCCCGCCACGTCGAACAGCCAGAAAGCCGGCCGCGCATCTTCTTTCGCCGTTTCCACCCGCACCCCGTCCATGGCGATGCCCTTCACGTGCCGCAGGTAGAATCCGTAGGACGGCGTGACGCCGAACATATTGGGGTCGGGATAAGCGCTTTCCTTCTCCGGCGGCTCCAGCCCCGCCTGTTCGAGGGTCCCTCCGCCCCGATACGTTATGCGGATATTGCTCAGCCGCACGTCTTCCACCGGGTGCCCCGGTATGCCGCTCACGATCGCCGCATAGCGCGCATCGGCGCCGGATACCGTCACGTTGCTGATGGTGACCCGCCGCAGTTGCCCCACCGGCGTCCCCTCCGGCGAGCGCATCCGGCTGCCCAGGCGAATGAAAATCGGCGAGCTCACGATGTCCCGCATGGTGAGGTTCGTCGCCACCACGTCTTCCAATACGCCGCCGTCCTCGCTTTCCAGAGCCAGTCCCCGGCTGCGCTCGAAGACGCAATTCGAGATGGCGATGTTCTTGAATCCCCCGCTCGATTCGGTGCCCAGCTTGATCCGCCCGGTGACGCCGCCGTGGTCGGGCGCGTCCGGGTCGTTGCGCTCGTAGCGGCCGCTCAGAAAGGTGCCGCGGTCGTAGCCGCTCACTTCGCAATTGGCGATGGTGACGTTTTCCGTGTCGCGGAAAAATCCCAGCGCGTAGGTGGCTTTCAGCACGATGGCGTCGTCCCAAGGCGAGTTGACGCTGGCATTGGCGATGCGCACGTGGCGGCAGGAATCGATATCGATGCCGTCGCGATTGGTGTCGATCTTGACGTTGTCGATGGTCAGATTATCCACGCCCGTGGCGAGGATGCCGAAATGCCCCGCCATCAGAATCGAAATGTCGCGCACGATCACGTTTCGGCAGAGCTTGAGCGCGATAGCCTTGTTGCCCACTCCCGGGTTGGCTTCCCGCGTCAGCCCTTTGCCCCAAATCACCCCCGGACCGAGAATGCTCACGTCCTCCAATCCCTCGCCCCAGATCAACGAATTGTGGAAGTGGCTGTGTCCGAAATCCTGGAAGCGCGACCACTGGTTCGGCTCCGCAGGTTCGTAGGCGGAGGCCTGACCGGTGGCCACCAGCGTGGCGCCCGAATCGAAATACAGCGTCAGGTGGCTGGCCAGATGGATCGACCCCGAAAGGTAGGTTCCGGCTGGGAATTCCACCCGCCCGCCGCCGGCCGCGCCGGCTGCATCGATGGCCCTCTGGATCGCCGCCGTGTCCAGCGCCCTGCCGTCGCCTTTGGCTCCGTAGGCGCGCACGTCGAACACCGCCGCGCCCGCCGGGAACGCCAGCGCCCAGCCCGCCAGCCACGCAATAAAGGTTGTCCTCATGCTGTTTCTATCGTAGTGCAGGACGGTTGGGCCGGTGCGGCGGTTGCCCATCGCCGCCACTCGTGTTGTTCGCGGTTGTGCATTCTTGTGCACTAATGGGCCGATGGGAGAACCGTATGCAGTCGGAGTCCGTCCTCGCAGCGAAAAGCGGGTGAGGAATTCGGATCGGTGAGGATGTTGCGGAGAGTTTCAAAGGCGCGGTAGGCGCAGTTGTGGCGAACGGCGGCTAACTAATGCCTCGCGGAGATCAGGCGAGTGGAGGCGCCAGTTGGCGATTTCGATGAATGCTTTTGGCGTCTGTCAGGCTGCTACGGCCTGGCGAGGGCCGACCACGAAAAGCGGCGCTCTGTCCAGGACAGACCATCGCTATTCTAAGGAGCACCTACGCAGGCTGTCGAAGGGGCACAAGTTCGCCGCCGCTGGGGCTGCCGATATTGACGGATGGCGACCACCCCGTAGGGGAGCGGTTGCCCGAAACACGAAATCGCACCGATCCGGAGCTAATGAATGTCTATCTTCAGCAGGGCGTCCGAGTGTTCGTGCCGCCAGTCCCAGTATGCCTGTTGATCGTTGACTTTGAGCTTGGCGAAGTCGCGATTCTTGCGGTGGTTCTGCGTCACGTACACGCGATACGCCTGATCTTCGTGACTGTCCCACTGATGATCGTCGTTGTGTTTCTTGTCGTGGTAGGTGCGGGCGTTTTCAGCTCGCAACGTGATTGGAGCGACTGCAATCGGGGCTACAAGGGCGGCGCACAGCAAGGCCGCATTCAAAAAACGGGTCATTCGTTGTCTCATGGCCGTCGGTAAGTGCAATCGTCGCGCCAACCCTCGATAACGATGAATACAGGCACGGGTGCGCCCGCGCAGAGTGCAGAAACTGCATATGGACCTGCGAGAGTTGCCGCGGAAGCGGGAGCAGTGCAGTCGAAGTTCAAGCTCCCGCGGCTTGACGGGTTAGAGGGGCTCGATTGGAAACCCGAGCGCCCTGGCTGCGCACATCCCAGACCCACCGGGCGCCCCATTCACGTTCCCATATTTCCCAATGTCCCTCCCATCGTTCCCATCCGAACTTGGCCACCATTTCGGACCCCGTGCCAGTAGCGCGGCGGGGGGGCGATGGACATCCGGACGGATCTTCGCGCTTCGCGGTGAGCGCGTTTCTGAGGGTCGCTTCCGCCCGGAGCCAATGTTCCAATTCCGACCCAGGGGGACAGCCGCTATTCAGCCACAATCGATACGCAACCGTGGCGATTTCGTTTTCAGTCGGGTTGACAGTTCGGGCTGTTTTCCCGGGCTCACCGGCGGTACTCGTTTCACGCACCATCTTGGCTGCTTGGCCTGCCATGGTCGCTTTCCTTCGGGGGCGCTAAGCCGCAATGGATGGGCCTACGGAAACGGGCACTCCGGATTCAGTGGCCCGGCGGGACTGTTTTGGGTCCCGCCCATGCGAAACTCAGGGCGACATTGAGGCCTTACTGCATTCAGCCTCATACTGTAAGCGATCTGGGGTGTGGCTCACCCGCGGAGAGCAGAGAACCTGTCTGCCACAACAAAGAAGCCCAGACACGAGATCCGACCGATCTTAATACCATATATATTGTGTGCCGGCTCCTGGCTTCTGTCAATGGGGACGGGCGGCGATGGGCGGCCAGTCGTTTTGTATGCGGACGTTCGGGGATTGGTGCGAGCGTGCGATACCAGCCAACGCGTTTGGAGGGAACAAACGCGCACGGCTTACAATAGTGTTTACTTTGCTGGAACGCATTTGGCGCACGATCGAGCGCTACCGGATGTTTCGATCGGGACAGAAGGTGGGCGTTGCGGTTTCGGGCGGGGCCGATTCGGTGGGCCTGGCGGCGGTGCTGCGCGAACTGGCGCCGCGCTTCGGGCTAGGGCTGAGCGTTTTGCATCTGGACCACGGGTTGCGCGGCGAAGAATCGCGCGGGGACGCTGAGTTTGTGCGCGAACTGGCGGCTTCCTGGGGTCTTCCCGTGGTCGTTCAGACGGCACGAATGCCGGCGGATGGAAACCTGGAGGAAGCCGCTCGAAAAGCACGCCTGGGGTTTTTTCGCCAGCAGATGGGTAGCGGCGCGGTGGACCGGGTGGCGCTCGGCCATACGCGCTCGGACCAGGCCGAGACGGTGCTGTTCCGGTTTCTGCGTGGGGCGGGATCGGCCGGCCTGGCCGCCATCCGGCCGGTCACGGCCAGCGGCCTGGTGCGCCCATTGATCGACGTGGAGCGAAGCGAGGTCAGGGCATGGCTGCGGCGCTGCGGCATCGGCTGGCGCGAGGATTCGAGCAATCGGGATCCGGCCTTTGCCCGCAACCGCATCCGCCACCAGCTCTTGCCGCGTCTTTCGGCCGATTGGAATCCGGCGCTCGAAGCCACGCTGGCGCGCACCGCCGATTGGGCGCTGGCCGAAGAAAGCTACTGGCGGGAAGAAATCGGCCGGCTGGCGGAAGCGCTGTTCACCCGCCGGGGCGACGCCATCGTGGTCGGAGCCGATCGGTTGGCAGGATTGCCGCTGGCAGCCGCCCGGCGGTTGGTGCGCCGCGCGGTGGAAGAGGTGAAAGGCGATTTGCGCGGCATCGGCTTCGACCACATTCAGGCAATGCTGGATTTAGCCGGCGCTTCCCAAGGCCATGGGCGGGTGGAGGCGCGCGGGCTGGAGGCGATGCGCTCGCTCGATTGGTTGCGCTTTGCGCCCGGCCGCGTCGCGCGGCCCGCCTACCGGCTGGCGGTTTCCGTGCCCCCGTGTGTGGTCCGGCCCGGCGAGGACTTTGCGATTTGCCTGGAACTGGCTGAAAACAGGGGAACTTTTGGCAATGACGATTGCGTATATAATGAAGGAATGGACTGCCTGGACTGGCGTTCGGTGTCCGGTCCGCTGGAGCTGCGAAGCTGGTTGCCAGGCGACCGTTATCACCCCGCGGGGCGTTCCGGCGAAGAGAAGTTAAAAACCCTCTTTGAAAGTTACCGAATTCCAGTGTGGGAGCGTTGGGAGTGGCCGGTTCTCGTCAAGGGGTCCACGATTCTCTGGACGCGCCGTTTCGGTTCGTCGGTGGCGGCCGCGGCGACTCGGACCAGCCAAATGGTACTGCGGGTCCGGGAAATTGCGCCGGAGGATGCAGAACGGGAATCGGGACTCCAGCGTCGTGCGTCTAACAGTATTGGGGCCGAGTAGGGAGGTTTCGTGAATTCGAACGTTAAGACAATCATCTTCTGGGTGGCATTGATCTCGCTGGCGGTCATGCTGATCGCGGTAGTCAAGACCGGCCAGGGGAAGAAGGAAGACCCACTCACCTTCACCGAGTTCCTGAACAAGGTGCAGGCCGGCGAGATCAAGGACGTGACCATCACCGGCGACGAAGTGCACGGCGATTATTCCAACCGTAACCAGGGTTTGGCCACCACGATTCCTCTGAACTACCCGGATCTATATAAGACCCTGAACGAGAAGAACGTGAACGTGACCATGAAGCCCACCAATTCGAGCGGCTGGGTTTCGATCCTGGTCAATGCCTCGCCCTTCATCGTGGTGCTGGCGTTCTGGATTTTCATGATGCGCCAGATGCAAAGCGGTGGGAATAAGGCGCTCAGCTTCGGCAAGAGCCGCGCCCGGCTGCATTCCACCCAGCAGAAAAAGGTGACCTTTAAGGACGTGGCCGGGGTGGAGGAAGCCAAGGAGGAGCTGCAGGAGATTATCGAATTCCTTCGCGAGCCGCAGAAGTTTCAGAAGCTGGGCGGGCGGATTCCCAAGGGCGTGCTGCTGATCGGGGCTCCGGGAACGGGTAAAACGCTTATGGCCCGCGCTATTGCCGGCGAAGCGAGCGTACCGTTCTTTTCCATTTCGGGCTCGGATTTCGTGGAGATGTTCGTGGGCGTAGGCGCAAGCCGCGTACGCGACCTTTTTGAACAGGGCAAGAAGAACGCCCCCTGCATCATCTTCATCGATGAAATCGACGCCGTCGGACGCCACCGCGGCGCCGGTTTAGGCGGCGGGCACGACGAGCGCGAACAGACCTTGAACCAGTTGCTGGTGGAAATGGACGGCTTCGAATCGAACGAGGGTGTCATCCTGGTGGCCGCCACCAACCGTCCCGACGTGCTGGACCCGGCGCTGCTGCGCCCCGGCCGTTTTGACCGCCGCGTGGTGGTGGGCCGTCCCGACGTGCAGGGACGGGAAGCCATTCTGCGCGTGCATACCAAGAAAGTTCCTTTGGGCGACAACGTGGACTTGTCCGTGCTGGCGCGCGGCACGCCGGGTTTGGCCGGCGCCGATCTGGCCAACGTGGTGAACGAGGCCGCCCTCAACGCCGCCCGGCAGAACCGGAAGGTCGTCATGATGGTGGATTTCGAGGTCGCCAAGGATAAAATCCTGATGGGCGCCGAGCGCCGGTCCATGATCCTGAGCGATAAGGAAAAGCGCATGACCGCCTATCACGAAGCCGGCCACGCGCTGGTGGCGGCGGTGCTGCCCAACGCCGATCCCCTCCACAAGGTCACCATCATCCCGCGCGGTATGGCGCTGGGCGTCACCATGCAGCTCCCCATGGACGATAAGCATTCCTACAGCAAGGACTACCTGGAGGCGGAGATTGCCATTTTGATGGGCGGCCGCATCGCGGAGGAGAAGTACATCCGCCAGATGACCACCGGCGCCGGCAACGACATCGAACGCGCTACCGACCTGGCGCGCAAGATGGTATGCGAGTGGGGTATGAGCGAACTGGGCCCGCTCAGTTTCGGCAAGAAGGAAGAACAAATCTTCCTGGGGCGCGAGATTGCGCAGCACCGCGACTACAGCGAAGAGACCGCTATCCGCATCGACGAGCAGGTGAAGAAGGTGGTGCAGGGCGGCTACGATACGGCCTCCCATATCATCGACGAACGCTCCGACGCGTTGGTGACGATTGCCGAGGCCCTGCTGGAACGCGAACTCCTGGATGGCGCCGAGGTGATGCAGATCATCAACGGCGAGACGCTGGCCCCGCTCGCCGCACCTGAGCCGAAGAACCCCGAGGGCCGCACGCAGCACGTGATCCGGCCGGAAGGCGGCCGGCGCTTGCCCGGCCTTTCCGAAGGAGAAACACCCCAACCGGCGTGAGGCGCGACGCAATCGCCGGAGTGGTCCCGGCTTACCCGGTTTACCTGTTCGACGTGGATGGCACGCTGCTCGATTCCGCCGCCGATATTTGCGGCGCCATCGCCCAGGTGCTGGAACGGAACGGCGCCCCGCCGCAGCCTTACGAATTTCTCAAGAGCTACGTGGGGCTGCATCTCAACGCGCTGTTCGGCGAGGTGTTTCCCGATGCCGGCCCGGAACGGCTCGAAGAACTGCTGCAGGAGTACCGCACTACCTATTGGGGGCGCGGCCACGCCGCGACAACCGTGTTTCCCGGCGTGGCCGAGGCGCTCGGGTCCCTCGGCGGCCGTAAATCGACGGCCACTACCAAAGGCACGCCCACTACCCGCCTCGTGCTGGAGAAATTCGGCCTGATCCGCCACTTCGATCACGTCCAGGGCACCGACGGGTTCCCTTCCAAGCCCGCGCCCGACGTCATTCAAGCCGCCCTCGCCGCCTTGGGAGCGAGGCCGGAAGAGTGCCTCATGGTGGGCGATTCGCCGGCCGATATGGAAGCCGGACGCGCCGCCGGCGTCAAGACCTGCGCCGTGCTCTACGGCTACGGCCAGCCTGAGGCCATGGCCCGGTTCGAGCCCGACTACTGGATTGAAGACCTGCGTGCGCTGGCCGGGTAACAGGTGGGACGGACGATCGCTTTTCGTCGTCTGTCGGGCGGTGTTCCAGTAAGCCGGCACGATGCCGAGACCGGCCTAGCGGAGCCGGCCCAGAAGCTTCAAACAGGAGAACCCAACGACTGTCGGTCGCTATACCGGATTCGACGCCCACAAGAAAAGCGTTAGGGTGGTGACGGGGAAACGGGGTGGGTGACTTTGGGCAGGGCTTGACTGGCGGAGTTGGGATGAGCGGACCCCGCGAGAGCAGTTTCCCGGAACGTTTCGCGCCCTCCTGGCTAGATTGCTGGTGCCAGGGGCTGCTATCAACAGGAATCGCTCCGCCTCGCGGGCTGACGTCCCACAAGCGCGCTTCTTAGTCGCACCGACAAGCGTCTATATGCTATGTATTCCGGGCTGGATCGGGCTGGATCGGGCTAGTGATAGCTTCCGGAACATAGGTCATTGTGGCGCTTGTGATCGGGCGATGACTCTAGCCTTCACACCTAGCGCTTCCCTCATTTTGGCCATCACGTGCTTGAAGTGTTGCTTTGTAATTTCGCCTGCCTCGAAGTAGTCTGGATGCGCGCAGGTCGTCTGAAGGCAATCACTAATAAATACAGGCATACTGGATTTCGTGGACACAACCAAGTCGTGTTTGTGATCATTCGGCAGCAGACTTATAGCATTGCGGACCAACCAGTGAGTACCTGAATAGTTGCTTCCTATGGAAATCATCATTTCGGGCGCCGGCGAGCCAGCCGCGGCACATTTGATCTCATCGGCGCGCAGGGCCGAGAGACACTTTCCATCTGGCTCAAGATCCTCGATGCCAGCAAAACCTTGTCTCCATTGGTAGGCCGCCAAAACACGGGCCACCGACACTGCCGATCGAGTCTTCGCCGTGACCGCCAAATATGTAGCAGCGAGTGTCATCGGATGTTGGGCCAACGCGGCCCCGGAATGTGGCGAGCCAAATGTTACACAAAGCTTGATCTTATCGTTCCAGTCTCCTCGCTCCCGAGTTTGGAGAATGTTCAGTACCATCCGCGCAACAAGCCCACCTCTTGAATGACAGACGAAAACTACCGGGACATTCGGATTCAGGCTTATCAAGAAGGAAGCCAACTCTATTGCATTCTCCTGAATCCCTGCCAGGGTATCGTGTGGCCATCCTGCAATGCAGTACTCATCCAGCGTGCGCTCGAACGCGCTCTTAACCCGTCCTTCTTTGGCCGAGTCGCCCAAATAGCCTGGGAGATGATCTGTCATCTCATAATACTTCCACGATGATTCGTCCCCATCTCCGTAACGTATTATTTCGGGCGGAGTCCTCCAAGCGTCAATCAGACTGTCGAAGGTCAGGAGATCAGTCGAGAAAAGGCCGTGAATCAGCACGACGAGGCCCTTATATCCGTCAGATAGTTCCACAGTCCGGAGATCGGGTATCGCAGGATACTTCGCCCTACTTCGTGCCGCCTTGCGTAATCCGTCGGCAATCGCCTCTTGCTGGACGGCAGGAAGCGAGAGGGCTTTCACGCAGGCTCCGACAACCCAAGTACCTAACTTCAGATGATACCCACCCGAAGTGAACGGTGTCAGGGCGATATTGAACGAACCCTCAAAAAATACGATGGCTGGAGACTGACCGGAATACGAAAGGCCATCCGGTGTCGCTCCGATCGATGCGAAAAAGTGCAAATAATCTGATTCAAGGGCCTGTGCATAGACATCACGGGCCCATCGTACTGCATGCTGGAAGCCCTCGAGAGGAGTCAGATTGTTCGGGTGCTTTAGTTCGACAGCATCGAATGAGAGCTCATTTCTTCGCGGAATGTCATGGATCGGAATATCTCGAGACCAGGATAGCCAAGCATTAAATGTGGGCAGCCAGCGTCCAACATTGGACAGACCGAGCCCGTCTGATTCGGCGCAGAGCGCGATCAGCGCGTCGAAATCTTGGGGTGTATCGAGGAAAAGAAGTCCCGGTCCGCCGCTCACCGTGCCTTTGATTTGGGTTATAGGCTCGTCGTTCGGGACGAAGGTAGCCATAGCCTCCCTCCAACCATAGAGTATGGCACGAAGTGCCACGCGTGGACCGACTCCAACCGAAGAAGACTTTCGGCGCGCTCAGAAAAGCATGATGCAGCCCTATCGATTGTCCGGACCTTGATTCGCGTTTGGGGTGGCACCGCCAAGGCATCCAGGGCGATAGCTGTCGCGAAATCCCCTTCCGTCCACCAAACGCCCGAGAGGCCGCGTTGGCGGAACTGAGGTCGGGCCCGTCGCGGACCGGGTTCCTCCGGCCACACACCGTTGCGGCAAATCAATCTCCGAATCCGTGTCCCGGCATCGCCTGTATTACAATGGGCCTTCCATGTCTGAGACCACCAAATACTTGCTGGCGGAAAGCCAGATCCCTTCGGTTTGGGTCAACGTGCTGCCGTCGCTTCCGGAGCCGCCCGATCCGCCGCTCCACCCGGGGACGCGCAAGCCGATCGGCCCGGAGGACCTGGCGCCGATCTTTCCGATGGAATTGATCGAGCAGGAATTCTCGCCTCAGCGCGAGATCGACATTCCCGGCGAGGTCATGGACGTCTACCGGCTCTGGCGGCCCACGCCGCTTTATCGCGCGCGGCGCCTCGAGAAGGCGCTCGATACGCCGGCCCACATCTATTACAAGTATGAAGGCACCAGCCCGGCCGGCAGCCACAAGCCGAACACCGCCGTGCCGCAGGCGTACTACAACAAGCGCGCCGGCATCCGCCGCCTGGCCACCGAAACTGGCGCCGGGCAATGGGGCAGCGCGCTGGCGCTGGCCTGCCGCCTGTTCGGCATGGAATGCACTGTCTACATGGTGCGCGTGAGCTACGACCAAAAGCCATATCGCCGCATGATGATGCACGTGTGGGGCGCGGAAGTTTTCCCCAGCCCCAGCGATCACACCAACGCCGGCCGCACCGTGCTGGCGGCCACGCCCGATTCCGCGGGCAGCCTCGGCATCGCCATCAGCGAGGCGGTGGAGGACGCCGCCACGCACTCCGACACCAATTATTCGCTGGGCAGCGTGCTCAACCACGTCATGCTGCACCAGACCGTGATCGGCCAGGAAGCCAAGCTGCAAATGCAGATGGCGGGCGAAGAGCCGGAAGTGGTGATCGGCTGTTTCGGCGGCGGCAGCAACTTCGGCGGCCTGGCGCTGCCCTACGTGCTCGACCGACTGGCCGGCAAGGGGCCGCGCATTTTGGCGGTGGAACCCTCCGCCTGCCCCAGTCTCACCAAAGGCGTGTTTGCCTACGACTACGGCGATACCGGCAAGCTGACGCCGCTGGTCAAAATGTACACGCTGGGCCACGATTTCATGCCGGCCGGAATCCACGCCGGCGGCCTGCGCTACCACGGCGCTTCGCCCTTGCTCAGCCATCTGCGCAAGCTGGGCCACATCGATGCCGTGGCCTATCCGCAGTTGCCGGTCTTCGAGGCCGCCTTGCAATTCGCCCGCACCGAAGCCATCATACCCGCGCCGGAATCTTCCCACGCCATCCGCGCCGCGGTGGACGAAGCTCTGGCCGCGCGCGAAGAGGGCCGCCCCCGCACCATCCTGTTCTGCCTCAGCGGCCATGGCCATTTCGACCTGAGCGCTTACGAAAACTACCTTACCGGCCAGCTTCAGGACTACGAATACCCCGCCGAAGATATCGAAAAGTCGCTGGCGGCTATCCAGCCGGTCGGGGCGTAAGGTAACGCCGCTCTAAGCCGGCGATGGATTGGCGAAGCCTGTCACCGAATCGATTCGTCCATCCGGTCTGAACACAAAGACGCTGGTTCCGCTCATGCGCTGGTTTCCGTCGGCGCCCGCCGCAATCCAATCGGCCAGGACGGTGCCTTGGCATTGCCGGACGTTTCCGTTGCGCCGCCAAACGATGCCCGGCATGAACCGCTGCGCCGCGCCAATGTGAGCGGACAGATCGGCGATGCCATCGAGCAGACTGAACCGGTCGCGGAACTGAATTTCAGGAGCGACGATCCGGGCGAGGGTTTCGTCGCGGGTTCGTTCGTCGGCGATGACCCAGGCGCCGAACCACCCGTCCACGGCGCTGGCCGCATGGGCGAACACTTCGTTCGCGACTACGTTGCTGAACAGGGAAAGCTGAAAGCGCCAGCCTTGAACGTGCTCGTCGCGTGGGCCGGCTTCGGCGAATTCATGCAGCAGATGAAGCCGCGTACCGGATTCGTCCGGCTCCAGGTGGATGGTCACGCGCGAGCTGCCGGGCGGTATCGGCTTGCCGCTCGCGAAGCCGTAGGTGAATACGATCCGCTCCGCACGGCGAACCTCCAACACCTCGCCCAGAGTTTCCACCCCGTTGGGATGGCGGATGTACACCCTGCCTCCCGGCTGGGCATCGATGGTAGAGCCGGCACCCCACCAACCGGCCCATCGCGCGCTATCCGTGAAAAACTGAAAAACCGTCTCGGGCGTCGCGTGGATCACGACGGTTCGATCCAGGCGATATGGCAATTCCGGCATAAGTCCTCACCGATCTGTTTTTTTCGGGCTTTTCCTGGGGCTGGGGTGGCGCCGTTTTGGTCCCCGGCGCGTTTCCTCCAGCTCGGCGGCCAACTTCAGCTTCCATAACGCGTCGTCCCACATGCGCTCCAGAATCTCCGCGGCTGGGCCGAGGGCCTCCTGGCGAGCCCGGTAGAATCGGTTGCGCCGCTCGGCTCGCGCCTCCACCAGGCCGGCCTCCACCAGCGACCGCAGTTGCAGCGAAACCGCCCCGAAAGTTACGTCCGGCATCGCCCGGTGGATTGCGCCCGCCGTTTGCTCCTGATCCCACACCAGGCGCAGAATCTCGCGCCGGCGCGGCGAAGCGATTGCTTCGAATACCGCGGACTCCATTTGTAGATAGTTTAGTTAAAACTAAAATATGTGTCAATAGCGTCACGCGCGATAATCCAAGGATGACCGCACCATCCCCCTCGCGGCGAACGCTGCGGGGCCTGGACTGGCTGAATTTCCTCCTGGCCGACGTGCAGACCGGGGTGGGGCCGTTCCTCGCCATTTACCTGGCCAGCTATAAATGGAACGAAGAGCGCGTAGGGCTGGCGCTTACGGTCGGCGGGATCGCCGGCATTCTCACCCAGACGCCGGCTGGCGGGCTGGTTGACTCCGTCCGCTCGAAGCGGGCGCTGGTCGGCGTGGCCGTGGCCGCGCTGGCCGCGGGAGCGCTGCTGATCGCCCTGTTTCCGTGGTTCTGGCCCGTCATGGGCGCCCAGATCTTGATCGGCGGCACGTCCAGCGTCTTCATCCCCGCCATCTGCGCGATGTCTCTCGGCATCGTCGGACGCGCCGCATTCGACGTCCGCCAGGGCCGCAACCAAACCTTCAACTCGGCGGGTAACGTGATTGCCGCGGTATCGATGGGGGTTCTCGGCTACCTGGTTTCCAACCGCAGTATCTTCTTCTTCGTCGTGGCCCTGGCGGTCCCCACGGTTCTCGCGCTGCTTGTGATCAGACCCGACGAGATCGACTACGACCTCGCCCGTGGCGCAAAGGACGGCGAGAAAGGCGGCAAGGTGGTGGCGGCGGCAGCGTTCGCTATACTCTATTTTTTCATGCCCGAAACGCGCAACACACGGCTGGCAAACCAGTGAGCGGCACAGCGCGCATGGTGGTCACGCTAGCGGTTTTCGCGGCGATGCTCGTGCTGGTGATCGTGCGCCCGCGGCGATGGAATGAGGCTTGGTGGACGGCGCTGGGAGCCGCGGCGATGCTCGTTCTCGGCCTCGTATCGCCGCGCCAGGCCATCGGCGCAATCCTTGCGGGGAAGAGCGCTCTTCTCTTTCTTCTCTCGCTGCTCGCGCTATCTCTCCTGGTCGGCAAGAGCGGCTTTTTCGATTGGGCCGCGATTCGATGCGCTCGCATGGCGAAAGGAAACGCGCGCTCTCTCTACCGGAACGCGTTCGTGCTGGGCGCGATCGTCACGGCGATCCTGTCGCTCGACACCACGGCGGTCATGCTCACTCCGGTTGTGCTCGCCGTTGTAAGGCGGCTCAAGCTCCCGGCGGCGCCGTACATCGTACTGTGTGCGTTGGTGGCGAACGTCGGCTCGCTGGCGCTCCCCATCAGCAATCTCACCAACATTCTCTTCGCCGATGCTTTCCACCTGACGTTCGCGGCGTTCGCGTCGAGAATGCTCGCGCCGCAGCTTGTCGCGCTCGCCGCCGCATACGCTCTGCTGCGCTGGCACTTCCGGCGCGAGCTGCCGGCCCGCTTCGACGGCGAGTCGATCCCGGAGGCGGCGGCCGCGGTGCCGAATCGGACCTGCTTCCTGGTTTGCGTGGCCGTCCTCGCCGTGGTGCTCGTCGGTTACTTTCTCGCGCCGCTCGCGAGGCTGGAGCCCTACGCAATCGCCTTCGCGGGTAGCGGGGTGCTCGCGATCGCCGGCGCGGCGACCGGACGCGTTCGCCTTCGGGCTCTGGGCGAGCTCTCGTGGGACCTGTTCCCTTTCGTGGCCGGGCTCTTCGTCGCCGTACAGGCGCTCGACAACCTGGGCATCGTCGGGGTGTCGTCCGGTTGGCTTCGGAGTATGAGACCGGGGTCGCCCGAAAAGCTCCTCGCTGCCGCGGGCGCGGCCGGATTCGCCTCGAATATCATGAACAACCTGCCGGCGGCGTTGATCGCGCGAAGCGTGCTTTTGAACTCGCACGCCCATACGGGCACGATCCTCGCCGCGCTCGTCGGTGCCGACGCGGGGCCGATCGTCGCTCCTTTCGGCTCACTGGCAACTATGCTGGTCCTCGCGCTGGCGCGGCGCGAGGGAAAAGAAGTGCGCACCGGAAGCATCGTGATGTTCGGCCTGTGGGCGGCGCCCGTGATCGTGGTGGCGGCGGCGCTTGCCCTGGCGCTCAGCTTCGCTCTGGTTCGGTGAGGGCGCCGGCTCGTCGCGGGTGGCAAGGGCTTAGTTCCTCGGGAGAAGAGCGGGACGATGGCGTCCCGTGCGGACCAGGGGGTCCGCCCCACGAATTACCGCTCCAGTGTAATCGTCCGCCCCGTGCGCGCCGATTCGCGCGCGGCGTCGAGGATCTCGATGACGATCATGTTGTTCTCGAGCGACGACAGGCCGGCCGGTTTCAACTGTCCTCGCGCTACGGCGATCAGGTACGAGATGGAATCGGCTTCCTGAGGCTGGAGCGCGGGCGGGGTGCGGGTCTCCTCGGCCTGCGTACCCGGCAGGCGCAAGCGCAGATTGTCGCCGCCGGTAGCGATGGCGTAGCCGGTGGCGCCGTAGACTTCGAAATCCTTGCGGCTCACCGGCCAATTCCATGACGCTTCAATGACGCCCTGCGCTTTGGGGTATTCGAGCAGCACGGTGGCTTCATCGTCGACGTGCGCGTAGACGCCGGGCTTGTCGGTCTGCGTCAGCGCCGTCACCTTCAGCGGCCGCTGGTTGTCCATCATCCAGGTCATCAGGTTGGCGCCATAGCAGCCGAAATCGAACAGCGCGCCAGCGCCATTCCTGACGGGGTCGCTCAGCCAGGCGAAAAACTCCGGCTGCACGTGAATCTCGCGCGGGCCCTGGTGGCCATCCATGGCGACCATCCGGCGGATGTCGCCGGCGGCTTTTTGATCGTGCAGCAGGGTCCAAATCTCGCCGTGGCTGCGGTACCAGGTAGTCTCGTAATTGACGATGACGGGCGTGCTGTAGCGTTGGGACGCCTGCTGGATGGCGCGCGCCTGCTTCATATCCACGGCCAGTGGTTTTTCCATCATCACCGGAATGTGGCGCGGAACGCACGCCTCCACCACGCCGGCGTGCGAGTACGTATCGGTGAAGGTTGCCACGGCTTCCGGCTTCACCGCGTCGAGCATTTTGTCGAGATCGGTGTAGAGTTGGCTTTCGGCGAAGTGGTTCGACTTGGCGTATTTGGCCAGCAGCGCAGGTTCGGGATCCCAAACCGCGACGATGACAATATCCGCCGCGCGGCGCTCGGCGCTGCGCAGAAAGCCGGTAACGTGGCCGTGGTTCAACCCGGCAATGGCGATGCGCAGCGGCTTTACCTGGGGCGGCTGCGCGCTGGCAAGGGAGACCGCGATCATGGAGGCGACGAGTGCGAACGACAATTGGCGAATCATGACGATGTTGGCATCATATCGCGCGGACGAGTACCTCGGCGACGGCCAATAGTGCCTAACAAATCTGGAAATTTGGCAGTTTATTAGGCGCGGCAACCGCTCCCTCGCGGTCGCGGCTCGGTAAGTGACTGAAAACACGCGGCACTAGTAACCGAGCCGCGACCGCGAGGGAGCGGTTGCCGGGAACGGATTTCCCTGGATCGGTCAGAGGCCCTCAGACCGGCGCGTCCGGAAACGCAACCGTACCTTGGCTTCGGGCTACTCGATTCGCAGATCCCAACCCGCCGCGGCGGCGCGGTCCTGCCACGAGGTTTCGAAGAGGGTTCGGTAGTCGTCGCGTGGGACCATTTCGCGCAGGTGGGCGGTATGTTCATAGAGCCTCCACTCGACTGCGTCCAGGTCCTTCGTCGAACGAAGTCGAGCGGAGCTTTCGCCCTCCGGTTATGGCATCCATTGGCCCTTGATTGACGAGGACCTGGCGGTCGGGCCTCTGCTTTTTGCGACGACTTGACTGGCCTCGATCAGCGTCCCGGTGGCGGCGTGAGCAAGGGCTGGCAGGCAGAATGCTATGCGCCAGGATCAGTGGGCGTTTCGAGGATTTCCGGGAGCGCCGTTCACAGCAGCTATCAGCCGCGGCGTGATTTAACCTCATAAATCCGAACTGCACCCGCGAGGGCTAGACGCCAAGAGGTGGCGTCGATGGATCCGATTGCCGCCGGCCGCTGCCGCTTACTTGCCATTTATCTTGATTAGGGGTAGCCCGTCTTCATTCGTACCGCAGCGCTTCCAGCGGATTGACTTTCGACGCTCGGCGGGCGGGCCAATAGGCGGCAGCCACGGCGGTGAGCGAAAGCAGCAGGGCGGCGCCGGCAACGATGGCCGCATCCCTGCCGCGAACTCCGAACAGCCGGCTTTCGACGAGGCGGGTACACGCGAGCGCAACCGGAATGCCGAGCCCCAGGCCGAAACCGAGAATCCAGACGAGATCGCGCAGGACCATGGTGCGGATTCGAGCCGGCGCGGCTCCCAGAGCCATGCGAATGCCGATTTCGTGGGTGCGCCGCGCCACGCCGTGCGCCATCACGCCGTACAGGCCAAGCATGGCCAGCGCAGTTGCCAGCACGGCGAACGCGGATGCCAGCCGCAGGACCAGTTCGTCGGAGCGGATGTTGTAATGTACCTGGTCTTCGAGGGTGCGGAAATCCATCAGCGGAACGTCGCGATCGATGGCGCGCATTACGGCGCGGATTTGCGGACCGATTTGTTTTGACGGCAGCTCGGATCGCACGTAGAATGAGATCGAAGAGAGCTTGGGATCCTGCCGCCAGGGCCGGTAGAAGACCGGCGGGGCGGCGTCTCGCACGCTGGAATAGTGGCTGTCCTTGACCACCCCGACGATCTCGGTATCCAGGTCGCCGTTCTTGCTGAAGCCGATGTGCTGGCCGGTGGGGTTGCGGCCATCGAAGAATCGATTCACAAACGTTTGGTTCACGACCACGACTTTTGGCGCCGCGGCCGTGTCGGAGTCCAGGATTTCTCGCCCGGCAATCAGCGGGATGCCGGCCTTGGAGAAGAAGCTCGGCCCCACTTCGTCGTATTTCGAGCCCGGCCGGCGCGCGCCCGGCGCCATACCGCCCTTACTGAAGCTGGTACCCCAGTTGCTGCCGCCGATCAGCGGCACGCTGGAAGCAGCTACGCTGCGTACTCCGGGGATGGCGGCCAATTGGGCTTCGGCGCGCTCGAACAAGGAGTGCGATTGCTCCGGTGTGTAACCGTTGGAATACGGATCGATACGGAAGCCGATGACGTTGGCGGTGCGAATTCCCAGATCGACATGGAGCAGGTTGACCAGGCTCTTCAGGAACAGACCGGTGGGAACCAGCAGGATGATGGAGATAGTGACCTGCGCGCAGACCAACGCCTGGCGCAACCGCACAGCGCCGCGCGAGGAAGACGACTTGGCAGTTTCATCGCTGAGCGCGGCGGCCACCGAAGCGCGGGCGGCGTCCCAAGCCGGATAGAGACCGAAGAGAAGGCCGGTGAGCAAGGTGAGGCCCAGGCTGAAACCGAGTACCGGCCAGTTGAGGCCGACGGTGGCAAAGGAATCGCGAGAATCGCCGCCCCAGGACGCCAGCAGCAGCTTCAACGTAGCCGCGGCGATGCCCAGACCGGCCGCGCCACCGGCTCCGGCCAGCAGCAAAGCTTCGGTGAGGAATTGCGCCATCAGGTCGCCGCGCCCTGCGCCCATGGCCGCGCGGATGGCTAACTCGCGGCGCCGCTCCGCCGACCGCGCCAGCAGCAGGTTGGCGGCATTCGCCATGGCAATCAGCAGCACCAGCGCGGTAGCCAAAATCAGAATGCGAAGAGCCGAGGCGTAGTCGTCGCGAAACTCGCTGTTCCCCTTGCTGCCATCCTTCAAAGACAGTTTCTGCTGCAGGAAGGCCGGCGACTGTTCCACCTTCCCACGGACATTCCGCGCGATCTCTTCGACCACGCCATGATAAGGACCGTTCAATGCCGCTTCCGCGCGTTCCCGCGTGACACCCGGGCGGAGCCGGGCGACCAGGTAGACCCAGTAATCGTCCAGCTTGTCGGTGCCGTCCCAACCCTCGGTGAGATGCGGCTTAAAAGACATGGGCACAAAAACGCCGGGCTCGGCGCCGACCGTGGTACCGACGAAGCCCGGCGGGGCGATGCCGACCACGGTGAACGGCTGCCCGTTGACTTTGACCGTCTGGTTGAGCACGTCAGGCTCACCGCCCAACTTCTCCCGCCAATAGCGATAATCCACGACAGCGACCGGATTGCCTGCGCCGGGCACGTCGTCTGCCGGGCCGATCAAGCGCCCCAGCAGGGGCTGCGCGCCGACCACCTGGAAATAGCGGCCGGAGACCAGCATCGTCGACCCGGCGACGGTCTGGCGCGAAAAGGCGATGTTACTCGCCATTGTGCAGAAGCCGGCCACGTCGGCCGCTTCGGTATGTTTTTCCAATTCGCGAAAAGCACGCCAGTTAAAGATGTAATCCCAGCTACCGGAATTGTTGGAACGGGTGCTGCCGTTCTTGAGATTGCCGGGCGAGGTCAGAAGCACCAGTTGTTCCGGATGGGGCACTGGAAGCGCGCTTAGCACCACCTGGTGGAGGAGCGAAAAAATGGCGGTATTGACGCCGATGCCGAGGCCCAACGACAGCACCACCACCGAGCTGAGCAGTGGCGATTTCGCCAGGCTGCGGAGGGCAAAACGAATCCGTTGCATAGGGCCAGTCTCCCGAATTACCCTTAGACGCGGCGACAGCGAAGCTGGATAGCAATCCCTTGCCTGCCGCCGCTCTGCTATGCCGGGTCGGGGAGCGTTGAAAAATCAAATTCGAGCCGATAAACGTAGATAAGTCCCTTGGTTTCTTTACCGGCGTTCCTCTGTGTTCGCCTCCATCAGATGGCCTGCACGAACCGGCGCCGGAATGCGTCACAATAACAGAAGCCATGCGTTTGGCAGCCTTATTACTAGTGTTGTCAGGTTGTTCCCTCTGGGGCGGCGAGTTCGCCGTGTTCGCGAGCGGGGCCCGGATGCACGTGGACCGGCACGAAACAGCCGCGGGCAAGGTCAGGCTCTATGTCGGCGAAGGCTTCACCGAGCTCGATGCCAATATGGTGACCGCGTTTGAGCCGGACGGTCTGCCAGCGGCGCCGGCGGCCGCCAAACCGGCCGTGGAACCTGGACAAGCCGCCGGCACAAAGCCCGCGCTTTCACCCAGGCAACTGGCCGATGCCGCGGCCGATAAGTACGGCCTGCCGCGCCAGTTGGTGCGCAGCGTGATGGCGGCCGAGAGCGGTTTTCAGGCCCAGGCCGTTTCGCCCAAGGGCGCCATCGGATTGATGCAGTTGATGCCCGAAACGGCGCAAGCCCTGGGCGTAGACCCATACGATCCGGCGCAGAACGTGGATGCGGGCACGCGCTATCTGCGGGACCTTCTGAATCAATACGATTACGGCCTATGGCACGCGCTGGCGGCGTACAATGCGGGTCCCGCGGCGGTGGACAAATATCGGGGCATTCCCCCCTACGCGGAAACCATTCGATACGTGGAGCGCATCGACCGGGAGTATCGGCAAAACCAGTAAGCGGGGCAGACTACATAAGAAGATAGTCCGCCCCACTCCGAAGGCCTACACTGTTTCTACCGGAACCGGGGCGGCGGCTTCGGCGGCCATGACGCCCGACAGAGCGGAGACCACCGATGCCAGGCGAATCGCGGCGATGATGGATTCCTCGGTCATGCCGCGCTCGCGCAACGCCTTTTCATGGGAATCGACGCAGGTAGCGCAACCGTTGACCGCCGATGCCACCAGGCACCACAGCTCAAAGTCGGTGGGGTCCACGCCGTGCGTGCGCATGATCTGCATGCGCAACCGGGCGGGACTTTCGGCGTACCTGGGATTGGAGCTGAAGTGGCGAAAACGGTAGAAGATGTTGTTCATCCCCATTACCGCCGCCGCCGCTTTGGCCGCGAATAGAGCTTGCTCGCTGAGGTGGGCGCCGGCATCTTCCAGCACCGCCCCGATCACCGTAGCGTTGCGGCCCGCCATGGCCGCGGCTACCGCCGAGCCCCAGACCTGCTGCTCGTTCAGTTCCGGCTGGCGGAGAAGCGTGCCGAGGTTCAGTTTCAGGTCTTTGGCGTAATTCGGGCAGGATTCTAGTAGCGTTTCGATGGACATGGATTCCGGTTCCTCGTCGCACGCCGCGGTCAGACTACGACTGCGAGCACTTCCTCGCCCTTCTGCCAGTTGCAGGGGCAAAGCTCATCGGTCTGCAGTGCGTCCAGAACGCGCAGGACTTCCTGGGGATTGCGACCCACCGAAAGGTCGTTGACGGAAACGAAACGAATCACATTATCCGGGTCCACTACAAAAGTTGCGCGCTGGGCCACGCCTTCGGCCGGGTCGAGGACTCCCAAAGCCGCGGTCAACTCCCGCTTTATATCGGCCAGCATCGGAAATGGCAGGTTTTTCAGGTCGGCGTGATACGTGCGCCAGGCGTGGTGCACAAATTCCGAATCCGTGCTGCCGCCGAGGATTTGGGCATCCCGATCCTCGAACTCCCGATTCAGCTTCCCGAAAGCCGCAATCTCGGTCGGACAAACGAAGGTAAAGTCCTTCGGCCAGAAAAAGTAAACCTTCCACTTACCAGGGTAGTCCTGATCGGTGATCGTCTTGAATGCTTTCCCTTTCTCCAGGCTTACGGTCGCCTGCAGGGAAAACGCGGGGAACTTTTGTCCTACTCCTAACATGTTTTTCTTTCTCCTAAGTCGATATGAATGCTCTAAACATCGCTTGCCGACACCGATAGCAGGTGACGCCGACCGCACCCTAACGGCCACGGCTCGGTCGGCTATCCATCGATCAACAGGGGCTATTCGGCGAAACGGCCAAAGACAGTGGCTGGAACGGCATTCCAGCCAAGCATGCAGACTCACTCGGTCTGCCCGGGAGGAACGACGTCCACCCGGGAGAATCTGTTGAACCGGTACGACTGATTCGAACTCCAGCTACAAAGGCAACTGGTCCAGCTTAGCCGCCAAGATAAAATCGCTCTCGGTCAAGCCATCGATCTTGTGGGTCCAGATCCGAACGTCTACGTGGCCCCAGCCCAGGCCCAGTTCGGGATGGTGACCCTGCTCTTCGGCCACCGCTCCGGCGCGGTTGACAAAAGCCAGCGCCGTGAGAAAGTCGGGAAACTTATAGCTCTTTTCCAAATGATGGCCATTCGCCACGGTCCAACCGCTCACCTGGCCGGCCAGGGTTTCGAGCTCTTTACCGGCCAACGGAGGCACACCGCCGCGGCAAGGTACGCACTGTCTCTCAGCCAGACTCATCGCTAATCTCCTTGAACCTTATCCGCGCCCAGGCAAGCTATGCATAAGCCGCGGAAAACAATGTCGAAGTGCCGCAGCCGGCGGGCGCCTAAAGCGCCGCGAGCCGCGGCGGGAAGATCGAACCATCCGATATCCTCAACCGCGCCGCACCCCTCGCACAGAAAGTGATGATGGGGATGGAAGTTCACATCGAAAATGGCGTGCACCGGTTGATCCGACAGGTACCGCAGCATGGCGAGGCGCTGCGGCGTCGACTTGAGACCGGCGCTTCGAAAGGCGGATGCCATGTCGAATCGGTTCCAGCACGTCAGCCACAGCATTTAGACTAAATCTAAATTAGGGAAATGTCAAATTAAACCCTCAACCCGCTCCCAGCTTGATCAACTGCGCGGCGTGCTTCAGGGCTTCCTGGGTGAGGGTTTGGCCGGAGAGCATTCGGCCGACCTCGCGGGTGCGGGCTTCCTTATCGAGTTCCTCGACGGTGGCGATGGTGCGGCCGCGCGATTCCAGCTTCTCGACGCGATAGTGGTGGTCGGCGAAACCGGCGATCTGGGGCAGGTGGGTGACGCACAGGACTTGGTTGGTTTGGGAGAGCTTCTTCAAGCGGCGTCCCACGCCTTCGGCCGCACTGCCTCCGACGCCGGCGTCCACTTCGTCGAAGACCAGGGTGCGTTGGTAGGCCGACTTGGCCGGGGCGAGACAGGTCTTCAGCGCCAGCGCAATGCGGGAGATTTCGCCGCCGGAGGCAACTTTTTCCAGCGCGCGCGGCTCTTCGCCGCGGTTGGGCGAAACCAGGAATTCCACCGCGTCGGCGCCATCCGGCGACCAGGCCGCCGGCTCCATGGAGACGCGAAATACGGTGCGGTCCATGGCGAGCTCGGCCAGTTCGGCTTCCACCCGCTTCTCCAGACGGCGCGCCGCGGCGGCACGGGACCGGGTCAGCTCGGCGGAGAGTTTCTCATAATCGGCCGCCAGGCGCTTGCGGGCTTTGCGCAGCTCCTCCATGCGCACGCCCGCGCTTTCCAGCTTTTCTATCTGGCCGCGGGTCTGGTCGAGGAAGGCCAGCACGTCGGGGATGGAGGCCCCGTACTTGCGTTTCAGCCGGTCGATGGAGGCCAGGCGCGTTTCGATCTCTTCCAGCCGCGCCGGGTCGGCATCCAGGTGGGAGAGATAGTCGCGCAACCCGTAGGCGGCTTCCTGGAGGCTCAGCTCGGCCGAACGGAGGTGCTCGCGCAAAGGCGACAACGACTGGTCGATGCGGCACAACTCGTCCAGCTTGCGAGCGGCGGTGCGGCTCTGCGCCAGGGCCGATTCGGGGCGGTCGTAAACGGCGGCGTAGGCGATCTGGGCGGCCTCTTCCAGCCGCTGCACGTTTTGCAGCACGCGGCGCCGGTTTTCGAGCGTGGCATCCTCGTCCGGCTCCAGTGCGGCAGCTTCGATTTCCTTGCGCTGAAAGGTCCACAGATCCAGCAGACGCAGCTTTTCCTGCTCGGAGCGCTCCAGTTCCTCCAGCTCTCCGGCCGCCGTGCGCCACTGGCCGAAGGTGGTTTCGAGCTGGGCCAACAAATCGCCGTGGCCGGCGAACGCGTCCAGCATGGCACGCTGCGTATCGGGTGAAAACAGGAGCTGCTGATCGTGTTGCCCGTGGATATCGGCCAGGTACGGGGCGAGTTCCTTCAGCAAGGACGCCGCCACCGGACGGCTGCCCACGTAGGCTCGCGACCTGCCTCCGGAGAGAATTTCGCGCTCCACCAGCAGCTCACCCTCCTCGGCTTCCAGACCGGCGGGCTCCAGCACTCGGCGCACCGCGGTATGGTTCCGCACATCGAAAATGCCGGCTACGCGCGCCCGCGCCTCGCCCGTGCGAATCGTCTCGGAAGAGGCGCGCGCGCCCAGCAGAAGGCCTAAAGCATCCACCACGATCGACTTGCCGCTGCCGGTCTCGCCCGTCAACAGATTTAAGCCGCTGTGGAAGCTGACGCGCAGGCGCTCGACCACGGCGTAGTTTTCCACCACCAGCTCGAGCAGCATGACTCAGCCGATTATAACCATGTTTTAATGTCGGCTTTCGCCGGAGCCCGTGCGTCTATGTGCTAGATTGAAAACAGGAGACGAATTGAGTTTCGCTACTCCCATCGCCTTCTTACTCCAACTAGATATTCTCGAACTGGTCCAACGCAACGGCCCCGCCGAGGACGTTGTGCTGGGGATTCTGGCCTGTTTTTCGGTTTTTTCCTGGACCGTGATCCTCTCCAAATGGAGCTCGCTGCGCGGCGCCGCGCACTCCAATTCGCGCTTCCTGCGGGCTTTTCGCAAAGCCAACGGCCTGGAGGCGGTCATGGTGGCCAGCGAGCAATACCGGCCCTCGCCACTGGTTTCGGTATTCGACTTCGGCTACGAAGAAGTCGAGCGGCAGGTCAAGAAGAAGGGCAGCGTGACCAACCGCACCGCCCTCGAACGCTCGCTGCAAATGGGCGTGAGCGAGGAAATGGGCCGGCTGGAACGCAACATGCAGTGGTTGGCCATCACCGCCTCGGTAACCCCCTTTATCGGCCTGCTGGGCACGGTGCTGGGGATCATCAACGCGTTCGAGGCTCTGGGCCAGCAGGGCAGCACCAGCCTGCGCACCATCGGGCCGGGGATTTCGCTGGCGCTGGTCGCCACGGCGGTAGGCCTGGCGGCGGCGATTCCGGCGGCCATATTCTACAACCTGTTTGGAACCCGGATTCGCGAAATCGGCACGCGGATGGAAGATTTCGCCATGGAGTTCCTGAACCTGGCGGAACGCAGCTTCGGAGAATAAGGGATGGCGTTTTCCGGCAACGGCGGCGGACTGGGGTCGCGCAAGCGATACGGCGGAGCCCTGGCGGAAATCAACATCACCCCGTTTGTGGATGTGGTGCTGGTGTTGCTCATCATCTTCATGCTCACCGCGCACGTCATGGAATTCGGCATTGAAGTCGACGTGCCGAAAACGAAATTCGTGAAGGATACGGCGCAGGAGATGCCGGTGGTGACCATCACCAAGGACGCCGTCATCACCCTGAACGGCAAGCCGGTGAACATCAACGACCTGCCGGCGACCCTCCACCTGAATTTCGGCAAGGCCAAGAGCGTGTACGTTCGCGCCGACAAACAGACCATCTGGGACCCGATCGCGCAGGTGACGGCTGCGCTGGGCGCGGCCGGATTCCAGGTCAACATGGTGACCCAGCCGGAGGATAGCGCAGCCCAGGGCCGGCCGTAATGTCCGCGAATGCCGATATCTTCGATCGGAAGGACCCGCTCACCCGCTGGTTCGCCGGGTCGGTGGCGCTGCACGCGCTCGTCGCGGCCTCGATCCTAAGCGTCAGCCTGTTCCACGGCGCGGCCGAACAGTGGGGCGATCCGCACGGCGGCGGCATGGGCTCGGTAGCGGTGAACCCGGTCAACAGCATTCCGCTGCCGCCCCACAGGGGGCCGGTGAACCCGGTAGCCAACGACACCGAATCGGCCGTACCCACGCCCCCTCCCAAAGCCAAGCCGCAGCCGAAGACGCTCGACGACGACGCGGATGCGATTGCGCTCAAAGGGCGAACCCGCAAAGAGAAAAAGCACAAGGAAGTGGCGGCCGCGCCCAACAAATGGCGGGCCGAGCAGCACGACGTTCCCAACCAGCTTTACAGCGACGTGGGTACGGCGCTTTCCTCGCCCATGTTCGCACGGCACGGCGGCGGCGGCATCGGGGTGGGCAACGATTCTCCCTTCGGCAACCAGTTCGGCTGGTATGCCAAGCTGATGTGCGACCGGGTGGGGCAGAACTGGCGCACCACCGGCCTCGATTCCCGCATCAGCAACGTGGCGGTAGTGACATTCGTCATCCGGCGCGATGGATCGATTACCGGCCAGCCGCGCCTGGTCGAGCGAAGCGGCAACGACGCTCTGGATATTTCGGCGCAACGCGCCATTCTCGATTCGGCTCCGTTTCCCGCTCTGCCGGCGCAGTTCAACAAGAACCAAGCGGAAGTACAAATGCGGTTCAGTCTGAAGTGAGGCTTCGATGAGGAAAATTCTTCTCGTTCCGTATGTACTGGCGGCCCTGGGCGGCTCAGTTTGGCTCCTGGCGCAGGATATTAACGTCGGCGTCAGCAAGGAAGCCGGTAACCGTCCGCGCATCGCCCTGCCCGACCTGCGGGGCGCTGGCGACGCGCAGACTTTCATGGGCGCGTTCAACCAGACGCTGCAGGGGGATATCCGCAACTCCGGGTTCCTCACCGTGGTGGCGTCCAGTTGGTATCCCAAGTCGGTGCCGCAGCAGGTTTCCGACTGGCGCACGCCGCCGTTGCCGGTACAGGCGCCCCGTTCGCGCCGCGGGGAAATGGTGACGGCGCCCGATGGCGGCGGATTCTGGATGACCGATTGGTCGCGGCCGCCGGTGAGCGCCAATTACATGGCCTTCGGCTATACGGCGCTGCAGAACGGCGTGCTGGTGCTCTACGGAAACCTGTTCGACCTGACGCGGCCCAATACCACCGACGCCCAGATGATCTCGAAGCGCTACCTGGCTCCCAGCAACGACGATAAAGGCGCGCGCGACCTGGCCCACCAGTTCGCCGCCGATATTCTGGCGCTGTTCGGCGCCCAATCGCTGGCCGGCACGCACATCTATTATGTGCACCAGGCCTCCCGCATGACGCCCAAGGAAATCTGGGTGATGGATTTCGATGGCCGCAACCAGCGCCAGATCACCCATTTCAACTCGCTCACCATTCAGCCGTCGGTCTCGCCGGATGGCGCCAAAATCGCCTTTACCAGTTACACCAAGGGCCAGCCGCGGATTTTCGTGTTCTCCACCGACCCGGTGCGCGACCTGCGATTCTATAATCAAATCGCTTCCATGAACGGGCAGCCTTCCTTTACCCCGGATGGCAAGCAGATCGTTTATTCCTCTTCGGCGGGGGTGTGCTGCCGGATTTTCATCGCCAATATGGACGGCAGCGGGTTCCAGGCCGTCACCTCGCCCGGCTCCATCGATGCCGAGCCGAAGGTGAATCCGAAAACCGGCCAGACCATCCTGTTTTCCTCCGGTCGCTCCGGCCCGGAGCAGATGTACCTGATGAGCCTGAATGGAACCGATATCGAGCGGCTCAGCGACGGCACCGGCGAGGCGTCCAATCCGGCCTGGAGCCCGGACGGGCAGCACGTGGCGTTCGCCTGGACGCGGGGCTATGCACAGGGCAAGTTCAACGTGTTTATCATGGACGTGGGCAGCCGCCAGTACGTGCAACTCACCCACGACGAAGGGCGCAACGAAAACCCGACTTTCGCCCCCGGCGGGACGCACCTGGCGTTCATGTCGACGCGCAACGGCCGCGAGCAGATCTACAGTATGCTGGCGGATGGCAGCGGCGTTCAGGCGTTGACGTCGCAGGGTTACAATTACAGCCCGGTATGGGGAAAATAGTTCCAACCCGCCCAGCCGCGGCCCGTATGACCGAAGTTCGCGTGAAATGAGGAGGAGAAGTTCATGTGGAGCAGCAGCAGACAGAAGATTCTGATCGCAGGTGTGAGCCTGAGCTTGGCCGTATTCGCGGCAGGCTGTAAGAAGAAGGCACCGGTCGCGGCACCACCGCCTCCGGCTCCCACCCCGGTCGCACCCGCGCCAGCGAAACCGCCGGCCCCATCGGTAACCCAATTGAGCGCCGAGCCGACCACCATTCAGCGCGGGCAGTCCTCCACGCTGCGGTGGGAGGTGAGCGGCGATATTTCCAGCGTTGCCATCGACCAGAGCATCGGCGCGGTGCAGAACGCCGGTAGCCGGCGGGTCTTCCCGCAGGATTCCACCACCTACACGCTCACCGCCAGCGGCGCGGGTGGAACGTCGACAGCCACCGTGACGGTGACGGTAACGGCGCCTCCGCCTCCTCCGCCGCCTCCGCCGCCGGCCGAAAGCCCCAAGACCATGGAGGGCCGGATCGGCAGTGAATTGCAGGATGCGTTCTTCGACTACGATTCCACCAGCCTGCGCGGCGACGCCCAGAGCACGCTGACGCAGGATGCCACGGCGTTGAAGAGCATTCTGACCGATTTCCCCACCGCTACCATCGTCATCGAAGGCCACTGCGATGAGCGCGGATCGGCGGAATATAACCTGGGGCTGGGAGACCGCCGCGCCAGCGCGGCCCACGATTTCCTGGTTCAGCTCGGCGTGCCGGCCGATAAGATCCACACCATCAGCTATGGCAAGGAGCGGCCGCAATGCACCGAGTCGACCGAATCCTGCTGGCAGAAGAACCGCCGCGTACACTTCGCCGCCGGCCAATAAAGCGGAAGACCATGTGGGGCAGCCAATCCTGGCTGCAGCCGCCTTTCAGGCGGCTCTTCGGCGGCCGGAATTTGATTTTTCAAAGCTGCCGAGCGTCGCGGTTCGCCTGTCAGCGGCGCTCGCGCGGCACACAGTAGTACCATAGTGGTCGAGAGTACTTGCGGGGCGAACTGCCGACGGTTCGCCCTTTGTTGAATCGAGGAGAAATAGTATGTTCCGACGTCTTTGCGCGTTGATTCTGGTCGGCTCGCCAGCGCTCATTTGGGGAGCGAGCAAGGAAACCATGGAGCTGCAGCGCGACGTGGCCCTGTTGCAGGATCAGGTCAAGCAGCTTCAGCAGGCCCAGGACCGGCAATTGTCCGCGCTGACCGAGTTGGTGCGCCAGGCCCTGGACGCCGCCAACCGCGCCAACACCGGCATCGCCGTCATGCAGAACGGTTTCCAGGACTCGGTCAGGTCGCAAAGAAACGAAGTGGTGGCTCCGGTGGTCGGCCTGAGCACGCGCATGGACTCCCTGTCGAGCGACTTTCGCACCGTGCAACAGGCCGTCGGCGATTTGGCCGGCTCGGTGCAAAAGTTGCAGGCGCAGTTGACGGATATAGGGAACGCGGTGAAAGTGATGCAAGCGCCGGCGGCGCCGCCACCGGGAGCGGGGCCCACTACCGCCGGCGGCGCTTCCGATGCGCCTCCTCTTCCCGCCACCGATCTTTACAACAACGCGCGCCGCGATCACACCGGCGGCAAGCTCGATCTCGCCTTGCAGGAATACAGCGACTATTTGAAGTATTACGGCAATACCGATCTCGCTCCCAACGCCCAATTCTTCATCGGCACCATCCACTTCTCGCAGGGTACCTACGACCAGGCCCTGAACGATTTCGACACCGTCACCGAAAAGTACCCCGACAACAGCAAGACCGCCGAAGCGCTCTATGAGAAGGGGTTGACCCTGCTGAAAATGTCGCGCCGGACCGACGCTTACGCCGAGTTCAAGGAGACCATCCAGCGCTTCCCGCAGAGCAACGTGGCGCCGCAAGCTTGCACCAAGATCAAGGACTTAGGCTATCATTGCCCCACGGCTGGGTCCTCCACGACCAGGAAGAAGAAGTAAGAGCAGCCGGGTGCCCGCCACTTTCGAAGAATTCGCCGAACGGATCGAGCTGCCGCTGGTTGCACCGGAGTGGAGCACCGCCGAGGTCTGGGCCGGGTTGGAGTTGGCGAAGGCCCATCGGCTCGGAGCGGTGTTGGTTCGTCCCTGCGATCTCGACGCGGCCCTGCGCGGGTTGGCCGGCGCGACCACGCGCGTGGCCGTGGTGGCCGGTTTTCCGCACGGAACCCAGAATACGGCTACCAAACTGTACGAGGTCCGCGACCTGGTGCGGCGCGGCGCCAAGGAAATCGCCCTGGTGGTGGGAACGGGTCAATTGCGGTCGCGCGAGTTTCAGCACGTGCAAACCGAGCTGCTCCAGGCCGTCGAGGCCTGTCACAATTCCGGCGCCCGGTTGACGGCGATTCTCGAGTGCGCGCATCTTACCGATGAGCTGAAAGTGGTGGCCGCGCGCGCCGCCGAACGGGCCCAAGCCGATGCCGTCGCCACCGGCACCGGATTCGCCCCCGTGCCCGGCGGATTGGATGCCGTGCTCCAGGATGTCGCCCTGCTGCGGCGGAATCTGCCGCAAGAAACGGGCGTCGATGCCGTCGCCATCGTGACCGGCATCGATCAACTAACCAGCCTCTGCGCCGCCGGAGCCACTAGCGTGCAGACCGCCATCGCCGCGATTCTGGAAGCGGGACAGGCCTCCGGGCCTGTCTAGTTGCGGGTTCGGGAAGCCCAACCTTCCCGACAGGCCGGGAGGCCTGTCCCACTCAGTGCATCGTCTCCAGATAGGCGCCCGTGGTGGCGTCGATATACACGGAATCGCCCGATACGCCCAGCGATTCGCCCCAAATCACGCGCCAGGCCGGGTCGGGGAAGCGATTCGTCTTTTCCAGCACCCAGGTGATCGCCATGGTGGGATTTTTCTTCGCGTACTCGGCCACCTCGGTCTTCGCCTTGGCCAGCGCGGCGTCGGTATCGATCTTCACCGCTGCGATGGGAAATGGACTCGACCCAGGCTTAGCCGAGTACGGTTCCTCCGATCCTGGAAACGTGCCTTGGTGCAGGGTGGGCTCCACATCCACGGCCGACCACGTGTACGATTTGGCCGCGCCGCGGCTGGCGGATACGAAAGTCGCCTGCCATTCGCCGGCCTTGTCCGGCACTTCGGGAACTTCGGTCAGATGGACGCTCTGAAGCTTCAGGACCTGTGCGTCGGGCGCCCACGAGCGCGCCAGCTGGAACATCTTATATAGGCCGCTTTGGCCAGTCACGGGCTGCGGCGGGACGGTCTGTTTTGGGGCGGCCGGCTGAGACGGGGATTGGTTGGAACAGCCGATTGTCATTAAACAGATAGCCCCAACCAGAGCCAACGCGGCTTTTTTCATAGTTCTCCGTTGCGCCATTTTACCAAGCCGCCTCACTGGTAGCTAACCGGCCCGGGGAAATCCATTCCGGCAACCGCTCCCTGGCGGTCGCGGCTCGGTAAGTGACTGCAAACCCGCGGAGCTCGTAACCGAGCCGCGACCGCTAGGGAGCGGTTGCCGATGCCTAAGCTGCGAAATGCCCACGTCGGTTAAGCACCCTCGCTCCGTCGCCGCCCATCACTCGATCCAGCCGCCGCCCAGCACCACGTCGCCGGAGTAGAACACCGCGGCCTGCCCTGGCGTCACGGCGCGTTGCGGCTGTTCGAAGACCACTTCGACGCGCGCCTCGTCGCCGGTGGGCAAGAGGCGAGCGGGTGCGGCAGCGTGCTTATTGCGGATCTTGACCGTTGCGGCAACCGGCTCGGACGCGCCCGCGATCGAAACCCAGTTGACGTCCCTGGCGAAAAACGACCCCCGCAACAGGGCGTCGTTGCCGCCCACCACCACGCGCTGCGATTCGGGATCGGTGGCGATCACGTACAACGGTTCGCCGGTAGCCACGCCCAGGCCGCGCCGCTGCCCCACGGTAAAATGGTGGACGCCGGCGTGCCGGCCCAGGCTGCGGCCATCCGCGGTGACGATTTCGCCTTCCGTCCGCGCCGGCTCCACGCCGGTCTCCTTCATGTACGCGCTCAGAAACGCGGCGTAGTCGCCGTTGGGCACGAAACAAATTTCCTGGCTGTCGGGCTTTTCGGCAACCTCCAGCCCCAGCGAACTCGCCAGTTCGCGCACTTGCGGCTTGTTCAAACCGCCGAGGGGAAACAGCGTGCGCGCCAGTTGCGGCTGGGTCAAGCCGAACAGAAAATACGTCTGGTCCTTGGACTGGTCCACGCCGCGCAACAACTGGTAGCGGCCCGTCCGGCGGTCATATTGAATGCGGGCGTAATGTCCGGTGGCGATCTGTCCGGCGCCCACCGAATCGGCCATTTCCAGAAAACGGTCGAACTTGATGTAGTTGTTGCACAGCGTGCAGGGGATGGGCGTGCGGCCCGCCAGGTACTCGTCGACAAAGGGCTTGACCACCTGTTCTTCGAACTGGCGCTCGAAATTGACCACGTAATACGGGATGCCGATCCGCTCGGCTACACGCCGCGCGTCGTAGACGTCGTCGAGCGAGCAGCAGCGTCCGCTAGCCCCGTCGCCCGCCAGTTCCGGCAGGCGCCGCTGGTTCCAGAGCTGCATGGTCAGACCGATCACGGCGCGCCCGTCGCGGGCGAGCATGGCGGCCACGGTGGAACTGTCCACGCCGCCGCTCATGGCTACCGCAATGGGAGCACTGGACGTGCTATCAGGCATGCACCGAAATCCGGCGCAGGTGCGCCACCGATGCCTCGATCGCCTCCACCAGCGCATCCACCTGCTCTTCAGTATTGTCGTGGCCCAGCGAAAAGCGCAGGCTCGAACGAGCCCGATCGGCGCCGAGGCCGATCGCCGTGAGCACGTGCGAAGGCGTGACCGCCCCTGACGAGCACGCCGATCCAGTGGAAACCGCGAATCCGCGCAAATCGAGGGCGATCACCATAGCTTCGCCGTCCACTGCGTCGAAATATAAATTGCTGGTGTTGGGCACGCGCCCATCCCTTGCGCCATTCACTCCGGTGCCCTCCACGCGGCCCAGGACGGCCGCTTCCAGTCGATCGCGTAACTGCGCCAGCCGTTCGCCATCCGCCGCCAGCCGCGCGCCGGCCAGTTCCGCGGCGCGCCCAAAGGCGGCGATTCCCGGAACGTTCTCCGTGCCCGGCCGCCGGTCGCGCTCGTGGTGCCCGCCGAAAGCGATCGGCGCCAGGCGCGTTCCCTTGCGCACATACAACGCGCCCACTCCCTTGGGCGCATAAAGCTTGTGCCCGCTCATGCTGTACAGGTCTACGCCCAGTTCGTTCACGTCCACCGGCACTTTGCCCAGCGCCTGCACTCCATCCACGTGCAGCGGTACCCCGGCGTCGCGTGCTACCGCGGCGATAGCAGCCACCGGCTGCAGCGTGCCCAGCTCGTTGTTGGCGTGCATGGCCGAGATCAGCCTGGTGGAGGGCCGCAGCGCGCGCCGCACGTCGTCGGGATCCGCCACTCCCGCAGCGCTCACCGGCACGCGGGTAACCTCGTATCCTTCCCGCTCCAGCGCCTCGCAGGCCCCCAGCACAGCCGGGTGTTCGATGGCCGTGGTGATAACGTGGCCCGGCGTTCCCGCCAGGTGCGCCGTACCCAGAATCGCCAGGTTATCGGCTTCCGTGCCGCCGCTGGTGAACACGATCTCCGCCGGATGGGCGCCGATCAGCCGCGCCACCTGCCGCCGCGCCGCCTCCAGACGCTGTTTCGCCATCTGCCCGAAATGGTGGATGCTCGAGGCGTTACCATACACTTGACCGGCGCACTCCGCCAGGGTGTCGAGAACCTCCGGAGCGACCGGCGTGGTGGCATTGTGGTCGAAGTAGAAACGCTGCACTGCCCTTCATTTTAGCAATGGCTCAACCCATCCTTACCTTGACCACCGATTTCGGCGCGGCCGATCACTACGTGGCCGCCATGAAAGGCGTCATTCTTGGCATCTGTCCCCGTGCCCGCATGGTCGACATCAGCCATCAGGTGAAGCCCTATCAAATCGCCGAGGGCGCCTATCTTGTGGCGCAGGCGTACCGTTATTTTCCGCCTAAGACCGTTCACGTCGTGGTGGTGGACCCCGGCGTCGGTTCGGCTCGCCGCCCCATCCTTATCGAGGCTGCCGGCCAGTATTTCATCGGCCCCGACAATGGCGTGCTGTCGATGGTGTATAACCGCGAGAAGCACAAGGCGCGGCTGATTTCCGCCGACCGCTATTTCCGCCAGCCGGTGAGCCGCACTTTCCACGGCCGCGACATCTTCGCGCCCGTGGCCGCCCACATCGCCGCCGGCATCCCCGCCGCCCGCGTCGGCAAGCTCATCCACGACCACCTGAAGTCCTCCTCGTGGAAGCCGCAGCGCACCGGCAAGCGCACCTGGACCGGACTGGTGCTGCATATCGACCGGTTCGGCAACATCGTCACCAACTTCGAAGCGGCCGACTTCCCCGATCTCGAAATGCGCAGCTTTGCCCTCCGCCTGGGCCCGCGCGAAGTCAGCGTCCTGGCCCGCACTTACGCCGAATGCGGCCCCGCGGAGTTGTTCGCCATCGCCGGCAGTTCCGGATACCTGGAAGTTTCGGTAAATCAAGCCTCGGCCGCAAAGGCTGTCGGATGCGAACCGGGAGCGCCGGCCGAACTGGTGATCGGGTAGCGCCGCTTCAGGCGGTTTTCGCGGCGGCGTCCTGTTGCGCCTTCATCTGCGCGCGAACGGCAAGCATGCGCTGGCGAAACGCGGCGACTTTCTCGCGCCCTCCCGGAGTGTTGTCGATCAGCTTTTCCAGGTTGACGAACGCTTGCGGAGATAAAACGGTTCTGAGTTGGCCGAGCAGCGGCTCGATCTTGGAGAATACGCCCAGGTGCTCGCCATTGGTGTCGTTGAACAGCTCCATGCTGATGGCGCCGTGGTTGACCAGTGCCGCCGCCATTTCCCAGTAGCTCGTCACCATGCGCAGGTGGCCGCTATGTTCGCCGAACAGGGCCTTGGTGTAATCGTCCATCGACTCGGGATTGAATTCCGTAAAATACCAGTTGCGAGCTTTTCGCATGGTTTCCTCACGGCGCAACTCGTACAACTTCAGAATCAGACCAGCTTCTTCCTGTTTCGACATAGAAGCGCCTCCTTGGCAAACGCCATGGTAGCAGATGGTTCGGGAGGGAACGGCCGCCGCTTGTGGTACCATACGTCCTGGTACCATCATGTGGGCAACCATTGCGTTTCTCATCATCTTCGTGTTCATGATCCCCAAGATCCGGGATCCGCTGCTTCAGAGGCTGGGCGGGGCCGGGGATTGGATCGTCAAATACGCGCCGTACTCGTTTATTGTACTGGCCGTGTTCCTGGCGGCGACTATCGCGGCGCTGGTCCTCATGATCAAGTGGCCGGGAGTGGTCGAGCCCGAAAATCCTCTGGCCAAGTACAAAAAGGGAGACGCCGGAACGGATTGAAGTCCCGGCAGTAGCGCCGGCGATCTTGTCGCCGGTGCTTTTTGCACTCCACGGGGCAGGACGCCATCGCCCGCCCCGTTCGTCATGCCGAGACCTGGGTTATCTCCAGTAGCCTTTGTGGAAGCGCCAGCGGCTGCCCTCGTGCCGCCATTCCGGCGCAACCCACGCGGCCCGGGCGCGCGGGGGACGCATCCAATGACCTTGCGCCCATTCCCACCGCGAGCCGCGCAGGTCCCAGAACCCTTCGACCCACACATAACCCGGCCTTGGCGCCACGCCCACCACCCCATAGCGGGGCGGCGGCGGCCCTTCCACTACCACGGCGGCTCCTCCCGCGCATGCGGTCATGAGCGCGCTCCCAATCAAGAATGCTCCGGCCATCCATTTCCGTTTCATCACGGTCCTCCTATTTCTAAGAACGAAATCCGCAGCCGGCCAGTTGCGGACCTGAACCCCCGTTAATGTTAGAAAACATTCATCGCAACAGTGGGTAGTCGCGACAGGAAAAAAAATTAGGTGGCGAAGCGTACCAGCCCTACAATAACGGTTTCCTATCCGGACCGAACTCATGATCGCAAATCCCGCACTCGGAGTAGTTTTTCATTGGCTGGGAGGCCTGGCCTCCGGCAGTTTCTATGTACCCTTTCGCTTCGTGAAGAAGTGGTCCTGGGAGACCTACTGGCTGGTGGGCGGTGTATTCAGTTGGATCGTGGTGCCCTGGGTACTGGGCTCGCACATGACCAGCGACCTGATGGCCGTACTGCACGAAACCTCCTGGAACACTCTTTTCTGGGTCTATTTTTTCGGCATTTTGTGGGGTTTCGGTGGGCTGACTTTCGGCCTCACCATGCGGTACCTGGGGATGTCGCTGGGAATGGCGATGGTGCTGGGCTACTGCGCCGCGTTCGGCACCTTGATGCCGCCTGTTTTCCACGGCCAGTTCGGGCATGTGCTGCACACCCGCTCCGGGCAGGTCATCCTGGCGGGCATCGTGGTGTGCATGGTGGGCATTGCCCTGGCCGGTCTGGCGGGAGTTTCCAAGGAGCGCGAAATGTCGGCCGAGGAAAAGACCGCCGTGATCAAGGAATTCAGCCTCAAGAAGGGAGTGCTGGTAGCGACGTTTTCAGGCGTCATGAGCGCCTGTATGTCCTACGGGCTCGATGCCGGCGCCGAAATCCGCCAGATCACCCTGCGGCACGGCACCAGCACCCTGTGGCAGGGCTTGCCGATTCTGGTGGTGGTGCTTGCCGGCGGTTTTACCACCAACTTCGTCTGGTGCTCGATTTTACATCTTCGCAATCGCAGCGGTTATGAGTATTTCAGCTCCACTTTGCGGGACGCCGGGCGCTCGCCAGTGCCGCTGGCGGCCAACTACCTCTTTGCCGCGCTGGCCGGAACCACCTGGTATTTCCAGTTCTTCTTCTACACCATGGGCGAAACCCAGATGGGAGCCTATAAGTTCTCCAGTTGGACGCTGCACATGGCCAGCATCATCATCTTCAGCAGTCTCTGGGGTATCGCTCTGCACGAATGGCGGGGGGCCAGCCTGCGCACCAAAAGCCGGCTGGCTCTCAGCCTGTTAGTACTAGTAGCTTCCACCATGATTGTGGGTTACGGCAACTATCTGGGGACGCTTCCATCGGCCGGCTAGCGATTTTCGGCGGGCATTACCGGTAAATTTAGAAAAACTAAAAGCACCGTTTAGGAAATTGGCTTTGAATCCTCCTGGACACCGGGTTATTCTACACCAGGTACTTAATCAAGACATTTAAGGGCTTGAATTCCGCTCACCTTGAGCGGACAATAAGGCCAGGGTTTTTAGAGGTTCCGTGGTCATTAAAGCTTGGCTTCCAAGGAGATGTCATGTTGCGTTGTGGGGTCTTTGCAGATCTTAGGTGCAAGGCGGCAGCTATTTTGCTTGCCCTTGCGGTAACCGGCTTTTTGGCGGCGCCAGCCGCCAGGGCCCAGCAGGTGGCCGTAGCCCAGATCGACGGCTACGTCACCGATCCGAGCGGCCAGGCGGTCGCCGGCGCTCAAGTCAAGGCCACTGAGGTGGATCGAGACCAGGTACACCTGGCTTCCACCGATGTCACTGGCCGCTACCAATTCCCCAACCTGCCGGCTGGCAATTATCAGCTCGAAGTCAGTTATAGAGGCTTCAAGACTTACATCCAGAGAGGTATCATCCTGGACGCGGGCAATAACCGCACCCAGTCGGTCGTGCTGGAGGTTGGCGCCACGTCCGAGAGCATTCAGGTCACCGCCAACGCCGCTCAGGTGGAAACCAAGGAGAACTCCATCTCCCAGCTCGTCGATGCCGAACGCATGGTCGACCTGCCGCTCAATGGGCGCAATCCGACACAACTGCTGGCCATTTCCGGTTATGCCACCAACACCATGACTCTTAACGGAGGCGACCTGACGGGCAGCAAGAACATTCAGGGGTCCAACGGCTCCACCTCGTATTCGGTGGCCGGCGGCGCAGCCAATGGCGTCAACTACCTGCTCGATGGCGGCGACAACAACGACGCTTTCAGCAACGTGAACCTGCCCATTCCGGTCCCCGATATGATTGCCGAATTCAACGTCATGACCAGCAGCCTGCCCGCCCAATACGGACTGCATCCGGGCGGCGTGGTCAACATCGTGACCAAGTCGGGCAGCAATGGCTTCCATGGCGACTTATTCGATTTCCTGCGCAACGGGGACCTGAACGCGCGCCCCAGGGGTGTAGCCAGTTCACAGCCGATCCGCGACTCGCTGAAGCGCAACCAGTTCGGCGGCACGGCCGGAGGACGAATCATCAGAGACAAGCTGTTCTTCTTCGGCGGTTATCAGGGAACCAGACAGCGCAGCAACCCGGTCGGCACCACTGCCTACGATCCCACCGCGGCAACCTTGTCGGGTGACTTCAGCGCGGTGGATGGGGCCAAGTCCAACGGCGGCTGCCTTTCCGCAGCCAGGGCACTGAAAAATCCACAAGGCACGCCCTATCCCAATAACCAGATTCCCATTTCCACCTTCGATCCGGCCGGGCTGAAGCTCGCCTCCACCTATTTCCCCGCCTCCACCAATCCTTGCGGGAACTATACTTACGGCGATCCCTCCAATAACCCCGACGACCAATGGATTGGCCGCATCGATTACAACATCAGCGCAAAGAACATCTTCTTTGGCCGTTACTATATTTACGATTACTACGGCGAGGCTGTCTTCCAGAACAACAACGCCCTGACCACTCTGGCGGCGCCGGCCAACTGGGATCGTTCCCAGACCATGACCGTCGGCGAAACCTACACGGTGAGTCCCACGGCGGTTAACTCCATCCACCTCACTTTCGACCGGCGGCGTAACAACCGTTCGGCTCCGCCCAACCTGTTCAGCCCGGCGGATCTTGGCGTCAACATGTTCATCAACGCTTCCAATTACACCCAGCTCGCCGTCAGCGGCTATTCCGGCGGCGGTTTCTCGGTTGGTTGCGGCACCTGTGCGTTGGCGAATTTCGATATCAACACCTACCAGTTGGCGGACGACTTCACCCTCATCCGCGGCCGCCATCAGATCGCCTTCGGTTTCGACGGCCGCGAGGACCAGTTCAACTCCTACAACTATCAGCAGGCCAACGGCCAGTTCACCTTCAACGGCACCTACACCGGTGACGGCCTGGCGGACCTGCTGACCGGCCAATTCTCGGGCTTGACCGACGGCAACGTGATTTCCGACTACCTCCGCCAGAAGCCCTTCGCCGCCTACGTGCAGGATTCTTTCCACGCCACCCAGCACTTCAGCGTCAATTACGGCATCCGTTGGGAACCGTCGTTACCGGCGTACGATAAATACAGCCGCGGCAACCAGTTCAGTTGGCCGCTGTTCCTGCAGGGCTGGCACACCGCGGACCCGCGGTATACCAACGCGCCCGCGGGACTGATCTTCTCTACAGACAAAGCCCAGGATCCGTATGGCAATGCGTTCACCAAATCCCATTGGGCGACCTTCTCACCACGCCTTGGCATGGTGTGGGACCCCAGGGGCGACGGCAAGCAGACCATCCGCGCGGGCTTCGTGCTGATGCACGATACCATCGAGGCGTTCTATCCCGAGCGCTGGACCACCAACTCGCCCTACGTCTCTTCGCTCACCATCAACAGCAATGAGTTTGGCGTGGGTACCGACCTGTTCTCCAATCCCTTCAACGGGTACAGCTTGAACGGCAAAGCAGGCGATCCGTTCCCGGGCGCCGCCGTTTTCCCGGTGGCGGGCACCTACGTTAGCATTCCGCCGAATCTGCCGGTCACCTACATGATGCAGTGGAACATCAGCTATCAGCGGCAGATTGCCAAGGACTGGGTGGTGCAAGCGAATTACCTGGGCAACGCCGGCCGGGATATCTGGGGATCGGTGGACGTCAACTACTCCATTCCCACCGCGGTCGTCAACGGCGCCGCGCCCAGCGCCTCCAACGCCAACGCCCGCCGCCTGACGAATCTGGTCAACCCCACGCTCGGACAATACTACGGCGAGATCCAGCAGACCGACTCCGGCGGAAATTCCGAGTATCACGCCATGTTCCTTTCCGCCCAGCACCAGTTCGCTCAGCATTACACGCTGCGGACCAACTATACCTGGAGCCATTGCAGCAGCTCCTGGGATTTCGCCGGTGAATTGGCGGGAACCATATACCAGAATCCGCTCAACCGCGCCGAAGGCGAGCGCGGCAATTGCGGCTACGACCACCGGCAGGTCTTCGTCGCTACGCTGGTCGCCTCGAGCCCCGGTTTCGGCGGTGGGTTTGCCAAGGGGATCACCAAGGATTGGCAGATTTCGCCGATTATCAGCTTTAACACCGGCAACCCGATCCAGCTCACCGATGGCGGCAAGGATATTTCGCTCAGCGGCCAGCTCCTGGACCGCCCGGATGTGATCGAGCCGACACAGGTTTACCAAAAGCCCGCGCCCGCTACCGGTCCGTTCTGGTTTAACCCGAGCGCGTTTATATGCGCGTCGTCGATTAACAATGTGGGCACTTCAACCCTATCGCCCAACTGCGTTGCTTCGACCGCCGCGACCGCTGCGTTCGGAAACGTGGGCCGTAACGCCGTTTATGGCCCCGGCGGTATTCAATGGGACATGGCCATGAGCCGGCGGTTCAACCTTAAAGAACGCTGGAAGCTCGAGTTCCGCTCCGACTTCTTCAATATCCTGAACCACGCCAACTGGAGCAACCCGACCGCCAGCATCACCAGCAGCACCTTCGGCCAGGTGACGTCGTTCGGAAGCCCGCGCATCATCCAGATGGCGCTGAAGCTGTATTTCTGAAGTTCGAACTGTTCTTTCGGCGGCCTGACAATTGAATTTTCAGGTCTGGGGCGGGCGAATCCTCTCTGGTTCGCCCGCTTTTTTTGTCGAGAAGCGATCGGTGCTGGCGCGCCAAACCGATGTGGGGATTTCGCGGTTAAGGCGCGGCAACCGCTCCCTGACGGTCGCGGCTCGGTTACAGGCGCCGCTTGTTTTCAATCACTTACCGAGCCGCGACCGTCAGGGAGCGGTCTGCGGGCGCGGACTTCCCCACGACCTGCAGCCCATTGAACCGCCGCAAGCGGTTCTGCTATCGTCGGAAAAGCCCGGCGGGAAGCATGCAGCAGAGCCACACCCCCGTTTCCGATCGCCAATTCGCCCTGGAGCTAAGGGAAGTCCTGCGCGCGTTCCTGAGAGCCGTTGACGCCTGGGAGGCGGGGTATCGAAAATACTACCGCATGCCGGGCCGCACCGGCATCGTCAGCGCCGACCTGCGGGAAGAGTGGCAAAAGTATCTGGAGAGCCGCCGTCGCCTCGAAGCCATGACGCCGCGTGCCCGCGGCCTGTGCTTCAAATACGGGCTTCGCGACCCCTGGGTGCCGCTACTGAAAGCCAGCCTGGGAGAACACGCGCCGCAGCAGCGCGACAGCTCCGCCATCGGCCGCGGCGAGCGCAATGCCGTCAACGAGTGCGTGGTGGAACTGATCGCCGCCTCCCAGGAGTGGGAATTGCCCGCCACGGCCGAAAGTCCCTCGGCCAAAGGCCCCGCCTCATGGCTGCGCAGAATTGTGGACTACCTATATTAACGGCCCGCCGAAAAATAACCGTGCCATTTCGGCGTGGCGCACGCACTTGTGCGTGCCGCGTCGGCACTCTTGCCGACGCCCGGCGTACCGTACCCAAACGGGTGTCGAGAGGAGTCTCGACACGGCACGCAGGAGTGCGTGCGCCACGTCGCGCTCCAGGATTTGGCATGGTTGTTTCGATTCCTGACGGTGTCGTGGCTGGTGCGCGCCGGTCCGCTGGCCGGAACCTGGCGAACGGGGATACACTTCAGCATAGACAGCCCGATCCATGTTGAATTCGACAAGCGGTGCGGTTTATCCTCAAAATGTCGTGCTTCGCCTCCGTCGCCTAACGTTGTTGCCCGCCCTGCTCGCCGCCACGCTTTCAATTGCGCTGGCGCAGGCACCCCGTCCGGTAGACGCAAAAGCGCTCGTAGAGAAGATCCAGAGCGAACTTTCGGGCCCTTTCCCTCCCGATGAAGGCAAGCCCGACGGCAACGTTCCGCACGGCGAATTCCTCCAGGGCACAATCGCCGATTCGAAAATCTATCCGGGCACGGAAAACGGCTTCGAGGTTTACGTGCCCGCCCAGTACGATCCCGCCAAGCCAGCCTGCCTCCTGGTCAAACTCGATGGCCTTGGGGCTTATGAGGGCACCGTGCTCGACAACCTCATTGCCAGGGGGGAAATTCCGGTCATGATTGGCATCGGAATTGTTCCGGGAACGATCTGGAAAGACCCGGCCGGGACGCCTAAACGGGCCGCATTCCGCTTCAACCGGTCCTACGAGTTCGACAGCCTGAACGATCATTTTCCGGAATTTGTGATCGACGAACTGCTTCCGGCCGTGCAGAAGTTGAAGACTCACGATGGCCGGCCGATTCGGCTCTCCTCGAGCGGCAACGACCATGCCGCTACCGGCGGCAGCACGGGCGGTATCGGCTCCTTCACGCTTGTCTGGCGCCGGCCCGACCAGTTCACACGCGTCTACTCCGTCATAGGCACCTTTGTCGCGATGCGCGGCGGCAACGAATATCCCGCCCTGATTCGCAAGACCGATCCCAAGCCGATCCGCATTTTCCTGGAAGACGGCTCGACCGACGCCTGGAACCCGCTATTTGGTTCCTGGTACGATGCCAATCTGAACATGGAGTCGGCGTTGACGTTCTCCGGCTATGACGTGGCTCACGCGTGGGGCACGCACGGGCATGACGGCCGCCCGGGACAGGTAATCTTTCCCGATGTGATGCGCTGGCTCTGGCGCGACTATCCGGCGCCAATCCAAAGCGGCGTATCGCACAACAGCACGCTCCAGGAAATCACGTTGCCCGGCGAGCCATGGCGGAAAATACCTCAGTCTTTTCGGGGTGCGGCCGGGCTAGCCGCCGACGCCAAGGGCGAGGTCTACCTGAGCGAACCTGTTGCGGCCAGGATTTATCGAATCGGCGTCGACGGCAAGCCGGCCGTCTTCCTCCGGGAAGGAGGCGCTGTCGCGGGCGAGGCCTTTGGACCGGACGGAAACCTGTACGGGGTGGTCCCCACCGAGCGGAAGATCATCGCACTGAATCCGCAGGGCCATAGCCGGACGGTTGCCGAAGGCATCGCAGCCAGCGGTATCGTGGTGACCCACGATGGCACCATCTACGTGAGCGAACCGGGCGCGCACAGCGATATGCCCAGCCGCGTCTGGCGGATCGGCAGCGGCGAAAAGAAAGTGGCCGATCGGGGACTTGCTTCCGCCTCCGGAGTTGCCTTATCGCCCGACGGCTCTCTGTTCTACGTTGCCGAAAAAACCACGAAATGGATCTATAGCTATGTAGTTCAGCCCGACGGCTCCTTCAGCGGCAAACAACCATACTACTGGCTGCACATGACGGATATTCCCAACGACAGCGGGGCGGAGGATCTTGCCGTCGACACGCACGGTAATCTCTATGTTGCCACCCGCATGGGCATCCAGGTCTGCGACCAGAACGGCCGCGTGCGCGCCATCCTGCCCCTGCCCACACCCTGCGGACCGGTGCGCAGCCTCTGCTTTGCCGGAGAACATTTCGATGTCCTCTACGTCACCGACGGTACGCAGGTTTTCACGCGACAACTCAAAGTGCGCGGCTTCGCCCCGTGGGCGCCTCCCGTAACGGTTCCGAGCCAGGGTCCGGGTTAATTCCTTTGCCTTGGTATCTAAGCAACCGCTCCCTAACGGTCGCGGCTCGGAAAGGTGCGAAACCGAGCCGCGACCGTCAGGGAGCGGTTGCTCACATGTAAACGGTACGTCCCCGGGCAGGACCATTCTCGCAAATCCGAACGCCCGCACTCCTCTTGTCAAACTAGGAGAGATCGAATATACTCCTAGTTAGACTAGGAGGAACGATTCGTGGGCAAAACCGCGGAACTGCTGCCGGGGACGCTCGACATGCTGATTCTGAAGGCAGTATCGCTAGAACCCCTGCACGGATACGGCGTATTGCAGCGCATCCAGCAGATTTCAGGCGACGCGCTGGAGATCCCTCAAGGGTCCTTGTACCCGGCGCTTTACCGGTTAGAGCACCAGGAACTGATCGCCGCCGAATGGGGCGTAAGCGAGAATAACCGCCGGGCCAAGTATTACACCTTAACCGGCGCCGGACGGCGTCGCCTGCGGGAGGAAACAGCCGGATGGAACCGGCTGGCGTCGGCGATTACCGCGGCGTTGAACACTACACCGGGGGAGGTGTGACGTGCTGAAACGCCTTCGCTCGCTGTTCCGCGCGCTCAAGTCCCGTCGCGATTTCGAACAGGGCATGACCGAGGAGTTGCGGTTTCATATCGAGCAATACACCGACGACCTGGTGCGCTCCGGCGTGCCATCGCGAGAAGCGGCGCGGCGGGCGCGCATCGAGTTCGGCAGCTTGAACAGCGTCGAGGAAGAGTGTCGCGAAGCACGCGGGCTCCGCCCAGTCGACGAACTGCTCAGGCAACTGCGCCATGCCGCCCGATTGCTGCGCAAGACACCCCAATTCACGGCTGCCGCCCTGGCGACGCTGGCAGTATGCATCGGCGCGAACCTGACGATCTTTGCGGCGGTCGACTCGGTCCTGCTCCGCCCGCTGCCGTTTCCCGAGGCCGGCCGTCTGGTCACCATCTTCAATACGTATCCCAAGGCGGGCGTCGACCGCGACGGTTCCTCGATCGCCAATTACTACGAACGCCGCGGCCGGATTCCCGCCTTCTCCGGGGTGGCCATCTATCGTTACGGCACGGCGGTTCTGGGCGAGGCCGGCGCGACCGAACGCGAGCGGATCGCGCGGGTATCTCCGGATTTTTTCTCGACGCTGGGGACCGGTCCGGCGATGGGACGCAGTTTCACGGACGAGGAAACCTCGCCTCAAACCGACAAAGTCGCGATTCTCACCGACGCCTGCTGGCGGCAGCATTTCCATGCCGACCCTCATGTAATCGGCAGGCAGCTCCGCGTGGACGGAATTGGGAACACCGTGGTCGGCGTCCTGCCGCCGGGCTTTCGCTTCCTCTCCTCGGAAGCGCGCGTGTACTTTCCTTTCTCGTCGAGCCCTGAAGATCGTGGTTCCGCGCAGCGGCATTCGGGTGGGAACTCCAAGCATATGATTGCCCGCCTCAAACCGGGCGCGACTTTCGAACAGGCACAGGCCCAGATCGACGCGCAGAATGCCACGCTGGAGGCGTACGATCCAATGGCTAAAATGCTGGCCGACGCCGGCTTTCGTTCGGTTGTGGCGCCGCTTCACGCGGACCACGTTCAAAGCATCCGCTCCGCCCTGTTGTGGACGCAGGCGGGCGCGTTCGCCCTGTTGTTGATCGGCGCGGTCAACCTGACGAACCTGCTCTTGATCCGGGCCAGCAGCCGGGTAAAGGAAATCGCCGTCCGACAGGCGTTGGGCGCGAGCCGGCTGCACGTGATCGGCGAGGCGATCGTCGAGACCACACTGCTGACATTGGCCGGAGGCTTACTCGGGCTGGCCGCCGGGGCGGGCGGCATCCGCCTGTTGAGTGCGTTCGGGGCCGACCGGTTACCTTTGGGGAGTCACATCGCCTTCGACGCCCGCCTGGCATCGATCGCGGTGCTCGGAGCCATGGCGATGGGACTCGCGCTGGCGGTGCCCATCGCGTGGTTCAACCTCCGGGGCCATGTGACAGGCGCGATCCAATCGGAGACCCGCGGCGGAACAACCAGCCGCGCCGCTCAAAGCCTGCGCCATGGCTTTATCGTGGCGCAGATTGCGCTGGCGACGGTTCTGTTGAGCGGAGCGGGCCTGTTGGGGCTAAGCCTGGAGCGGGCCATGGCGGTCTCTCCCGGCTTCCGGCCGGACCATGTGCTGACCGCGCAAATCTCGGTGCCGTGGAACAAGTACTCGAGCTGGCCGGCTCGCCTGGCATTCAACGACCGGCTCTTGAAGGAGATCTCCCGCCAACCCGGAGCGTCGGCCGCCGGAGTGGTCAACAATGTGCCTCTAAGCGGTAACAGCGGCAAGAGCGCCGCCACGGTGAAGGGCCACGTTCGCCGGCCTGGCGAATCGGCGCGAGGGAATTACTCCTATGGAGTCGATGGCGACTACTTCGCCGCCATGGGCTTCTCCCTGCTGGAAGGACGTTTCCTGACGGCGGACGATTCCCGCCGGTCATCGCGGGTCTGCGTCGTGGACGAGGACTTCGCGCGGTATTACTGGCCCCACGGCAGCGCTCTTGGCCAGCACCTTTTCGCGGGCGGCGAAGCCACAACCGATGCCCAAGCGTTCACCGTCGTGGGCGTTGTCGGTGCGGTGAAACAAGCGGGACTGACCGACCAGGCGGCCCAGGGGGCGGTTTACTATCCTTACGCCTTGCGCACCGACGATGGCCTTTTCCTTGTCGTCCGCACCAGCCTTCGGCCGGAATTGCTCGGGCCGGCGCTACAAAAACTGGTTCGGCAAATCGACCCCGAACTGCCGGTGAACGACCTCCGGTCCATGGATACCCGTATCGCCGACAGTCTGGTGGCGCAGCGCGCACCGGCAATGCTCGCGGGTATCTTCTCGCTGATCGCCGTACTCCTGGTTGCGGTCGGCACCTATGGTGTTCTGAGCTACGCCGTGGTGCAGCGCCGCCGGGAGATCGGCGTGCGCATGGCGTTAGGTGCGCGGCCGGACCAGATACGCAGCCAGTTTCTCGCTCTCGCCCTGCGCCTCCTGGTGGCCGGCGAAATACTCGGCATGGCGGGAGCATGGCTGACCGGCCGAGCCATGCGGACGCTACTGTTTCAAGTGCCGCCTCTTCACGTTGCAACCTTTGCCGCCGCCGCTGCAGTCATCGGCGTCGTATCCCTTGTCGCCTGTCTACTGCCATCCCGCCGCGCCGCCCGGATCTCTCCAATGGAGGCCATGGCGGATCTGTAGGGAGTGGGATTCGGAGGGCGGATGCGCGATCACCGAGATCGCTTTCGCATGATCTCTGAGAGGACGGCTTGGGACACGCGGAAGCTGGTTTTCCGCAGCTCAGCGACGGCCTGGTCAAAACTGACGAGCCCGGCTTGGTCAGCCTCATCGAGAACGGAGAGGGTGCCGGCGATTTTCAGCCCCCGGCCCACGGCCTCCCGCCGTCCGGCCAGCTCATCAATGAGCAGCAGATCGGCATGAATTTCAGTTGCAAGAGCAATCGCCTCGCATTCCCCCAGGTCAAGGTGCGAGATCGTCAGGTTGTTCTTAGGGCTAAGAACCTCCAGCCACTTCGGCGCATCGCCCGCCCAGTCTCGCACAGGCTTCGGAGCGAGTGGATGCATCAGTTCCGCCAAAACGGCAGATGGAACAAGAATTCGGGGGTAGAGCCGCGCCAGGAGATCGATCTGGCCGATCTGAACGAGGTAGTTGATAGGCGAAGTGTCCGCGATGACAACCATGTCGAGAGCCGGCTCAGAACTGAGTCCCGCCCGCTCGGAGTTGGCGAAGCGTTTCCCGATCCTGGTCGAAATCGGCCGCCGTGAAGTCGTAAACTTCGTGTTCCTTCAAAAAGGCATCCACCTGCATTCGCGTTTCGAAGCCAAGCAGCCGGCGCAACTGAGCCGCCGTAAGTGCCCGCGACCGGTACGCTTCAAGTGCAAGGCTTTCGAGCGCCGCACGAGGCAGGTCCTTCCACCTGGATTCGAGTCCCTGTGCGATGTCCTCGGGTAGTTCTAGCGTGATCCGCATGACGGCGTCTTTCGCCCCATTATCGCAAGGCATGGTACTTTACGCCAACCCAGTCGCGATTGGCATCTCTACCGCTTCCACACGAACTCCCCGTTGACGATGGTGGCCACGGGGCCGCCGCGGAAGGTGCGGTTGTGGAAGGGGGAATTGCGGCTGCGGGAGAAGGACTGGTTCACGTCGTAGGTCCATTCGAGGTCGGTGCTGAAAATGGCGACGTCGGCGGTGGCGCCGGGTTCGAGCGTGCCGCGGCCCAGGTGGACCACCGATTCGGGGCCGGTAGTAAACAGCTCCACCATGCGGGCGAGGGAAATGCGGCCGGGATGGACAAGGGCTTCCAGGGAGAGCGCGATGGCGGTTTCGAGGCCGATGATGCCGAAGGGGCAGCGCTCGAACTCCTGCATCTTTTCACTGCCGGGGTGGGGGGCGTGATCGGTGGCGATGGCGGTGATGGCGCCGGAAACGATGCCCTCGATGACGGCTTCACGGTCGCCCGAGGAGCGCAGCGGCGGCTTCATCTTATAGTTGCTGTCGTAGGGCTCCATGTCGTCGTCGGCGAGGGAGAAATGGTGGGGAGTGGCTTCGGCGGTGACGGGCAAGCCGCGCTGGCGCGCCGCGGCGACCATGGCTACAGCGCGGCGAGTGGAGATGTGGGCCACGTGATATTGGGCGCCGGTGAGCTCGGCCAGCAGCAGGTCGCGGGCCACCATCACGTCTTCGGCGGCGGAGGGAATGCCGCGCAGTCCCCAGCGGACCGAGCGTACGCCTTCGTGCATATCGCCGCCTGCGCTCAGGTTCAGGTCTTCGCAGTGCTCGATGACGGGCAGGCCGTAGGAGCGGGCAAACTCCATGGCGCGGCGCATGACGCGGGCGTTCATGACCGGCAGGCCGTCGTCGGAAATGGCCACGGCGCCGGCGGCTTTCATTGCGCCGATGGCGGCCAGCTCCGTGCCGGCGCTGCCCTTGGTGATGGCACCGATAGGATGCACGTTGACCACGGCGTGGCGGCGGCCATGCTCCACGATGTAGCTGGTGACCGTGGCCGAATCGTTCACCGGCTTGGTATTGGGCATGCAACAGATGGAAGTGAACCCCCCGGCGGCGGCCGCGCGCGAGCCGCTTTCGATGGTTTCGGCGTGCTCGAAGCCGGGCTGGCGCAGGTGCACGTGCATGTCGAGGAAGCCGGGCGCCACCACCAGGCCGGTGGCATCGAAGATTTCGGCGCGGGGAGAAGAGAGATGGGGCGCCACACCGGCGATAAGGCCATCGACGATGAGCAGATCCGCGACGCGGTCGGTACCCGAGGCCGGGTCGATCACCCTTCCGTTCTTGACCACGATGGACATGGTTAGCCGATCACCTTTTCGAGCACCGCCATACGGACGGCGACGCCGTTCTCGACCTGGTTGAGGATCACCGAGCGCTGGAAATCGGCCACTTCGCTCGACAGCTCGCGGCCGCGGTTGATGGGGCCGGGGTGCATGACGATAGCGTCCGGCCTGGCTAGGTCCAGGTGTTCCAGGCGCAGGCCGTAGAAGGTGAAATACTCGCTGGCGGGAAACGACGCTTCGTGCTGGCGCTCGAGCTGCACGCGGAGCATCATGATGACGTTGGCGTCGCGGATGGCATCGCGGATATCGCCGGTGAGGCGCACCCCGGGCGCCAATTGGGCCAGCTCGGGCGGCAGCAGGGAAGCGGGGCCGCAGAGCACGATCTCGGCGCCGAAGCGGGAAAGCAGGTACACATTGGAACGGGCCACGCGGCTGTGGGCGATATCGCCGATGATGGCGACCCGCAAGCCTTCCAGGCGGCCCAGGCGGTCGAGGATGGTGCGCGCGTCGAGCAGGGCCTGGGTGGGATGTTCGTGGGTGCCGTCGCCGGCGTTGATGATGGGGGTGGGCAGATGGCGCGCCAGAAAATGCGGAGCGCCGGAAGCGGCATGGCGCATCACGATGGCGTCCGGGCGCATCGCCGCGAGGGTATTCAAAGTATCCACCAAGGATTCGCCCTTGCTCACGCTGGAGCCGGCGGCGGTAATCGAAATGGCGTCCGCGCCCAGGCGCTTAGCGGCGATTTCGAAGCTGGTCCGGGTGCGGGTGGAAGCTTCGAAAAACAGGTTGACGATCATCTTGCCGCGCAGCGTATCGAGCTTCTTCAGGGACTGGCTCTGCAGCGGCTGAAAGTCCTTGGCCCGCGCCAGCAAGGCATCGATGGCGGCGCGGTCCAGCTCTTCGATTCCCAGCAATCCGGCAGGCATTGTTTTCGCTTCAGGCCGGCCCGGCGGCGGCCCTTTCCACCAACAGCACTTTTTCCATACTGTCGACCTCCTGGAACTTCACTTCGATGATTTCGACGGAGCTGGTCTGCACCACCCGGCCGACGAACTGGGCTTCGATGGGCAACTCGCGGTGACCGCGGTCGATCAGCGCCAGCAGGCGTACGCGCGATGGGCGCCCGTGATCGAACAGGGCGTCCAGGGCGGCGCGGATGGTGCGTCCGGTGTAGAGCACGTCGTCCATCAGCACGATGTCCTTGCCCTGCACCGGGAACTGGATATCGGTGGCGCTGACCACGGGTTTGACGTCCACGGTGGTGAGATCGTCGCGATACAAATTGATATCGAGAATTCCGACCGGCACCTTGCGCTTTTCGAGGGCTTCGATTTTTCTGGCAAGACGCTGGGCAAGCGGAACGCCGCGGCGGCGGATGCCGATAAAAGCGAGCTGGTCGAGGTCGGCGGTCTTTTCCAGAATCTCGTGGGCCAGCCGGACCAGCGTCCGGTCGATTTCCGAAGCGCTCATCAACTGCAATTTTTCGCGCGTGAGAGGCATAAGGCTCCGAAGGACAATGTAGCACGCAAACAGCGGAGGTTTCGGGGCCGGGGATCGGGCCGGTGGGGAAAACGGTCAACCGCTAGCGGGCGTCTTTCACGTGCCGCTCGCCGAAGCGAGTCTCCGGAGCCGGCCCAGCCAGATCAGGCCACGAGGTTTCCTCGCCGAGCGGGGTTGCGGTGATTCCCGAGCGGAAAAGGGCGACAATGACCTAGTCGCGGGGGTAGAATGGTTCGAAGGGGGGTTCGAACCCCCCCCTTCGAACCCCATGGCCCGTCGAGATTATCCTTCACCGGACGAAGTGAATAGGGATCGCCAGTTCGAATTGGACTTCATGAAGCCCGATCCGCTCATGACGCCAGACGAAATATACTTGTCCATAAACCAAGATCTTCTGAAACGCCTGGAGGAAGACCGGCGCATCGAGCGAAAATCTGCGGGGATTCACGCGAGCGCCCTTGGTGACTACTTCTCGGTATGGGCGAACTCCGCGCCAGATGGCGGAGTCATTGTGGTTGGCATCGAAAATGACGGCGTTATATCTGGATGCTCCAGCCTTTCCACGAGTCAACTCAATGAGCTGGAGCGGACGGGCCAGGTTTACTGTCCAGAGGCTCGGTACGCCTGTAAGAGAATCGCTGTCCTGAACGCTGCTGGGCGGAGGGATTTCCTCCTCATCTTTCGAATCTATTACCACGATTCCAAGGTTGTGGAGACCGTTTCCGGCAATGCGTTTACCCGGCTAGGGGAGTCGCGAAAGAAACTAACGCCGCAGGAAGTGCGGGAACTCCAAATAGACAAGGGCCAGACCGACCTCGAACAGGAGCCCAGCAGGCTCCCCTACCCTGACGGATTCGACGTCGCACTCATACGCAAGTTTACGGACGCGATCCGGTTGGCCGGTCACCTGGGATCCCATACGGACGAGGAAATACTCGAGCAGAGAAGGCTGGGCAAGAGGCGGAAATCAAAATTCACGCCTAATGTCGCCTGCGCTCTTCTTTTCTCCCTCGACCCTGGCCTGGAGTTTCCCGGCTGCAAAATCCGATTTCTTCGTTTTGACGGGGAGTGGGAGGGAACCGGCGAGAAATTCAACGCAGTAAAGGACAGATGGGTCGAGGGATGCGTGCCGACCCTAATAGTGGGCGCCGAAAGGCTGATCGAGTCCCAATTGCGGGAGTTTTCTCGTCTCGGGCCAGACGGGAAGTTCTACACAGCACCCGAGTATCCCAAGGCGGCCTGGTACGAAGCCGTCGTTAATGCGTGCGTCCACCGTTCTTACGGTCTGAGGAACATGAACATTTTCGTGAAGATGTTCGACGACCGGCTAGTCATCGAAAGCCCCGGTCCCTTCCCGCCTTTCGTTACTCCCGAGAACATCTACGACTCTCATCATCCTCGGAATCCCCACCTGATGAATGCAATGTACTATCTTGATTTCGTGAAATGCGCGAACGAGGGCACACGACGTATCCGGGATACGATGGCCACGATGAATCTTCCGGTTCCCGAATTCGAGCAGAAGCAGAGCGGCCACGCAGCAGTCAGAGTGACCCTTCGCAATAACATCAAGCAGCGGAGAGTCTGGATTGACTTCGATGCGAGCACGCTCGTGAGCAAAGAACTCATACCGGAACTTGGACAGGACGAGCATCGGGCCATTAATTTCGCCGCTGAACACGGAAGCGTCAACGTCAGCCAACTGCAGCGCCTTACCGGGAGAAGCTGGAAGTCGGCAAAGCGCCTTCTGAACCGACTGGCCGAGAAGGATGTTCTTGATCACGTTCACGATACGCAGAAGGAGCGCGATCCAGACGCGCACTACGTTTTGAAGCCGCCTAAGAATGGGAAAAGGAGGTAAAACCTGCACGAAAAAAACGAACTTGGTCGGTGCGACGTGATTGGCATTCTGAAGATCAAAGCGGGGCCGAAGGCCTCGGGGAAAAGGCCTACGGCGAAGGAGCGGCGAAGAGGCTCCCAGACACACCAGTAGCGACCGCAGGCGAATACGCGAGTGCTCTCCCGCGTCGCTCCGCGCTCGCAGGAATCGCCCCTGCCGTCGAAGATGCCGGGCGCGTATTACAAGTACGAGCGCGCCGCCAGACAGAAGGAGGGCGTGGCGGCAGAAGGGCGCAGCCAGACCTCCTTGCTATCGGAACAGTTGCGGCGCGAAGCTCGCCAGGTAGTCGCGCCAGTTGCGCCACACGTGGCCTTCTTCCGAGGGCGCGAACTGGTGTTTGATCTGGTGCTTTTCGAGCGCGTCGGAGAGCGCTTGCGACCCCGGAAACAGGCCGTCCGCCTTACCGCACGCGATGTAGAACAGCTTCAGTTTCCTGTTGGCCGCGGCCGGGTCGGCGAAGAAATCCTTGAAGGCTTCTTCCGGGTTGCCGCGCGCGGCCGCGCTGAAAGCGCCGATGTAGTGGAAGGTGTCGAGATGGGCGAGGCCGATCTGCAAGGCCTGGCCGCCGCCCATGGAAAGACCGGCAATGGCGCGGTCGTCGGGTTTGGCGGAGGCGCGATAGAGTTTCTCGACGTTGGGGATGACGTCCTTCAGCAGGTCGTCGGCGAACAGGTCGTTGGCGTTTTGAGGCCCGCGTCCAGCGGACGGAACCAGCATCACCGCCGCCAGCGGACGGCCGTAAGGCATCACCACGATCATCGGTTTGGCGGTACCGGCGGCAATCAGGTTGTCGAGAATCAGGTTGGCGCGCCCGACCGATACCCAGCCCGCCTCGGTGTCTCCCGATCCGTGCAGCAGATACAGCACGGGCAGCTTCGACTTTCCTTGTTCGTACCCGGGCGGCGTGTACACATACATGCTGCGCGGCACGCCAAGCGAGGCCGATTGGTACCAGTCGATGTGAACGGTTCCGTGCGGGACCGGCTGGATATCGTAGACGGCGGGCTTATCGGCGGGCACTTCGAACATGGATTCGGAGGAGCGGTCGCCCAGTTTCACCATAGGGTTCGTCGGGTCGATGGCGCGGACGCCGTTAACGGTGAACGTGTAGTTGTAGACGGCGGGACGGAGCGGGCCGACCGTGACGGTCCAAAAGCCGTCGTCGCCTTTTGTCATCTCCGCTACGGCGGGAGCCGGTGGCGCACCCTCCACGGGCGGCGGCGCGGCGAGAAAATCGCCGTTCAGCTTCACGCTGGTGGCATCGGGGGCTCGCAGCCGGAAGACTACGGTCCGGTCGGCGCGCACCTCATACGATGGCGGCTGAGGCGGAGGGAAGCCGCGTCCGCCCCGGCCTGCCGGAGCAGGGGGCTGGGCCAACCCCAGCGAACTGAAGATCAGGCATTGCGCCGCAAGACTGAAACTGTGCTTCATGGCACCGTCCTTTCGAACTCTCGTCGAACCGAATGCTCATTGTAGGACCACGCGCGCGGGTCTGGGCGCGGGTGCGCTACGGCGGGTCTTTGACCGATCTAGGGATTTGGCAGTTCAGGCGCGGCAACCGCTCCCTGGCGGTTGCAGATCGGTGCTACGGCCTGGTCCAGAGGCGCGCATCCCAACGCACCGGCAATGGCCGGCTCGCCCGGATGCGGGCAAAATCGGGATGTTCCTGATTGATAAGGACGTTGCGCTCTACCAGCGTCACCACGGACGGCACCATCAGCACGGCGGTACGCCGCTCGTCATACCACCGGTCGCCAAATGCGCGGGCGGCCTCAAAGGAGGGTGAATCCCAGTGCGGCAGATCGTCCGCGGCGATTTCTTCGATGGGCAAACCGGCCGGAATCTCGATCTCGACATAACCCTGATTTGGGGGCACGTTGCCGGAGGCGTGCACCAGGATCTCGAGTAATGCACCCGCATAGGTTTCGGCGGCGTAGATCACGCGCCGTCCGTGAGAATTCCAGCGTGCCCCATGCAGCATCGCGCCGCTGCCGTCGACGATGGCATGCCTCATATCGGCGATGCGGAACGCCCGTAGCGAGCCGCTACGCCGGAAGCCCATAAACGATGCGGGCCATGACCTCTTCGGCCTGCCTTGCGCCCAACTCCGTCAGCGCGGCATCGAGGGGCGTTTTGCCGCCGATCTCCGCATGGGGGGTGGTCAAAAAGCGCCGCGCCGCCTCGCGATCCTGCCAGACGTCCTCGGCCATGGCGACAACGCGGGCCAACCGCTCCGTGCGTTCGCTTTCCGCCGGACTGAGCCGTTCCCTCCGCCGTTTGTAGGTCGCCTCGGGGACGATCCGATGCATCAGGGCGCGCTGCTCGGTAGCACCGGAGAAAACGCGCCGCGCCACGTTGCGAAGGGCCCCCTTGGGCAAGCCACGTTCGACGGCGTCGTTCAACTCCAAAATAGATGTCGCCGGTTTGTCCAAAACGCGGTCTCCGCCCAGGATCTCTCCGATATGGCGTGGCTCCAGCATCGGTATCATTATACCCGATTAGTCGGATCAAACGATACCGCATAGGGGATATAAACTAAGGTCATGCGCCGCGGATTCTTGCTCGCGCTTCTTCTTTCCGCGAATCACGCTTTCAGCCAGGGCGTGCAATCGCTGCCTCCGCTGCCGGCCAACACTTACACCAATGCGGTTCAGGCGGACGCCTCCGGGAACATTTACGTGGGCGGCGAGTTCGTCCTGAACCCTCAAGATCCCAACGCGCCCGCGCACGCGTTCGTCGGCAAGCTCTCGCCGGACGGTTCGCAGATTCTCTGGTGGACCGTGCTGCAGGGATCCGACGCCGATCAAGTCGTGGCCATGGCGCTCGGCCCGGACAATTCGGTATATGTCACGGGAACGACTTCTTCGCCTGACTTCCCTACCACGCCGGGCGCGATGCAGACGGCGGAATCGGTCGCCAACCAGGCGTTTGCCGTCAAATTGAGCCCAAAGGGCACGGTGGTTTATTCCACCTACATCGGGGGATCGGCATCCACCACGGGCAATGCCATCGCGGTCGATACGGCGGGGCACGCGTTCATCACCGGCTCTCTTAGCGGCGCATTGCCCACTACCCCGGGGGCCATTACGGGAGCTACGAGCGCGAGCTACAACACAGCGTTTGTCATCGAACTCAATCCGGCGGGAACGGCGGCGCTGGTCGCGATCAACGGATTCGGCGGCGATGCCATCGCGTTGGATGCGCGGGGCAACATCTATGCAGCCGGATCGTTCGCCGGTCCGCTAGCGCCAACCACTTCCGGAGCCTTCCAGACAAGCTCATCCCAGCTTACATGCGATTCCCTGGGCTTCTTCGGCGCGTTTCCATGCACGTATCAGCACATCGCGAAAATCGATCCGACGGGCACTCAGTTGCTCTACGCAACCTACGTTTCAGGCACCTGGGGGGCAACTCCGCGCGGGATCGCGGTGGATTCGTCGGGCAACGCCATCGTCGCCGGCACCACCAATTCGCCGGATTATCCCACCACGGGCAGAGGCTATCAGCCGGAGTATGCCGCCAGTCCCGAGCCGCAATCGGCGGCATTGGATTTCTTTCCGCCGCAATCGGCCGGGTATGTGACCAAATTGAACGGATCGGGTACCGGCTTGCTGTGGTCGACGTTTTTCGCCGGCTCCGGCTGCGTTGTAGTTGCATTGGGATCGGGCTCCTGCGCCTCGGGCGACAACATCGCCGGGATGGCAGTGGACGCGAACGGAAATATTCTGTTCGCCGGCCTGGCTTATTCCACCGATCTGCCCGGGCTTTGGATGACACCGGTCGCCTCGCGGCCGACGTTCACCAACCCGCTCAACTTCGTGGCGCGCTTGAGCCCGGACGGCTCGACCCTTTCGCCGACGCAGTTATTGCCGTCCAGCACCGACGCGGGCGGACTCGCCGTTCGCGCCGACGGCACCGCGATCTTCGCCTCCCCACTGGCGAGCGCGAGTTTCTCCACGCTGGGCCGCGTCGCGGCCATTGCCGATAGCGCCGATAACGCCAAAATCGTCAGCGTGGCGCCGGGACAGTTGCTGACGCTGTACGGTACCGATCTCGCGCCAGCCGAGCCCGCGTACCCGCCCAACGGATTTCCTCCCACTTTCAACGGAGTCACGGTCACGTTCAACGATATCGCCGCGCCGATTCTTTATACCTCCGCGACTCAGATCAATCTGCAAGTGCCGTACGAGATCGCCGGTCAGAGCCAGGTGACGATTGAGGTGTCGAGCCTGTTCGTTTCGCCGGCGGTTTCGGAGTCGTATATTCTGGCCGTGGTGGAACGCCAACCGAGCGTTTTCGTGTGGCCGGGCAGTTTCAGCCAACCGGTCTTCGATGCGGCCGCCTGTAATGGCCAAAGCATTGCCGGACTGCAGCCTTTGGCGTTCAATGCGGACGGGACGCTCAACAGTTGCACCAATCCGGCCGCGGCAGACTCGGCGGTCACGATCTTCCTGAACGGCCTGGGCGTGACCGTTCCGGCGCAGGTGACGGGAATGGTCAGCTCCTCGCTAACCGCGGTTAGTCCCAGTGCGGCGCCTCTTTATCCGTACCAGGCCACCGCGACCGTGCTGGCAACAGACACGCTGCCCGGGTCGGTCTCGAGTCTCGCCCAAGTGCGGATTCAGGTTTCCTCCACGTCGTCGTACCTGAACATCCCGCTGGAAGTGCAGGACGCATCCACGGCATTTCTGGTTCGAGGGCCGGGGATATTGATCTGGGTGCAGCCGGAGTCGGAGCCGCGACCGTAAGGGAGCGGTTGCCCGGCAGCACCGCCGCTACGCCGTGGCCTGCCGCGCCACTTCCTCGAGGCCGCGCTCGCAAATCTCCTGCTCCCGCATCAGAAACTTCTGCACCTTCTTGCTCACCGTCATGGGGAACTCATCCACGAAACGGATGAACTGAGGGATCTTGAAATACGCGATCTTGCCGCGGCAGAAATCGCGGATCTCCTCGACGGTGGCCTCCTGGCCGTTGTACAGCTTGATCCAGGCCAGCACGGTTTCGCCCAGCTTCGCGTCGGGCAATCCCACCACGTACACGTCGGCGATTTTGGGATGCGTGTGGAGGAAGTCTTCCACTTCGCGCGGATAGATGTTTTCGCCGCCGCGAATGATGGTTTCCTTGGCGCGTCCTTTAAAGCTGAAGTAGCCGTCGGGCCGCATCGCCGCCAGGTCGCCGGTGTGCAGCCAGCCCTCGCTGTCGATGGCTTCGGCGGTGGATTGAGGATCGTCGTCGTAGCCCTTCATGACGAGGTAGCCGCGAGTACACAGCTCGCCCTGCTCTCCTATCGGCAGGCGGCGGTGAGTCTTCGGATCGACAATCTGAATTTCGGTATTAGGCAGCGCGGTTCCCACGGTGGTGACGCGCAGCTCCAGCGGATCGTCGGCCCGCGACATGGTGATGCCGGGCGACGACTCCGTTTGCCCATACACGATGGTGATCTCGGGCATGTGCATGCGCTCCACCACCCGCCGCATGATCTCGATGGGACAGGGCGACCCGGCCATCACGCCGGTGCGCAGCGACGTCAAGTCGTAGCGGGCGAATTCGGGATGCTCCATCTCGGCGATATACATGGCCGGGACGCCATAGAGCGCGGTGGCGCGCTCGCGGTGGACGGCCTCGAGCGTAGCCAGCGCGTCGAACTGGGCACAGGGCAGAATCAGCGCGGCTCCCGATGTCACCGACACCATCGATCCGATCACCGACCCGAAACAATGGTACAGAGGCACCGGCGCGCAGATCCGGTCCTTCTCGGTCATCTTCATCCCCCTGCCCATGCCCATGCCGTTATTGAGCAGGTTGCGATGGGTGAGCATGGCGCCTTTGGGGGAGCCGGTGGTGCCGGAGGTGTATTGGATGTTGACTGCGTCGTCCGGCGCGGCGGCATTTTTGGGGAAATCGGTACCACCGTCGATCATGGCTTGCCACGAACCTGTGCCCAGCCAGACGATGTGATCGAGGGGCAGCCGGTCGCCATTGCGGGACTCCGCCAGGATTTCGCGGTAGTCGGCCCGCGAATCCTTCTCCCGCAGGAACAGGGCGCGGATTCGCGACTTGGCCAGCACGTAGCGCAGTTCGTGAGACCGGTAAGCGGGATTGACATTCACCAGGACGACACCCGCTCGCGGCGCGGCATATTGGAGGAGCACCCACTCGAGGCAGTTGCTTGCCCAGATGCCGGCGCGGTCGCCCGGCCGCAGCCCCAGACCGGCTAGGCCACGGGCCACCCGCGTCACTTCGCGGTCCAGCTCGCTCCAGGTGAGGCGTACTTGTTCATGACACACCACCAGTCCGTCACGATCGGGGAACTTCCCGGCAGTTTCGGCGAGAGCCTGGGAGAGCGTTAGGTTGAGGAGGGGCACATCTGGCCCCCGCAGATAGCTGAGCACCGCGGCGTCAGTTTCCAGCTCGGCGATTTCCTGCACGACTCCCCAGTGTACTCGATGGCGTTCCGGTTGCCGACTAAGTTGCATTTATGGGAGCATAAGCCCGAGCGTGGTCCGACACCGGGTTAGACTAACCGGGAAAGGCACTTTAAGTATAGATACCCATGGTCGGCGCGGGAGACAATCTGCGGTTGGCGGTCGAGGCCGTCAGGGCGCACAAGCTGCGCGCCGTATTGACGATGCTTGGCCTGACCATGGGCGTGGCCACCCTGATTACGGTGATGACTCTGGTGCAGGGGGCGAATCTCTATGTGGAACAGAAGATCGCCAACCTGGGGACGAACGTGTTCCGCGTGGCTAAAACCCCGTTCGCCGTGGTGGATTTCACCGTGGTCGTGAAGTCGCTCAAGAACAAGAATATCGATATCGCCGATTACCACGCCGTAGCCGAACTGTGCAAGGCGTGCGAAGCGGTGGGCGCATCCGCCAACGATACTCTTTCGCTGCAGTACAAGAACAAACAGACCGACGACACCGCCATCATCGGCTACACGCCCAACATGATCGATATCGACACGCGCACGCTGGACCTGGGGCGTTATTTCACCCCCGGCGAAGACCGGCACGCGGCGTATGTGTGCCTCATCGGCGCCTCGCTGGTCGATCAGTTCTTTCCCCATGACAATCCGATCGGGAGCACGATCCGTACCGGGAGCCTGGAATTCACGGTCATCGGCACGTTTCAAAAGCTGGGCTCGGTGCTGGGCCAGGACCAGGACAATTTCGTCATCATTCCGATGACGACCTACCTGAAGGTGCGGGGTTCGCGAACCAGCCTGACGCTCGAAATCAAAGCTTCGGGCGGGGAGAAAAATTTCAATGCCGCCCAGGACGAGGCGCGCGTGATCCTGCGGTCGCGCCGTCACGACCCGCCGGGCAAGGAAGATAGTTTTTTCATCGGCACATCGCAAAGCTATATCGCGTTGTGGCAGAGCATCAGCGGCTCGTTCTTCGCGGTCTTCGTGATGGTGAGCTCGATCTCCGCGGTGGTGGGCGGAATTGTCATCATGAACGTGATGCTGGTCAGCGTCACCCAGCGGACGCGCGAGATCGGCATACGCCGTGCCATGGGCGCGACCAAGTCCGATATCCTGCACCAGTTTCTGGCGGAAAGCCTGCTGCAATGCCTGATTGGAGGGGCGATCGGCATCGCCATCGGCTTCGCCTGCGCGCTGGCGCTGCGGACGCTGACCTCGTTTCCGGCATCGGTGAAAACCTGGGTCGCGCTGCTGGGCCTGGTCATCAGCTCCACCATCGGGCTGTTCTTCGGCATCTATCCGGCGCGGAAAGCGGCCGGTCTCGATCCGGTCACCGCGCTGCGAACGGAGACGGGATGACGCGGCAGGAGGTATTTGAAAACCTGTCGGTGGCGCTCGATACGCTGCGAACCCGCAAGGTGCGCTCCGGCCTGACCATCCTCGGAATCGTGATCGGAGTGACGACCGTGATCGCGGTCGCTTCCATCGTCGACGGGCTGAATGGCGAGATCAAGGACCGCGTGTCGCGCCTGGGTTCGAACACGCTCTTCATCACCCGCATCCCCGCCATGCAGAATACCGCCCGGCTGCCGGCCAAGATCCGCGTCAGAAAATATCTGGAAGAGGAGGATGCGGCTTTTATCGAAGCGTCCAGTCCCGCGGTTTCGTACGCGACGGTGTTCGCCAATCGGATCAACCTCAACGATATGACGGATGAGCTTCGATACGGCGGCGAACACGTGGAGCGTTTCTTCCTGCGCGGCGTGCAGCCGCACTACATCGACACTTTCCCCCTGTTCGCCATGGCCGAGGGGCGGTTCATTTCGCCTTTCGACGAGGAGCACGCGCGCAACGTGGTGGTAATCGGGCGCTCCATCGCCGATTCGCTCTTTCCCTCGCTCGATCCGCTGGGCAAATCGGTGCGGCTGAACGGACGGCTGTACGAGGTGGCGGGCGTGTTCCAACCCGACGAAGGGCTGTTTTCGGCTTTCGGGGTGGACCAGTTCGCCTGCATCCCGATGAGCAATTTCCGCAAGAATTTTCCGGATGTGAAGGAGCGCTTCATCGCGGTGGCCGGCAAGGACGGCTTTTCGCTCGATACGGTGAGGGGGCAGGTGGAAGAAGCCCTGCGGCGAAAACGCCACGTGCCGCATCGCGCCGACAACGACTTCGAGATCACCACGCCCGACTTTCTCAGCTCCTTGTGGGACCAGCTCACCGGCGCCATGGTTCTGCTCACCGGCATCATCAGCGGCGTCGGCCTGCTGGTGGGCGGCATCGGCGTCATGAACATCATGTTGATCTCGGTGACGGAGCGCACCGGCGAGATCGGAGTCCGCAAAGCCGTGGGCGCCCGCAAGGCCGATATCCGGGTGCAGTTCCTGCTGGAAGCAATCACGCTTTCGTGCATCGGCGGGGTGATCGGGATCTTGTGCGGCGCGTTGATCGCCTTCGCGGTAAGAACGGCGCTGCCCGCGATTCCGGCGTTTGTTTCGCCCTTGTGGGTCATGCTGGGCTTTTCGATTTCGGTCGGCGTGGGGCTGTTCTTCGGATACTATCCGGCCAACCGGGCGGCGAACCTCGATCCGATCGTGTGTTTGCGGTATGAGTGAGTGGGAGCTAGCGCCGGCGTGCCACGACCCAATTCCCAACCGCCTCATCGATCAGAAGATGAAACAGCGCGTAGTACGCGGTCGATACGGCTCGGCGAAGACTCGCCTGTTTGGGCTCGCCGCTCTCCCGGTTGGCCAAGTGATAAGCCTGCTTCAGCAGGTCGTCCGCGAACGCCATTGCTTAGTTCAACAAGGGTTCCCAGGCCGGCTCGGCCCGCCCTCGCTGCTCACTGGACAAATATCCGGCAATTGCTGACATCCATCTTGCGCGGCTTTACGAGCAGCCCCCTCGGAGCTGGGGCAAGCTGGGCGATTTGCCCCAATTTTGTTTTTTGGGTCTTAGTATTGTCTAATTTTGCTACGTATTCCTTGACCTGGGTGTGGAATTGAAAATGCTTGTCAGTTTCTTCCTGGCGGGGGGAATTCATGAACTTCGATCAAGCGCCGATGCTGGTCATTTGGGAAGTGACTCAGGCTTGCGATCTGGCTTGCGTCCATTGCCGCGCTTCGGCCCAGTCGGATCGGCATCCGCGGGAGCTCACGACCGAGCAGGGTTACCGGCTGCTGGATGAGATTCGCAGTTTCGGGGACGCTAGCGCTGCCGCCAAACCGGCTCATGGGGGTGGCCACCCCTTCCAGCCGGGTGAACCGCCGCTGATGGTCTTCACTGGCGGCGATCCGCTCAAGCGCCCGGACCTGTTCGAGCTGCTACGCTACTCGGCCAGCATCGGCCTGCGCACCAACGTCACCCCCAGCGCCACCCCGCTGTTGACTGCCAAGGCTATCGACGGATTTCAGCAAGCCGGCGTATCGCGCATGGCGATCAGCCTGGATGGGCCGGACGCCGCCACCCACGACGAATTCCGCGGCATCCCCGGCACCTTCGACCGGGCCATGTTCGCGCTTCGCCATGCCCGCGACATCGGTCTCGATACGCAATTCCAGACTACGGTGACCAAGCGGAATATGGCGCGGCTCGAGGAAATGGCGGAGATCGTCCAGGAAGTGCGCTCGAAGATGTGGAGCCTGTTCTTCCTGATCGTGACCGGCCGCGCTCTGGAAAACGACGACCTGACCGCCGAAGAGTACGAAAAAGTCTTCGAGTTCATGTACCAGCTTTCGAAGACCGCCCCGTTCGGCGTCAAGACCACCGAAGCCATGCACTATCGCCGCTACGTGGCGCAGCGCGCCAAAGCCGAGCATGGAATCACGGAAAACGAAAGCGCCAAGGGCGTGGCTTGGCGCACCTCGGGCGTGAGCGATGGCAAAGGATTCGTGTTCGTTTCGCATACCGGTGAGGTCTTTCCTTCGGGCTTCCTCCCGCTGAGCGGCGGCAACGTCTTGCGCGACCGCCTGACCGACGTCTATCGCAACTCCGAGCTGTTCCGCGACCTGCGCGATACCGACCATCGCGGCGGCAAGTGCGGCCTGTGCGAGTACCGCAAAATCTGCGGCGGTTCGCGGTCGCGCGCCTACGCGTTCACGGGAGACTATCAGGCCGAAGATCCGCGCTGCACCTATCAGCCGCATTTGGCGGAAGCGCTGGCGGGGTAGAGCGGTCAGCGCGGGGCGTGCCCGCGCAACGCGCCTCAAGGAGCCGCGATTGGCCGCGGTGTTGGCTGACCGCCGACGACCGATGCCGTCACAAAAACCCGCCCCGGCCGACGAGTCCGTGGCTTATTGCGGATGATAATCTCAACGTCCTGATTGAGAGCTGTAAGGAACGAATGTTTAGGATCCCAACTTCTTCAGCAGCCACGCCATGTTCCGCCCCAGCACTTTCATGGTGCGGATACCTTCTTCGTCCTTTTCCACCTCGCCGATCTCGCGCCCGATCCCGATATTCCAGTAGGACGATCCGGGGATGATCATCTCGCTGATCAGGAAAAAGTGGTTGAGGGTGTCGAACGCGTGCATGGCTCCGGCCCTTCGCACCGCGATCACTCCCGCTCCCACCTTGCGGCGAAACATGCCGCCATTGGCGTTGCCGACCATGCAGGCGCGGTCGATCAGCGCCTTGATCTCCGGCGAAACGTCGGTCACGTAGGTCGGCGAACCGAGCAGGATGCCGTCCGCCGCCGCCATTTTCTCGATATAGGCGTTCCCCTCGTCGTTGCGCTGCGAACATCGCCCGTCTTTCTTCTTCGAGCACTCGCGGCACGCCAGGCACCCATGGATCTTCGATCCGCTGAGCTCCACCAGTTCGGTCTCGATGCCTTCCTTCTCCACTTCGCCGAGCACGTAGCGGAGCAGGATCGCGGTGTTGCCGCCTTTTCTCGCACTGCCGTTAAACGCAATTACTTTCATATCGGAGTTTCCGTTCTGAAACCCTATTGTCTCTCCTGGCGCGGGCCCGCGTCGCGGCGCGTGGCCGCAACGACTTTTTCGTGGCGCGGAACCTCGGTCTGCCACGCCGGGACTCATCCCGGCGCTCTTGGTTGCGGCTATGCTGCGCTGTGGGGCAGCCAATCATGGCTGCAGCCGCCTCTCCAGGCGGCTCTTCCCTTCGCGCACCTGCCCACCTATTTCGTGGACGCTCCACTCGGTGCGGCGACGAAAACGAGGGATGCAGCCAGGATCAAAGCCACGATCGCGCCCTGCGCGGGCAATCCGTGCGCGGGGTTGGAGAACAGCTCGGTGAGCGGGCCGCGAAGGGCCATGGTCCACAGCGCGAGGGCATACGCCAGCGCGTTGCCGCGCGCGATGCGGAAACAGAAGAACGTGGCGGCAGCGGCGGTGGCGAGGCCGGCGGCGTAGGAGAGCGCGAATTCGCCAGGAGTGCGCACATCCTCCGGCAGGGCGGCGAATACCAGGAGCATTACGATGGCCGGCCAGTATCGGCGCCAGCGGCGAATCAGCAACACGATCACGGCGAGAGCGGCCGAGCGCATCAGAGTGGAAACGAGCGCGCTCGCCAGCGCGCTGACGGCGGGCGCGGCGCTCGCGATCAAGGCCGGCGCGGTGGGATCGAACAGGGCCTGGGCGTGAAAGCGATCCTGCAGCAGAGCCACGGCGCGCGCCACCAGAAACGCCAGTCCCACCGCCGCGGCAAGAGCCGCCAGCGCATCCGGACCGAGCAAGCGCCGCGCCGGGCGCCGCATGGAATCAAGGCATTCGGGGAAGGCGGATGTTACCAGGGCGACCGCCGCACCCAGCCCGAGAAACGATCCGATAACGGCGATGACCAGCCCGGTCACGGTCATCGCCTGAAAGACCTGGAGCGAAACCGAAGTGGGATAGTTACGATACGACTGGCCGAGCAGGAGCAACGCGGAAACCGCCGTGAGCAAGGTCGCCGGCAGCGCGATGCGTATCACCGTTCCCCACGCTACCAGGCCGCGGCGGATGTTTTCGACCAGCAGCCAGATGCCCGCCACCACCAGCGACACCGGCACCGCGATCCGCAGAATGGCGAGTACGATCGCGATCCAGTTCTTTTGCGACCGGGCGCGCTCATAGCTTTCCGGAACGTGCCAGTACGCTCGCCATCCGGCAACGCGGTCGCCGGCAACCGATACCTCCACGCGGTAGCGCACGCCGGCGAGGTTGCGCGGGTCGCCGGCGCGGGCTTCCCAGACAATGGCGTGGTCGCGGCGGGCCTTCTTCTTTTCCGAGCCGCTCTCTTTCAGGTCCATGGAGCCGGTGTCGAAACCCTCGGAGGCAACAAACGTCTGGGCGATGGCGCGGGCGGCATCGTCGCCCAGGTCGGCGCCGGGGCGGTCCTCGGGTATGACGTGCTGAAAACCCAGCGGGCGCCCGGTTGCGGGGTCGACCGAAACCAGCAACTCTTCCTGATCGAGCGGCCGGTAATAGCGCGTCACCCAGTGCTGGATGGGGCGATAGCGATCGAAGCGCGCGGCGGCGATCGAAACCGGTTCGTGTTCCAGGAAGAACCTGGCCGCCAGGCTGTCGCGATCGTCCCAATGCGCGTCGGGAGAGGTGACGGTGCGAAAGCGGGCGGGATCGAGCTGTTGCGCCCGTAAAAAGCCATCGGCGGCGGCGCGGGCCTCCTCCCCGGTGAGCTTGTAGACCGGTGAATCGCCGAAGTGCGCCACGGGAATGGCCAGGGCGGCCAAACCGGCCAGCAGCAGCGCGGCGGCGGCCACGCGCACATTTCGCGACAGCGGACGGTACGCGGAAACCTCGGCCGCGGAGGGAGCGGCGGCGGCCGGCTCGGGTTCCGGCGGCGCCGGCTCATCGGCATTCAGCAGTCCGGTAACCGGCTCGAATCCTCCGCGGCGGAAGTAGGCGACCAGCGCCACCGCGATCGGCAATACCACCAACCCCGCGGCCGCCGCGCCGGAAAGCCGCAGATATAGGTTGTGCGAGCGCACCAGCAGCATGGCGCTGTACATGGCGTCCACCGAGTAGTGCCAGACCAGCGTCGGCAGAATGCCCCAGCGCAGCATGACGATTCCCAGCGCCACCCCGCCGATGCCCACTTCCACGCCGCGAATATAGAACGGCTGCTGCGGATATCCGGCGTGCCCGAAGCCCCATAGGAACGCGGCCAACACCACCGCCAGCGGCAGCCAGCGCACCAGCTTGCGCAGGAAGGGAATGGCGAACATGCGAAACAGAAATTCTTCCGAGACGGCCGGGAAATATCCGCCGAAGGCTACGAACAGCCACGGGAAGCGGGTGTTCAACATGTCATCGTAGGGCACATCGGCGGGCGACCACGCGCCGTGGCGATAGGCAACGATGTAGAACGCGGTCTGATAGGCGATGAATACGGTGCAGAGCGTGGCGCCCAGGATCGAGCCCAGAAAGAACCGCCGCGTGCGCAGACCGCGCGGGCCAAACAGGTTGCCCAGCGAAACCTGCCCGCCGAAGGCCTGGCGATACACCGGCTCGGCGCCCGCCGCCAGCACGAACAGCAAGCCGCCCGTGCCGAGCGCGGCCAGCAGGGCTTCGAACACCTGGCGGGAGGCGAAGCTGGCGAACGAATCGGTGGTGGGGTAATCGAATTCCGCCAGCGGAAACTGGTTCAGCTCGGCGCCGAACGCCAGCACCATGCCAATGCCGGCAACCCACATGGCGCGGCGCCAGCGGATATCCTGGCGGCGGACGCGCTGCACAATGACAACGATCAGGCCGGCGGCCAGTGCCAGCATCGCGGCCGCATCGATGTTACTCGCGGTTTCGTTGCCGGAGCGCAGGCGCTGGTAGTCCCGGGTCCATTGTTCGGGGATTTTGAGGTAGTCGCGGCAGGCACCCACCTCGTCGCCCAGCATGGTGACTTCCACGCGGTGGGTGGCCTCGTGCAGATCGAAACCGCGCACCTTCCAGGTGAAGACGCGGTCGACGCGGTGGGGCCGCGCCTGCTCGCCAACCTCGACGAATTCGAGCGAAGCCGGATCGCGGCCCATCACGGTGCGCAGAAAATTCTCCGCGCGGGAGCGCGCCTCGTCCGCGGACATGGCGCCGCGGGCCGCATCTTCGGCAATGACGTGCTCGAATGCAACAGGCTCGCCGCTGGTCGCGGCCGCGGCGCGAAACTCTTCCTTCTGCTGCGGCCGGAACCAGCGGTGCTCCCAGCGCCAGAGGTGCAGCCGGTCGGCCATGATCTGGTTGGCGCGCTCCAGGCCAACCTCGCGTTCCAGGAAGGTCTTGGCACTGTCGTCGTAACGGAAAGCGGAGACGTCGCGATAGCCGTCCAGCCGATAGCCCAGGCGCGCCAGAAAGCCGGCGGCGCGCTGGCCGGCCTGGTCGCGGTCGACGCGAAAATCGATGGACGCTTCCGGGAAGGCGCGGTAGAAATTGCCGAAAGAAAACCAGGTGGCTGCCGCGGCCAGAACCAGGCAAATGGAGATGAAGCGGAAGTCGCGGGGCTGGAGTTTGTCTTTCATGGGAACGCCTTCACGCTTTGGCGGCCCAATGCAGGCCGATGCCGCCCATCAGGTAACGGCGCGCGTCCACGCTGGCGTACCCGGAGCGGCGCAGCAGCGAGGAAAAATCGTCGATGGAAATAAAGCTGGCCAGCGAATCGGGAATATATGTGTAGATGCGCGGGCGGCCATGCAGCACGTAGCCCCAGAACACTCCTTGCGCGTACAGGTAAGCCAGGTACAGGCGGCGCAGCATGCGGTTGGCGGGCAGAAAGAAATCCAGGCTCACCAGCAGACCTCCCGGCCGGGTGACGCGCTCGATTTCGCGCACGGCTTCGGCCAGGTCGGGAAAATTGCGGAGGCCGTAGCCCACGAACACGCCATCGAAAGTGCCGTCGGCGAAGGGCAGCGCTCCGGCATCGCCGCAGGCCGCGCGCTCGACGCCGCGCTCCATAGCCAACACCAGCATGCGCTCGGTGATGTCGACCGCCACGGAGCGCGCGCCGGGACATTGTTTTCCCACCAGGAGGGAAAAATCGCCGGTGCCGGAGGCCAGGTCCAGCACCAGCGCCGCTTTCGGCAAGCGGGCGCGCGCCACGCCCAGCCGCTTCCAGCTTTTATCCATGCCGTAGGAAAAGGCGCGGGTGATGAAATCGTACCGCGGCGCGATGGTGCGAAACATGTTCCGCATCAGGCGAGGGTCCTGCTGTTCGATAGGTTTCACGTTTGAGTCGAATTGTACTAAAAAGAGGACCCAGAAGTCAGAAGTCAAGAAGTCAGAAGTCAAGAAGGCGGCCTCGGCGAGCGGGCGCGGCGGCACGGGCTTATTCTTGACTTCCGACTTCTGGCTTCCGACTTCAGCTTCCTGGCTTCTCTGCTATGCTGATCGGTTCATGGACATTATCACCGGCAACGTCGGCTGGATCGAGGTCATCTGCGGTCCCATGTTTTCGGGCAAAAGCGAGGAGCTGATCCGCCGCTTGCGCCGTGCCATGATCGCGCGCAAACGGGTGGAAGTGTTCAAGCCGGCCATCGACGACCGCTATTCGAGCGACGAAATCGTTTCCCACGGCGACTCGCGGTTGCACTCCCAGGTGGTGGCATCGGCGGCGGAAATCGTGGAGCGCATCGACTGGCGTTCGGAAGTAGTGGGCATCGACGAGGCCAATTTCATGGGCCCGCAACTGATCGAGGTAGCGCAACGCCTGGCCGACAGCGGCAAGCAGGTGATCGTGGCCGGGCTCGACACCGATTACCTCGGCCGCCCCTTCGCCCCCGTGCCGGACCTGCTGGCGCACGCCGAATCCATCACCAAGACCCTGGCCATTTGCGTGCGTTGCGGCAACCCCGCCAAGCACACCCAGCGCCTGCGCGGCTCCGACGACCTGATCGTAGTCGGCGCCGCCGATATGTACGAAGCCCGCTGCCGCCGCTGCTTCGAGCCCGGCATTCCCAAGCAGCAGGAAATGGATTTCGTCAGGGCCAAGAGGCAGGGGACGTAGGATGGATATCCAGGCGGCGGGTGCTTAACCGATCTGGAGGGTTGGTGGTTTAGGCGCGGCAAGCGCTCCCTGGAGGTCGCGGCTCGGTTACAGGCGCCGCGAATTTTAGCCACTTACCGAGCCGCGACCGTTAGGGAGCGCTTGCCTGGGTCGGATTTCCAAAATCGGGGAGGCCGGGGGACAGACGGGGGGAGGCCGGGGGACAGACGGGACGTTGCCATGTCGCTGGCCCTTCAGGCCACAGCTTGCCAATTTGCATCGCATTGAGGCATCCTGATGGTACATGCCTCATTCCGAGACGACAACCGAGCGCAGCCGGCGCGCCGCTCAGAAATCCGGAAAGAATCGTCGCCCCAAGGTTGCGTCGCGTTATACCGTCGGCTTGGCCCCCAGTCTCGCGGGTCAAGTACAGCGGTACGCCGCGACGGTCGACACGAGTATGAGCAAGGCGATCGCGGCGCTCGTCCGTTTGGGCCTCGAGAACCAGGAGAACCGCAAGCGCGAGTTCTTCGATAGATTGAAGGAGAACCTCGCCAACAACGACCCGAAACTGCAGGATCGATTGGTCGATGAATTCCGCACGTTGATACTCGGCCGTTGAAGCATGCCCAAGATTCAGTGGGAACGGCTGCCCAGAGAGAAGTGGGCCCACTTGCGCGATCGCGCGAAGGAGCGGGCGGATCTCCGAGGAAGATCTGTTCGAATTGGAGGAATGGAAGACCCAAGACCCCGACGTGCCCGACGGCGGCTGGTTCAAGGATTTCGGAACGTTCAAGCTCTGCGGCACGGGTCTGTATCCGAGCACGTTTCTCCTTGCCGGACAAGCCGCCCGCGGAAAGCGGTTGTGAGGATTGGCGGCCTGGGATAGAAGGGGGGCACTGCGGACTCACGCCGGGCATTCCCAAGAAGGAAATGGGTTTCGTGAATGCGAAGAGGCAGGGGACATAGAGCCGGCGGAGCCTCCAGGAAGACTGCGAATTCAAGAATGCCCTGACAGGGGATAGCGTAAAATAGATACCGAGGACAGTCCATTGCCACGCCAGTTCGATGTCGTCATAGAGCGCGACGAGGAGGGGTACTATGTTGCGTCAGTCCCGCAGCTCTCGGGATGTCACACGCAGGCGCGGTCCCTCGACGAGGTGACGCTGCGCATCCGCGAGGCAATCGAACTGTGTCTCGAAGTGGAGGGCGCGCCGGAGCAGAGCCTTGAATTCATCGGCATTCAACGCATCACCATTGCGGCATGAGCCGGAACCCAAGGATCACCGGGCCTGAGCTGATCGCCGCTTTGATGCGGGAAGGTTTTCAAGCCGTTCGGGTCCGGGGTAGCCATCACTTTCTTCGTCACGGGGACGGCCGAAGCACTGTGGTCCCCGTGCACTCGGGCGAGACGCTGGGGCCCGGGCTGCTGCACAAGATCCTCCGGGATTGCCAGCTCAGCGTGGAAGACCTTCGAGCGTTGATGGACACGCGATAGGGTTTTTCCATGCGCCCCGTGAAGCGGGCACCGATGAAACGGCGTGGCAAATGTCAACGCCGGCTGGCCGCCATCGGCCGCTGCGGAGGCGGGCAGCAGCCGGCCGGGCACCCCGTAGGTTCGGGCGAGGCCATCGCTTCTCGCACCAATTCGCCAATCATGCGCAACAGGGTGGGGTGGAGGCCGGCGGTTCCGGCGCGGGTCATTCGTAATCCCAGGCCGGAGCAGAGATTGGCGGCTTCCACGTCCAGGTCGTAGAGAACTTCCATGTGGTCGGAAAGGAATCCGATGGGCGCGACCAGCACGTCTTTCACGCCTTCGGCGGCCAATGCCCGCAGGTGCGTCAGGATGTCAGGCTCGAGCCAGGGCTGCGACGGCGGCCCGCTGCGGCTCTGCCACGCCACGTCCCAGGCGGCGATGCCCAACCGCGCGGAGACAGCGCCCGCCGCGGCGCGAATCTGGCCCTCGTACTCCGACGCCGCCGCCATCGCCACCGGAATGCTGTGCGCCGTGTAAACCACGCGCGCCGCCGGCCGGCCGGCTTCGGCAATCCGCTCCATCGCTTCCCGCACGCGTTCGGCGTCGGCCTCCACGAACAGCGGATGGGAACAGAACGGCGGTATCTTGTCCACCACCGGAGCGTTGGCGCCCACCTCGCGCCGCGCGGCTTCGATGTTTTCCAGGTACTGGCGGCAGCCCGAATAGCCCGAATAGGCGGAGGTCGCCAGCGCCAAAGCGCGGCGCACACCATCCCGAGCCATTTCCCGCATCGTCTCGGCCAGCAGCGGTTGCCAGTTCCGGTTGCCCCAATAGACCGGCAGGGGTAAGCTCGCGCGCATGGCCGCCAATAACTCGCGGCAATAGCCGTTGATGGGGCTGCGCCCGCCGAAATGGTAATAATGTTCGGCGACTTCGAGCATCCGCTCGCGAGGCACGTTCCGCCCGCGCAGCACGTTTTCGAGGAACGGAATTACGTCTTCACGCTTCTCCGGTCCCCCGAAGGAGAGTAATAGGATGGCGTCGTATGACATCTGCTGGCGCTCTCCTACACTTTACCGTGGGGCAGCCCTACCGCAGCAGCCGGATGGATCCATTGTTGGTGTTCAGATCGAACAACGGGCCGCCCGCGCCGATGGTTCCCGCCAGGCGGTTCTTGCTGATCTCGCCCTGCACGCGGAATTCGAAATCGGAAGAAATGGATCCGTTGGTGGTGTGCGCGTCCACGCGCGCGTTGACGTCGTCCGGCAGGTGCAGCGTGATCGAACTATTCGTCGTATGCGCTCGAACGTCGGATCGAAACCCGGAGGGCAGAGTGAGTTCCACCGTGCCGTTGCTGGTTTCCGCGCGGACTTCGCCGCCGGCCCGGTCGATGGCCGCGCGGATGCCGCCGTTGGACGTGGTGGCGTCCAGAGAGCCGCGCAGCCGCTCGGCATGGATATGGCCATTCGAGGTGTGCGCATGGACGGCGCCTTCGATCAGGTCCAACTCCACCGCTCCATTCGTAGTTTCTACGCCCAAGTCTCCTTTCAGGTCCATGGCGTGGATGGAGCCGTTGGACGTGTGCAGATGCGCCTGCCCGGCGATACCGGTGACGTGGATGGAGCCGTTGGTGGCGGTGACGCGCTCCAGGATCGCGTTCTTGGGCACGAGCAGGGTGAAGCGCGCGCCCTGGTTGTTGCGCCGCTCGGTCGGCCGGACTGCCCGTATCGTGACGGAATCGGGGGTGTGGTCGATGTCCACCCGCAGAGCGTCGGCAGCCTCCGGGGTGGGACCGTACTTGGCGCCGAGGATGTCCACGGTGTCCCTGTCGGAGCCGCTGATTTCCACGCTGCCGTTGAATGTCTCCAAAGACAGCTTGGCGCCGGCATGCATCGGGTACGTATAGTGGAAATCCCTTGTCACCCGTTCCATGTCGCCCCAGTCTTCAATGTCGCAACCGGCCAGACACAGAATCGGAATCGTCAGCAAGGGCAAAAGTAAGCTAGAGCGCATCGGGAACCTCCAAATGGCGATTTACGTATACCCTAGCCAGTTTGTTCCCGAAAGGAGTACAATCGCCCTGATATGACACCCGAAAATGCACCGGCCGTCGAGCCGGCTCCCGCTGGATTGAGCGAGTTCTCTCGCCTGACCGGCGTCTTCTTCGAGCCGGGGAAGACGTTCGCGGATATCGCGGCCCGGCCGCGCTGGCTCGTTCCCATGCTGGTGGTGATTCTGATCAGCCTGGTTGCGGTCTTCCAGATGTCGCAACGCGTCGGCTGGGAGCGCATCGTAAGCCATTCCATCGACACCAGTTCCCGGGCGCAAAACATGACCCCGCAGCAGCGCCAACAGGGCATCGAGACGGGGGTTAAGATCGCGAGCATCACCAGCTATATCGGCCCGATCGTGGGAATCCCGATTTATTATCTGGTGGTCGCCGGAGTACTGCTGGGAATCTTCGCCGGCATTCTTTCGGCGCCGGTGAAATTCAAGCAGGCTTTCGCCGTGGTGGCCTACTCCAATCTGCCGGGAATCATCTCCGGGATTTTGCTCATCGTCGTGCTGCAGTTGAAAAACCCCGATGAATTCAACGCGCAGAATCCCCTGGCATTCAACCCCGGCGCTTTCATGGACCCGCTGACTACTTCCAAGTCCCTGTACTCGCTGGCCACCTCGCTGGACCTGTTCTCGTTGTGGATCATCGTGCTGATGGCGATCGGCTTCAAAGCCGCGGGCGGCCGCAAGCTTTCCTTCGGCGGCTCGTTTTTTGCCATATTCCTGCCCTGGTGCGTGTGGGTCGGAGGCAAGGCGGCGCTGGCCGGATTGTTCTAGTGGGACAGGCCTCCTGGCCTGTCTCCGGAATTTGTGCACTCTTCCAGTGACAGACCTCCCAGCCTGTCCGGACAGCTTCCGGTCTTTCCGCGCTAGAATGAAACTTCGTGGAGGCCGGCCTGGGTACGCCGCGGGACTTTACCGAACTGCTGGAGGACTGGGGAGGCGGCAACAAGAACGCGCTGGACGAATTGACCCCGGCCCTCTACGAAGAGTTGCGGCGTCTCGCCCGCCACTACCTGGCCTCCGAACGGCCCAACCACACGCTACAGCCCACGGCGCTGGTGCATGAGGCCTATATCCGCCTGGTGGACCAGCGGGTTACCGACTGGCGCAACCGCGCCCACTTTCTGGGCGTGGCCGCGACCCTGATGCGTCGCATCCTGATCAACTATGCCGAAGCGCGCAATGCCGCCAAGCGGGAGGCTTATGGGAAGGCCATCGCGCTCGAGGACGTGCTCGATCTTGCCGCCGCCCACGAGGTCGGCGTGCTGGAGCTGAACCGGTCGCTCGACGCGCTCAGCCAGCTCGATCCCCGGCAGGGAAAAGTGGTGGAATTGCGCTACTTCGGCGGTTTGACCGTGGAGGAGACCGCCGAGGTGTTAGGCATTTCGCAAGCTACCGTGAAGCGGGAATGGGTGACCGCCCGCCTCTGGTTAATGCGGCGGATGGAAGGCGCCTGAGGGCCATGGACGCGGAGCGATGGGCGCAGATCAAGACCGTGCTTTCCGGTGCGCTGGAGGCGGAGAGTTCCCAGCGCCTGGCGGTGGTGGACCGGTTGTGCGGCCCGGATGACGATCTAAAGCGCAACGTGCAGAGCCTGCTGGCGCAGGAATCGCGCGCCTCCGAGGCTTTCCATTCTGCCGCCATTCCAGGAAACTTGTTGCGCGAGGACCCGCCGCCCGAGGCGATCGGAGCCTACCGCGTCGTTCGCGAAATCGGCCGCGGAGGAATGGGCGTGGTATACCTGGGCGAGCGCGCCGACGGCGAGTACCGAAAGCAGGTCGCCATCAAGCTCATCACCGGCGGCCGGCACGACCCGGACGCGGTGCGGCGCTTCCGCCGCGAGCGCGGCATTCTGGCTCAACTGGAGCATCCCGGCATCGCCCGCCTGCTCGATGGCGGTGCCACCGAATCCGGCCAGCCCTACTTCATCATGGAGTACGTCGAGGGCTTGCCGCTGGCGGACCATTGCGAGCGCGGCGGCCTGGACGTCGCGGCCCGCCTGCGTTTGTTTCTCGAGATCTGCGATGCCGTCTCCTACGCCCACCAGCGGCTGATCGTACACCGCGACCTGAAGCCGGGAAATATCCTGGTAAACGGCGATAGGCAAACCAAGCTCCTGGACTTCGGTTTGAGCCGCGCCTTGGATTGGCCCGAATCCTCCCCCGAAATCACCCAAGCCGGCCCCCTGCCCATGACTCCCGCATACGCCAGCCCGGAGCAGGTGCTGGGGCAGCCTTATACCGTGTCGGGCGACGTCTACTCGCTGGGCGTGATTCTCTACGAATTGCTTTCCAAACGCCGGCCGTACCGGTTGACCACCGGATCGCTGCTCGAAATCGCCCGGGCGGTGTGTGAACAGGAGCCTCTGCCGTTGAGCCAGGCGGTAGACCGCCGGCTCGGCAAAGTGCTGCGCGGCGACCTGGAAAATATCGTGTCCAAAGCCCTGGCGAAGGACGCGGCGGCGCGCTACTCCTCGGTCGCGGATTTCGCTGCCGACGTGCGCCGCTACCTGGACGGCCAGCCGATTATGGCCCGGCGCGCCACCTTTCTCTACCGCGCCGGGAAATGGTGGCGCCGGCACCGGGTGGCGATTCCGGCCGGCGCGGCCGGCCTGGGCCTGATTCTGGCTTTTGCGGGAACGGCGTGGTGGGAGGCCCGCCGCGCCGAACGCCGCTTCAACGACGTGCGCGGACTGGCGCACGCGGTCATGTTCGATCTTCACGACGCCATCGCCCGGCTGCCCGGCTCCACTCCCGCGCGCGAGCTGCTGGTGCGCCAGGCTCTGGATTACCTGGAGCGGCTCTCCCGCGAGGCCGGCAATAACGCCGGCCTGTCCCGCGAAATCGCCCTGGGGTATGAACGCATCGGCGACGTGGAAGGCAACCTCGCCGATTCCAATTTGGGCAATACCGCCGCCGCGGCGGTGAGTTTGCGGAAGTCCGCCGATATTCTGGAGCGGCTGCGCGCCCGCTACCCGGACGACGCCGGTATACGTCACGAATACCTGCGCGTGGAGGCGGACCTGGCCGGCACCTACGCAGCCAACGGCCGCTTCGATCTTGCCATGCAGCTTTCGCGGCGAAATCTACAGGTTGCCGAGGAGGGCCTGCGCCAACGGCCCAACGATCCGCCGGCGATGGGAGAGGCCGGGGTGGCTCTAAGTACGCTGGCGGACCGCCTCACCGACCAGCAACGCTACGCCGATGCCATCCCCTTGCGCGAACGCCAGTTGGAACTGGCGCAAAAAGTGGAGCGGGCCCGCCCCGGCGACGAAGCGAGCGTCCGCTTCCTGGCCGTAGCGGCCAAGCGCCTGGCCGCCTTGTACGGCGTCACCGGACGCCTGGCCGATGCCCGCAAACAGTACGAAACGGCGCGAGCGATCGACGAGCGCCGCTGGGCCATCAGCCCCTCCGACATGCGCGTGGCTCTCGACCTGTCCTACGACGACAGCGACCTGGGCTGGGTTGCCGGCCGCGCCGGCGACTACGCCCAAGCTCTCGAAGAGTATCGCCGCGCCCTCGATCTCCGCCAGATGGCCGCCGATGCCGACCCGCACAACTTCCGCGCGGCCGCGGGCGTCGCCGTCAGCACCTGGAAGATCGGAGTTCAGTTCCAACACCTGGGGAAACCGGCCGAAGCGATCGCGCAATACCGGCTCGCCACCGCGCTGTTCGAACACCTGACCGCTAACCCGCAAGCCTCCTGGACCACCCGGCGCGACATGGCCGATGTCCATCAAGATGCCGCCCAAGCCTGGCTGGAGCTGAAAGACCATCCCCAGGCCGCGGCCGAATACGCCGCCGCCCTCAAAATCTACGCCGCTCTGAAAGCCGCCGGCCGCCTGCCGCAATCCCAATGGGGCCGTATCGAGGAACTCGCCAAGGCGGAACGGGAAGCCGCAAAGTAACCGCGGGCAGCCTGTCAAGTCCAACTAACCCGACTTTCGCACCTCGCGCTCCCTACCCCTACCGTTCAACCCCTTCGCGCCCCCCGACGATTCCGCCGTGGGGCAGACCATCGTTTCTCGTGGTCTGCCCCGCAATTGGCCGCTTTCGTGAAGCAGGCGTTTTCGCCTGCAGCGCCTCTTTGCGGGTGTCGCGATTCCCCGATCCTACGAAAAATACCAGCCTCGAAGCCCCGCCATCTCAACGAGTTCCGCCCGGAACACCCCAGCCAGGCTCGATAATTAAATCGCCCGGCGCGAAGCGTCTTTTCATTCGTCCCGGTGACGGCCCCGCAGGGGCCGTGTAGTGGAATCACAGCAAACGCAACAAAATTCTCGCAATCCCTTCAACCACTTACAGCCCTCGCCCCTCTTCTACCCCCAACCCGAATCGTACAGTATAGTCGGAGGTTCACTCATGTCAGACCAACCCAACGCATCCGCACCGAAACCCCGCGACCCGCGCGCCCTCAACGCCTACCGCCACGGCCTTACCGGCCAGGTCCATATCCTGACCCCAGACGACGAGATCGCCTACCGCAAACACTGCGCCGGCATCCACGAGTCCTTGGCCCCCGTCGGCGGCCTGGAAACCGACCTCGTCCAGGCCATCGCCGCCGACCGCTGGACCCTCAACCGCGGC
>Ga0182016_10000183_pt1 | contig 76289 bp, 67 predicted proteins | sample 712S2MmetaG_FD_120491 | JGI IMG/M metagenome (GOLD analysis project Ga0182016, IMG submission 120491) | Permafrost microbial communities from Stordalen Mire, Sweden - 712S2M metaG | ecosystem: Environmental > Terrestrial > Soil > Wetlands > Permafrost | place: Sweden: Stordalen | collected...
AACAAAAGTGGTAGCAAATGTTTGGAGCGTTGGGAAGCCCCCCAAGCTACACCGCGCTTGGGTGGCAAGATCAAAAAACCAAGAACTATATTGGATTTTTTCTCTGGGGAAACTATAAGACACCGAGAAGAACAAAATCAAAAGCAAGACCCGAGCGCACGGAGGTGGCGGAGGCCACGGAGCGGTCGGCTGGCGCCATGGGGGCGTTGGCACAGGAATCCGAAGGTGCTCCCATAGACAATCAACCGGTCCAAACCCTTTATTCATGCGGTTTCGGCTGTGCGCCAAAAAAAGAACCTTGTTTTTTCTGCAAGTTTTTGCGAACTTGCTTTACGGATGCACACGGATAAGAGAAACGGCTTGGTTCTTAACCGTGTGCATCTGTGTCCATCCGTGGCCAAGTCTTTTTCTTGCGAAGCCGGGCTCAGGCTAGTTTCCCAATCGACCCCTACTTGCGGGGCGACCTCAGGAGTCCGGAGTCTCGGCGCTGCGGACTGAGAGGCCGCGCCACTTCACAGCAAGGCCACCTGTTACCGCTCGCTGTCGAGCGTCCGCATCTGCATTTCCGCGTACCGCGAGCCCGCCACCTCGGACGCCGGGATCGCCTCTTCCAGGCGCGCGATTTCCTCAGCCGTGAGATGGATCTCCAGCGCCGCCAGCGACTCATCCAGCTGCCTCCGAGTGCGCGCGCCTATCACCGGCACGATGGTGGAATCCTTCGCCAGCACCCAGGCGATTGCCAACTGCGCCGGCGCCACACCTCTTTCGGCGGCCAGCCGATTCAATGCGTCGATCAGCTTCCGATTGCGCGCCAGATTCTCGCCCACGAAACGCGGCATGTGGGCGCGCAAATCGGCCTTCGCCGCGAGCGGTGACCCGGTCAGCAGTCCGCGAGACAGCACGCCATATGCCGTCACTCCGATACCGAGCTCGCGCAGCACGGGGAAAATGCGCGCTTCCGGACCGCGACTGATCAACGAGTACTCAATCTGCAAATCGACGATCGGATGGATGGCGTGGGCGCGGCGAATCGTCTCCGCGCCCACTTCCGAGAGTCCGATGGCACGCACGTAGCCGGCCTTCACCAGATCGGCGATGGCCCCGACCGTTTCCTCGATCGGCACAGTGCCGTCGAGCCGCGCCGGACGGTAGATATCGATGTGGCCGGTCCGTAGGCGGGTGAGCGAATGCGCCAGGAAATTCTTCACCGCCGCGGGGCGGGCATCGAATCCCAGCCAGTTGCCGTCAGGCCCGCGCAGCGCGCCGAATTTTACCGAGAGCAGTACGCCTTCGCGCCGGCCCTCCAGCGCTCGCCCGATGAGCATTTCATTGTGGCCCATGCCATAGAAATCGCCGGTATCGATCAGGTTGACGCCATGATCGATTGCCGCGTGAATGGTGGCGATGCTCTCGTTTTCGTCGGCCGGCCCGTACATGCCCGACATTCCCATGCATCCCAGAGCGAGCGGAAATATCGTGGGCCCGTTCCGGCCAAGCGTGCGCATAGCGTTCATTGGGTCACCACCCGATACATGCATGTGGGGTACAACTGATTGCGGCGCGGATTCTCGGAATTGTACAGGACACAAACGGGAGCGCCGGCTTCCAGCTTGCGATCCCTCCGGTCGCGGCCGCTGGTAACCGTGCCATCCTTCATGCGGAATTGGTAGCGCACCACCCACCCATTCTTGATGCGGAAACACTTGGTGACCACGCCCGCCGCGGGCATGCCCTCCGCCGCCAACAGCGACTGCCGGTGAAGGTTCCATAGAAGAAAGCCGCCGCCCGCCGCCAGCATCGCTGGAAACAGAAACGGCATCCAGGCCGGGTTGGTGTTCGCCTCCCAGGCGGCCGGATGGTTGATGGAGGGGTCTGACGGTAAATACCGCACCGGCATAAAGCCGGCTTTCTGAACGCCCGCCCACATCCCCGACGGGACGGACGACTCACCCGTGAGGCGGACTCCATTGGCGGTGAACGCATAGCCCACCATGGGTATGCGGCCGCGGTCGCGGCGCCACAGCCGCACGATCTCGCCATGCGCGTCCTTTCCCTGCGTTCGCAGCAGCTCGCTTTGTGCCGACGTCTGCACTTGCTGATTGTGCATCCAGACGTACAAGGGGATCGCGGCGATCAGGAACATCCACGCCATCGCCACCATGAACTTGCCGCGGCCTGTAAGTTGTGTGTCTCTCGGTAAGGCGCGCGTCAATTCCCGCGGCGCGGCCCAGTTCTGGGGGAAAGCAAACTGCGGATCCATTTCATGCCTCCCGTAAGGCAGCGTAACAGATTGCCCGCGCGCCTTGCGTTACGATCAAAACATCTCCGTCAATCGCAAAGATAACCTGCGCGTGGTTCTGGTGTCGACGCGCAATCCGCTCAACATCGGAGCCTCGGCCCGTGCCATGGCCAACTTCGGATTCACGCGTCTGCGCGTGGTGAATCCATACGATGTGGCCTTTCGCGAGGCTCGTTCCGCTGTCGGCGCCGCGCCGCTGCTGGAGGCGGCCGAAGAATTTCCGAGCGTCGCCGATGCCGTGGCCGATTGCCGCCTGGTGGTGGGGACAACATCGGTGGGCCATCGCGAGTTACAACACCCCCTGCGGCGGCTGGAATTCGGTGCACGACTGATCGGCCGCGCACTGGCGGAAGCCCCCGTTGCCTTGCTGTTCGGCTCGGAGAAATTCGGGCTCCATAACGACGAGTTGAGCCACTGCCACTGGCTGATGCGCATTCCCACTGAGCCGGGCGATCTTTCCATGAACCTTGGACAGGCGGTGGCGCTCTGCCTCTACGAACTGGCGCGCGATCCCAAAGCGGCGACCGCCAAGCCGCCGCGGAGGATCGCCCGCGCCGCGGCAGGAGAGACGGAACAGGTCACCACCATGCTGCTCGATATCCTGCGGAAGAGCGGCTATACCAATCCTGTGACCGAAGGATCGACCGAGGAGAAGGTGCGGCGGCTGATCCGCCGTTTGGACATCGCCGGCCGCGACGCTTCCGTACTGATGGGCATGCTGCGGCAGATTTTATGGAAGATCGGGTAGCTTCACTGCGTCAGCCGGTACCAGGTGAGCGGATATAGCGAGTTGCGGGCGGGGTTTCGCGGCAGGTAGAGGACGCAGACGGCCGCGCCCGTGCGATACGGCTGGTCCGATTGATCGCGGCCGCCGATCGCCACGCCCTCCTTGGTTCGGAAACGATATTTCACAGCCCACCCCGTTTTCAGGCTTTCACACATTGCGACGGTGCCAGGCGCGGGCAGCCCGTAGGCCGCAATTTGTCCGCGCCGCACCACCATGATCAGCAGAAAGAGGCCGATCGCCGCGGGCAGCGCCGGCAGCCCGACCGCCACAAACATCGGGACCGTGTCCTCCTCCCACGCCGCCGGATGATTCACCGCCGGGTCCGAGGGCAGATATCGAACCGGCAGATCGGCGCCCTTGTGGAGACCGGCCCAAAAGTGGAGCGGTACTTCGCAGTCTCCTTGCACCCGCGCGCCACCGGCCGAAAACGCGTAGGTCACCATATCGGTGGCGCCTTTACCTTCTGTCCGCCACAAGCGGAGAATTTTGGCTGTCGCCGCGCGGCCTTGCGCGCGCATTTTCCGGTTGAATTCGTTGGACTCCGATTGAGCCATGCGAAACCCCACGAATGCCAAGATCGCTCCCGCCATCATCACTAGCGCGAGGACAAACGCGAACACGCCGCGCTTGGTGAGGCGCTTTTGTCGTGGCAAGGCGCCCATCAGTTCCTGCGGTGGAGTCCAGTCCAATTAACCCTCAGAGGGCAGCGTACCAAATTATCGCCGGGATTTACCGGCTGGCTGTTGCGCCAACTGCTGCTTCACCGAGCGGAGCAGCTGCTGGCGCTGTTGCGGGGTCATTTTCTGCAGCGCTTGGGCCAGCTTCTTGCGGTCCTTGCGCTTCATGTGTTTAATGACTGTGTTCAGCCGCTTTTCCTCGTCGGCAGTCAACGTGGCAGGAGGAACTTGTGGCGGCGCGGTCTGCTTCCGGGCCTGCGGAATACCCGTGATGCCCGGACGCTGCATGGAGATTTGGGCGCAGAGCCCGGTCGCCAACGCCAGTGCCACGAGAATCGCCTTGACAGTCACGGACAGCAATAGTGCAACTCGCTAGCCAACGAGTTGGCCAATTATTTTCATCAAGATAGAAGTTCACCTGGCAGTCAGCGCCATAACCATGCCGCCATTCGTCAAAATCCTGACGCCATTCCCGGTAGCCTTGCGGCAATTTGATCTCGGGTGGTACTATGCCCCCATCCGCGGGATCGCGCGGAACCGTCATGGGGGATCGGAATCTGCAAAGGGTGGAGGAGTGGGACAGCGGACAGCCGGCCAATACACCAGACGAACGAAAGCGTCTGGACATTCTGTTCAGCCTGACCTATGAAGAGCTCCGCCGCCTCGCCGCCACCGTCCGGCGCGGCGACCCCAGCCTGACGCTCAATACCACCGCTTTGGTGAACGAGGCCTGGCTGAAGTTGGCCCGCTCGCCGAATTTCGTCTCCCTGTCGCGCCTTCATTTCATGCGGATTGCAGCGCGCGCCATGCGGCAGTTGCTGATCGAAGCAGCGCGCCGGCGAGCCGCCGGCAAACGGGGCGGCAGCGTGCTGGTGGTTACTCTCGGCGATATCGCCGGGGATACCGCGTCTGACGCCGACGACCTGATAGCTCTCGATGGCGCTCTGGAAGAATTGGCGCAACTCAATCCGCGGCAGGCATTGATGGTGGAGGCCCGGTTTTTCGGCGGTCTGGACGCTTCGGAAACTGCCGCCTTGCTGGACGTTTCCCTTGCCACGTTATTGCGCGACTGGCGCGCCGCGCGCGCGTGGCTGTCGCGGAAGCTACGCCGAGCTTAGGTACGGCGGACGCCGTGGTCCGCGCGGGACGCCCGCGTCCTGCTCTTGCTGTGGATTCAAGCACTGACGAACTCGAAAAAGGCCGACCAGGGGGGTGTCCGCCCCACCTAACGAAGCGCCGTTCGACGTACCATATGAGAATCGATGGCGCCTACCCGCTGGGAGCAGATTCAGGCCCTCTTTCACGATACGGCCGACAAGCCGCCGGAGGAACGCCTGCCGTATCTTACCGCCGCTGCCGGCGGCGACCGGGCCCTCATCGGGGAGGTCCTGGCGATGCTCGAAGAAGACGCCAGCGCCTCTTTGCTCCTCGATCGCGATATCGCGCAGGTTGCCGGCAACTTGCTCTCCCAGCCGGACAACACGGACCTCGTCCATCAGGATTTCGGCCCGTACAAATTACGTGAGCTCCTGGGAGAGGGAGGCATGGGTGTGGTCTATCTCGCCGAGCGTCAGGATCTCGCCAGCCTCGCCGCCATCAAGATTCTCCGCGACGCGTGGATGTCGCCTGCCCGCCGGGAGCGGTTCGCCATCGAGCAGCGCACGCTGGCGCAGCTCAACCATCCCTCCATCGCGCGGCTTTACGATGCCGATACCCTCCCGGATGGAACTCCCTGGTTCGCCATGGAGTACGTCGATGGCGTTCCGCTCACCGAATTTTGCCAGGTACGGAAGTGTTCCATCGCCGAGCGCCTGCGGCTCTTTCGCGCTGTCTGCGAGGCCGTGGAGTATGCTCATCGCCACGCCATTCTCCATCGCGATCTGAAGCCTTCCAATATCCTCGTGAAACCCGATGGGTCGGTCCGCCTGCTCGATTTCGGAATCGCCAAACAGCTGGAAGCGGATACCGATTCGCTCCAGCACACGCGCACCGCCTTGCGTTTCATGACACCCGCGTATGCTGCGCCGGAGCAAATCCGCGGCCAGAGCGCCAGCATCCAAAGCGACGTCTACGCGCTTGGCGCCATCCTCTACGACCTCCTCGCCGGGAGACCGGCCTTCGATCCGGCGGAAAAATCCCTCAGCGAGTTCGAGCGTATGGTTCTGGAACGCGAGCCGGAGAAGCCATCGGCGGTCCGCGGAGCCGCTCTCCACGCAAGCAAGGCGGAATGGGCCGATCTGGATGTTTTATGCGGCGCCGCCATGCATAAGGACCCGGCGCGGCGTTACCGCTCGGTGGAAGCTCTCATTCGCGATCTCGACCACTATTTCAAGGGCGAGCCGCTGGAATCGCGCCCCGATACCATCGCCTACCGCCTGGCCAAGTTCACGCGCCGGCATGCTACCGCGGTCACCGCTTCGGCCGTAGTCTTGCTCACCATCGCTTCCCTGTCGGTCTTCTTTGTCGTCCGGCTAACCGAGGCGCGAAATGCGGCGCTCCGGCAGGCGGCACGCACCAAGCGCATCCAAAGCTTCACATTCAGTCTCTTCAACGGCGGCGACAAGGATGCCGGACCGGCGGAAGATCTGCGGGTTGTGGCCTTAGTCGATCGCGGCGTTCAGGAAGCCCGATCGTTGCAAGCCGAACCGGCGGTCCAGGCCGAGCTTTATCAAACCCTCGGTGTGCTCTATCAAAATCTGGGCAAGCTGGACCAGGCCGACTCGATGCTACAACAGGCGCTGGCGCAAAGGCGCGCATTGCTGCGCCAGAAGGCTTCGGATGTCAGCCGCGTGGACGTGGCGGAAAGCCAAATCGCTCTCGCTCTGCTCCGCTCCGACCAAGCCAGGCTGGACGAGTCCGAGCAGTTGGCCCGCGATGGGCTGGACATCGTCCGCCATGACTTGCCGCCGTCCAATCCAGCCGTGCTCAAGGCCGAGACGGCATATGGCAAGGTGCTCGAAGTAAGCGGCCAATATCCCAAGGCGATCGCCTTCATGGAACAGGCCCTCAAGTTCCGCCAGGCATCCCGCGCAGACTCGCCCGAGCTCGCCGACGCTCTCAGCGAACTTGCCAGCAACCATTTTTACGCCGGCCACTACGATACCTGCGAGACCCTGTTCAATCGTGTGCTCGCCATGCACCGCCGGTTCCTCGGGAACGGGCACCCCAAAGTGGCCGAAGACCTGATCGATCTGGGAGCCACCCAGATGGAGCGCGGGCACTACCAGGACTCCGAAAAATACGATCGCGAGGCGGTGGCCATCGATGAGAAGTTCTACGGCCCCGACCATCCCGAGACTGCTTCCGCGCTCACCCAGTTAGGCCGTTCCCTGAATTACGAGAAGCGCCCTGACGAAGCCGGTGTGTTGCTCCGCCGCGCTCTCGCCATCCAGGAGCGCGTGCACGGTCCGGTGCACCCCGCGGTGGCCTCCGCCCTGAATGAACTCGGCAACATCGCGTCCACCAGCGGACATTACGCCGATGCCGAAGCCGCGTTTCAGAGAATGGTGGACATCTATCGGGCGGTCTATCACGATCGTCATTACCTGATCGGAACCGCGCAATCCAACCTCGCCACCGTCTATGTGGGCGAAAAGCAATACGCTCGCGCTGAGGCTCTCTACCGCGAAGCCATCCGGCGGTTTACGGAAACCCTCCCGCCGAACCACACCAACATAGGAGTCGCCCGCATCAAGCTGGGCCGGGCGCTTCTGCTGCAGAATCGCTATGCCGAGGCGGAACAGGAGTCGCTCGCCGGCTACGGCATCCTCAAGCCGCAGATGAGTCCGTCGGCCAGTTGGATGGTCAACGCGCGAAAAGATCTGCGCGCCATTTGCACGGCCCTCGGACAAGGGGACAAAGCCCGCGAGTTCGCCGACCCGCCGCCGGCGCAACACCCCTGAGAGCAGTCAGAATGCGTTTCGGCTGGCACTCGCCGTGCTATAAAGGACCATCGTGAAGACGCTCGCCGTCGCCGCAGGCATCGTGGCAATCGCTTTCCTATGGCCGCGCCCGGCCGATCCCCTGCCCGGTTTCCCGCGCGTTTTCTTATGGGCCTGGGAAGTTCCCGAAAACCTCGAGTTCCTCGACCCGCATGCCTCCGGAGTGGCATTTCTCGCCCGCACGGTGTGTCTACGAGGCGGCAGCGTGTCCGTTCGTCCGCGCCTGCAACCTCTGCGATACGCGCCGGGAACAATATTGATGGCCGTGGTCCGCGTGGAATCATCCGATTCCGACCTTCCGACCGTGGACGCGACGTCGGCAGCCATAGCCGAGGCGGCCGCCATCCCCCATGTGCGCGCCTTGCAAGTCGATTTTGACGCCGCGCTTTCGCAGCGCGCTTACTATCGCGAACTGCTCGCGAATCTGCGCCGCCGCGTGCCGCCGTCGATGCCGATATCCATGACGGCTCTCACGTCATGGTGCGAATCGGACGGCTGGATCGCCGGGCTGCCGGTGGTGGAAGCCGTCCCCATGCTGTTCCGCATGGGACCGGGCGAACGGCCGGCGCGCACCTTCCGTCCGGCGCTGTGCCAATCGAGCGCCGGAGTGTCGGTGGACGAGCCTTTGCGCGAGCCGCCTTCGGCCGCCCGTCTTTACATATTCAATCCGCGGCCCTGGACGGAAGCGACGTACCGGGCCGCGCTCCGCGAGGTACGCAAATGGCACTGAGAATCGTCATCGTGCTGCTCATTCTGGCCATCCCGCTGGAATTGCCGGGGTGCGGGCCGTTTTTGCCGGAAGCGGTATTTCATTTGAAAATCGACCCGGAGGCGCCCAAGGAATTCGCGCGCGGCGATCTGGGAATCCTCCAGCCCACCTATGAGCGCCTGTACCAGGCGATCGCTTACCGCTATCTCTCAGGCGTGGGTTTGAACAATGCCGAGCAGCAAGCCATATTGCCTGGCCCTCTGGAGGCCGTCGCGGGATCGCCGCCGGATGAACCGCGAAATCCCTGGCTCGCGGTTCGCAACCAGGTGCCTGGTGTGCAGCCGATCGCCGATATCTACCCCTATCGCGAAATCACCAAGGAAGGCATGTACGGCAATTATCTCAACTGCAACGACGACGCCTTTCGCACCGCTGCTACCACGCTTCAGCGCTGGCGCGGCAAGCCCAGTGAGGCCGATTGGATCGCATCGCAAGATCTGGTGTTCGCCGACTGCTCACGCGGCGCCGCCATTCCAGTGCCCACGTCCGACGCGCACTTACGCGCCGACCGCGCCTATCAGATCGCTTCCGCGAAATTCTATTCCGAGCAGTACGACGCCGCGCGGCAGGACTTCCAGACCATCGCTGCCGACGCGTCTTCGCCGTGGCAGAACATCGCTCCCTATTTGGCCGCACGCTGCCTCATTCGCGCCGGCAAGCTCGCCGACGCCGATACTGAACTGCAGCACATCGTCGCCGACCCCGCTCTCGCACGCTTCCATGCTTCCGCCAGCGGCCTTCGCGGATTCATCCGCGCTCGTCTCCATCCCGCCGAACGCATGCATGAATTGGCGCTCGCCCTGGCGAAGCCCGATTCACAAGCCACCGTCAAGCAGGATCTCATCGATTACCGTGCGCTCTTTGACCAGAACGTAAAGCCAGCCCAGGATGACGACCTCACCGCCTGGATTCTGAGCTTCCAAGCCGGCGGCAACGGCGCGCTCGAAAAGTGGAGATCGACGCACGCGCTGCCTTGGCTGGTGGGCGCACTGCAAGCGGCCGGCCCGAAGGATTCCGCCATACCTGAGCTACTGGCGGCGGCATCCGCCGTCAAGCCCGATTCACCCGCCCACGTCACCGTCAATTACCACCGTGTCCGCCTGCTGCCGGCCGACGATGCCCGCACTCTGACGGACCAGCTCCTCAAGATGGACATGCCGGTCTCCGCGCGCAATCAATTCCGTGCGGAGCGCCTGCGCCTGGCGCGCACTTTCGAGGAGTTTCTGAGCTACGCGCCGCGCACTTCCGTGGATGAGGACGCCAAGCCCGGCGTCGACGTGCTCGATGACGATTCCGCCCTGGTTCTCGATCGCGCGGTCCCGCTCGCGCTGCTAAAGCAGGCGTCCACGAGTGCGCTTCTGCCGGAGGGGACGCGTAAGGGTATCCAACAAGTCGTCTCCATTCGTGCGTTGGTGCTCGCGCCGTCGCCGGACTTCGATCAAGTATTCCGCCTTCTGAATACGCCTGGCGACGGCCCGTTTGTCCGCGGAGGGTATGGAAGATTCACCGAAGATCCGAGGGCAATCGACGATTTCCGGGACAATTGGTGGTGCGCCGTGTCTGGCGGAAATGAGGGGCACGCGGTGCCTATCGCGAATTTCCTCTCGCCTCCCGACCGCCAACAGGCCGCGACTGAATGGAACAAGCTTGCCGCGCTATCCGCCGGTCCCGACTGGCTGGGCACGCAGACCCTCGCCTTCGCGGAGCAGCACCCACAGGACCCCCGCATTCCCCAAGCCCTCTATCTCGTGGTGCGCGCCTCGCGCTATGGATGCAGCGACGCGCAGACCGGCGATGTCTCCAAACTCGCCTTTGATCTGCTTCATCGCCGCTATCCCAATACCGAATGGGCGAAGAAGACGCCCTACTGGTACAAGTAAGCGATCCCCCTCCTCTTGACAATCGAGATAAGTATAGCTAGATTGTCGAGAGGAGACATCTATGGGCGAAAAATCCGGCAGCCTGGTGCAAGGCACGCTCGACATGCTGATTCTGAAAACGTTGGCGCTCGAAGCGATGCACGGGTACGGCATCGCCCAGCGCATCGAACAGATCAGCCAGGGAGTGTTCTGCGTCAATCCCGGCTCTCTGTTCCCCGCATTCCGCAGGCTGGAGCGCGAAGGGTGGATCAAGCCCGTGTGGAAGCCTACGGAGAACAATCGCCGCGCCAAATATTACGCCCTGACCGCGCGCGGCCGCAAGCAATTGCACTCCGAAACCGAAGAGTGGGGCCGCCAGATCGCCGCCATCGACCGCATTCTGGAAGCCAGCTAGCGAGGCGATATGGCGATTTGGAACAAATCTTCCGGGGGCCTGCGTGCGCTTCTCCATAAGCGCGAAGCGGAACACGATATGGACGAAGAACTGCGTGCATTTCTTGACGCGTCGGCGGAGCGCAAGATGCGGGCCGGCATGCCGGAGGCCGAAGCGCGCCGCGCCGCGCGCGTCGAAATGGGCAGCATGGAATCGGTAAAGGACGAAGTCCGCGGCGCCGGATGGGAAGCCGCCGTGGAAGCTGTGTGGGCCGACTTCCGCTATTCCATCCGCGGGCTGGCGAAGTCCCCCGTCTTCACAATTGTTGTGGTGCTGACGTTGGCGCTCGGTATCGGCGCCAACACGGCCATTTTCAGTCTCATCGATTCGCTCCTGCTGAAGACTCTGCCAGTCGAAAAGCCGGAAGAGCTCGTCCAGGTGACCGAGTTTCCACTTACCAATCCGTTATGGGAACAGGTCCGCGACCGCCAGGACGTTTTCTCAGGAGCCTTCGCCTGGAGCTCGGAGAAACTCAATCTTGCCAAAGGTGGCGTGGTGCAGAACGCCGATGGCTTGTGGGTGAGCGGAGATTTCTTCCACACGCTTGGTCTGCAGCCCGCCGCCGGCCGCCTGCTCTCTGCGGATGACGATCGTCGAGGCTGCGCGGCTCTCGCAGTTCTCAGCTATGGCTTCTGGCAATCCCACTACGGAGGCACTGCCGCTGCTATCGGCAGCACCATTTCGCTCGAAGGCCATCCCTTCGAGGTGGTCGGCGTCACGCCCGCCGGATTCTACGGCATGACGGTGGGCCGCAAATTCGATGTCGCCATCCCGCTCTGTGCCACCCAGGTATTTGACGGCCCGAATTTCCGGTTGGAGCAACGGCACTTGTGGTGGCTGCATGCTATCGGCCGCGTGAAGCTGGGGATCGGCATGGCGCGGCTGAAATCCCGGTTGGCCGCTCTCTCCCCTTCAATCTACGGGGCAGTCGTGCCGCAGGATTGGGACCCCGCGTCGCAGGACAAGTTCCGCAAGCGCGTCCTGAGACCCGCACCAGCCGCCACCGGACTGTCCGACCTGCGAGAAGATTACGAGCAGCCCCTTCACATCCTCATGGCTGTCGTCGGACTGGTACTGCTGATCGCCTGCGCCAATATCGCCAGCCTTCTGATGGCCCGCGCCGCCGCTCGCGGAAAAGAAATGGCCATGCGCCAGGCGCTCGGGGCATCGCGACTGCGACTGATGCGGCAATTGATCGTCGAGTCGATCTTGCTTTCGTTGAGCGGGGCCGTGTTCGGCCTGTTGTTCGCGCGCTGGGGTAACACTATCCTCCTGCATTTCCTTTCCACCGTGGGTGGCACGGTTTTCCTCGATTTCTCCTTGGACCGCCGCGTGCTCGCCTTCACCGCCGCCATTGCCGTTCTCACCGGTCTGCTGTTCGGCGCCGCGCCGGCATTTCGCGGGACCCGCGAATCGCTGACCATCGCCATGAAGGAGGCCAATGCCTCCGATAGACGACGCAGCCGACTCCGCTTGTGGATTGTGGCGTCGCAGGTGGCGCTTTCGCTCGTTCTGCTGGTTACCGCCGGTCTGCTGCTGCGCAGTTTCCGCAACCTGGCTTCCGCGGATATCGGCTTCGACGCCAACCAGGTTCTGGTTGTGAACGCGAACCTGTTCGCGGCAAGGATCCCCGAATCCGATCACACTGCTACATACGATCGCATCGGTGCGGAGCTTCGCGCACTACCCGGAGTCGTCTCCGCCGCGCGCTCGATGACAACGCCACTGGGCGACTCGCAATGGAACACGGTAATCCATAGCGACGCGCCGCATGCCTTGGTTGGGGATGATAATACCGCTTATTTCAATTTCGTGGACCCCGATTATTTCGCTACCCTGCGCACTCCACTGCTCGCCGGGCGCAACTTCACCGCCGCCGACTCGGCTAATTCCCAGCCCGTCGCGGTGATCAATCAAAGTCTGGCGCGGAAGTTCTTCCCCGACGTAAACCCCATTGGCCGCACGTTTCGCCCCGAAGGCGGCGCGCGCAAACTGGACCCCCCGGTGGAGGTAGTCGGAATTACGAAGGACGCCAAGTACGAATCTGTGCGCGAGGAAACTTACCCCACGGTCTTCCGGCCTATCGCGCAGGTGGCCGAAATCCGCGCCGACAGCTTCGAACTGCGCACCGCGCTCCCGCCGGCCACCATGCGCAAGTCGATCCAATCTGCCATCGCCAGTGTGAACGCCGCGATCCCGATCGAGATCCACTCGCTCGCCGCGCAGGTGGACGATTCCATGACCCGCGAACGCCTGCTAGCGGCGCTCTCCGCCTTCTTCGGCGGACTGGCGCTGCTGCTGGCGACGGTCGGCCTTTATGGAACGCTCAGTTATCTGGTGGCGCAGCGCCGCATCGAATTCGGCATCCGCTTGGCCTTGGGCGCCACGTCGCGGTCGATCCTCGGCCTGGTGATACGCGATGTGACGATGCTGCTTCTCGGTGGGATCGCGGCGGGCATCGGACTTTCCCTCGCCACGACACGCCTGTTGGGCGCGATGCTGTTCGGTATCCAGGCGCGCGATCCCGTCACCATGGCCATGGGCGGCGCGCTCATGGCTGTGGTCTCGCTAGCCGCGGGATTGGTGGCGGCCCGCCGCGCTACGAAAGTCGACCCCATGGTGGCACTGCGGCAGGAGTGATTTTGTGGGACATGCTTCAGCTTGTCCAGGGGAGTTCAACTACTGCACTAACTCGAAGCGCCCGTCGGGCAGCAGCCAATACCGCCGGCCGCGCCACTGAATCGTATTGCCGAAGAAGCCGGCGCACCACACCAGCAGAGTAACGGCGTCCTGCAGCGGCACCAGCCACCACCGCCGCAGCGTTAGCGGATCGCGCAACACGTGGCCGGCAGTCGCCCACACCGCGGCGCCACGCAGCACCACGGCAGCTGCCAGCATGGGCCCCCACCCAGGAGCGATAGCGCATAGCAGCAGCGCGATCGGTAGCGGGTGGGTAAAGACTTGGCCCGCATAGCCCCACGGCCGGGAGCGTCGCGCGCTGCGCATCCAGCGGAGCCGATGGCGCACACTCGCCCCGAAAGACTGAGCACCGATATAGTGATCGATCACGTAAGACGAGAGGATCACGCCGAATCCGTGCTTCGCCGCCAAGCGTCCCATCACGAAATCTTCCGCCAGGTAATCCTTCACGGCGTCGAATCCGCCGATGCGCCGTAGCGTTTCGCGCCGCGCCACGATGGTTGGGCCAAGCGCGAACTTCATGCCATCCAGCATCCGCGCCACCAGAACTCCCGAGAGGAACTCGGTATTCAGACCGAGCGCTTCCAGAGTCGACCAGAAGCTGCGGCCGGGCACCACGCGATAGGGGCACGTCGCCATGCCGACCTTTTCGTCGGCGAATTCGGCGGCGAGGGCGGACAACATGTCGGGCATCACGCGGATGTCGCTGTCCGCCATCACCACCAAATCGTGGCTGGCGGATTCCAACATGAGGTCCAGGCTATATACTTTAGCGTTGGCGTAAGGGGGCTCGCCCGTCACGATTAGTTGCGACGGAACTCCCGGATAACGCGCCTGCAGGCGTTCCACAACCTCGACGGCTGGGTCGGCGGCGCTTCGTACGGCGAACAGAATCTCAAACTCGGGGTAGCGCTGCTCGAAGAAAGACCGAAGATTTTCCTCCAGCCCGTCTTCCGCGCCGGCGAGCGGTTTGAGAATGCTGATAGGCGGTCCGGCGCACAATCCCGGCGGGCGCACACCGCGATAACGAATCGCGGCGACAATGGTAAGCACCTGATAAATCAGGGCACCGGCCACTAGGGCCCCCAACGTTACGACAAGCACTTTACTCTACTCTACACTGGAAAAGTGTCATGAAGAACACCATTGTCGGTACAGCCGGCCATATCGACCATGGCAAAACAGCCCTGGTGAAGGCTCTCACCGGTATCGACGCCGACCGGCTGGAGGAAGAGAAGCGCCGCGGTATCACCATCGACCTCGGATTCGCTCACCTGCAACTCACGCCCGGCCTGCGGCTCGGCTTTGTCGATGTGCCCGGCCATGAGCGCTTCGTCAAGAACATGCTGGCGGGCGTGGGCGGCATCGATCTGGTGCTCTTCGCGATCGCCGCTGACGAATCCATCAAACCGCAGACCCGCGAGCATTTCGATATCTGCCGCTTGCTCGGCATCCCGAGCGGCGTAATCGCGCTGACCAAGTCCGATCTCGTGGAACCTGACATTCTCGGGCTGGTCCGGCTCGAGGTGGAAGAGATGCTGCAAGGCTCGTTTCTGGAGGGCGCGGCCATCGTACCGGTCAGTTCTCTTACGGGCGCCGGGCTGGACGATCTGCGCACCGAGCTGGCGCGCGCGGCGGAAGCCGTCCAAGAGAAAAGCTCGGCCGGCCATTTCCGCCTGCCCATCGACCGCATTTTTTCGGTGAAAGGGTTCGGAACGGTGGCGACCGGCACGTTGATCTCGGGGTCGGTAGCCAAGGAGCAGACCGTCGAAGTTTACCCGGGCGGCCGAACCCTGCGCGTCCGCGGAGTGGAAGTGCATGGCGCGCCAGCCGAGCGCGCGGTAGCCGGACAGCGCACCGCGGTGAACCTGGCCGATATCGAGACGGCCGGGCTGGTACGCGGCGATGTGCTTTCGGAACCGGGGCGATTTCGAGCGGTCATGCATGTGGACTGCCGGCTGCAACTGCTCCCTTCAGCCAAACCCCTGAAGCATCGCGCTCCGGTCCACTTTCATGCGGGAACGGCGGAAATCGGGGCGGAGGTGCGCCTCTTCGGCGGCGCAACCAAACTCGAGCCGGGCAACTCGGCCCTGGTGCGGATGGTACTCCATCGTGGGGCGCTGCTGCTGCCGGGCGATCGCTTCATCATCCGCATGTTCTCGCCGGTAATCACCATCGGAGGAGGCGTGGTACTCGACCTCCCAGTGACTCTCCGCTCCTCCGGTGCGGCCGAGCGGCTCGCGCAGTTGGAGAAAGCCGACGAACCGGGGCGCATCGCTCTGCACGTGCGGGATGGCGAGTTCGGCGCCGGTGTCGATGAGTTGGTAGCGCGCACCGGATGGACCAAGGAGAGCGTCATTGCGGCCGCGGCGCGGACCGCGCTGATGGCTCTCGGCGAGTCATGGTACGTGGACCCCGAATGGTTCCAGTCGGCGCGCGCCAAACTGCTGGATGCGGTGCGCGTCTTTCATCGCGAAAATCCCCTGGCCGCCGGCGTTGCCAAACAGGATCTCCGCGCCCGTGAAATACCCCGTGTGCCGCCGTTCGTGCTCGACGCGCTCCTCGCGGCCGCTCCAGAGATCGCGGTTGAGGGTGAGACGGTCCGCCTCAAGACGCACAGGGTGGTTTTGCAGGAAGAAGAAGAACAGGCGCGCAACACCATCGAACGCGCGTTCGAGGCGGCGGGTCTGGCCGTCCCCCCAATGGGCGAAGTGCTGGCGGCATCGGGGGTGGAAACCAAGCGCGCCCGCACTCTTTTGGAGGCCCTGATACGCCAGAAGCGGCTGTTACGGATCAATCGGGAACTGGTGTTCCATGCCAGCGCGATCGAGCGTTTGCGGCAGATTCTGTCGACGAGAAAGTCGCAACATTTCGGCGTCGGAGAGTTTAAGGAGTGGACGGGAATCTCCCGAAAATATGCCATTCCTTTGCTGGAATACCTGGATCGAGAGCACCTCACCCGCCGCGAAGGCGATCGGCGTTTGATACTATAGCTGGCAAACATGATGGGTCTTTTCAAACATCGGGTAATCGACCACCGCACTAATCCGCCGTCATTGGGTCCGCTGGAGATCGCCGTAATGGAGATTCTTTGGGAACGCGGCGAGAGCAACGTTCACGATGTCGTGGAGAAACTAGGCCGTCCCCTGGCTTACACCACCGTCATGACCACGCTGGACCGTTTATACAAGAAGGGCCTGCTGAGCCGTCACAAGTCGGAACGCGCTTTCCTCTATTCCACCCGCCAGACGCGCCTGGAATGGGAGCACAAGCGGGCCGGCGAGTTCGTGGCGGGATTCCTGAATGGGCCCGATCCGGCCGGCGAACTGCTGATCTCCTGCCTGGTGGAAGCGGTCGGCCAGAAGGATGAGGCGCTGCTGGATGAGCTGGAGCGCAAGATCCGCATGAAGCGCAAGGAGCTGGGGACGCGGAGGAAGCCATGATTCTGCCTTACCTCGCGCGGCTGGTCTGCTTGTGTCTGGCGGCGTTCTTTCTGGTGCATGTCGCGCTCGGACTGGTGGTTTCGCTCTTGACGCCTTGGGCCGTTCGCGCCGCCGGCAGGATGGCGCCCGTCTACGGCGCCCGGCTGCTCCTCGGCCTGCGGCTCTTTCCGGCTGCCTTCGCGATTTTCGTCGTCGCCGGGCTTTGCACGCCCAGTTATCTGTATCTCGAGCCGCAGGGCGCCCCTGAAGAGATGGGCGTGGCCTGTATGGCCGCGGCGCTGGCGGGTCTGGCTGCCTGGGGATTTTCGCTTGCCCGCGCGTCGCGCGCCATGGTGCGGTCGGCACGGCACATCCGTGAGTGCCGGGAACGGAGCCGCGAAATCCGATTGCCGGGCGAACGCAACACCGTATGGGTCATCGAGAGTGCCGCGCCGTGCGTGATGCTTACGGGCGTGTTCCGTCCGCGGATCGTCGTCTCCCGCGCCGTTTTGGCGGCGCTTTCGGCGGAGCAACTGTCGGCCGTGATCCGGCATGAGCGGGCGCACGGCGTGCATCGCGACAATCTGAACCGCCTGCTGCTGTTGCTCGCGCCCGGCGTCCTCCCGTTCGCCTCCGGTTTTCGGAAGCTGGAGCACGCCTGGGCCAGACTCTCGGAATGGGCCGCCGACGATCGCGCGGCCGCCGGCAATACCCGCCGTTCTCTGTCGTTGGCGTCCGCCCTGGTGCGGGTGGCGCGCCTGGGTTCCGCGGCGCCTGCCCCGGCACTCGCTACTTCATTGATGGCCGATGGCGCCGATCTCTCCGACCGCGTCGACCGTCTGCTCCGCCCGGCTCACCGCGCTACCCGGCGCCGAGACCGCGAACCGATCCTGATCGCTACCGCGAGCGTCTTGCTCACAGGTGCGCTCATCGCCATGGTGGCGCACCCCGTCACCCTGCATTCGGCGCACGAGTGCCTGGAATTTCTGATTCAGTAGCAGCGCCGAGACTCCGAACTCCTGACGTCGCCCCCGCAAATTGGGGTTACTGAGGAAAATGCCCTGAGCCCGTTTCGTATCCGGGCACACTGCGTTTCCGAGCCGCGACCGTGAGGGAGCCGGTTTGCCGTGAGCCTCTCCTCGCATCCAGGTAAAGATAAATCAGCCGCTGATGTCCATCGGTGGCCAAATTTGTTCTTGAAGTCAGGCGCAGCTCCGATTCCTCGTGTCCAAGATTGTGGGCACCCCCAAGTCCGGACTCTCGACCCAGCAGCCTGAAGGCGGCTCCCAGCCTGCTTACAGATTCGCGGTAACTTTATTCAAGGTCCGCGGACGGTCCGGATCGAGCCCTTTTTGCACGGCCAGGTAAGCTGCGAATAGCTGTGCCGGAACGATGTACGGGATGGGCGTCAGCGCCTCCTTCAGCTTGCGCGGCAATCGGATCAGCTTCGTGGCGCGGCGCTCCACTTCACGATTCCCGGAATCGGTGATGGCGACGATTTCCGCGCCAACCTCCCCGAGCTTTCCGAGCACCTCGCCGATCGAGCCCCATGTGGGGCCCGGCGGCGCGAACGCGAATACCGGGAATCCCTGCTCGACTAATGCGATCGGCCCGTGAAGCAGGTCGGCCGACGAGAATCGCTCCGCCACCACGTAACACGTCTCCATCAGCTTGAGCGAGAATTCGAACGCGTTGGCATAATTCAGCCCGCGCCCCACCACCACTGTCTGGCGCATAAAGCGGTACCGCTCGGAAAGCGCGGCGATGTCGGATTCCAGGCGCAGGGCTGCGTCTACCGCGTCGGGCAGTTGCTCGAGATCGTGGCTCCGCAAACTCCCGCCCAGTACCGATGCCAGGAGATAAAGCAGAAGCAATTGGCCAGTATAAGTCTTGGTGGCGGCGACGCTCTTTTCCGCTCCGGCGCGCACCAGGAAAACGTGTTCCGCCAGGCTCGCGAGTGTGCTGGCACGCTCGTTAGTGATCCCCAAGGTGAGCGCGCCCCGCTGGCGTGCCTGCTCCAATACGGCATTGGTGTCAGTCGACTCGCCGGATTGCGACAGCGCTACCACCAAAGTATCGCGGTAGTCCAAGCGCGCGCCATATAACGTGGTGATCGAAGGCGCCGCCAAAGAAACCGGTATCCCGGTGGCGATTTCGATCAGATAGCGGCCGAAAAGCGCGGCGTTGTCCGACGTGCCGCGCGCCACCAGAACGATCAGGCGCGGCCGCCGCTTCTCCAAAGCTCGGCGAAGCGCCGCGACGGCCGGTGCGGCTCCTTTCAAGGTTCGCTCCAGTGCCTGCGGCTGTTGCCGGATTTCCCCTAACATGCGCGACATCGCCTCCACGATAGCAGGCGGCGGGTCGGGGGCGAGCTCGGCTCGCCTGGGCCAGCTAAAGCTTACCCCACATCAGAAAAGGCCAGCGTTTTTGTGGGATAAGCTTCAGCTTGTCCAAGCGAGCGAAGCTCGCTCTCAAAAATGTACAAACTCCAGGGGCAAGCTGAAGCAAACTGAAGCATGCCCCACGTGGCACATGCTTTTAGGGCCTCTACAGCGGAGTGAGCGGCCGATTCTCCGATCCCGTATAGAACGATCGAAGGTCACTCGATGGCGGAGGGGACAATAGCACCGGGCGCATCAGAATCAGCACCTGATCGCGCGAGTTGTCGTGTTCGTGGGTGTTGGTGAGCGGTCCCAGGAAGGGGATCCGATTGATGCCGGCCAGACCGGAAAGCGTGCGCGCTTCGTTGGTGGTGAGCAGACCCGCGATGATCGACCATTCGCCGAATTTCAGCTGCGTGGTGTTCTTCACCGACCGGTTGGAAATCACCGGCAAGCCGTTGATAGAAGCTCCCGTCAGCACCTGGTACTGCGCCTCCACATCGAGCGACACGTTCTCAATATCGTGCACCACCGGTGTCGCCGTCATGGTCAGCCCGAGATCCTGAAAAGTGAAGGAGGGCGCCACCGTGAGGCCTGCCGTCCCGGAAAGTCCGCCGGTGGGGAGCGAAGTGCCGTATCCCCCCGTCAGGATCGGATACTTTTCGCCGATATGCATGGTGGCTTTCTGCCCGCTATTGGCGCGCAGTTGCGAAGACAGCAGCAGGTTGGCGTCCGATTTCGACAATTGCGCCACCAGGGCGGTACTGGCGATACCGAGGCCGATCAGAGTCTTGCCGCCGCCGAACGTCAACACTCCTTGTACGCTCGTGGGCAGCGAGACGGTGTTATTGAGAAACGAGGTCAGAGCGTTGAGAGAGAAGATCGACGGGAAATTGATGCCGTAGGTGATGGAATCGTTGAGCGAGACTTCGACGAACCGCAGATCGATCAGCACTTGCGCCCGCGCATGCATCAATTGTTGGAACAGCGCTTGCGCGTATACCACCTTGGAAATCCGGTCGCGCATCACCACCGTATAGGCCGACGCGTCAACCCCCAGTTTCTCGATCGCCATGGCCTGTTGCACGGCGCGAACCATCTGCTCGAGTTCCTGCGGGGCGAAGACATCCGGGAAATGCACCGACATGGTAACCGTAGGTTCGATCTCGGTGCGCTTCTGCGCGGTATCCTTGACCACCAGGAAGATCTTGCTGGTGATGGGCACCAGGAACGAACCGGTGGCGGCCTCCAGCCCATGCAGTGCGTCGCGGTAATCCACGCCCTTCAAACGAAAACGGAAGGGCGTGCCCGCTTGATAATCGGAATCGTAGACGCAGTCCAAGCCGTAGGCCTTGGCTACGCTTTGAAACAACTTCTTGAAATCGCCGGAGAAATCCAGGTCGCGAACACCCGGATCGGCGTCCAGTTGGGTCGGCGGAAGCGGTTCGTTGGCGGCGGTGAGGTCCTCGGCGCTGGGTTTATCGAAGTGAAACTCGGGCTCCTGGCTCAGTTCCTTATCCAAGTCCGCTACCGCTGGAATCTTGGGCTGCGGCTTGGCTTCCATGGCAGCTCGCGTCTGCACCGCCTGGGTACGATTCCAATACGTCCTATTACGCGGATCTTTGGCAGACGCCTGGGCGTAGAAGACGTAGGCTTCGGCCATGTGGCCGGCCTTTTCGGCGTCGCGGCCCCTTTCGTATAGCTCCCAGGCGGAAGGCTCGGAGTCCTGCGCCAGCAGACGCAGGCCCAACACCAATCCCAGGAGACAAGCAGACCACCGCATAATAATCTGACGCCGCCGCTGGCCGGAGCGTGCAAACGATTTAGAATCTGAGGGAGGGATCGAATGCGCTACCTGCGGCGGCTACTGGCCGAGAATCCGGCGGAACTGGTATGGCCCATAGTTATCTTCCTACTGACGATGGCTGTCGGGTGGGTGGTTCGCTGGCTGATTCTGAAGGCCTTACGCGGATGGGTGAGACGCAGCGCGAGCCGCGGCGGGGCAGTCCTCATCGATGTGTTGGCTGGCCCGATGCTCATCTGGGCGGTGATTCTGGCGGCGCACATCGCCGTCCAGTCATCCGATCTGCCGGCGGCGTTGGCGGGCCGCGTGGCGGAAATCCTCTACTTCCTCTGGATGGTGTCCGTAACGTTGATGGGCATGCGCCTGGCGGGCAATCTGGTCCGTAACTTCGGCGACCAGGTCCCAGGCGCGCTGCCGGTTACCACTCTCAGTCAAAATCTAGTGCAGATCGGCGTTTTGATTCTGGGAATCGTGTTGGTGCTGGACCACTACAACTATTCCATCAAGACAATCCTGACCGCATTAGGTATCGGCGGTTTGGCGGTTGCTCTGGCACTGCAGGACACGCTATCGAATCTCTTCGCGGGGTTCTACGTTGCGGTGGCGCGCCAGATCCGGCTGGGCGATTACGTCAAACTAAACACCGGCGAGGAAGGTTATGTGAGCGATATCGGTTGGCGGAGCACCACCATCCGTTCGCTCAACAGCAACATGATCATTGTGCCGAACGCGAAACTGGCACAGGCGATTGTTACAAACTATTACTTGCCGGAAAAGCGCATGTCGGCGTCGTTGCAAGTTGGCGTAAGCTACCGCAGCGATCCCGACCAGGTTGAAAAAGTGCTCCTTGAGATCGTGCAAGCCGGCATTGCGGATATCCCCGGATTGCTGGCCGATCCAGCGCCCGCGGTGGCGTTCGACCCGGGTTTCGGTGAGTCGTCCCTCGGATATACGGTAAGTTTCACGGTGGCCGAGTTCGCCTCTCAATTCGGCGTTCGCAACGAACTGAAAAGACGGATTTTTCGGCGCTTCCGGCAGGACCGGATCGAAATTCCCTTTCCCACTCGCACCGTCCATTTGGAAAATCCGGCGGAATTGCGTGAAAAAGGGCCGCCCCAACAAACTAAGTTGTAAACTAAGTGCGCCTTTCAGCCACTGTATCGAAACATACACGCATGTTAACCGGGATTTCCGCGTACGCGCACAGATTAGGGTCGATACCGTTTGCCGCCGTTGAACTGCCCGTGTTATAGTTGGAGCGCGTTTGATAGCTTCCGCGAATCCGGCAGATCGTCTCCTTGAGCGACGGCACCGTCGTCCCGCTTGCGTTGCGTCACCGATGAGCCCGCTTTCAAATTGTCAGGAGAATATTCAGTGAAAAATATCTTTGTGGGCAACCTCGACTTCAACGTTACGGAAGAAGCCGTGCGCAGCCTGTTCGAGCGGTACGGGCAAGTCAACAGCGCACGTATTATGACGGATCGCGATACCGGCCGTTCCCGCGGGTTCGCATTTGTCGAAATGGAAAACGAAGGAGAAGCGGATCAGGCGATTTCCGCTCTCAATGGCTACACAATGGACGGGCGGGCGTTGAACGTTAACGAGGCGCGTCCCAAGCCGGATCGCGGATTCGGCGGCGGCGGTGGCCGCGGCGGATTCGGCGGTGGCGGCGGCAGGCCGGGTGGTGGCGGCGGCGGTGGTGGCCGGCGGCCCGGAGGCGGCGGTGGCGCCGGCGGACGCCGCGAGCCTCGCTGGTAAGTTTCCCCGCATTTACCTCAAATACCCGGAGTACGCAGAGGGCCGTAGGGTACTTCTGCGTACTCTGTCCTACCTGGCTAAATCCCCCCTCCTCACACCCTTTGTCGATACTGTTACCACGGTTGACGGCGTGCAGCGCGCCCAGACGGAGGTTTTGAATGCGTGATGTTTTCCTACGTTCGATTCCGCCGCCCGGGCTAACCGGCAACTTAGCTTAGTACACGGTTCCGTAAATACACTCTCGTTGCGGCTCAGTATCGGCACATTGCGTTTCCGAGCCGCGACCACAGGGAGCGGGTTGCGGGCGGAATACGCTAACGCACTTCTGAAATGCCAACTTAGGGATCATTCCAGATTCACCCCGCTGGACCCAAATCTTGGTGAGATCTCACTGTCGCAGGCCAGGCTGCCTGATCTCAGCCAAGAAATGGTGAGCGCCGCGCTATGAAGATTCAAGGATGGTGGTAAAGGGGGCTATCCGGAGGGTCGTCGAGGATGGAGTTGGCGGGACGGCGCTATGAAGTTCACTGTCAACATCTGGCAATCAAGCTCTGATCGAGCGATCAGTGGTTAGTGAAGTTAGAGCGCCAATCGTTTCAACGAAAGCGAACCTGGTAGATCGCTCTCGTGAATGTTTCGAACGCCGCCCAATACCGCGGCTTGCGGTAGGCGCCTCCCGAAGCGATGAGCCGGAGTTTTGCGCGCCGCAGGGCGCTCACCGGCGCCGGTCCCGCCCCCAGTTCATCGTAGAAGTCTTTCATCAGTTCGGCCGTAGCGCGATCGTCCACGTCCCAAAGTCCGGCCACAACGTTGCGCGCCCCGGCGCTCAAGAAAGCCCACGAGAATCCAGTCAGTCCTTCCCCGTAGTATGTGCGGCTTCCCGCCGTTTGACACGCGGAGAGGGTGACCAGTTCGGCCGTGAGGCGCCGTTCGAGGATCTCTCGAGCGTATAACTTGCGGCTGTCCGGCGGCCCCGCCAGCACAATCGCCGAATCGAGCGGCGACTCGCGATTGGCGACCGCGTGCGACGCGAAATGCAGGGTCGAAAAGGTTTCGGGATGGGCCGCGCGGTATGCCGCCGGGGTGGCAGCCGACGCAACGTAAACAGCCTTGTCCGTAAAGTGGCTCTCCACCGCCTGCAATTCTGCTTTGGCGTTCGACAGGCGCTGGAATTCCGTCCCCTCGTACCCGGGATCGCCGAATGCCAGCAATCGGCCGCCGGAAGCGTATTCGGACCTCTGCAGCAGGGCCAGCGACGGCGCCACCGACACGGTCGCATCGTCGATCCAGTAGTGGCCGCCATCCTCCGCCGGCAGGCTTTCGAAGCTGAGCTGATGTAATACGCTATCCGGTTCAATCACAACGTTGCTGTTCTTAGGCACGCGATAGTGGCTTCCCAGCAGATTGGCGAACAGCCAGCGGCCGGCGTCGTTGCCGCCCTCGATGGGATTGTCGCCGCGCTGGATGGCATCGTTGTAGCGCCGAACCTGCGCCGCGATTTCCGCTTCTGGAGGGAGCTGGAAACTGTGCAATCCCGCCGAATCGATGACCCACAACAGCGAGCGGCGCGGCGCAAGCCAATAAGACATCAGGATTGCTCCCGACGCGCCCGCTTCTTTTTTCAAGGAGGTCAAGTCCGCGGCCGGGGCGCTACTCTCGTCTCGGTGCAATCTCTCTTCGAGTACCTGCGCGCGGCTCGATTCGGCCACGCGGAACGCTGCCGCGGGATCGCCTTTGTCTACCAGGAAGTCCACGTAGTCCCGATAAAACTCAACCAGGGCCGAGAGGAACGAAAATTTGGATTCATCCCGCTGAAGTGTGGAATGGAGTTGGTCGGCGGCGGCGAGAGTGGCGCGAAACTCAGACTCCGCCTTGGCAGTGGCGCCGGTCTGGCGATACAGGCCGGAAAGTCCCACGTGGCACTTGAAAGCGTCCACCGGATCGTGCGCGCGCTGGCTGGCAATGAGGGTTTGGTTGTAAGTGCTCTCACCCGTGAGGTAATCGTGGCGCGCCACTGAAATGTCGGCCAATTGGACCTCATCCCTCAGCAGCGCGGGCGAGCTTTGCGATTGACGGGCCAGCTCGGTGCTGTGCGCGTTGAGATCGCCAGCTGACGGCAGATCGCCTTTTTTGAGGGCGATTCCGGCGAGGTCGTGAAGTACATTCGACAGCCACTCCCTGTCGCGTTCGGGATCGGCGAGCGCTTGGGCCTTGCGGTAAGAACCGGCCGCTTTCTCCAGGTCGCCCGATTCCTCCCAGGTTTCGCCGAGGCCCACTAACCACCGCATCTCATAGACGCGATCGTGCAGTTGTTCTGCCACCGTTGTGGCGTTAGTGAAGTTCTCGGCCGCGCGATCCATGTCGCCCAAGTCGAGGTAATCGGACGCGATATTGCCTAATGCCAAATCGAGCGCACGGCGCATTCCTTTACTCCGCGCAAGGTCGCGGGTGCGGCCGAACCAGTAGAGCGACTCATCATACCGGAAGCGGCGATGATCGAGGAATCCCAAATCGGCCAGGGTGTAGGCTTCAATTAGAGAATGCGAGCCTTCCACCGATGCAAGAGCTCGCTCGAAGCTAACCTCCGCGGCAGACATCTGGCCCCTCTGTAACTGCAGAGTGCCGTCGATCAGATCAATTTTACCCGCGAGATCGCGCGCCGTGGGAGGAAGGTCCAGACGAGCGCGCGCGATGCATTTGACGGTTTCCTCATCTTGGTGATTGCGGAGGTGAACCAAAGCCTGATCGGCCAGCCGCCGGGCTTCGTCTTCCGGAAAGGGCGCGGAACTCTCAAGCAGGGGAATCGCTTCCTGGGTCCGGTCGAGTTCGATCAGTGATTCTGCTAAAGCGAGGCGGAAACGCCAATAAGCGCGGGATTGAGGATGTCCGCGCCAACTGCGATAGCCGCGATCGGCTGCTGCCCGGGCGTTATCGAATTCAGCATGGTTGAACCATTCAACGGCTTGGTTGTAGGCAAACTCCCAGGATGCCCCGGGGTGATCTCCAACATTCAACAGACACAGCGCCAGCAGAAGAATTAGCTGGTAGGTGGCCATCCGGTTCCGTCGCTACTGCCGATGCCGAAACACACCGCGGCGCCAGTGTCGCTGCCGAGGGCAAGACGCAGCATCGTCAGGTGTTGCTGATGCCGCTCCTGCGGATGTACCCATGTCCATTCGGCATAGTAGATGGTCCCGAAATCTCTCACGTAGATCGGTTCGGGAATGAAGCCGGGTTCACCCTCGCGGGCGTCGAACGCGGGCGCAAACATGAGCCGCTGGACCTCCCCATCGATGCGCAGATTCCGAATCGTACTGCCGATGGGCGAAATGCGTGGGAAACACTCCTCCGGATAAAGGCGGCTATCGTAGACCGATTGCAGACGGCACGTCACTTCTTCGACGGTGAACCGTTTTCCCACTTGCAGCCCAAAAACCTGAGCGGTAACGCTGGTGGTGAAGACGCCGTCCTCCTGGGAGGCGATAATTTCCGTGCGCGCTGAATCGTAGTGAAGTTCTTCGCCGATGGCAAAGCCCTCGCTCTTGCATTCGATCCGGCCGCCGGAGCCGGCGTAGGTGCTCACCGCCAGATGATCGCCCAATTCCTGGAAGTACGGCTTGCGAATACTGCCGCGCAGGGCAATTGCGTTCGCCTTGTACAAATACTTCTGCATTTTCGTAGGTGCGGGCATGGACATTCCTCTAATTATCGATAGCCTTTTCAGGATTTACAAGGCAAAAACAAGTGCGGTGAGGTCTATTTCGTTTCCACTTGTAGCAGGCATGCGCCCAGGTCATCCTGTGCCGAGCCGCTAGTTCCGGTTACCGTGACGCGGTATTCGCCAGGACTCAGACGGGCCACTGGAATCTGCAGATTCAATGAATCCGGCCGCCCCACTACGCTCACCTCGCCCGACAGGACTGCCTTTCCCGCCCGTTCGATGGAGTAGCGATAATGCTCGTAACTCTGGGGGAGATCGAATGTAAGGATCACCGGCGAGCGGGATACCCTTACCGATTGAAGCTGCCCGCTTCCCCGCGTGGCGCCGCGAATCGGAACGATGTCCACGTTTTGAGCGCCGGCGGAATCCTCAACAGCGACAGACGATGTGGCATGCATGTGGCCCACTTCGTAGCCCAGTCCCACCAAAAGCGCCAGATTGAACGCCGCCGAAAGCGCCAGCGTGGGAAATGGGCGCCACTGGAACCATGGAAATGCCCTGGCGGGAGCTCCCACGGACGCTCTGTCGCGGAAAACCTGCCGCGCATTGGCGGCGAAGGCAGTCGACGCTTCGACGTCTTGCATACAGTGGGAACAGTCGGCGAAATGCTCTTCAAACGCATCGCGTTCGTCCGGCGTTAATTCCCCCAGAGCGTACCGCATGGACGCTTGTGCCTGGATGGCTTGCTCATGATCTATCATGACGAATCCTTCAATCGATGTAATATAAAACACGTTTCCCTACCAACAGAACTGTGTGCGTGCCGGCTCGGACTTGGAGCGCCCCTTTCGCAGATAGGCCTGCGCGAATTTTTCCTTGGCGCGATGCAGCAACACGCGAAGATACTCCGCCCGTACCCCCAACTTCAAACAAACCTCTTCTCGCTCCGCCTCTTCGAAGAACACCAGGCGCAGGATCTCCCGGTCTTTCGATCCCATTCCGTCCAGGACCTCGCCGACCACCCGCTTGCGCTCTTGCGTGACTAAGCCGGCATCCATGTCGATGCGGTCGTCGGCCGGGTCCGCGGATGGCTCCAATGCCGACGGCTGCCGGCTCTCCTTATGGAGGAATTCCAGCAGGACGTTATTGCAGACGGAATTGACGAATGCTCCGAAGCGTTCCGGTTGGGTGACGCCGGAGCCCTGCCGGAGCGCCTTCAGCACTCGTAGCATGGTTTCCTGCTGAACGTCTTCGGCCATGGAGAGCGACAGCCGGCGCGCGCGCAGTTTCAGCGAGAGGAAGTTCCGAAAATACGCGCTAAAGTGGGTCTCCGTGGCGGGATCGCCTTCCGTCAGGCGTTCCACGTACGAAGCGTCGAACGTATGGAATTCCAATCTTCGGCCGCTCCTATCCCATTTATTATATAGAGGGTCAGGCAGCCGGCACGTTTTTCTTCCGCAGTCGGTCTCTGTCGCTACGGTGCTCACTCCTTAACATAGTGAATCTCTCCCCGGTTTCGTTTCATCCGCTGCCGTATTTTCCCCTAGTACCGCCGTTTGCGCTCCGGATGAAACGCTGTGTTGCCGCCGTTCACTACCTTCACGCATGGCAAAACGCATCATACATTTCGATCAGGCGCGGAAAAAACACCTATTGCGCAGATTTTATCCGCTGCAACTGCCTTTCTCATACATCGCTCTGCGACGCGGGCGCGTGGTTCAGAAGGGATGGGGCGAAACGGCGGAGATCAGCAGCAACCATGTTCGAGTCAAGCCGCTCGGTTTGATGTACGAGGACGTCACGGAAATGATCATGTCGATCATCTGGCCGGCCAAACTGCCGGACGGTGCTGGCCTTCAGTTGATGTTCCATGCGCTGCCGGTTCGCGATGGTTCGTCAAGCGAGCTATTCCGCATTCTGAGGCATGAATATCGCACCGCATCGAGAGACGCCAACGGGGTAGGCTTGCGTGCCGGCCTTCTCAACTGGAACAGTGGCGATTCGGACGAACGAACGGATGCGGGACCGCCGGCCTTCGCCGTGGCGGCCGCTTCCGGGATGTAAGGCGATGCGAAGGTGAGCGCGTTGCTAAGTCGCCGTACAGGTACCGCCGAGAGCAGCGTTAATCTCTACCTGTATATCGAGCACGTTCACCACGCCATCGCCGCTCACATCGTTGAGCGCCTGTACGATACCGAGCGCCTCATTGACCATGGTCTGCACATCTTTCACATCTACGAACCCATCCCCGTTCACATCGCACGCCGCAGCGGTATTCACAAATTGTGCGGTTACCGAATGCGGCAGGTTCATGATTACCGGAATCGGATTGGTGGTTCCGGACGCGTCCCCGCTCCACGAACTGAATGCGTACGGGGCAGTCGTGGTAGCCGTCACGGTGGCGAGCGCCCCGGAATCGAAGTAGGCCCCCGGCGCCGGACTGACGCTGCCCAAGGCCGAGGGACTGGCTGCGGTGGTCAACTCGTACTCTGCCTTGAAGCTGGCGGTGTATGTGGCCGGACTGCCGTTCACGCCGATGCTGTGACTGGCTGCTCCGCCGTCGCTCCAGCCGCTGAAAACGTACTGAGTGCCCGCCGATCCCGCCTGCGTCGCACCGGCCGCTATGGTGTGCGGCCCCTGCGATAGATTGAGGAATTGCGGCGCGGTTTGCGCACTTCCGCCGTCAACCGTGAATTGCAGGCCCGGCGGATTAGTCTGGATCGTGATGCCGCCGCTCAGGTCTACGCGAACCACGCTATAAGCCGGCACCGGGATCGGATTGGCAGAGGTCGAACTTTGAATGGCGATCGCGATTGCGGTGGTCGCCGTATTGGTGGTGCTTGGATCGGTACCGGTGATGAAGCTCAGCGGCAGGGCGCCGGCTGCCGGCGAGCCGCCGAGGTTCACCGTTACTTCATGGGCCGTCGCGCTCTTGTTCGTGATGACCACGCTCTGATACCCCGCGGCGTTGGTATAAGCCTGCGCATAGAGAGCGGGAATGGGCGACAGTCCCGTGGCGGCGACGGTGGCGCCGCCGATGACCGTTGTGGAGTAAACTTGCGTCGCGTTGCGCAGTACGCCGTTCAGGATGGCCACGCCTTGTGCCTGGGCCGAGGGGAAAAAGCCGTAATTCAGCGTCGCCGTATCGATTGTAGTGCCGGCGTTGTACGCGTTCTGCACGTCGTTGGCATGCCGGTCATTGGCGTTAACCCCGTAGGTAGAAGAAAGCGCGTGCATTCCTACGTGCAGCACCGAAGGGACGGTCGACATCCGCATAATATATTCCGCCGCATAGATCGCCCCGTACAAGGTGCCGTCGGTCAGCGAGGGATTGTTGCCCAAATCGCCGCCCGTGGGATTGAATTCGGAGACCAGGAACTTGGTGCCGGCTTGGTTCAGCGGCGCCACATACGAGGTCACATAGCTGGCGGAATTGGAGTACAAATTCGCGTTCTCATCGGCCATCCACTGGGTGAAATCGGTGCCTGTGGTTTCCGCTCCATAAAAGTGGTACGTGATCGCGTCCCAGTATTGCGGGCTGTAACTGGCTACCGACGAGTCCCAAGACGGCTTTTTACTTCCTGGGTCTGAGAAGAAGAGCGCCACAACTGCATTCGGATCGACGGCCTTGATGGCGTCGCGGAAAGGCTTCATCTTGCCGGCGTAATCCTTGCCGGATGCAAAAAATAGCGGCTCGAAAAAATACGGCTCATTACACAGTTCCCAGACGGCCACGGGAATATTGTTCGCTTGCGCCAGTGCGGCCAAGGCGCCGGCGTCCGCGGGCGTATCGGTGTAGCCATTGATAACGACGATTAACTGCGCGCCCAGCAATTTGGCTTGATTGCCGACGTCCAGGAACTGATGGCCACCTTTGCCGGCGAGTTCCCCGATGCTGGCCTCAAGGGTTGAAGAAAAGGAGGTGGTCGAAAAATTCGCTACGCCGGGGGCGGAGGGGGAGGTAAGCATGAGCCCGGTCTGCCAATTGAAAGCATCGCTGACAATTCCGCCGGGATATCGAATCCAGCCAGGCGAGAGCTGCCCCGCCACAGCGTTGAACTGGTAGTCGTAGGGCTCATATGAGGCCGCGCCCTCGTAGTTGAATCCGCTGAAGTTCGCGTTCAACGGAGTCGGCTGGGTAGTATCGATATTAACGATGGCGATAGTCTGCGCCAATGCACCCATTGCATAGACAGCAAGGCTGAGCGCCAATTGAACAGTGCGCGCTGTCAATCCGAGGTTCCTTGTCGGTACTTATCGACCGGTCGTTTAACCTTTCTAGAGTTTTCAACCCGCGATCTTGGCGCGCGACTCGGTTTGGGTGCATGCTTTAAATATGCAGCGTTGGATTCGCGTCACCGCCGGAATACTGGCGGTAGTTTTCCTGGCTGCGGGACAACCCGCCGCCGATAAGTGCCGTCTCGAAGGGACCGTGCTGAACGCCGTCACAGGTCAGCCGATCCGCAAAGCTCGTATCACGCTGACGCCGGTGCCGGGTGGAGAGCCCATTCTGGCAGCTGCCGATGCCCATGGAAAATTCGCGCTCGCCGACTTAGTTCCTGGCAAATATAACTTGATGGCTGGCCACGATGGGTATACGGACCAGCGTTACGGAGCAAAAAGGCCCGGCGAAGAGCAGAAGGGCGAGCAGTTGGAACTGACGGCCGGTTCGGCAAAGACTGATGCCGATCTCAAATTGACCCCGCTGGGCACGATCATGGGCTTCGTCCGCGATGAGGACGGCGATCCGGTCCGGCAGGTGGACATAGCTCTACTGGCGTACGCCTACCGCTCATCCGGCAAGAAACTGCAAATTCGCAACGATGTTCAGACCGATGCTCTGGGCGAATACCGCCTCTTCGACGTGCCTTCCGGAACTTACTACCTGCGGGCCAAACCGGTGTCCGCGCAAGCGCCCGGAACCGGCCAACCTGGCGAAGCGTACGCCGCCGTGTACTATCCGAACTCGCCGCAGCAATCGGGCGCGGGGGCCGTCGAATTGACTCCCGGACAGGAGCAACGGGGCATCGATTTTGTCCTGCACCCGGTTCCCATTTCGTTTATCCGCGGACGAGTAATTCCACCAGCCGGTGGCACTCACTGCATGGCCAGTCTGGGAATGGGTGCGGATGAGCTTCAGCCGTATAGCGAGGCCCTGGGTGGGCTTTCGGTCGTGCAATTCGTCTCCATGAGTGAGATGGCGGACGCAGACGTCGCTTCCCCCGGGACCCGGCCGGTCGATAACAACAACAAATTCGAGTTCCGCAATGTCCCGCTGGGAAGCCACATTCTGAGCGCCAGATGCACGGTGGGCAAGCAGCGATTCACTGCCACAATGCCGATTCAACTCGACGCCGGCGGACTGGACAGCGTCGAACTGCATCCCGTCGGACCCTCGACAATCAATGGCCAGGTGCGGCTGGAGGGCGAGTCGAAGAGCAAAGTGACCGAAGCGCGTGTCTTTGCCGGTCAGTCCGACGGCGAGTCATTCTTCATCGGCGGATTCAGCGATTCGGACTCGGCCGAAGGAAAAATCGCGGAAGACGGAACCTTCTCGTTTCACAATCTGTCCATGGAAATCTATCATTTCACCGTCAACGAGCCCAACGACCTGTATGTAAAGTCGATAACCGAAGACGGTCGGGATGTACGAGAGTCCGGTGTAGATCTGAAAGCGGGCGCGATGTCGGTGACAGTGCAGATAGTGCTGAGCGCCAACGCCGGAAGCATCGAAGGGTCGGTAGAGAATGGGGCGGGCGCGAAGGTGATTCTCGTCCCTTCGGACCCCCAAGCCGCGCGCACGTTGGCGAAAACGGCGACCGCCGGGGACGACAGGCACTTCGTATTTCCGGTGCTGGCGCCGGGGCGTTACAAGCTCTTCGCGTGGGAGGATGTAGATACTAACGCGGCGATGTACGATCCCGAATTCCGCAAGCCGTTCGAGAGCAAAGGGCAGACGGTCGAGGTCGGCGAGAAGCAGAAGGCCACCGCGCAACTGCAATTGATCCCCAGGGTAGAATAATAGACTTGTCCACGCCTGCCGATCGATCTCCTTTTCTGGCCGGGTTCCCCGTTCTCACGGAAATCACCGTCTTATGGGCCGACCACGATGCCTTCAACCACGTGAATAATGTCGCCTACCTTCGCTGGTGCGAAACCGCGCGGGTGGAATATTTTCAGCGCATCGGACTCTACCCGCAAATTCCGCCGCAAGGTCTCGGACCCATTCTCGCGAGCATCACTTGCCATTACCGCCGGACGCTGAACTACCCCGATACGGTAGCGATCGGCACCCGCATTACCGCCATCGGCAACTCCAGCTTGCGCATGGCGCACGCGATTGTCAGCCGCGCGACCGGCGAACTCGCGGCAGAGTCGGATTCCGTGATTGTGACGGTGGATTACTCGACGGGCAAGCCAGTCCGCGTTCCGGATGACGTCCGGCAGGCCGTCGCCAACCTGGAAGGCCGGGATTTCGGCCGCGGTTGAAGAAGCCGGGCTGTCGCCCGGCTGGGCAAGCTGAAGCTTACCCCACGTCAGAAAGATTTTGTGGGATAAGCTTCAGCTTGTCCAAGCGAGCGGAGCTCGCTCGTCGTGAGCAAGCGGGTTAATCACCGCTTCAAGACTTTCTCGACTGCCTTTGCCAGCGCGCGGAACTCTTCGTGAGCCGGCGAATTGGGCGCATATTCCGAGACCGTGAGTCCGCTGGCAACTGCTTCCGCGACCGCCACGCGCTGTCCGATTGCCGGCAGCACCTTCTTGCCCATGCCTTGGAGCGAAGACGCCAGCCCGCGGCTCAAATTGCTGTTCATGAGAACCTTGGACGGCACGAAACGGATCCGCGGCTTTTTCGAGCGCCGTTCGGCGCGCGCTTTGAGGGAGAGCGACAATGCCTCCTTCAGCGCAAACAAATCGAGCGGGGAAGGACCGCAGGGCAGCAGCATGAGGTCGGCAGCCAGCGCCGCCTGGTAGGTAGTCTCCGGCATGCCGGGCGGTGTGTCAATGACCACCAGGTCGACGTGCTTCTCGGCGGCGTGCGCGCCGGCGCGCAATTTACCTGTGTCGGTGACTCTCTCGACGCACCGCGAGAGAATGCCCTCGCCTTGCTCCGCCCAGGTTGCCAGGCTGTGCTGCGGATCGGCGTCTAAGGCGATTACGCTTCTTCCCCTCCTGACGAACTCCGCCGCCAGGTTGCCAGCGATGGTGGACTTGCCGATCCCGCCCTTGCGCCCGGCGACGGCAATGATGGCCATAAAGAGATACTATACGCCTGTCTGATGTGGGGTATGCTTTAGCTTGCCCCGCCGGGCGACAGCCCGGCCCTCGCTGCGGTCCCGCAGGAGAGCCTTACTGACGAGATCCGCCGCCAGGAGCGAGCTTCGCTCGCCTGGACAAGTTGAAGCTTATCCCACAAATCGCTTCAGTGCACTTCGCCCACAAATGCGCCGAACGGCGGCAGCACCAGCTTATCCAAACTCTGCGCCGAGGAGCCGGACTCCACGGACTGCGCGAGCGGTGTCAGGCTTCGGCCAGCCACGCCGATCTTGGCCGCGTCAAAGCTCAGCGTCTTGGGCGCGTCGCTGAAATTCATGGATACCAGCACGGTGGCGCCGCCGGCGCTGCGCACAAACGAGAGCACATTGGGGTTGTTATCGTCGATAATTCTCAAATCCCCATTGCGCAACGCGGCGTTCTCTTTGCGCAGGTGGATCAGCTTGCGATAATAGCTGAGCAGCGATGCCGGATTGCCGGTTTCTGAGGATACGTTCACGCTGGTGTACTTTGGCGCTACCGGCAGCCAGGTGGCGGCTCCCGTGCTGAAGCCCGCGTTGGGCTGGAGATTCCATTGCATCGGGGTACGCTCGCCATCGCGTCCGATCTCTTTCGGCCAGCCGATTTTCCCGATCGGGTCTTTCACCTGCGAGAGCGATTTCGGATCGTTGTTCGCCATCCCCAGTTCCTGGCCGTAATACATCAGGGCCGTATCGCGGGGCGTCAGAAGAAGCGTGGCGATGAGGCGCGCGATGGCGTCGTCATGTGTGCCGTCGCCGAAGCGGGTCCAACTGCGCCGGTTATCGTGATTGTCGAAAACCAATAGCGGCATATTGCCGTTAAGCCCGGTCTCCGCGTCGCGCAGTTTGGAGCGGAACAGTTCCGCCGAAAGCTTGCTGCCCATGCCGTATTGTGTGTCCATGGGTAATTGCAGTTCGTCGTTCTTAGCGCCGTAAGCCTTGGCCAGTTCCTCGACGTTCGGCAAATAGGTTTCACCAATCAGGACGGTGCCGGGAACGGAGTCGACCACTTGGCGGAGTTCGCGATACGCTTCATGCACCTCGGGAAGATTGTCGGTGTGAACGTGCTCCGTCATACGGTCGCCGTAGGAATTCACACCTGGCAGCAATTTCTCATTGGTGCGTTCCGGATCTTCGAATAAATGCGGCACGGCATCCAGACGGAATCCGGCCACGCCGCGCTTCATCCATTCGCGGATCATGTCGTACATCGCCACGCGAACGTCATGATTGCGCCAGTTCAAGTCCGGCTGCTGTTTGTAAAAGGCGTGGTAATAATACTGCTTCCGCATTTCGTCCCACTGCCAGGCAGAATGGCCGAAAATCGAAAGCCAGTTATTGGGCGGCGTATCTTTAGTGCCGTCCACCCAGACATACCAATCGGCTTTGGAATTGGTGCGGGAACTGCGCGACTCGAGAAACCACGGATGCTGATCGGAGGTGTGGTTGAGCACCAGGTCGGTGACGATCTTGATGTGGCGCTTGCCGGCTTCGTCCACCAGGCGATCGAAATCCCCCAGGGTGCCGTATTGCGGGTCGATGGCGTTATAGTCCGTAATATCGTAGCCGAAATCCACCTGCGGCGAAGGATAGAAGGGCGTAATCCAGATGCCGTCCACGCCGAGTTCCTGCAGGTAATCCAGGTGTGCGGTGATGCCGTTTAAATCGCCGACCCCATCGCCATCGCTGTCAGCGAAACTACGCGGGTAGACCTCATAAATGACGGCGCCTTTCCACCAATTCGCATCGAGCGGGGTGGCGGTAGCCTGGGGAACTGGTTTGGTCCCGCAAGTTGACAAGATCAGGGCGAGGCACAAAGCTGCCCCCGCGCGAAGCGCCGTACGCCTACGGATTTCGATCATTGTTCACGCTCCTGAAGGATCACGGTAATCCGCTACCAGTATATGTAAATGGCTGGAATTGGGGAGGATTGCCGATCGACGCCAAATTGTGTCTTGACGCCTATCCTGCGATTCGGTATAAATATGGTTTAGGCGAATAAAAGGCGAAAATGCCAGGCGCTGCTCTCAGAACGCAATTCGAATCGCTTCTCGGCGGTCACCTCGACTGGCAATCCCGCCCCGCGCCCGAATGCGTCCCCACCGGCGTTCCCGATCTTGACGCGGCCACCGGCGGACTGCCTCGCGGCTGCCTCACCGAAATCTTCGGACCGGCGTCCTCCGGCCGCACCAGTCTCCTGCTCTCCATCCTCGCCCAGGCAACTCATCGGGAAGAAGTTTGCGCCCTTGTCGACGCCGAAGACGCCTTCGATCCCGCGTCCGCCGGCGCCGCCGGCGTCCACCTCGACCGCCTGCTTTGGGTTCGTTCCGCCAACAATGCCGAGCATGCCCTCAAAGCCGCCGACCTGCTGATCCAGGGCGGTGGATTCGGCCTCGTCGTTCTGGATCTCGGCGATACCCCGCCCGCCACGGCCCGCCGCATCTCGCTGACTTCCTGGTTTCGCCTGCGCCGCGCCGTGGAAAACACCCCTACGGTTCTGATCTCTGTGGCGCGCCAGTCGAACGCCAAAACGTGCGCCTCGCTGCAACTGGAATGCGCGCGCGAGCACGCCGCATGGTCGGGCGCGCTGCATTCTTCGCGACTCCTGCGCGCCATTTCCGCGCGCGCCACTTCCACCCAACGGAGCAAGACATGTTCGCCTGTCTTCACGGCAGCGGCCCTCTGACCGCGCTGGCGTTCCAATTCTCTCCGGCGGTGGAGCGGACCGCTCCCGATACCGTCACTTTCGACGCCTCGGGCCTGGATCGACTTTTCGGATTCCCGCAGGATATTGCAGCCTCGCTTGCCCGCCGCGCCGCCGAGATCGGCGTGAAGGCCGGCATCGCCATCGCCGCCAATCCGGATGCCGCCATCTGCGCCGCCCGCGGGTTCTCCGGCACGAGCATCATTCCCTATGGCGACGAGGCAAAATTCCTCGCGCCCCTGCCGATCGCGCTGCTCTCCCCCACGCCCGAATTGCAGGAGACACTCGATCGCTGGGGCATTCGCCGCTTCCAGGACCTGGCCGCTTTGCCGCCTCTCGGCATCGCCGAGCGTCTCGGCCCCGAAGGCCTGCGCCTGCGCGAATTGGCGCGCGGAGAAGCGGAGCGCAAGCTGCTTCCGCTCCAGGACCCGCTCCGTTTCGAAGACGAAATCGAACTCGATTACCCCGTGGAACTGCTCGAACCCCTGGCGTTCGTGCTGGCCCGCCTGATCAACGGACTGGCCACCAGTCTCGCCACGCGCGCCCTGGCCACCAATGAGATCCGGCTGCGGCTCAAGCTCGAAAACCGCGCCACGCACGAGCGTACTTTGCGTCTTCCCGTACCCACGCTCGATACCAAAGCGTTCCTGAAGCTCATGCAGCTCGATCTTTCGCAGCACCCGCCTTCCGCGCCCGTAGTTGAAGTGCGCATGGCGATGAATCCCGTGAAGCCGCAAGCCGCGCAAACCGGCCTTTTCATCCTCGCCGCGCCCGAGCCCGTGAAGCTGGAGTTAACCATCGCACGTTTGAAATCCATCGTCGGTCCCAGCCGGGTCGGCACACCGGCGCTCCTCGACACGCATCGCCCCGACGCTTTCCGCATGACCCCGGCATTTGTTCCATCTACGCCCGCCACCATGCCGAAATTTCGTCTCTCCATCCGCCTCTTCCGCCCTCCGCGCGCCGCGCGCGTGGCGCTCGCCTCCGGCCATCCCAGCTTCGTCACCGCAGGCGCGATCCGCGGCAAAATTCTCGATCTCGCCGGCCCATGGCGGACTTCCGGCGACTGGTGGGCCGCCGACCCCTGGCTCCGCGACGAATGGGATATCGCGTTAACGGATGGCGCGCTCTATCGGCTGTACTGCGATCCCAAGGGATGGTTCGTGGAGGGGAGCTATGACTGAGTTCACAAAAAACATATTCACCGCAGAGACACAGAGACACAGAGAAAAACAAAGTCAAAGTCAAAACCGGAGGGCGCAGAGGTGGCAGAGGACACGGAGGGGTAAGGGCATAGGGTCTCAGCGTCCTAGCAGCTTAAGTTCGGGAAAATCGCCGCGGCGCGCACGCCGCAAGCAAAGTTTAGAATCACCGCAGGGACGCGGAGACGCAGAGGACCGCACGGGGAACAAGTCAAAACCGGAGAACGCGGATGGGGTGTTCGCGTCGCAAGTATGGGCGCCGGTGCAGGAGTTGCCGGCCTCGCCAATCGCAGTTTCCGTCACACTGCGACAGCTCTCCCCTCAGCGTTCTCCGCCCCCTCCGCGCTCTCCTGTTTTGACTTTGTGCTATCTCAGCGTCTCCGCGTCTCAGCGGTGAAAATTGCCGTGTTCGTCGATCTGCACGTCCGCTCCGCTTTTTCCTTCATCGAAGGCGCCGCCGTCCCCGAGGAACTGGCCGGGGCCTGCGCGAAATACGGCATGCCGGCGATGGCCATCGTCGACCGCAATGGCGTCTACGGCGCGCCGCGATTCCACATGGCGATGAAAAAAGCCGGACTGCGCGCCCACATTGGCTCCGAAATCACCTGCACCGACGGCCATTCGTACCCGCTGCTTGCCGAAACTCGCGAGGGATATCAGAATCTCTGCCGACTCATCACGCGCATGAAGCTGCGCGCCAAAAAAGGCGAAGGCGCGGCTACCATCGAAGAGATCGCCGAGTTCTCGCGCGGTCTTCTCTGCATCACGCGCCATCCCAACCAGCGCCTGCTCGATATCTTCGGCCGCCAGCATCTCTACGCCGAACTCCAGCGCCACTACCAGCGCCAAGAAGAGGCGCACAATCAGGCCACTGTCGACTGCGCGCGCCGCCTCGGCATTCCGCTCGCCGCCACCAACGGGACCGCGTATGCTGTCCCCGAGCAGCGCGAACTGCTCGACGTCTTCACCTGCGTGCGCCATCACGTAACGCTCGCTGAAGCGGGCCGGCTGCTGGAGCGCAATTCCGAGCGCCACGTCAAATCGCCGGCCGATATGGCGCGTCTGTTTGCCGATCTGCCCGAGGCGATCGCCAACACCCGCGCCATTTCGGAACGCCTGGAATTCACCCTCGCCGACCTCGGCTATCGCTTCCCGCGCTACCCGGTCCCCGATGGGGAGACGCAAATGTCGTTCCTGCGCAAACGCACCGATGAAGGTGCGCGCGTCCGTTACCAGCCTTACTATGAGCGTGCCCAGCGCCAGGTGGAGCGTGAGCTTGCCTTAATCGAAAAGCTGGAACTCGCCGGCTATTTCCTGATCGTCTGGGACATCGTGCGCTTCTGCAAGGAGCACGACATCCTCTGCCAGGGGCGCGGGTCGGCCGCCAACAGCGCGGTCTGCTACTCGCTCGGCATCACGGCTGTCGACCCGGTGGGCATGGACCTTCTGTTCGAGCGATTCCTCTCCGAAGAGCGCGGCGAATGGCCCGATATCGATATCGATCTCCCTAGCGGCGACAAGCGCGAGCGCGCCATCCAGTACGTCTATCGGCGCTTCGGGAAATTAGGCGCCGCTATGACCGCCAATGTCATCACCTACCGCGGCCGGTCGGCCGCGCGCGAAGTGGGCAAGGCTTTGGGGTTCGAAGTTACCTCGCTCGAACGCCTCAGCAGCCTGGCGCACTCCTTCGAATGGCGCGACCCCAAGGATACCCATGTGCGCAAATTCCGCGAGGCCGGTTTCGATCTCGATCAGCCGCGCGTGCGCAAATTTCTCGATCTCTATGGCATGGCGCAGGATCTTCCTCGCCATCTCGGCCAGCATTCCGGCGGCATGGTGATCTGCCAGGACCAGCTCGATTCCGTGGTCCCGCTCGAGCCCGCCACCATGCCCGGCCGGGTGGTGGTGCAGTGGGATAAAGAAGACTGCGCCGATATGGGCATCATCAAGGTCGACTTACTCGGCCTCGGGATGATGGCGGTCATCGAAGAGTGCCTCCAGCTCATTCCGCCCACGTACGGCGAGACGGTTGACCTGGCCCATCTTCCGCAGGACGATCCGGCAGTGTTCGAGGCACTGCAGAAGGCCGATACCGTGGGCATGTTCCAGGTGGAGAGCCGCGCGCAGATGTCGGCCCTGCCGCGCATGATGCCGCGCAAGTTTTACGACGTGGTGGTGCAGGTGGCTATCATTCGTCCCGGTCCGATTGTCGGCAAAATGGTGCATCCTTATCTCAATCGCCGCCAGGGCCGGGAAGCGCCCGATTGTCTGCATCCTTCGCTCGAGCCGGTGCTTCGCCGCACCCTCGGCGTGCCGCTATTTCAAGAGCAATTGCTGCGCATGGCCATGATCGCCGCGGGATTTACGGGAGGCGAGGCCGAGGAGTTGCGCCGCGCCATGGGCTTCAAGCGGTCCGAGAAGCGCATGGCCGATATCGAAGTGAAGCTGCGCGCCGGCATGGCGCGCAACGGCATCGCCGGCGAAGTGCAGGATACCATCGTGCACTCCATCACTTCCTTCGCGCTCTACGGCTTTCCCGAATCGCACGCCGCCAGTTTCGCGCTGTTGGCTTACGCCAGCGCGTTTCTGAAGTGCCATTACCTGGCTGCCTTCACCTGCGCCATGCTGAACAACCAGCCCATGGGATTCTATTCCCCCGCGATCTTGATCAAGGATGCACAGCGTCACGGTTTGCGCGTCCTGCCGGTGGACATCGTGAAGTCGCAATGGAATTGCACTGTAGGACATGCTTCAGCTTGTCCCACTCCCCATCTTCGCCTCGGACTCCGCTACGCTCGCGGACTTCGCGAAGAAGCCGGTAAGGCCATCCTGCGCGCGCGCGGAGAGCGTCCCTTCAGCAGCGTGGACGATCTCGCCCTGCGCGTGCGTGAACTGCGCAAAGACGAACTCAACCGGCTGGCCGAAATCGGTGCGCTCAATTCGCTCGGGGAGGCGCATCGCCGCGATGCCCTTTGGCAGACGCAGCGCGCCATCCTCCCAGTCGGCCCCCTGCTCGCGGGCGAGGAGGAAATCGGCCAGCCATCGCCGCTCGCGCCGATGAATACCGGCGAGCGGCTCTTCGCCGATTATCACGGTACCGGGCTGACCATCGGCAAGCACCCCATGGCCTATCGGCGCGCCGAGATGGACAAGCTCCGCGTAATCCGTGCGGCCGATCTCGCCCGTGTTCCTAACGGCCGCGTGGTGCGCATAGCCGGCAGTGTGATCGTGCGCCAGCGCCCCGGCACCGCCAAGGGATTCGTCTTCCTCAGCATGGAAGACGAGACCGGAATCATGAACGCCATCCTCACGCCGCCGACCTTCGATCGCTTCAAAATCGCCATACTGGGCGAGCGCTTCCTGCTGATCGATGGCGTGCTGCAGAATCTTGACGGAGTCATCTCCGTGAAAGCCGCCCGCGTGCAAGCGCTCCCGCAGGGCGCTGCGGCGTCGTCGCACGATTTCTACTAGGAGTAGGTCAACAACATTATGGGCCACGGATGCACACGGATAAGAAAAGGCTTGGTTTTATCCGTGTGCATCCGTGGCTAAATCTGTTTTCGCGAAGCGCTACTGTCTCTTCTGCAATTCTTGCGAAATCATCTTGGCCAGCCCGAAGCCGCCCTGTTGGGCGATGGTGTTGGCCAGTTGCTCTTCGGCGAAATCGGTGGCGCAGGAGCCTGAAGAATCGTCGCTGCCCAGCCATCCGCCGTCGCTCGAGTGTGCCGAATGCAGAATCTGGCCGATCAGCAGCGCTTCGAACTGCTGCGCGGCCTGCGTGATCTTGGCGGTGTCCTTCGGGATCGCGCCCTCAGTCAAGGAAACAATCCCCGACATCCCCACCTGATTGACCGAGCTCATTTACATTACCTCCAGTTCCGCTTCCAACGCCCCGGCGCTGCGTAAACTTTGAAGGATGGCGATGATATCGCGCGGCGTCGAACCGATCGCCGACAGTGCGCGCACCAATTCCTCGACGGTAGCTCCCTGTTTCAGCACCACGGTGCGGGCCTTCTCCTCTTTGGCCGACACCGTGGTCTGCGGCGTCACTTCGGTGGTGCCCGCCGACAGCGGATTCGGCTGCGACACCATCTCCACGGTCTTCACTTCCACGCTGAGATTGCCATGCAGGATGGCCACCGGGGATATCCGGACATCCTTCCCCAGGACAATCGTTCCGGTGCGCTCGTTCACCACCACGCGGGCCGCGCTATCGGCGTCCACCAGCAGGTTTTCCAATTGCGCCATGAATTCCATGGTGCGAGCGGAGAACTCCGGCGGAACCGAGACCGTCACCAGCCCGGCATTCTCGGCATGAGCCGGGGGCGAAACCGCGCTGAATTTCTTATTGACGGCATCGACAATGCGCGCCGACGTGGTGAAGTCCGATTGCCGTAATTGCAAACGCACCAGATTCTTCGGGGCGACCGAGGGAGCCGGACGCTCCACCGTAGCGCCATTGGGCGACCGTCCCACGGTAGGGTGGTTGACCGTGGTCTGGGCGCCGCCGCGGCCGGCTATAAATCCACCGGTAACCACCGGCCCCTGCGCCACCGCGTATACCTGCCCGTCGGCGCCGCGCAGCGAAGTCAGCAGCAGAATGCCGCCACGCAGGTTCGAGGCGTCGCCCGTGGACGCCACCGTAATGTCGATGTGCAACCCGGGTTGCGCGAATGCCGGCAGCGTCGCGGTAACCATTACCGCCGCCGTGTTCTTCACCTGAATCGCCGTGGGCGACACGATGACGCCCATCCGTTCCAGCATATTGGTGAGGCTTTGGTTGGTAAAGACCGTCTGCTGCTTGTCGCCGGTTCCGGCGAGCCCTACTACCAGCCCGTAGCCGATGAGCTGATTGTCGCGGACGCCCTCGACGTCGACGAGGTCTTTCAAACGCGCCGAGGGAAGGCTTTCCGCCCCCAGCAGGCACACGATCGAGAAGGCTATCGGACGCATTTTCATGGCTCAGAAGGGAAGCAGACCCAGCAGCAGACGCCACAGGAAGAAGGGCCGTTTGATGGCATCGTTCACGACACCCTTGCCGTTGATCCTGACTTCGAGTTGACCCAGACGGTCCGACTGCACGCTGTTAGTGGTGTCGATGTCGGCCGGGCGAACTACGCCGCGCACGGTGATCGTCTGATACTCGGAATTCACCTGGATATCTTTGGAGGCTTCGACCACCAGCCCCCCATTGGGCAGGACGCAAATCACGCGTGCGGTGAGAACCGTGTTCAAGCTGGTCGAGCGGCTGGTGGTTCCCTGGCCGTTCAGTTCGGTATCGCCGGCGACATTTGCCAGATTCGCGAACGGGCCCGTCGCGCGGGTGATGCCGGCCAACGCGCTGATGGAATTCTTGGTGCTCGAAACGCGCGACGTTTTGGTGGCGCCGGTACTGACCGCCGAAGCCTGTTCCGCCACCACTATGGTGACGATATCGTCCACCTGGCTGGCGCGCACATCGCGCGCCGCGTCGGCCAGCCGCGAGCCGGTAATCCAGATGGCGCCGGGTGTGGGGGGCGCGACCTCCGACTGGCGGGCGGCCGCCTGCTTTACGTACACATCGAGCGGAGTCGGCGAAGAGGACTTGGTGCTCTTTTTCTTATCGGCCGCCACCAGCGGCCCACTCAGGAGGGCGCACAGCAGGAGGATAGCAATACCGTTCATGGGGTCACCTTGGCGGCGGGAGATCCCACCGATACTCTTCCTTTTCCTTCCACGCGCGCCGGGAATTGCTTGTGGGAATCGGGATTGAGAACGGCGATCGTCTCGCCCATAGCGCCCGACCCTTGCGCCAACCCTTCCAATTCGAGGTGCGCCGCGCCATTGAAAACTTCCACCGTTACGGTATCTCCGCGAACCACCACCATGGGATTCCGAAGCATAGTTGCCCGGATGGAGGTTCCGGCGCGAATGGCGGTGCGCGGCCACTTCCCGATGGCTTCTTCACTGGACGAGACGATTGGGACCGAAGGTGGATATTCCGGCCGGGTCTCGGCGCGTACCTGCTCCGCGGTAATGGCGCGTCCCGGATCGAGATTGACGGCGGCAATCAGACGGGTTACCGGAACTAGAACTTTGACGCGGGCCCACACCGCGAAACGGTGTGTTTCCGCATAGCGCACATAACCTGTCCAGACAGCGCCGCCAGGCCCTGGATGCAGGCCGTTCGTCTGGAAGTTGACCTCGCCCGCCGGCACGGGCTGCCGGCCATAATCGAGGATTGTAATGTCGGCGTCCGGCATGGCCTGGCGCATGGCAGCCACGAATTGCGCCGGATCGGGAGGCGACACCGGGCGCTCGACGCAGATATCCGCGTCCGGCTGCCAATTCCAACCGAGGCGCTCCGCTATACGGCGCAATTCGGCAACCCGGAAGACGCGTTGCACTGCCGGCGCGGGCGCCAGCGCCACGGGAACTTCGGGAGCCGGCAGGGTGAGAGCAGAAACGGTGGCGGCAAGATCTCCGGCCAGGATCTGGCCGGACCCCGGACGCACCGCCAGGCAACCGGCGACGGCAAAGGCGGCAAGGGGCATCATCGCTGCAGATTATTCACTTCCTGGTACATGTTGTCCGCCGCGGTGACTACCTTGGAATTGGCTTCGTAACCGCGTTGCGTCTGAATCATATTGATGAATTCGTCTACGACCGAAACGTTGGATTGTTCGGTGTACCCCTGTAGCAGGGTTCCCAGCCCTTGTGGGCCGCCGGGAGCGCCGATTGTGGGGTCGCCGGAAGCATCGGTGGGAGTGTAGAGGCTGTTGCCCATGCTGTTGAGTCCGGCAGGGTTCGGAAAATTGGCCAACTGGATCTGGCCGGCCTGCTGGGCGGCAGTCTGATTGGGCAGCGTGTAGCTTACCGTCCCATCGGCGGCGATATTCACCGACAGCGCTTCCGGAGGAATGGTGATCTGCGGCTGCAAAGGCATTCCGGCGGAATTGACGATGTTGCCGTCCTTGTCGAGTTGGAATTGGCCGGAACGGGTATAGGCCAGCGTGCCCGAAGGCTGCAGCACCTGGAAGAAGCCGTTGCCCTGGATGGTCAGGTCGAGTGGGTTGTCGGTCTCGGTGAAAGAACCCTCGGTGAAGATAATCTCGTTCGACGCCGCGTGCGTACCCAGCCCCAACTGCAATCCGGTGGGATTTACGGACTGTTGGCCGGCTGCGGTGCCGGGCGCGACCACACTTTGATACATCAGGTCTTGAAACTGTGCGCGCCGCGATTTATATCCGACAGTGTTGGCGTTGGCCAGATTGTTGGCAATGTTGTCCAGGTTCAATTCCTGGGCTTTCATACCGCTGGCGGCGCTGTATAGTGCTCGAATCATGCCATCTCCTCGTTTACGAACCGACTTTGGCCACCTGCTCGATGGCCTGCTTGGTCATGTCATTGCCGATGAGCACCGCCTTCTGCAGCATTTCGAACTGGCGCATAATGCTCACCAGGCGGACCGCCGACTCCGCGGTGCCGGTATTCGATGTCTCCAATTTGCCCTGCTCGACGGTAGTTTCCGGCGGCGCCGCGGGCTTGGCATTCGGGTCCACCGCGCGAAAGTAATTCCCGCCTTGTTTGGCGACTCCGGCCGTACCCGTAAAATCGGCAATATCGAGCTGGCCAATAGGCTGTCCGGCCTGCATGAGCGTGCCGTCGCGAGAAATATCGATCGGCAGAGCCGCTTGCGGCGTCAAAGGGGTGCCCGAAACGCTCCGCACGGGATAACCGTCGGCGGTTACGAGTTGGCCGTTGGCGGCGATGTGAAATCCGCCGTTGCGCGTATACAAGGTTCCATTCGGGCCGGATACGCTGAAGAAGCCTTGCCCACTCAGCGCCACGTCGAGCGAGTTGCCGGTGTTGGCGATCGGGCCCTGCGAAAGATCGGTCCAAGGCTGCTGGACAACGGGCATGGTGGTAGTTGAGTCGCCGTCCTCCGCTTCCGGCGCAGTGTAGAGGCTATAGAATTCGCGATCGGCTTTATAGCCTCCGGTGGAGGCATTGGCCATGTTATTGGCCAGCAGATCGAGCGACTCCATGCGAGAGCGGAGGCCGCTCGCAGCCATCGCGGTCATTGGATCCATACGCCACGAAAGGATGCACGCGGCGCGCCAATAGTTATTCGGGAGGTAAATATCTCAAAACGAGGCTATACCGTCCGATAAGAGAGACAGCGAGCAATCGCGGGCGCGGCAATTCCATGCCGCACCGGCCACTTGCGGCAATTCGTTGGCGTACACCACCCAATCAACGCGTTGAAAATGCACTGACGCGGTTTGGCCAGCGATCTGCACTTCTGGCGGCGTGCAATCTCTCGCACCACCGGCCGCAGCCTCCATTGGGCTTCTCCTATCGTTGCCGACGGCATCCGGCGCGGCCGCCTCGGCCGCGAAGGGATCGCTACGCAGCTCGCCTGCCGCCGCCATGCAGTTTCCGGAACTGCTGGAAGGCTTGGTGGAAAAGGACCCTCAACCGGACACCGCAACGCCCAATACCGCAACGCCCAACACTGCAACGCCCAACAAGGGTACGCCTTCGCCTGATTTAGCGCAGAAAAACGGGCAGGCATTGCGGTGGCTGAGCTCGGCTGTCGCCTGCTCGCTCGGTTCGGTCCAAACCGCCGAACCCGCGAAAGTGCCGGCGGCGGAAGCGGACGCACCCATCGGCCAGGCGCCGGCGCAAATATTACAACCAGGTTCTCCCGCGCCGGCGGCGCCCCCGGCATCTCCCGCGGCCGCAATGTGGACTACAGCGGAAGCGGCAGCGGAACCGGCCGCAAGTCCTTCTGTCTCGGCATCCGCCATCGCCGTTGGCGTCACGGTTCCCGTTCCGGAGCCCGCGGCTCTCCCCCACGAGGCGGCGCTGGCAGGCGCTCCGATCGCGCAATCAAGTCCTCCTGCAGATACGGTACGGGCGGCCGCTGCCTCCCCATCCACGAGCCCACGCCCCACCTCATCACGCCCACCCATGTGGACTGGATCCGGCGCGCCCGCCGAGCTGGCGCCCGAGATAACCGCTAAAGCCGCGGTTCCAACTGCCGAGGCCAACGCTCTTTCCCGTAAAGCGGCGGCGCCAACCCCTGCTGCGGTCTCGGAACCATCGGTCACTGCTTCCCCATCCACGAACTCACGCCCCGCTTCCTCACGCACGCCGGTCCGGACTGGAACCGGCGCACCATCCAAACCGGCCGCCGCAAGCCCGTCTGTCTTCGCATCCGCGATAACCGCTAAAGCCGCGGTTCCAACTACAGGGCCCCAAACTCCCCCCCACGATGCGGCGTCGCCCTCCACACCGGGCGCAGTGGGATCTGCAGCCGTGCCACCGGAGACCCCGCCTGAAGCGCTATCGGCAGTACCGGAAAACCGCAACCCAACGCCACTTCCTGCAGACGGTCCGGCAACTGCGAATGTCACTCCGCAAACGGTGCAGACCAAGCAGCCCGAAACGGCCGTCAAGCCAGACAGGACGCCGGGGTCCGGAGACGGCAAACCAACGGCTGCGCATCCGCCCACGATGGCTGCCGTGGCTCCCCAAGCGGCCCGGGCGGAGATTTGGCAAAGCACACTGCCAAACCCTCGTCCTGCCGCGTCGCTTCAGCCGCCCGCCGGAGATTCGGCCGCACCGCACCAGGACGGCTTGCCCGAAGTCATGCCGCCGCCAGGCGCGCCGCAAATTGCGAATTCTTATGACGCACAACCGGCGAAGGCGGCAGACCGGGCGCAGGCAGTCCCATTTTCGAACCCGGTAACTCCGCCGCGGCTCAGGCGCGAACCGCTTCAGCCAGACGCTCAAAATTTTGCGGTACCGGAACCGGCGGCCGGCGTTGCAATTGCCACGTCCGCGTCCGCCACGTCTGAAATGGCGCCTGCCGCACTCCTGCCGATTCCCGAACCGAGCGCTGCTTCCGCGGCCGACCCAGTCACTGAGTGGCAGCCTGCGCGCCTGAGTCCTCCGCAGCAACCGGCCGCAGTGCGCCAATCCGCAGGCAGCCCGCCGTCTGCCCCCGCTCGCGTCTCGAATGCCTTCGCCGCGATGACCGATACTCCCGCTCCGTTGGCCCAAGCCCTTGCGCCGCCGGGCGCAGAAGCAGTGGCCCCGCCGCCCGTCTCCGAGTCCGCCAAGCTGTCGCCGGCGGATGCCGCTGCTCCGCCGCATCCAGCCGTGCAGAACCGATCGGCATCGCCGTCGATACCCCAGCCGCCGTCGAATTCCAACGACGGTTCGCAGGAGCAGCCGTCGAAAGTCGCATTTACGGCCACCCTCAAACCCGCGGACAGCTCTCCGGAGCAACTATCGCCTTCGGCAGCGCCGACACTATTTCCAACCGAACCGCCCGCTCCGCCGCCGAACCCCCAATCTCCGGCGTCCGACGATCTCGCGCCGCCGAACGAAAAGAACTCGCGGCCGACAGTGACGCCGGGCAGCAAACAGCTCAATATGGACTCCGCGCAGCCGCGAAAAGCAGCGGAGACCGGCGCACCGCCGCCGGAAGCTGCCGGAGTCAGCCAAACATTGCCCAATCCGGTTGGCCCACAAGATAGCCAGCCGCCGGCCAGTTCCGGCTCCAGCGTGCATACTGCCGCGCCGCAAGCGCCCGCTCCCGCTTCCACTCCGCAAGCCGGCTCGCCGGATGAGCCCGCCCACACCGCGGCGGCGCACGATATCAAACTGCAGGTAGCCGGAGATGGGGAGCAACGGGTAGAGGTGCGCATTACCGAACGCGGCGGCGACGTTTTCGTGGCCGTCCGAACCCCGGACAGCCGGTTGGCCGGAGATCTTCGCCAGAATCTGCCGGCTCTCGCTACCCGTCTGGAGCAGTCGGGATTCCACGCCACCACGTGGCAGCCGGGGGCCAGCGGGGCGCGTGAACGAATCGCCGACCCGCAGTCCGGAGCGGCAGGCCAGGATTCCCAGAGCCAGGCCCGGCAAAACGGGCGCGAACAGCAGCGCGATCGGCAGGAGCAGAAACCGAAGAGCGCGCCGAATCCGGCAAGCGCCGCAGAATCAGGCCAACCAGGAAGAGACTTCGCATCGCTTTTGTCAGCGGTTCGATAGGCCGCGCCGCCGCGCCGGCATGGAGAGGAAATCAGGTATGATGCCCAGCATTACGCAGATGGCTTCGGGATCGGGATCGGCTGCGAGCAGCAGTTCCGGCAGCACGAGCAGTTCGCCCACCGCGCCGGTTACCGAGAACATGTTCCTGCAGTTGTTGGTGGCGCAACTGCAAAATCAGGATCCGACTAACCCCGCCGACAGCACACAGTTCGTGACGCAGTTGGCTCAGTTCCAGACCATGGAGCAGTCCATGAGCCAGGGCCAGGACATCTCGGCCATGCACACAGACCTGGATACAATCGTGGCCGATCTGACCGCCAGCAACGCGACAGCCAGCAAATAAAAGGGAGAAACTTATGTTCACATCTTTTTCGACAGCACTTTCGGCGCTGAATGCAACCTCCACCGCCATCGATGTGGTGGGCAACAATCTGGCCAACATGAACTCAACTGGCTTCAAAGCCAGCGAGATGAGCTTCAGCGATCTGGTGACGCAGTCGTTGGGCGCGGGGTTGGGCACCACTCAGGTGGGTTTCGGCACCGCCACGCCGATCACGCTCCGCGAATTCACCCAAGGCGCCATTCAGACGACCGGCGGCGTACTCGACGGCGCCATTTCGGGGCAGGGCTTCTTCGTGGTGCAAGACCCTACCACCGGAAATACCGAGTACACCCGCGCGGGCAGTTTCCAGACGGACGCCAATGGGAATCTCATGACAGCCAACGGAGATTACGTGCAGGGCTGGGCGGCCGACAGCACTGGCGCCATCGACACCAACCTGCCGGTCAGCAATATCGTGATTCCGGTTGGCTCGCTAGAAGCGCCCGTTGCCACTACCACGATAAGCTCGGAGCTCAACCTGAATTCCGCGGCGAATGCCGACAACACATCCACCTTCTCGACACCGATCACGATCTACGACAGTCTGGGGACTTCCCACGTATTGACCCTCAGCTTCACGAAAACCGGCGACAATGCCTGGACTTACACCGCCACATTGCCGCCCGCCGATCTGAGCGATCCGACAACCGCACAAGTCGCCACCGGCAGCCTGGTATTCCAGAGCGATGGGACGCTCGACTTGACCCAGACCACCACTCCGGTTCAGTTCACGGTGCCAGCGTTCACGGACGGAGCGACCTCGGGCGGCACCGTCACGTGGAACCTCACCAATAGCAGCGGGGCCGGGGCCATTACGCAGTACGATCAGCCTTCAGCTTCTTCCTCCAGTTCGCAGGACGGTCAAGCGGCTTCGCAACTGGTGAACGTCGGGCTCGGCAACGGCGGTACGCTCCTGGCGCAGTATTCCGATGGACAACAGGTTACCGTAGGCCAGGTGGCGCTGGCTTCGATCCGCAACCCCGACAGCCTGGTTGCGGTCGGAAATAACAACTTCATGCTGAGCGAGGCGAGCGCGGCGCCGAATATCGGCGTCCCAGGGACGGGGGGGCGCGGCACCATCCAGGGCGGATCGATTGAGGCTTCCAACGTGGATATCGCCACCGAATTTACTAACCTGATCGTTTACCAGCGCGGCTACGAAGCCAACGGCAAAGTGGTCTCTACGGCGGACACGCTCAGCCAGGACACCATCAACCTGATCCAAGGCTGATTCAAGCGGGGCTAATTCAAGCGGGGCTAAAACAACCCGTGGCTAATCCCATCCGGAGGTCGTGCCGATGGTTCCTTAGGGATTATCGTGGACGTCTCTGTCAAGTGGAAGACCGTTGTGCGCCGTGGCGGCTGCGGATCCGGTGCCTGGGGTAGCCCTAAGGCGAATCCATCGGGCCATTACGCGATCGGCCCTAATGCGATGCGGAAATCATGCCGATGACTCCTCAGGAAGAAATAGCGCCACTGGGCGACGTCCCGGTGGAGATCGAAGTCGAACTCGATCGGCGGATCATGACCACCCGCCAGGTGCTGAGCCTGGAAGAAGGAAGTGTGATCGAAACCGGACGGTCGGCCGGCGAGAACATCGACATTTACATCGGCGGCGTGCTCTGCGGCTCCGGTGAAATCGTGGTGATCGAGAACACGCTCGGCGTGCGCATCACCGACTTCCGCGATGAGTGAGGACGGTTTCCATGGTGGAATTCGGGCAACTGGCGGCGGTGGCCGGAGTATTGACGCTGCTGGGTTTGACGTTGGGGTTTCTGCGGAGGCGCGGGCTCGCCGGCCTGACGATAGCGAGGAATAAGCCGGCTCGCCGGCTGGAGTGTCTGGAGCGCCTGCCTTTGGGTCCGCATCATACGCTTCATCTGGTACGGATGGGCGAAACCGCGTTGCTGGTGGCATCGTCACCGGGCGGCTGTTCGTTAGTGCAGAGCGTTCCCCCCGAGACTTTGGAACGCCGAAGCTGGGCAGTCCGATGAAGATTCTTCGCTTGCTCGCGATCGCCGCGGCGGCTGTTCCGGCCTTGGCAGCCCCAAACGAACCATTCTCCCTTCTAGGCATATCGGCCGGAAAAGGAGTTTCCGGGCTTAGTATGCCGATGCAGGTTCTGATTTCTCTGACTCTGCTCACGCTGCTGCCGGGAGCGATCATGGCGATGACGCCTTTTCTGCGCATTACCGTGGTGCTGCATTTTCTGCGGCAGGCGCTGGGCACACAGACGGTGCCCTCGAACCAGGTGCTGATCGGCCTGGCGCTGTTTCTCACCATCGTGATCATGCAGCCGGTCGCGGCCGACATGTATCGCCAGGGATGGGAACCGCTGGAGGCCGGGCAAATCACCGCCCAGCAGGCCATGGACCAGGCGGCCGTGCCCCTGCGCGCCTTCATGGTTCGGTTCGCGCGCGAAAAGGACGTGCGCCTGTTCCTCGAGATCGCCCATAAACCGGCGCCGCGCACGCCCGCCGACCTCGATCTGCAGGTTCTAATTCCGGCCTATATACTATCCGAACTGAAAACCGGCTTTCAGATTGGAGCGGTGTTGTTCCTGCCGTTTTTGGTGATCGACCTGGTAGTGGCGTCGGTAACGCTCTCGGTGGGCATGATGCAATTGCCCCCGGTAATGATCTCCGCGCCATTCAAGATCATGCTGTTCGTGCTGGTGGACGGCTGGAATCTGGTGATCGGTTCCCTCATGAAGAGTTTTTGCCAATGACACCGGACTCGGTTGTGCAGATCGTCCGCGACACCCTGATGACGGCGTTCTGGCTGGCCGCGCCGCTGCTGGCCCTTGGCTTCATCGCGGGCATTGCGATCAGCCTGGTGCAGATCGCCACGTCTATGCAAGATACGGCTTTCAGCACCGTGCCCCGGCTGATAGCCTTTTTAGCCGCGATCTTACTCCTGTTGCCATGGATGTTGCAAAGAATCATCGCCTACGCAGCCACCGTATTTGGCGACCTAGGGCGCTATGCCCACTAGCGTTACCCTGTCGATCGGCACTTTGTACGCTTTCCTGCTGGTTTTGGCGCGGGTGTCGGGCGCCCTGGTTTTCGTGCCGCTGCCGGGAATTAAGGGCGGACCGCAGCCGGCACGGGCCGCGCTCGCCCTGGGGATGACCCTGGCGCTCTACGGCCGATGGCCAGGGGTGAACGCCGCGGCGGTTACGGCCATGCGCATGGTCTGCTGGGCGGCGGCGGAAGCGTCCGTGGGTGTGGCCATCGGTGTCGCGGTGGCGATTACGCTCGAAGCCTTCGCACTGGCGGCGCAAGTCCTGGGATTGCAGGCGGGGTACGCCTACGCCTCGACAATCGACCCCAATACCGAGGCCGACTCCGGCATCCTGCTGGTGATCGCCCAACTGTTCGCCGGCCTGCTGTTCTTCGCGCTGGGGCTCGACCGCGAAGTCCTGCGGCTGTTCGCACAGAGCATGGATAAGGTTCCGGCCGGCGTCTACCCACTCACTGCTGGCAGCGTACAGCCGCTGATTCGTCTGGGCGCCAGCTTGTTCGCGGTAGGTGTGCGTTTAGCGCTCCCGGTGGTGGCTTTGCTGGTAATGGTGGACGTGGCGCTCGCGCTCCTGGGACGGCTGAATCAACAGCTTCACCTGCTGTCGCTCGCCTTTCCCGTCAAGATGCTCGTCGCCCTCCTGGTGCTGAGCTGGATCGCGATCCTGTTCCCGCGCGTGATGTCGGAGTTTAGCGCGCAAGCCTGGACCGCCGCGCGCCAAATGCTCGCTATATGACGCGCCATGGCGGAACAAGGCAAGACCGAACAACCCACTCAGCGGCGCCTCGAAAAGGCCCGCGAGGAGGGACAATTTCCCTCCGCGCGGGAGTTCGTCGGCGCTTTGCAGTTCATGGTTTTCCTGGCGCTGCTCGGCGCCTTCGGCGCTACCTGGTTTGGGCAATTTCGCGCCACCGCGCGCGCTCTCTTCCAAATGGCGTTCACGCCGGAGCTCCGCCCCGAGGACCTCACGCACATCGCGCGGCAGCTAGCCTGGAAGCACTTTTTCCCCCTGGCTTTGGGCGGCCTGGCGGTGGCGCTGGCGACGCTCGCGTTTCGGCTGATCACCACCCGCTTCGGCTTCAGCTTGAAGAAGCTGGCTCCCGATGTGGCGCGCCTGAGTCCGCTTTCGAAGCTCAAGGAGTTGCCCCGCCAGAATCTGCCCATGCTGGTGCAGTCCCTTATTCTGCTGCCGCTCTTTTTGTGGGCGGTTTATGTCATCGCCCGCGACAAGCTGGACGCCTTTCTGGCGTTGCCGCTGGAAAGCGTAACCGTCGGTTGGGGATTTCTCGGCGGATCGCTGATGGAGCTTTTCTGGAAGGCTTCCGGAGTGTTCCTGGTATTCGGATGCGTCGACCTGTTTCGCCAGATGCGGCGCTACAAGCAGGACCTGCGCATGAGCAAGCACGACATCAAGGAAGAAGCCAAGGATATCGAAGGCAACCCGCAGATGAAGGCGCGGATTCGCCGTCTGCAGCGCGAGCGGCTGCGGCGCAACATGATGAAGGACCTGCCCAAGGCAACCGCCGTGGTGGTCAATCCCACTCACTACGCAGTTGCCATCCGTTACCAGGTGGAGAGCATGGCCGCGCCGCTGGTAATCGCCAAGGGCAAGAATTACCTGGCGTTGCGCATCCGTCAGAGGGCCATCGAGCACCAGGTCCCGATCATCGAAAATCCGCCGCTGGCGCGCGCGTTGTATCAGTCGGTGGAAGTGGGACAGGAGATTCCGCCGCACCTCTACCGCGCGGTGGCGGAGATTCTGGCTTACATTTACAAACTCATGCACGGGAAATTGCCGGGATAAGCCTATGACGCCAGCCAAAACGATTGCGCCGCCGGGCGCGCTGCCCGCCTGGGTGCGCGCGCTGCCTCTCGAAGAACTCAGCCAACTGGCCGTCCCCATGGCAGTGCTGGGTATTGTCATCGCGCTGATTACGCCGCTGCCCAGCTTTGTGCTGGATCTGCTGATCGTCACCGACATCCTGATGTCGGTCACCGTCATGATGGTCGCGCTCTACCTGGTGCGCCCGGTGGAGTTTACGTCATTCCCCACCACTCTGCTGTTGTTGACCCTCTTTCGTCTCTCGCTCAACATCTCGTCGTCGCGCCTCATCCTCCTCAACGGAAATACAGGCACGTCGGCCGCCGGCGAGGTGATCGGCGCATTCGGCAGTTTCGTGGTCGGCGGCAACTACATCATCGGGGCGGTGATCTTCCTGGTGCTGATCGCCATCCAATATGTCGTCATCAACCACGGCGCGGTGCGTATCTCGGAAGTCACCGCCCGCTTCACTCTCGACGCTCTGCCGGGCAAGCAGATGTCCATCGATTCCGACCTCAACGCCGGGCTGATCGACGAGACCGAAGCCAAGCGGCGGCGCAAACAACTGGCCACCGAGGCCGAATTCTACGGCGCCATGGACGGCGCCTCGCGGTTCACGCAGCGCGACGCCGTGGCCAGTATCCTGATCACCGGCATCAATATCGTAGCCGGCTTCCTGATCGGAGTGCTGCAACACGGCATGGACTTTCGCAAAGCGATTGAAACCTATACCGTCTTGACCATCGGGGACGGCCTGGTGACCGTGATTCCGGCGCTGATGATCTCCATTTCCGGCGGCCTGATCGTCACGCGCGCCAGCTCCGACGCCCGCCTCGGCGCGGAATTCCACAAGCAGATCTTCGGCAATTCGCGCCCCCTGCTGCTGGCGGCGGGAGTTTTATGCGCCATCGCGCTGATGCCTGGAATGCCCAAGCTGCCATTCGTACTGATGGCAGCCGGAGCTGGCGCGGCCGGCTGGAGGATGCGCCAGAGCGCCAAGGCGATCGACGCACCGGCGGAAAAGAAGCCGTCGGCGGCCAAGGACAATATCGAAGCGCTGATGCGCATCGAACCGTTGGCCATCGAGGTGGGGCTGGGGCTCGTGGGTCTGGTGGAAGGGGCGCAGGATTCGGCGCTGCTGCGGCGCATTTCCTCCATTCGCAAGCAATTGGCCACCGAACTCGGGTATATGCTCCCACCGGTTCGCGTCACCGACAATCTCCAGTTGCGCAGCCGGGAGTACCTGATTTCCATCAAGGGCGTGGAAATCGCGCGCTATGAACTGCCGCAGGGATGTGAATTAGCCATCTCGACGGGGCAGGGTCAGATGAAATTGGAAGGCCAGCCCACGCGCGAGCCGGCATTCGGCATCAGCGCCGTCTGGATCCCCAGCGAACGCGCCGAACGGGCGCGCAATGCGGGGTACACGGTGGTCGACCCGGTGAGCGTCCTGGGCACGCATTTATCGGAATTGATCCGCCGCCACGCACACGAATTGCTCTCCCGGCAGGACACCAAACGGCTGCTCGACCGGGTCGCGGTGGAGCACCCCAAGGTAGTGGAAGATCTCGTGCCGAAGCTCCTGCCGCTGGCTTCGATCCAACGCGTGCTGCAGAATCTTCTGCGCGAACGAGTCTCCATTCGCGACGCGGTTTCGATTTTGGAAGCCCTGGGCGAGGCGGCGGTATCCACGCGGAATCCGGTGCTGCTGACCGAATATGTGCGCCAAACGCTGCGGCGCAGCGTAGTCAAACCCTACGTGAACCGGATCGGCGAACTGCCGGCGTGGTTCCTCGATCCGTCCATCGAACAAGCTATTGAGGCGGCGGTCGAGCACGGCGAGCAGAACAGTCATATCGCGATCGCGCCGCAGACGGGCCGCGACATTGTCAATCGCATCCTGAGCCGTGTGGCTTCGCCCGAGGCGCCGGTAGTCGCGATCACCGCCACCGGAGCGCGCTATTTCCTGCGCCAGATGACCGAGGCCTCGGCGCCCAATCTGTTCTTCCTGGCGCACAACGAAGTTCCGCCGGGAATGCGGGTGCAAACGCTGGGAACGATTGCGTGAGCCGCGGACTACAGAAGATTCCGCGTTCCGACGATTAATGGGAAGGAGTACCGCCGCAATGAAGATCAAATCTTATTTCGCCAGTACCGTCGAAGAAGCCATGGCACAGGCACGGCAAGAGCTGGGGCCGGACGCCATGCTGGTGAACAGCCGCAAGTCGTCTCTCGAAACGCGCCACTTAGGGACTTATGAAGTGGTCTTTGCGGGCGAAATGCCTCCCGTCGAGCCTGAGGATGCGGCCGCCGGCCCACCGCAGTCGGAGTCGAATGACCGCTTAGCCCGGCAGATGACGGAGCTGAAAAGGGAGCTGGAAGGTGTGCGGCGGACCATCAGCCGTTCGGCCCTGGCTCCGGCGGCGTGGCGCGATAGCAGTCCGGATGTGTCGGACGCCTATGGCACCCTCACGGCCAGCGAGGTATTGCCCGAACTGGCGCGAGAAATCATCCAGGCCGCCGCGGCGCGGATCTCGAAGGCCGGTTCGCCCAAGCTGCCGGTTCCCTTTCGCGGCGCACTCATGGAGGAACTGGAGTCGCGGATCCGCGTGGAGCCGGTCCTCGGGCGGAGAGAGGGCCGGCCGCGAATCGTCGCGCTGGTCGGGCCTCCGGGCTGCGGCAAGACGACCACCCTCGTCAAACTGGCGGTGAATTACGGTCTGGCCGCGCGGCGCCCGGTGCTGTTGTTGTCGATGGATACCTATCGGGTAGCGGCCGCGGAGCAATTGCGTTCCTACTCGGCCATCCTCGGAGTCGGGTTTCAACTTGTGGAAACGGTGGCGGCGCTGGCCCAGGCGATCGAGGAGAATCGCGGCAAAGAGCTGATCTTTCTGGATACCCCCGGTTTGGCGACGGCCGAAATGGCCAACTACTCCGCTCTCGCGCAGTTTTTGGCCGCCCGGGAAGACATCGACACGCAATTGACCGTGTCCTGTTCCATGAAATCCGCCGATCTATCCCGTGTAGTGGACGGTTTTGAGGTCTTCCGCCCGCGACGGATGATTTTTACGAAGGTGGACGAGACCGCCTCTTTCGGCACGATTTTGAACGAGTCGGTAAGGACGGGTAAACCACTTTCCTTTTTCGCGGCGGGACAACGAATACCGGAGGATCTCGAAGCCGCTACCAAAAGCCGCGTAGCGGAGTTCATCCTGACCGGAACCGGCGTACAGGCCCTCTCGGCGGCTTAGAAAACGAGTTTGTGTGCGAGATTTTGCGCGCTCTTATCCGGTGTTGGACATGACCAGTGACGACCAAAGGGAGCAACTCATTTTGGAACACTTGCCGCAGGTGCGACTCATCGCGCGGCGAATCCAGGAGCGTCTGCCCGAAAACATCAGCCTGGAAGACCTGGTATCGACTGGCGTGCTTGGGCTGATCGCCGCCATCGATCATTTCGATCCCTCCCACAACGTCAAGCTGAAGACGTATGCCGAATACAAGATCCGCGGCGCCATTCTCGACAGCTTGCGCGGGCTCGACTGGGCGCCACGGCAAAAACGGCGGCAGGCGAAACGCATCGAGGCGGCAATTGCCGCCGCCGAGCAAGTTCTCCAGCGCGCTCCCACCGAGGATGAAATTGCCGAGCAACTGGGGATTTCGTTGGAGGAGTATCACGAATGGCTGGTGGAGATTCGCGGGCTGAACATCGCCAGCCTGGAATACACGTCGGGCGACCAAGGCAAGGATCTCCTGCATTATTTGCCGGATTCGGATGACAGTCTTCCTTCTACGTTATTGGAGAAATCCGAACTGGAGCGCCTCCTGGCGGAAGGGATCGACGGCATCCCGGCAATGGAACGCACCGTCCTCGGTCTTTACTACACCGAAGAGCTGACCCTGCGAGAAATCGCCCAAGTCGTTAACCTGCACGAGTCGCGCATCTCGCAGCTGAAGTCGCAGGCAATCCTGCGATTGCGCACGCACCTGGCCAGCCAATGGCCGGTGACGCGCGGAATGGTGACCGCATGAGCGTGACTTTGAAGGACTTGGAAAACGCCCGCTTTCTGCTCGATCGCTGGGCCGAAAGTCTGTCGCAGGTAGTCGAGTCCATGACCGATCAACGGCCCGACGTGCGCTGGGAGGCTTTGAGCGGGCCTCTCTCCGAAGTGGACGGGGGCCAAGATCTTCTATGGTGGGAACAGCCTTTCCAAATCGACCTGCAAGCCGCCTTTTGGATTGGCGCGCCGCACAGCGTCTGGGAACACGCCGGCGCCCTGACCCTGAAGGCCGCCGGCTTGGAGACAGTTGAGACCGTCGAGGCAAAGAATACCTGGTTCGAGATTCTGGGCCAGTCGCTGGCGGTGGTGGCGCGCTCCATCGGAAGCCTCCTGCACCGCGAGGTGACAACCGAAAATGGTGGCGAGCGGGCGGTCGATCGGAGCCTGACGGAGTGGGCGTCGGTGAGCCTCACTTTCGCAGCACCCGATGCCCCGGCCGGCGCTTCCCCGCTTCTGGTGGCTCTCAACCCCCAGCTTCTGGCGCTGATCGCCACGCCGCCGGCCGAGCCAGAAGCCCCGGCGCCAACGCCGAAGAGGAGTGCCGAGCCGGAACCGCCTATTCTTCACTCCCGCACCATGGATCTTCTGCTGGACGTCGATCTACCGGTCAGCATTTCTTTCGGCAAGGCCCTGCTGCCGATGAAAGACGTCCTGAAACTGACCACGGGATCGATTGTGGAGTTGAATCGCGGACTGAATGACCCAGTCGAGGTGCTGGTCAATCACTGCCTGATCGCGCGCGGCGAAGTGGTTGTAGTGGAGGGCAACTACGGAATCCGGATCCAGGAAATCGCCAGCCGCCAGGACCGTCTCAGGAGCCTGCGATGACCTTCGTGCTGCTACTCGGAGTTTCCACCGTGCTCGCGGTTGCGGCCATCGCGGTGAGCTTGTTCGCCGTCTGGCGGACCAGGGCAGTAGCCGAGTTGTCGGATGAACGAACACGGGCGCGCTTGGAAGAGTTGCAGGCGGCCACCGCCGTTCTGCAGAAAGCTCTGCACGACCAAGCCGCGGAACTTGCGGATCTGCAGCGCCAGCCTCAGGCCGCCGGCGCCGTTCCGGCGTCCCCCCGCGCCGGTCTGAATCTTTGTAAACGGTCGCAGGCTCTCCGCATGTATCGCAAAGGCGACGCTCCCGGCCGCATCGCCGCGGCTTTGGAAGTCCCGCTCCAGGAGGTCGATCTCCTGATCAAAGTTCACCGTATCGTCCTCAGCCACGGCTGATGGCATACTTCCCTTTCCGGAAGTTCGCTGTACGTCCAGTTCCGGATCGCGCTATGCTTGACGGGCATGACCCGGCGGAGTAGCCGATAATGAGGGATAGCCTATGACGATAGAGATCGAGGGGGTAACCCTGCACCTGGCGCATCCCGACGAGCTGGCGGTGCAGTGGGTGGGGCAAGACGAATTGATGCGCCAGTTGCTGGCCGCATGGATGGTGGTGAACGAACAGGACCTGCCCATGAATCCGCGGCTTCTGGGCAAACCGGGTGTCGGCAAAACTACCCTCGCCTACGCCGCCGGCAGACGCATGGGGCGCGATGTCTATATTCTCCAGGCCACCATGGATACCCGCCCCGAGGATCTCCTGGTCACTCCGGTGATCGCCGGCGAAGGGAGCTTGCGGTACGTTGCCTCGCCCCTCGTGACCGCCATGATTCGCGGCGGCATTGCCATCGTCGACGAAGGCAACCGCATGAGCGAGAAAAGCTGGGCAAGCCTGGCGCCGCTGCTCGATAACCGGCGCTACGTGGAATCCATCGTTGCCGGCGTCAAGATCCGGGCCCATCCCAACTTTCGGCTGGTGGCCACCATGAATGACGACGCCTCCACGTTCGAATTGCCGGAATACATCCACTCGCGCCTCCAGCCCCAGATCTTCATCGATTTTCCGGAGCGCGACGAGGAATATCAGATTCTGCGTGAGAATCTGCCTTTCGCCGAAGAGCGCATCCTGCAGTACGTCACCGATTTTCTGCAACTGGCGCACAGCGCCGACGAGCGGTACACCGTGCGTGACGGCATCAACGTGGCGCGCTACACCATCAAGCTGAAAAGCCTGGCCACGCAGCGAACCCACGAGACCGAAGCGCTGGAAATCGCCGTCACCGAAGTACTGGGAGAAGAAGCTTTACGTTATGTCCGAGGCGCCAGACCTTCCGCTACCTGATCCGGGAAGCCTCCAGCGCGGCCGGTTTACCTACTTTCCGGTGGCGCCCGGCCGGCTGGAGTTCGCCCAGGAGGTGCGCCGCGCCATTCTGCGGGACCGCCCGCAATGCGTCGCTCTCGAATTGCCGGCCAGCCTGCAAAGCGCCTGGATGCAAGCCGTCAGCCGCCTTCCCGAGATGTCTCTGATCTTCTACCCCGATGAAACTGCCGGCGGCGATCAGGCAGTCTACGTTCCGGTGGAACCGGCGGACCCGTTTACCGAGGCGATTCGCACGGCCGTGGAAGTGGGCGCGGAAGTGGTATTTGCCGACCCGGAAGCGGGTGCCCGTCCCCACTTGAAGGATAGCTATCCGGATCCTTACGCCCTCCGCTATATCGGTCTCGAACGGTACATCGAGGCATACCGCGTTTACCCCCAGCCGCGTTCCGACGAAATCGCCCGCCATGCTACCGGGATCGCCTGGAAATTGCAGGGAACCGACCCCTCGGCCACCGTTCTGGTGGTGATTTCGCTGAATCTGCTCGACCCGCTGCTCGACGCCATGGAGGAACCTCAGGTGCAACCGCTGGCGGCCACTCGCCGGGAAGGGGTCGACCTGCTGAATCCGCATCCCGAGTCGCTGGGGGAGATCTGCGCCGAATACCCCGATCTGCAGTGGCGATACGAGAATTACCGCGGGCTGATGACCGACAACAGTCTGGTTGACCGGAGGCATGCCCAACTGGCGGTGTTTCGCGCGGCCGAGAAGGAATACGAGGCCAACACCGGCGAACGGATCGCCCACTGGCAGCGGCGCCTGCTGGCGCGCTACTCGCGTAATTTGGCCTTGGCCGGAAACGAACTGAGCGCGGGACTGTTCGATCTCACGGTGGCGGCCCGCGGTGTGGCCGACGATAACTATGCGTGGGAGGTTTGGGAGGCGGCGGGCCGCTATCCGCCGCAACAGACCGCTTCCAATCTGCTGACGGTGCGCATTTCGGGCGACGAAGTCTGGATGGACACCCGGCGCATCCGCATCCGCCGCCGGCTGCCCAGCACCAAGCGGCGGCTGCGGCCCTATGGCCTCAAACCTCGCAAGAAAGAGAAGATCCCTGGCGAATGGGCCAGCCAGCTGAACGGCGCCAGCATCTGTTCTTATCCTCCCGAAGACCTGGTAATCGAGGATTACGGACGATATTTGAAGCATAAAGGGAAGAGCATCCTGTCGGAAGAGCGGGTGCGGGTGGAGCCGTTCAGCACGTCGATATTGGACGGCATCGACATGCGCGAGACCATCCGCAAATGGTACGAAGGCCGCATCTACGTGCGCCAATACCAGAAGATCCATGGCGAAGTGGGATCGATCGCCGTGATTTTCGATGAAGACCGCGACAATCGCTATCCCTACACCACGACATGGCTGGGCGAGAACCAGAACGAATCCGACATGGCATTCTACTCGACATTTCCTTTCGACAACATGGTGGGGCCGGGGATCGGGCGCGCCGAATACGGGGGATTTCTGATGAGCCTGCCGCCGCGGCGCATGTACGACGTCTGGCACGACGTGGACTATGAGTTCGCGGAATCGAAATCGGAGCGGCTGCTGCTGGCCGCGTTGGATTATTCCATTCACCACTACGTGGTCTATGTCGCCGCCAAGCCGCCGCGAACCATTTTCAAGACCATCGCCTCGCGCGTGGACCGCACCATCATATATATTCCGATCGGGCAGTTATCGCCGGTTTCCCTGAAGAAGATCCGGGTGGTCCACGTACTGGACGGCTACGACAAGCGGGAGATCGCCAGGGATTACCTGTGGTGAAGCGATTCTTCGCCGCGGCTTAGCCTAGAGCTAAGGTTTCTTCCGCGCACCGCCGATCACTCTCACCAGTGAGCCTCGATGCCTGAAACGGAAACCACCAACTTCGGAACAATTTCATTCGCACGCGAATCGGTGTTTGAATTCCCCCGCGGGCTGCCCGGCTTTGAGGAGCGCCAGAAATTCCTGCCGGTGCAGAACCCGCTGACCGCTCCCATTCTGTTTCTGCAGAGCATGGAGGATCCTGCTTTGTGCTTTACCACCCTTCCTATCTGGGTGGTAGATCCGCACTACCGGCTGCACGTCACCGAGCAGGACCTCGAAATCCTTGGAATTCCCGTGGACCGTCAGCCGCGCATCGGAGAGGAAGTGATGTGTCTGGCGGTGCTATCCGTGCGCAAGACCGGGACGACAGCCAATCTGTTGGCGCCGATCGTAATCAACCTGAAGAGCTACCAAGCCGTGCAGGCGGTGTCCCCGGAATCGGGCTACTCGCACCGGCACCCGTTGTTTCCCCAAGAGGTTGCGGCATGTTGATCATGTCGCGGCGCCAGGGCGAGACTATCCTGATCGGCGAGGAAATCGAGATCGTGATCGCGCACATCGGGCGTTCGCGGGTGAAGGTGGGAATTCGCGCCCCCCGGAAAATGCCGGTGGTGGCGCAGGAGGTAAAGCTGGTAGGCGACGAAAACCACGCGGCGGCGCAAGCGCCATCGGAGCCTGTTTTGCAGGCCATTTTGGCGCAACTGCTGCCGGTGTCTCATACTTTTTCGGCACGGTCCGATGAGGGAAGTGTCCGGCAAGATGCCGGAGACGAAAACTGAAAGGAATTCAAAATGCTTTCCATCCAAACCAACGTAAACTCCCTCAACGCTCAGCAGAACCTGAACATTAACAACCAGTTCATGAGCCAGACCATCCAGCAGCTGACCTCTGGCTATCGTATCAACTCGTCGGGTGACGACGCCGCCGGTCTCGCGGTTGCCAACCAGATCCGCGATAACATTTCGCAGGTGACCCAGGGCGTGGCGAACGGCAACAACGGGGTCGCGCAGCTCCAGATCATGGACGGCGGTATCAGCAACATCTCGCAGATTCTCGATGGCATGCAAACCCTGGCGGCCGAATCGGCTTCGTCTTCGTTTACCGGCGATCGCACGGTTTTGAACAACGAATTTCAAACGGACATTTCGGAAATCAATCGCCAGGCGCAAGCCATCGGTCTGAACACCGGCGGCACATATGCTCAAAACATGGCCGTATATTTGGGCGGCGGCCAAGGCAGCACTTCCGCTGCGACTCTCTCCAACGCGACCGTGAACGTCAACCTGGCCAGTTCTACCGTCGACGCCCAAAGCCTCGGGCTGAACGGGGTGCAGGCCATAAACAGCACGGCCTACGACTTGGGCTCGTCGAGCGCCACCAGCGTGCAGAGCATCATAGCGGCCAATGGCAGCCCGACAACTTCATCGTTGACCTTTACCGGTCCGGGATTCGGCGATACCAGCGGAATCACCGTCAGCGTGAACCTGAATGGCGTGGCGGATACGACGGACCTGGTAAACAACATCAACTCCGCGATTCAAACCGCGGCCCAGGGGGCCACCGGCGCCGCGGCCGCGTTCAAGGCAGCGAATATCACCGCTTCTGTGGTGACGAATGCGGCCGGTCAGCAGGAACTCGCTTTCAATTCGAGCAATGCGGCGTTCTCGGTTACCTCCGGTGACGCCACCGCCAGCGCCTTGATGGGCAGCTTCAACGCAGGGGCCGTGGGTAATGCCGCCGGCGCCATCACGGAAGTGGCTAGCGGTTCGACCCAGTTGGCTACCGCCGGCGTGAACGGCGCGGCCAGTACAGCGGCGCCGTTGACTTTCGCTGCAGGCATTACGGGAACACAAACGGTTTCGATCAACGCAGTTGACACTAGCGGCAACCAGCATAGCCTTACCGTGAACCTGAACTCCGGCAATGCCGGCTCCCTCACCGCGGCCCTCACCACCATCAATCAAGCGCTTCAGAAATCCGACGATACCACCCTGCAGCAGATCACTGCCGTGCAGACGGGCAGCAGCACCTCCACCACGATGAACTTCGTCAGCACCCTGTCCAACTTCACCGTTAATGTGGGCGCGGACTCCATTGGCAATACCGAGGGTCTTGCTACCACCGCTGCCGGAGCTGGACAAACATACACGGCGCTCCAGGTAGGAACGGGCAGCACCGCGGATATCAGCACGCAGGCGGGGGCCACCAGCGCCGTATCCGCCGTCTCGAAGGCCGTGCAATCGCTGGGCATCGCCCAAGCCGCTGTTGGTAACGGCGAAGACCAGTTGAACTACGCCATCAACCTGGCGACCTCGCAAATCACCAACTTCTCCGCCGCGGAGTCGCAAATTCGCGATGCCGACATCGCGCAGCAGGCGGCCAACCTCACCAAAGCGCAAACCTTGCAGCAAGCGTCTATCGCTGCCATGGCGCAGGCGAATTCCGCTCCTCAGGCAGTGCTCTCGCTGTTGAAGGGCTAATCTCTGAAATCCTAACCCGGCGGCGCGCTTCCGCAAATGGCGGGCGCCGCCGGTCTAAAGCTTGGAGCCGGATCCGACGATAGTCACACCGGCTGTGGATTATGGGAACTATCAGCAGCGTCCTTTCCAGCGCGAACAGTCTGACGAGCACGCCGGTCAATGCAACCGGCGCTGCCGATAGCACCACTGGCACTACCGATTATTTTGCCGGGGTCAGCACTTACTCTCAGCAGTTGCAACAAGTGATCAGCAGGGAGGTTTCCATCGCCTCCTTACCCATCGAGCTCCTCACCAACCAACAAACCACACTCAGCGGCCAGGCTACCGAACTGACCACGCTGGATAGCGATTTCGCTTCCGTCCAAACCGCCATTCAGAACATTTCGGCGGCGTTGAGCGGCTCGGGGATGAGCACCAACATATCCGATCCGTCGGTGGCCAGCGTGACCGTGGGCGATGGAGCCGCCCAGGGCGCCTATTCCATCGATGTTTCGAGCATTGGAGCGTATGCGACCAGCTTGACCAGCGGGACTTGGAATAACAGCGCTAATGCTTCCGGAAATACCACCACGTACAACCTGGTCGTAGGCGGAAACACTTACGCATTTACGCCTTCCGACAACAGCGCCGCCACGGTGGCTTCCACCATCAACGCACAATTTGGAAGCCTGGTACAAGCGACGGCCGTTAACGTGGGGTCGGCCAGTAGCCCCGATTACCGCATCTCACTCCAAAGCTCAAACCTGGGGCCGATGGACCTGGAGATTCAGGCGCCGGCCGGCGCCAGCCTGCAAACCTTGGAGGCTGCCACGACTGGGTACGCCACCAGCGTCACGGCTGACACTTGGGACTCATCCGGCGCCGCCTCCACCTATACGCTGGCAGTGGACGGAGCCGATTTCACCATTAGTCCCACCGACAATAGCGCAGCCAGCGTAGCGGCTGCGATCAACGAGTTGTCCGGCGCCCCCGTGCAAGCGACCGTCGTCAACCTCGGCACCGCTGACAGTCCCGACGAACGGATCCAACTGCAGAGCACCAGTGCCGGTGTGTCGAACATCGATCTTCTGGACGCGTCGGGCGACAGTCTGCAGCAGCAGCAAACACCAGCTGCCGCGGGGTCCGCGGTCAGCCAGACATCATGGACCTGGGACCCGACTCCCGACCCCTCCGGTAACCCGACGCAATATACCCTCACCGTGGGTAGCACTACCCAGACCTTCACGGCGGGCGACAATAGCGCTGCCGGGGTAGCCGCGGCCATCAACTCCTTGGCGGGAAATCCCATAACCGCCACGGTAGTTGACGCCGGCACCGCCAGCGTTCCGGACTATCGCATTCAACTGATCGACAACACCGGGAGCGGCAGCGCTCCCCAACTCACCAGTAGCACGGCTGTTAATCTTCAGAACCAGGGGCCGGCCGGGTCGCTGGCCAAATACCAAGTGGCCAACTCCGGAGAAACCGTCACCAGCACTTCCCGTCAGGTATCGATTGCCGCCGGCACCACCCTCACCCTGACGGGCGCCGGTAGCACCGAGGTCACGGTGACGCAGTCCGCATCCACCCTAAACACCGCCATGTCCGGATTTGCGGATGCCTATAATGCGGCCGTCGCGGAATTGGCTAAACAATACGGCCAATCGGGTGGTGCATTGCAAGGACAGAGTATTGTTTTTAGCCTTTCCCAGGCGCTCGCTCAGATGTCCACTTACTATAGTTCGACCCGCGGATCGATCGGCATGGCCGATCTGGGATTGACCTTGAACAACGACGGGACGCTCACTTACAGCCCGCTGACCATGATGTCCACGGACCTGGAAAATTCTCCCGGAGTGATTGCGTTCCTCGGTTCCGCCACGGGAGGCGGCTTTCTTCAGGCGGCGACCAACGCGATCGATAATATCGAAACACCCAATACCGGATTGTTGAAGACAACCGAGTCCGCCCTGCAGTCGCAGATTACCAGCATAGGCAACACCATCACGCAGAAGCAGGCCGCAGTCAGTCAAATGCAAACCAACCTGACGAATCAGATGGCGCAAGCGGACGCCGCCATCGACAGCATGCAGCAACAATATGCCTACATGAACAGCGTCTACCTGGCCGAGCAGACGGCGAACCAAATGCAAGCTAGCGGGTTGTAGGCATGGATACCGGGCGTACCGATGAAATGCGGCAAGCCGTGGCAGCGGGAGATTGGGCGGCCGTGCTGCGTCTGTGGAAACCTTATGCTGCCGGTATCCTGGACGAGATCGGTGGTGGAACCTGTACACGGGCGCACATGGCCGAAGCGGGGGAATTCCTCGACTGGGCAAAACGTGTAGCGCTATGCTCTCGCGCTCAGGCGCAGAATCGGCTCAACGCCATCCACGCCGCCAGACAATATGGGCCTGAGCCTTTAGCGCTGAGGCCCTCTTTCCGAAAAAGCTTATAGAACTTTCGGCGGAACCTCTATTTCCCGGCATGAGAGCTTTGGCCGCCCGGCTCCGACTTCACCGCCTCGTCGGACAGGATCACCAGGTCAACCCGCCGATTGCGCGCTCGACCCTCTTCGGTGTCATTGCTATCTACCGGCGCGTTCTCCGCATATCCGGCTACCGACAGCCTTTCGGTTGCAATGCCGAATTTCTGGCGCAGCAGTTCCAGCATGGCGATGCTGCGCGCCACCGACAGCTCCCAATTGCTGCGAAAACGCGAATTGTGAATGGGCTTCGCATCGGTATGTCCCTCCAGGCGAACCGGGTTGCCGAAACCCTGGATCTCGGCGGCAATCTTGGCCAGAATCGCCTCGCTTCCGGGCGCCACCGCGTCGTCGCCGGAAGCGAAGAAGGTGGCTTCCCGCAGGCTGATTACCAGGCCGCGCCCTTCCAGTTTCAACCCGATTTTGTTGGCCTTCAGTTCTCCATCCAATCCCCGCTGGAGCGTCACCAGCGATTTTGCCAGATCGGCCGGAGGGGGCCGCACAGCCGGCGCCGGCGGCGCGGTCTGCGGAGGCAGGTTCTCCGACTGCTTCACCCGTTCGGGATTGGTGGGCGGTTTGCTGTTTTCGTGCTTGCCGCGGCCCAACACCGTGGAGAGCGTACTGCTAAACTGTCCGTGCTCCAGAGCTTCCTTCACCGATTCCGATACCGCTTTGGCCTTGCCCTTATCGGACTGCGTCGACGCGAACATCACCACGAAAAAAGCGAAGAGCAAAGTGATGAAATCGGCATACGACACCAGCCATCGTTCATGACTTTCGTGGGAAACGGCCGGTTTACGTCGCATGGCGGCAGCTCTAGCTTCCCTCCGGCGCCGGACGGGCGTCCGCCGCCTGCCTGCCTGCAGATTTTGCGGCCTTAGTCTTCGCCGCTGGGGGAGAATCCTGGTTGTAAGCGCCGAGTTTTGTGCGCAGCAGCGTTGGGTTGAGCCCCTCGACAATGCCCACCACTCCCTCGAGGATCAAATCCTTGGCCAGCGCCGTGGCTCGACTACGCCCCCTCAGTTTGTTGGCCACCGGCAGGAAAAAGATATTTGCCGATGCTACCCCATACACCGTGGCGACAAAGGCCACCGCGATTCCATGACCCACGGCCTTGATATCTTCCAGGTCTTTCATCACCTGGATGAGTCCCATGACGGCGCCGATAATTCCGATCGTCGGGGCGTATCCTCCGGCAGCCTCCCACACCTTAGACTCCGCCTCACCGGCCAACTCGCTCAAGCTGATGTCCAGCTCCAACATCTTGCGCAGTTCCTGGAGGTCGGTGCCGTCCACCGCCAGGTTCAACGCTTTGCGCAGGAACGGATCGGAAATCGCCGCGGCTTCCGTTTCGAGGCTTACGATCCCGTTTTTGCGCGCCAGGCTGGCGTAGCGGATCAACGAATCGATGGTCGCCGCGGTAGAACTACCTTTTTCCAGAAAAGCTCCCCCTAACCCCTTGCAGGCCCGTATAAAGACCGGAAGGGGAGTGGTCACCAGGACGGCGCCCAAGGTCCCGCCAAGCACGATCATGGCGGCGGTTACCTGCGCCACGTCCTGTAAGCTGCCCTTTTCCAGGAGCAGACCGCCGAGGATGCCAGCCAGCGCCACCGCAATCCCGCCGATGGTCGCGAAATCGGGCCTCGCACCCGGGGGCTTGGTAGCTGTCACCTTTTTTTGAGCACTGGTTGGGAGCGCGTCAGCCATGGGGCGTCAGTTCAGTTCTTCGGGCGATTCGAGGAGGGTGGCCGGCTCTTCCGGCCCGGCGAATATCCGTCGCCGGAACTCCACGATGCGCTCGATCACCTCCTCGGCAGTCTCGCGGACCCGAAGGATCTGTCCAGTGGTCAGGGTAACGACCGTATCCGGCGTGACATCGATGTGCTCGATCAGGTCGGAGTTCAGCACGATCGCTACGTGGTTGAGGCGTGTGAGCCGGATCATGAAGCCTGCTAGTTACTTATCGGCCCGCATCGGCAACATCATTAGCCGTCGCCATGGTAGTCACCGATTACCACTTTGGGGGTATGATGGTCTCCGAAGGGAAGCCAATGGAAGCCACTGCCGCAGCCGCCCCATTTGGGCTGGCCACCATCGGGCAGATCGCCCTGACCGTTACGGATGTCGACCGGGCGATTGCCTTTTACCGCGATGTCCTGGGTATGAAATTGTTATTTCAGGTCCCCAACATGGGCTTCTTTGCCTGCGACGGCATCCGCCTGATGCTCAGCGGCTCCGAAAACCCGGACGAACATTACGGCTCGGTGATTTACTTCAAGGCGCCGGACATCCACCAGGCGTACGACACTCTCTCGCAGCGCGGCGCCTCCTTCGAGGGCAGCCCTCATATGATCGCGCGCATGCCCGATCACGAGTTGTGGATGGCCTTTTTCCGCGATCCCGACCGCAATCTGCTGGCCCTGATGAGCGAAGTTCCGCTGGCCTGAAACATCGATCTACTGCTGGTTGGCCGGCCGTTCCAGCGCATCCAGCAGCAGCGATAACCGCGGGGCCGCTTCCCGCCTATCCCCGTAACGCACGTCGTTGTAAGCCGCGGTAAATTCCTCTACCGTCCGGCGCAAGGGCGTCGCCGGCAGCGACCGCGCGAATTCCAGAGGCGTGAACCAGACCGGCTTCTGATAACCCCGCCGCCGAAGCACCTGCAGCATCCGCTCATATAGCACCGTGGCATCGGCCCCACTGGCTTCCCCCCGCCGCACCCGCTCCACCCGCCGCCGCATCCGCATGGCGCGCCACAACCCGGGACCGCGCCACCACAGCCCGTACGCCATCAGCAGCGTCACCAGGACGCCCGTTCCGAAACGCCGGAGCCACGCCTTCCCCCGGGACGCCCACTGCCATCCCGTGCCGGAGAGCGAGTCGAACCAGCCGATCCCCAGCCGCCGCACCGCCTGTTGGATGCGGTCCGCCAGCGTGCCCTGATGGTTCGGATCGTAACCCACCACCCACTGCTGCCAGAATGTTTCCGCGGCGTCCAGGTACAAACCCAACTTGGAAAAGAGCGTAAGAGCGTGGGACGACAGGTCGGGCGGCGTGGGATCGAAGGTAGTCCATCCGTGGCCCGGAATCCACGCTTCCACCCAACTGTGGGCGTCGGACGCGCGCACCAACCAAAGATCCGAAATGGGATTGTACTCGCCCATCTGGAATCCCGTAGCCAGCCGCGCTGGAATCCCCAAGTTTCGCAACATCACCGCCATCGCCGACGCGAAGTACTCGCAATGGCCTTTGCGGCGCGTAAAGAGAAAATCGGCCAGCGGGTCTTTCGATTCCTGTTGAGGGAGTTCCAACGTGTACCCGTAACCGGTGCGCAGCCCCTGTTCGAGAGCGCGGGCGCGCCCGAGGTCGCTAGTCGCCGCAGCCGTCATGGATTGCGCCAGTTCCGGTATCCGCGGATCGAGGCTCGGTATTCGGAGGTATCGCTCGCGATGCCGCAAATCGAGAATCGGCGGCGGATGGACGGGCGGCGCAGTCTCCGGCGGCTCCTCCAGCACGCTGAACACGTCATAGCGGAAGCCCGATGGCAGCGCGCGCGGGATGCGAAAACATCCGGTCCCCAGTTCCACCACGGTTTCTTCCGGCAGCCCCTCCACGGTCTCCGGTGTCCCCGCGAAGAACAATGTCCGCGATTCCAGATCGGTAAACTCCACCCGATAGCTGCGCTGCTGCCCGGCATGGGCGCCCAGCGAGACGTGGCCGCCGGCCGCCATAATCCCCCGGTCGCCGGGAAGAATCCGGGAGCGCGACCAGACCCGGCCGTCGAAATCGCTCAGCACATCCCCGCGCCACTTGGCCGAGCCCATGGGCTGATTGCCATAAATGGCGACGTGCATCACCGGACGCGAGCTGATTTTGAACTCTCCGATCTCCCCCAGCGTCACGCGCTCGGAATAGCCGGGCACCCTGATCTGGTGCGAGGTCAGGGTGGAGAGCGCCGCGTCGGCCGTGCGCGGCAACAGGAAAAACATGCCCGCCGTGAGCGTCAGGATTCCCAGCGCGATCCATGCCGCCAGCAAGGCGAGACGCGGATGGAAGTACTTCATGCCGGCGCGCGAGGTAGTGGTAGCCCTTCGCATCGATCGGCGAATTTCACCGCTCGAGAGCGCCGCGATGGCGAACAGCAGAAATAGTGTAAGGCAGAGGAAGAAATTGAAATCGATGGAGAGAATGGCTGCCGCCAGCAACTCCAGAAACGCAATCACGGCGATGTAGAGGTTGTCGCGATTGCTACTCGCCGTGAGGATCTTCAACACCGCCAGGAAAAAGACCAGGTGTACGGTAGCCGAAAGAAACTCATGCGACAAGAGGAAATAATCGATCGCAAAGAACGCGGCGTACAACAGGGCGGCAACCGTGGCGGTGCGTTCCGAGATATTCAGCCGCACCACGCCCGCCACCAGAAGAGCCCGCAGCAGAATGCCGCCGCCCGTGAGAACGATAGTCGGAATGTCCAGGTATGCCGAGCCCGCGACGGCGAGGTAGCCGCTAGCCACCAGGCCGAGCAGGGAAAACTGGAAGAAGCGCTCCACCGGGAGGGGAACGCGCGCGCTGGCGTCTGGCCGCACGGTCTTATTATAACGGGCGGTTCTTTGACGCCTGGTTCTGGCCCGCAAATGTGACCACTTCGGGCCGCGGCCCGGAAAGACGCTGTTACCGAGCCGCGCGTGTGAGCAAGCGGTTTCGCCAACTCGCATGCACTCGCGTTACCGTCGTTTGAACTTGTCCGTCAAGGCCGCCAGCGAATCCTCCAACGTGGGCTTCGCCGGCGGCGCCGGCCGGAAGTTCTTCCGCTTGGGCTCGGGGGGCGCCGCTTCAAGCGCTTTCATGGAGAGCGCGATGCGTTTGGCCTTGGCGTCGGCGCTGATCACCTGTACCTTCACGATCTGCCCCACCTTCACCACGTCGCTCGCCTCCTTCACGAAGCGATTGGCCAGCTGGCTGACGTGCACCAGCCCGTCCTGATGCACTCCGATGTCGACAAACGCGCCGAAGCGCGTGACGTTGGTGACCACGCCTTCGAGAGTCATGCCGGGCGTCAAATCGGCGATCTCGCGCACGTCCTCGCGCCAGTGCGGCGCCACGAACTGCTCGCGCGGATCGCGTCCCGGCTTGCGCAACTCCTCGCGGATATCGCCCAGCGTGTACATCCCGACGGTCTCAGTCCGGAAGCCCTCAAGCTTCACTTTCTCGATGAGATCCGGCTTGCCGGCAAGTTCCTTCACCGATACTCCGAGCGACGCGGCGATTCGTTCCACTACCGGGTACGATTCCGGATGGACCGCCGTCATGTCCAGCGGATTTTCGCCGCCGCGTATGCGCAAAAAGCCGGCCGCCTGTTCGAACGTCTTCGGTCCGAAGCCGGACACCTTGAGCAGCTCCGCGCGCGACCGGAAGCGCCCCTTTCCATCGCGGTGCGCCACCACTTTCTGCGCCACGCGCTCGGAGATTCCCGCCACATAGCGCATGAGCGCCCATGATGCCGTGTTCAAATCCACTCCCACGCGGTTCACGCACGATTCCACCGTGGCTTCCAGGCTCTGCATCAACCGGCGCTGGTCAACATCATGCTGATACTGGCCCACTCCAATCGACTTCGGGTCCACTTTCACCAGCTCTGCCAGCGGATCCTGCAAGCGCCGCGCAATCGAGATGGCGCCGCGGATGGTGAGGTCGAGATCGGGAAACTCCTGGCGCGCGATCTCCGACGCGGAGTATACCGATGCGCCCGATTCGCTCACCGACACGCTGAAAATCTTGGTCAGATTGGTCTCGCGCAGGAAATCCTGCACGAGCGTCTGCGATTCGCGCGATGCCGTCCCATTGCCGATGGCGATGGCCTGCACGTTATGGCGTGCGATGAGAGAGGCCAACGTCTTGCGCGAGCCGGCTACATCGTTTTTCGGCTCGAAGGGATAAATCACCGAGCTTTCGAGGAATCGGCCGGTGTCGTCCACCACTGCGATCTTGCATCCCGTGCGGATGCCGGGGTCGAGCGCCAGCACCGTGAGCATACCGGCCGGCGGCGAGAGCAGCAGGTTCTCCAGATTCTCGCGGAAGACCTTGATGGCCTCTTCATCGGAGCGATCTTTCAATTCGAGGCGCACTTCGGTCTGGATGGACGGATTGAGCAGACGGCCGTACGAATCTTCGACGGCCTGTTCGAGGTGCGGCGCCCATTCGCCGGGCGCGCGGACCACTTGGGAGCGCAGCCAGGCGAGCGGCTTCGCGGGGTCCATTTCGATTTCGAAAATGAGGATGCCTTCCTTGGCGCCGCGCCGGATGGCCAGCATGCGATGCGACGGAATCTTGCTGGCCGGCTCGCTGAATTGCGTGTACATCTGGAATTTGCCTTCGGGATCGGGCACGCCTTCGATGGCGCGGCTCGCAACCAGGCCCTCGGCCATCATCATGGCGCGCACTTCTTTGCGGAATGCGGCGTTCTCACTGACCATCTCGGCGATAATGTAGCGCGCGCCTTCGAGCGCTTCCTGGGCCGATGCCACGCCCTTCTCTTCGCTCACGAAAGTGGCCGCGAACTCCGCCAGCGACTGCCCGCCGGTCTGGTCCCACAGGTATTGCGCCAACGGCTCCAGGCCCTTGTCGCGAGCGATGGATGCCTTGGTGCGCCGCTTCGGCTTGTAAGGCAGGTACAGGTCTTCGAGTTCGGTCTTTTCGAGCACCGCCTTGATCTTCGCGGCGAGCTCCGGCGTGAGCTTTCCCTGCTCCGCGATAGTGTCGAGCACGGTCTTCCGGCGTTCTTCCAGTTCGCGGAAATATTCCAGCTTCTCTTGAATGTCGCGGATCTGGACCTCGTCGAGATTGCCGGTGGCTTCCTTGCGATAGCGCGCGATAAAGGGCACGGTAGCGCCTTCGTCGAGCAGTTCGATGACGGCATGCGCGCCCTTCAGTGGAACATTGATCTGTTGCGCGATATGTACCAGTACGGGGGGTGAAAGTGCGATTGGTTCAGGCATGAAATGGAGTAGCTTTCATCATGCCATCCCGCTCACTTGATCTCCACCTCATCGAGTTCGAATTCGAACTTGCCGGGCGTCTGCCCGTGCGCGAAAAGGATCTGGTTGACGTCGCTCCCGTCGGTGCCGAAGGCTGAAAGCGGGAACGAGTATTGCTTCCATTCGGGACCGGCCGTGAAGAACTGCATCTTCGGCATGCCTCCCGCGTTGGCCTCCGTCATCACCGCCAGTACACACGGCTTGCCATCGCCCTTGGCCCAAAAGCCGATCGTCTTTTTGCCCGACGGATTCGCCGGTTCGGGCGCCATAACGTCGGCGCCGCCAGGAGAAAAGAGAACCCCTGACCATGGGAAACCTGTGCCTGAAACGACCTCGCCGCTGACGCGCAACGCACCTTTCGTCCCGTTCGCGCCAGGTTCCACCGGCGCGATGGAAATCGCCGACTGGGTTGGCTGCCACGGCCCGCTATTCGAAGCCGTTTGCGCTCCGGTCACCGCCGGCAAAGCCGCGCAGGCAGCCCAAAAGACCAATCGGCTTACCTTTTCTGGACACTTTCGCATGAAAGAATAGTGTAAGCTGCTCAATGTTCAGTGGACTGCTGTGGCGAGCGCCGCACCGCCGAGCCGGCCGTAGTTTCCGATCGGATCCACCGCGAGCGCGCGATGAAGATGGCGTTGGCTCTCGCTCTGATTCCCCAGTGCGGCATAGGCGTGTCCCGCGAAATAGTGCAGTTCGGCGCGAATGGGTATGGTGGTTTCGGGGCAAAGCTCAAACGCTTCCTTCAATACCGGTTCCAACGCTTCGGCGCCAGCCCCGTTTGCGGCCAGCGCCCAGGCAAGCACGGCCAGCGACTCGCTGAGGTTGACATTGTGTTCTTCCTTGCCGAGCTTCGACACCCCCACGCTGGCTGCGCGGTCGTCGGCTTCCGCCTGTCGCGCTGCTGTGAGTGCTGCCTCCTTCTCCTGCCCGCTCCGCAGCAATAGTTCCGCGATCGAACGATGGCTGCCACCGCGCTTCGGCCACTCCACGATGCACTGCCGGAAGCAGTCTTCGGCCTCGTCGCATCGACCTTGCTCCATCAGTACGCGGCCAAGTTCATCCCGGCAAACCGTCCTGAGCTGCGCATTCGTCTCCATCGCCAGGCTGCGCCTGAGCGCTTGCTCGGCTTCCTGCAAACGCCCGAGTTGATAACAGGCTGAGCCCCGGAAGCCCAGATAGTGACCAGGCTCCGATTTCCCCACCCGGAAGGCCTCAATTGCCTTCAGCTGCCCTTCATAATCGCCGCGGCGGTAGGCCGCCAACTGGGCCTTCAGTGTGCGGAGCCGGATGACAATCCTCCGGACAACCAGCAAAGCGAAAACTCCGCCGAGCACCATCGGTATCAGCAGCAATTTAATCATCTCGATGCCTGCGGCACGCTTGCCGCCTCCAATGCGTCCTTCGCTTCCCTGGCAGCCGCGATTTTCGGATGGCCCGCGCCCCACTCCCGTTCGAAGGTCTTCTCCGCGCGCGCATACATCGCCAGCGCTTCCGCGCGATGCCCCGTCTTCAGATTTGCCATGGCGAGCCGCATCTGCAGATGGCCCACGTCGATATTGTCCGGCCGCGTCACCGATCCCTCCCAGTGTTCCACCTTTCCCTGATAGAGCTTCCTGGCATCCTCATACTGCTCGCGGCAAAAATGCAAATCGGGCAAACTCCACGAGATCACGCGATGTTGCCCCGGCTCCTTGCCCTCCCTCGCCATCTGCTCGTGCACCACCTGCGTCTCCATCACGATGGCTTGGTTGATTACTTCTTCGGCCTCCTCCCGCCGGCCCTGGCGAATTAACGAATCGCCCAGGCGTTGCAGGTCGAAAATCATGCCGGCTTTATTTCCAATTTGTTCTTCGCCCTCGATTGCCGTCCGGTAGTGGCCTTCCGCTTCGATGTAGCGCCCCTGGTCGGTGCAAATATCGCCCCACACGGCGTACGCCGGCTTCATCTGGGGGTGACATCCGGCGGCGCGCGTGCGGGAGAAGCCGCGGCGCAGCATTTCCTCCGCTTCGGTCATTTTGGCCTGACGATAGAGGAGCGTGGCCCAGGCGATCTCGATCTGCGATTCGATGAGCGACTTCCGCGGCTCTTTCAGCTTGCCGGCGGCCGTGTGCGCTTCGCGGAAGAATCGGGCGGCCGCCTCTAAGTCGCGCCTCTTACATGCTCTCTGGGCGGCAATCGTCAACGCGATCGCGCGCCGCATGGGAGTTCTCGCGAAAAGCAGCACGAAGAACAGGACGGCGACAAAAGTGGCGACAATCCA